>Ga0302181_10000661_pt1 | contig 27276 bp, 22 predicted proteins | sample I_Palsa_E3_3_FD_198786 | JGI IMG/M metagenome (GOLD analysis project Ga0302181, IMG submission 198786) | Peat permafrost microbial communities from Stordalen Mire near Abisko, Sweden - I_Palsa_E3_3 | ecosystem: Environmental > Terrestrial > Soil > Palsa > Peat permafrost | place: Sweden...
GGCCAGATCCGCGGTACCCGGCGAGCGCAGCGGCCCGGCACTGACCAGGCGGGCCCGGCTGATGGAGCGGATGGAAGAACGCTGGCGCCGTCGGCAGGAAGGTGACCGCAGGATGTAGGCCTGCGGGCCGTCCCGGGCCGCCCCGGGCCGGACCGTATCCTCCCGGCATCTCCCGCGGCGCGGTAGCCTGCCGTGCTATGCGGGCAGTCGTACAGAGGGTGAGCCAGGCCAGCGTGACCGTGGACGGCGATGTCATCGGGGCGATCGAGGAACCGGGGCTGCTCGTCCTGGTCGGAATCACCCACGACGACACCCGGGAGCAGGCCGCTAAGCTCGCCGCCAGGCTGTGGGGCCTGCGGATCCTCGACGGGGAGAAATCCTGTTCCGACGTCGCCGCGCCGCTCCTGGTGATCAGCCAGTTCACCCTGTACGCGGACCTGTCCAAGGGCCGCCGCCCGTCCTGGTCGGCCGCCGCGCCCGGGCCGGTCGCCGAGCCCCTCGTCGGCGCCGTGGTGTCGGCCCTGCGGGATCTCGGTGCCCGGGTCGAAACCGGCGTCTTCGGCGCCAACATGAAGGTCGCCCTCCTGAACGACGGCCCCGTCACCATCATCCTGGACCTCTAACCTGCACGAAGTTACAAGCTCAGCTAGTTAGTGGGGTGGTGGGTTCGCCGGTGGGGGAGGCGGGTCACATGGTTGACGATGTGGTCAGGGAGACGGGTGGTGGCGTCGGCGAGGGCGGTTATGAGGGAGGCGGGGAAGATCCGGGCTCGCCAGCGGGCGCTGGGTACGGCGGCGGCGGCCAGGGCGCGGCGGCCGGTGGCGCCATCCTGGCGCAAGGTGCCTGACCCGGACGGACTGGCGGCGTAGCGGGCGCGTTCTTCGGCGAGGGCGAGCCTGCGGATGGCCTGGCTGGCCGGGTCATCCAGTCCGGTGGTGACCCGTGCGGCCAGGGTCCGCGGGGGTTCGCTGGCCGGGCAGGTGATGCCGTAGTCGGTGAGGTCGTCGTGGAACTCGCGCCAGGCGGCGTGGGCGCGGCTGGTGTCATCGCCGGCCCGTATCCACCGCCAGCGGCGCAGCGCCATCCGGGCGATGGACGGTCCGGTCAGCGCGACCGCTGCGGCGAGGCCGAAGGCGAGGCCGATGGTGGCCCAGCCGGCGCCCAGGTTAAGGCTGGAGGTGCGGGAGAGCAGCCGGTACAGGGCCAGCGCGACCAGCGTCACCGCGGCTGCGGCGAGTGTCACGGAGGTGACGGTGACCGGCTTGCGGCGCCGCCCGGGGCTGGCGGCGGCCGAGGGCAGGGTCCGCAGCGCGGGCGGGGCGACCATCGAGATGACCGCGCCGGCCAGCACGATCGCGGCGATCACGGCCAGGGCCACCGCTGCCCACGGCGTTCCCGCCGGCCGGCCCAGCGCACCACTGACCGGTCCGGTGGCGCCGGACTGATCGCGCAACCTTCCCAACTGGCGCGATGGCCCGCTGGGATTCTGCTTGCCAGGGGCTGCGGTCGCGCTGATGACCGGATCGGGGCCGATCTGGCCGGTCCCTGTCGTGTTGCCCATATAGTTCGTGGCATGCGCGGTGCCCTGGCCGCTGGGCGTGGGTTCGAACCGGAGCCAGCCGTAGGTCGGGAAGTACACCTCTGTCCACGCGTGCGCATCGGTATTCATGACCCGGTACGTGCCGTTTTTCATCCGGGTACCTGACGTGTAGCCGACGACGAACCTCGCCGGGACACCCATCAAGCGGGAGAGCACGGTCATCGCATACGCGGACTGCACGCAAAAGCCCGTTTTGGTCTTCGTCAGGAACGACTGCAGGCCGTCGGCGCTGTCGAACAGCGGGGCCCCGAGGTTATAGGTGAACTGCGGTCCCGACAGCCAGTTTGCTAGCGCGTTCACCTCGCCGATCTCGGTGGTCTGGCCGCCCGCGTACTTCCGCGCCAGCTCTTTCAGGGCCGGCGTCGCGTACGACGAGGGAAGCTGCAGGTCCGGCGCCAGGTTCGGCGCGTTGGCCGGCTTGCCGAGTTGCGCCAGCTGTGCCGTGGTCGGGTCCACATCCAGGCTCACCTCGGAGTAGGTCTGACCGGCGATGGAGCTATTCGTGGAGTAGACCATGAGATCGGTGTCGGCCAGCCACTTTCCTGGCGCCCGAAACTGAGTGACCGGATAGACCAACGGCAAAAAGGTCGGCTGGGAGCCGACGGTAGTAAAGTTCTTGCTCGCCGTGACGACGGTCTTCACCCGCGGAGGCGACGACACGTTCGTCAGTCCCTGCGGTTCGAGCATCGGGGTCGATTCGGCCGGGACCATGCCGTCCGTGTAGCCAGTCACCGCCCAGCCGATGCCGTCGGCCAGGGTGTCGAACACGTACTGCCTGAAGTACTGCGCGTCGTTGCCCTGCATGCTGGCCGACGCGGTCGTCGTGTAGCTGAACTCCACGCTCGGGTGCGTGTCGCGAAGCTGGTTGACGGCCTGGCTCAGGGTGCTGGGCAGGGCGAGGGCGCCGGTGCCCGAGCCGGTGCCGCCGATGCCCGGACCTGAGGAAAAGAGCTTGCTCGGATGCAGTCCCGGTACCAGTACCGGGACGCACAGCGCAAGCACGATCGACGCGAGCCCGACTCGCCGTCCCGCCGCCGCCAACGCCCGGGTATCCGGCCCGTGGGTCCGGTCCGCCGTGGCACCGGTCCCTCGCCACAGCGACACCAGCCGTCCCCAGAGTCGTATCCGTTCCCGCCCGTCTGCGCTCAGCATGGCCAGGTACCCAGCCCCGGCCAGGCAGAACACCACGCCGGTGACCAGCTGGCTGTGCGGCGCATTCAACATCACCGGCACCGTGAACAGCACAAGCAGCGGCAGCCCGGCCAGCGCAGTCGACCGCAGCCGGACCGCGATCAGGTCGGTCAGCACCGCCGTGATGCCGACTCCTGCCACCGTCAGGAGCAGCAGGCCAGGCTGGTTCGGCACCGGGGGCGCGTACCGGTTCGCGTCGTTGAACCCGGTGCCGGCCAGGTGCCACAGGCTGCTGATCGAGGCCGGGGTCGGGATCACGAGCAGGAACGAATAGCGGGCCTCGAACACCAGGTTCAGGTACAGCAGCAGGCCGGCCACGCCTGCGGCCAGGCAGACCGGCACCGGCAGGGAACGTAGCCTGGTCAGCGCCCCGACGGCGGCCACGGTGACAACGGCGCCGATCGAGGCAGCGAACCAGAGCGAATCGCTGAATACCGGGTACAAGACGGTCGAGGTGAATATCACCGCGATTCCCGCGGTCACCGTCATCCTGCGGTTTATTCTCAATTGGAGCCACCTCCAGGATGCCGGGAGCTATCGAAACCCCCGATGGGCAGTGGCCGGTCGGCGGGCCGGTGCAACTGCTGCCAGACCGAAGCCAGCGGCGTGCTCGCCGTCACCACGGCGACCCGCCAGCCGGCCGCCGCCAGGACTTCCGCCGTCCGGGCCTCCTCCTGCGGAACCGAATCGGTCGCCCACCACTCCGAGACGGCCAGCAGCAGGGCCATCGCGGGAGCGTTCCCGCGCCTGCTCGCGGCCAGCTGGCTGGCGTCGTCGGCGGACAGCCGCCCGACCACGGCGATCAGCTGGCCGCCCGCGCTGGCGAGCGCTGACGTGCCCGACCCCAGGCTGGCGTGGCTGGACGGGCTGATGACCGCCAGCATGTCGAGCAGGGTGTCCTGGAAGGTGCCGCGCGGCGCGATCTCGCCGGCCTCGGTAATGAGCCTGGCCCGGAACCCCTCGCCGGACAGGTGGGCGCCGATCGAGGCGGCCGCGCTGACGGCGAACTCGAACGTCGCGGAGGGCCCGCGGCCCGCGTGCGCGCTGCGGCGGGTATCGAGGAAGACCGAGGCGCTGTTTCGCCACTGGTGTTCCTCGCGCCTGACCATCAGCTGGCCGTATCTCGCGGTCGATTTCCAGTGCACCCGGCGCAGCCCGTCTCCGTCCTGGTACAGCCGCGGTGCCGCGTCGTCTTCGCCGATGGCCGATATCGTCCGCATCCCGCCATCGCCCTCGCCGAGCCAGCTGCTCGAGGCCGTCGCCCGCGGCAGCGGGACGATTCTCGGCGTGACCACGAGCGTGCTCGTCGTGCTGAACGACCGGCTGATTTCCACCAGCCCGAACGAATCGGCGACTCGCACCCGCAGCGGTCCGATGGTGAACTTGCCGCGGGTGTCCGGATGGATCTGGTAGGTGAGCTCGCGGTGCCCCCCGGGCTCGATCTCGTCGAGCACGAACCTGGGCCTGCTGCCTAGCGAGTACGGGGTGACATCCTCGGCCAGCAGCACGCCCGTGCGCAGCCGCGAGACGTTCTCTACCCGTGCCTTCACCACCGTGAACTGGCCGGCCGGTACCCGGGGCGGGTCGAGCGTGCGACTGCACGACAGGCGGTAGCGGGATCTGCCAGCGATCAGCGTGGACACGAGCGGCAGAATGACAAGCAGCGCCCCTACCCGGATCAGATCGGGCTCCGGTATCGCCAGGCCGCACACCATGGCGGCACCGCCCGCCGCCATGAACGACCGGCCCCGCGTGGTCAGCGAGCTGAATAGCGCCCGCATCGCTCTCCTTACTGGCTTGCCCGGGGCCTGCTCACTGGCTCATCGTCTCGGTAGGGGCAGCTGCGCGACGATCCTGTCCACGACTTGCTCGGGCAGGTGCCGCTCGACGATGGCCTCGGCCGTGGGCAGCAGCCGGTGCGCCAGCACCGGCCTGGCCAGGCGCTGTACGTCGTCGGGGATCACATAGTCCCGCCCGTCCAGGGCCGCCCAGGCCCGGCTGGCCCGCAGCAGGTGCAGGGTCGCGCGCGGCGACGCGCCGAGCCGCAGCTCAGGCGAGGTCCTGGTCGCGTTGGCGAGGCTGATGATGTAGTCCTTGACCTGATCCGACACCAGGACCCCACGCACGGCCATCACCAGTTCCTGCACGTCGCTTGCGCGCGCCACCGGACTGAGCTGGTCAAGGGGTGACCTGGAGCCGTGGTTGTCGAGCATCTCCCGCTCCGCGGCGGGCAGCGGGTAGCCCAGCGAGATACGTGCGGTGAACCGGTCCCGCTGCGCCTCGGGCAGCGGGTAGGTGCCTTCCATCTCCACCGGGTTCTGGGTCGCGATCACCATGAACGGTGCCTGCAGCGAATACGTGGTGCCGTCGACGGTGACCTGACGTTCTTCCATGCATTCGAGCAGCGCGGACTGAGTCTTTGGTGAGGCCCGGTTGATTTCGTCGCCGAGCACGATGTTGGCGAATACCGGTCCCGGCCTGAACTCGAAATCGCGCCTCTCCTGGTTGTAGGCGCTGACGCCGGTGATGTCGCTCGGCAGCAGATCCGGCGTGAACTGGACTCGGCGCACGGTGCCGTCAATGGCCTTCGCCAGGGCCTTGGCGAGCATGGTCTTGCCTACGCCCGGCACGTCCTCGATGAGCAGGTGCCCTTCGGCGAGCAGCACGGCCAGGGTGAGCTGGATCGCGTCCCGCTTGCCCTCGATCACCGCCTCGATAGCCTTGCCGATCCGGCGCGCGGCCGGCACTAGATCATCGATCGGGCTCCCCATCTGCCGTCCCGTATCCAGTACCACATGGCCTCCTTGAAGGCGCTGGCGCGCACACCACTAGCCAGCCGGGCGTTCCGCCACCTATCACCCCGGTCTAGCCGCCGTACCGCTACAGTACGTCTTTCTGTGCCGAACGCGCGACGCTGGCGAGCTTCTCCGTCATACGCGGCATCTTCGGGCATAACCGGCCATCCGCCGGGTGACCCGGTCGCGGTCCCGCCATTCCCCGCTCCACTTCGCCCTGCGGTCCGCTCCACTTCCCCCACGGGCTCCTCCACCTCGCTCCACCTTCTCTACCTGCCCCTTCAGTGGGGAAGATGGCTCAAACACCGCGGTTTGAGCGTTGACGGTGGGGAGATGTGGGGTACAGTGGAGCGCAGTGGAGGATGTAGGCGGCGGGAGGTGAGCACCTGTGTTCCTCGGCACTCATGCCCCCCGGCTGGATGAGAAGGGCCGGTTGTTCCTGCCCGCGAAGTACCGAGAAGAGCTCGCTGGGGGAGTGGTGATCACCAAGGGACAGGAGCGCTGCCTGTTCGTTTTCCCGCAGCAGGAGTTCGCCCGCATCACCGAGGCGCTGCGTACCGTGCCGGTGACGGCCAAGTCGGTCAGGGACAACAGCCGGGTGTTCTTCGCCAGCGCCTCCGACGAGGTTCCCGACAAGCAAGGCCGGATCACCGTTCCAGCCGCCCTGCGCGCCTACGCCGGGCTGCAGCGGGACTGCGTGGTGATCGGCGCGAACACCCGCCTGGAGATCTGGGACACGCAAGCGTGGGAGACCTACCTCGCCGCGCAGGAGGACTCGTTTGCCGAGGCAGCCGAGGAGGTGCTCCCTGGAATCCTGTAGCCGGTTCCCATCCGCCGCTCCCTGCTGGCATCACTTCCCCGGTGCCAGCCGGCGTCAGCGGATGGGAACCGGCCGACGGACGCCACGAGGCACCGACCCGAAAACCCCGGAGAAGCAGTAACCCGCAGGAACACCCAGGACCGCACGGCAGGGAGGGGACGCGTGGACGCCGTACAGCACGTACCGGTGCTCGCCGGCCGTGTTACCGCCCTGCTGACGCCCGCCCTGGCCGCCGACGGCGCCGTCCTGGTGGACGCGACCCTGGGCCGGGCCGGACACGCTCGCGCCCTGCTCGAGGCCTGCCCTGGCCTGCTGCTCGTCGGCATCGACGCCGACGTCGCCGCGATCGAGGCGGCCACCGAACTGCTCGCCCCGTTCGCCAACCGGGTCACGCTCGTGCACGCCAGGTATGACGAGATCCCGGCCATCCTGAGCGCGGTCTCCATCACGGCAGGTCCGGGCCAGGTCATGGGCCTGCTCTTCGACCTCGGCGTGTCCTCGCCCCAACTCGACGACCCCGGGCGTGGCTTCGCGTACGCCCAGGACGCTCCGCTGGACATGCGGATGGACCGCACGAAGGACCTCACCGCGGCGGACATCATCAACGGCTACCCGGCCGCCGAACTCGCCCGGGTGCTCCGCGATTACGGCGAGGAGCGTTTCGCCCGGCGGATCGCCGATGCGGTGGTCCGCGAGCGCGCCCACGCTCCGATCACGTCGACGCAGCGGCTGAGCGGCATCGTGAAGGACGCGATCCCCGCGGCGACCCGGCGCACCGGCGGCAACCCGGCCAAGCGCACCTTCCAGGCGCTGCGGATCGAGGTTAACGACGAACTCAGCACGCTGCGGCGGGCGCTGCCGGCCGCCCTCGGCGTGCTCGCGGTAGGCGGCCGGGTGGTGGTCCTGGCCTACCACTCGCTCGAGGACCGCATCGTCAAGCGGGAGCTTGTGCGGCTGTCCACCGATCAGGCGCCGCCTGGCCTACCGGTGCCCGCGAGCGCGGCGACGAATCAGTTCCGCCTGCTGACCAGGGGCGCCGAGCGCCCCGACAGCGAAGAAGTCACCAGCAATCCGCGCGCGGCTTCGGCCCGCCTCCGGGCCGCGGAACGCATCAGGGAAGCAGCATGACCCGAGGGGAACACCATGGCTACCACTGACACGATGCAGTCCCCCAGGGCCCCGGGCGCGGGGAATCCCCCCCGTTCACGGGGGGCCAGGGGGGTACGGGGGGGCGGGCAGCCCCCCCGTGATCGGGGGGTTCCGGGAGGTCGTCCCCCCGGGCTAGCACCGCGCCACACCCGGCCCTTTACCCCACCGGTCACCAGACCGCAGGCCAGCCCCGTCGCCAGACCGCAGGTCAGGCCGGTCACCGGCGCGACGCCGCGCTCGCGCCCTCGGACGCCGTTCATCTTGCTGCTCATCGGGCTGCTCGGCGGCGCCCTGGTATCGCTGCTGGTGATCAGCACCACGCTGGCCCAGGGAGCGTTCCAGATCACCAGCCTGCAGCAGCAGAACGCCAACCTGACCCGCCAGGAGCAGACCCTCAACAACGCCGTGGCGCAGGCGGCGAACCCGGCGGTGATCGCCCAGGAGGCTGAGCAGTTCGGCATGCGGCAGGATCCGAATCTGAGCTTCTTCGACCTGAAGAACGGGAAGATCATCTCGGGGAAGGTTTCCAGGTCTGACGCGGAGATCAATGTCCCCGGGTACACCCCGTGACACCGCAGGACCCCACCCGCAGGCCACAGGCGAATCGCCGGGACGACCGGCGTCCGCAGCCGCGTGGTCACCCGTCACGGCCCGCCCGGCCAGGACCACAGGGCCCGGACCCGCGGCGCAGGCCGCCGTCGGCGGTTGGCCGGCCGCCAGCGCCGGCCACGGCCCGTTCGGCACAGAAAACGGGTGAACGGTCCTTGCGCCGCCCGGCCGATCCCAGAGGCGGCCCGGGTGTCGGCCCGTCGGGCCGGCCGCCGCGGGCCCGAACCAGAAACCGTCTCGCGCCCCGCGGCGAGCCGACCAGGCGGCTCGGGATCATCCTGGTCGCGATCATCTTCGTCCTGTCGCTTTTCGCCGGCCGTCTGGTACAGCTCCAGGGCATGGAGTCCGGCACCTACCGGCAGCTGGCGTCCCAGGAGCGAGAGGTCACGATCCCCCTGCCCGCGCTGCGCGGCAGCATTACCGGCGCGAACGGGCAGATTCTCGCGATGACCGTGGTGACCTACACGGTCTACGCCGACCCACCGAAGATCACCAGCCCGACGCTGACCAACGCGGCCGAAGAACAGCAGGTGGCCAACGCGCTGGCCGGCCCGCTCGGCATGACCGCGGCGGCGATCCTCAACCTGCTCCAGAACCCGAGCTCGCCGCAGTACGTGAAGCTGGCCACCGGCGTCTCCGTCGAAGTCAGCAACCAGATCTCGGCGCTTGACCTGCCCGGCATCGCGATGAAAACCAACTACACCAGGTCGTACCCGGACGGCAACCTCGCGGCCAACATCATCGGCTTCACCGGCACCGAAACCGGCACCAACAACGGTGTGCTGAAGGGCGGGGCCGGCCTGGAGCTGGTGGACAACGCGCTGCTGGCGGGCCGTCCGGGCAGCGAGCAGGTGCAGAACGGCACCGACGGCCAGGAGATCCCGCTCGCGGGCAGCACCGTCACGCCCGTGGTCAACGGCAGTGACCTGCGGCTCACGATCGTTCCCGCGCTGCAGTACGCGGCCGAGCAGGCCTGCGCGAAGCAGGTCGCCAAGACCAAGGCCGCCAACTGCACGGTGGTGATCATCCAGCCGAAGACCGGGCACGTGCTGGCGATGGCGCAGTGGCCGACGTTCAACCCGTCGACGATCACCAGCGCGTCCCAGGCCACTGACATCCCGGTGCAGAACGTGTTCCAGCCGGGCTCTACCGCCAAGGTCATCACCGCCTCGGCCGCGTTCGAGCGCGGCGGCCAGACACCGATGAGCGCCTACACCATCCCGGCCCAGATCGTCGAAGGCGGCCAGGTCATCCAGGACGCGGAGTGGGCGCCGGGCGAGCGGTACACCATCGCGGGCATCATCGCGCACTCCTCCAACATCGGCATGTCGCAGGTCGCCAACCACATCAGCGAGCAGACGCAGTATGACTACCTGAAGGCGTTCGGCCTCGGCCAGCTCAGCGGCATCGGGCTGCCCGGCGAGAGCCCGGGCCTGCTGCCCCCGGTGTCACAGTGGGCGGCGGACACCCGGTACACGCTGTCTTTCGGGCAGGGCGTGGCCGCGACCGCGATCCAGATGGCCGAGGTGTACGCGACGATCGCGAACGGTGGCGTGCGGGTGCAGCCGACGCTGGTCGAGGGCACCACCAACTCCGCGGGTAAGTACACCCCGTCCGCGCCGTCGCCCACTCGCCGCGTCATCCAGGCCAAGACGGCGAGTGAGCTGCTGCAGATCCTGCAGCAGGTACCCGCGGTCGACGAGGCAGGCGACCAGCCGTGGGGGATCATCCCCGGCTACGCCATCGCGGCCAAGACCGGCACCTCGCAGGAAGCGGGCCCCAAATGCGCGCTGTGCGTCTACGGGTCGAGTTACATCGGCATGGCGCCGGGCAACGACCCGCAGATCGTCATCGCGGTCAACGTGCAGAACCCGCGCAAGGGCGGGTACTACGGTGATGTCATCGCGGGCCCGGTCTTCTATCAGGTCGCCAAGGACGCGCTTGCGGCGCTTGACATCCCGCCGGACGGAGCCGTACCCGCCAAGGTACGCCTTAACGCGCCATGATTGGAGGTACCCTCACCCCGTGGCGATCCGTCCCGCTCATCAACCGCAGCGACCGCTGTCCGCGCTTAGCTCGCTGCTGGGTGTCCGGCTGGACCCGGATACCATCGTGGGAAATTCTCCTTTTCCGAACGATCTGGGCTTCGTGTCCGGAGTCACGCTCGACTCGCGGGCGGTGTGCCCGGGCGATCTGTATGCGGCTCTGCCTGGTGCGAGAGCCCACGGGGCGGCGTACTGCGACGAGGCGGTGGCCGCGGGCGCGGTCGCGGTCCTGACCGACCCGGACGGGCGGGCCAGGGCCACGGCGAGCGGGGTGCCGGTCTTCGTGGTCGCCGATCCACGGGCCCGGCTGGGTGAGATCGCCTGCTGGGTCTACGGGGACCCGTCGAGCAAGCTGACGCTGATCGGCGTGACCGGGACGAGCGGCAAGACCACGAGCACGTACCTGATCGCGGCTGGGCTGCGCGAAGCGGGCCACCGGACCGGCCTGGTCGGCGGGGTCGAGATCAAGATCGGAACGGACGTGGTGACCAGTTCTCTGACCACGCCGGAGGCCCCCGACCTGCAGGCGCTTTTCGCGGTCATGGCCGAGCGCGGGGTGAGCGCCGCCGCGATGGAGGTATCAAGCCACTCGCTCAGCCTCGGCCGGGTGGCGGGTACCAGCTTCGACGTGGCGGTCTTCACCAACCTGTCGCAGGATCATCTGGACTTCCACGCCGATCTGGAGGATTACTTCCGGGCCAAGGCGTCGCTGTTCGTCCCGCCCGTGGTCGGGGTGGTGAACATCGACGACCGATACGGGCGCAGGCTGGCCTCCTCAGCGCCCGTGCCGGTCACCACGTTCTCGGCCGCGGGCGCCCAGGGGGCCGACTGGCGGGCGGTAGACGTCCGTTCCGGCACCGACGGCAGCACGTTCCGGCTGATCGGTCCGGGCGGGGTCGAGGCCGACGTGTCGGTCGGCCTGGCCGGGGCGTTCAACGTGGCCAACGCGCTCGGCGCCCTGGTCGCCCTGGTCGAGGCGGGCGTGGGGCTCGACGACGCGGTAGCGGGCGTGGCGGCGTGCCCGGGCGTGCCCGGGCGACTGGAGCGGGTACCTGGTGGGGAGGCGGGTGGGATCACGGCCTTCGTCGACTACTCGCACAAGCCGGGCGCGGTCGAGGCGGTGCTGCGGTCTCTGCGGGCAGTCACGCAGGAGAAGCTGATCATCGTGCTCGGCTGCGGTGGCGACCGGGACCGGGCCAAGCGCCCGATGATGGGCGCCGCGGCCGCGTCCCTGGCCGACGTGGCCATTCTCACCAATGACAATCCGCGTTCGGAGGACCCGCTGGCGATACTTGCGGCGATGCTGGACGGCGTGCTGAGCGTGCCGCAGGACGAACGAGCCCGGGTGATCATCGAACCCGACCGGGCGGCCGCGATCTCCCAGGCGGTCGCGCTGGCCGCGCCCGGCGACGTCGTCCTGGTGGCGGGCAAGGGACACGAGACCGGCCAGTACGTGGCCGGCGCGGTGCTGCCGTTCGACGACCGCCAGGTCACCGCCGCGGCGCTCGCCCAGCGAGAACGCGACCAGCGAGAACGCGACCAGCGAGGACAAGATCAGCTGGGGCCGGAGGAGCCGGGACCGGACTCCCTGGGGCCGGACCCCCTCGGGCCTATCGGGGCGGCGCCGCTGACCTCGGAGCTCGATCCGTGGGCGGTGAACCGGTGATCCCGCTGTCGCTAGCGCAGATCGCCCGGATAACGGGCGGTCAGCTGAACGGTGCCGCCGCGGCCTGTGGCCGCGAGGCCGTGGTCACCGGTGAGGTCGTCATCGACTCCCGGCGGGTGGGCCCCGGCGGGCTGTTCGCGGCGGTCGCCGGGGAGCGCTCGGACGGTCACGACTTCGCCTCCGCCGCCGTGGCCGCCGGCGCGGTCGCGGTGCTCGGCACTCGCCCGGTCTCCGTGCCCGCGGTGATCGTGGCGGACGTCCCGGCCGCGCTGGCCGCGCTGGCCACCTACGTGGTGGACTCGCTGCCGGCCGCGCAGGTCGCGGGCATCACCGGATCGTCGGGCAAGACCTCGACCAAGGACCTCGCCGCGCAGCTGGTGGAGCGCCTCGGGCCGACGATCGCGCCGGCCGGGTCGTTCAACAACGAGTTCGGCCTGCCGCTGACCGTGCTGCGCGCGGACCTCGCGACCAGGTACCTGGTGCTCGAGCTGTCCGCCCGGGGCGTTGGTCACATCGCTCACCTGTGCCGTATCGCGCCGCCCCGCTACGGCGTGGTACTGAACGTCGGGCACGCGCACGCCGGGGAGTTCGGCGGCCTGGACCAGGTGGCGCTGGCCAAGGGCGAGCTCGTCGAGGCGCTGCCCGCCGACGCGGCCGGCGGGGTAGCGATCCTGAACGCCGACGACCCTCGCGTTCTGGCTATGGCTTCCCGTACCGCTGCCCGCATCGTCACCTTCAGCCTCCAGTCCTCCCACGGATCCCGCCCGTCGCAGCGGTCCCTTCCGGAACGCGTGCCCGAGCCGTCGGTGCGGGCGGCGGACGTGCGGCTGGATGACCTCGGGCGGCCGAGCTTCACACTGCTGACACCGGCCGGTTCCGCGCCGGTCACGCTGCGGTTGCACGGCGCGCATAACGTGCCGAATGCGCTGGCCGCAGCGGTTCTGGCGGGTGAGCTCGGCCTCGGCCTCGCCGACATCGCGGACGGGCTCTGCGCCGCGGTCGCGCGCAGCCGGTGGCGGATGGAAGTCCGTCGGCGCGCGGATGGAGTAATGATCATTAACGATGCCTACAACGCGAACCCCGAGTCCGTTCGGGCCGCCATCGAAGCCCTCGCTCACCTGGCGCGGGACGGACGCGCGTTCGCGGTCCTCGGCCACATGGCCGAGCTCGGCGACACCTCGCGTGCTCGCCACGAGGAAACCGGCGAGTTCGCCGCGCAGGTTCTGGGATCCGGACTGGCCGGGCTGATCGCGGTCGGCGAGGAAGCGGCCCCGCTGCTGGCCGGCGCGCGCCGGGTGGGGACCTGGCACGGTGAGGCGGTCGGGGTGCCCGACGGCGCGGCCGCGCTTGAGGTGCTCGCGAACCAGCTGAAGCCCGGCGACGTGGTACTGGTGAAGGCATCCCGCGCCGCCGGCCTGGAAGGCGTGGCCGCTGACCTGCTTTCCGAGCTTGGGGGTCCGGACCGGTGAAGACTGTCCTGCTGTCGGCCGCCGTCTCGCTGTTCATCGCGCTGTTCGGCACCCCGCTGGCCATCAAGGCGTTCACCCGGCGCGGCTACGGCCAGGAGATCAGGTCGGACGGCCCGGCCGGGCACCTGTCCAAGCGCGGCACGCCGACCATGGGCGGCACGGTGATCATCATCGCCGCGCTGGTCGGGTACCTCGTCGGCCACCTCGTCACCGGTGACCCGATGTCCCCATCCGGCCTGCTCGTGCTGTTCCTGATGACCGGGCTCGGCCTGGTCGGGTTCGCGGACGACTTCATCAAGCTCTACATGCAGCGCAGCCTGGGCCTGCGCAGCGGGGCCAAGCTCGCTGGCCAGGCGGTCGTGGGCGGGGTGTTCGCCCTGCTCGCGATCAGGTTCCCGAACGGCTATGACCTCACCCCGGCCACGACCCACCTGTCCTTCTACGCCAATTTCGGGATCTCGGTCGGCCCAGTGCTCTTCGTGGTCTGGGTCATCCTCATGGTGGCAGGCACCTCCAACGGGGTGAACCTCGCCGACGGGCTCGACGGCCTGGCCACCGGCGCGGCCATCCTCGTCCTGGCCGCCTACATGATCATCGGGATCTGGCAGCTGCGCAACGACTGCACGGTGTTCCTCGCCTCGAACTGCTATCCCATCCGCGACCCGCTCGACCTCGCCATCGTCGCGGCGACCGTGATGGGCGCCTGTACCGGCTTCCTGTGGTGGAACGCGCCGCCCGCCAAGATCTTCATGGGTGACACCGGGTCGCTGGCCCTGGGCGGCGCGCTGGCCGGCCTGGCCATCACGACCGAGACCGAGCTGCTGCTGATCCTGCTCGGCGGTCTGTTCGTGATCATCACGCTCTCGGTGGTGATCCAGGTCGGCTCGTTCAAGCTGACCGGTAAACGGGTGTTCCGGATGGCGCCCCTGCAGCATCACTTCGAGCTGGCAGGCTGGGCCGAAACCACCATCGTCGTGCGCTTCTGGATCATCGCCGGCATCTGCGTAGCCCTAGGCCTAGGCATCTTCTACGTCGGCTGAATTCCCGGACTTAGCGCACCGCGCCGACCCGCGCCCGCATCCGCAGCCGACAAAATGCCCCTTTTGCCCGCTATAAGCGGTCCTCAATGGTTATCGTGCGTCACCAGATCCCTCCCATTAGGGGTAGTGGTGACACACGATCAGGCGAAGGCGCTGAGCTGGTCGTCGATGGGGGCACGGGTGAGGCGGTTGGCCAAGGTGGACATCGTGTAGGTGCCGATCCCGAGTACGACCTCCAGTGCGTTCTGGCTGGTGTAGCCGCTGGTGAGGAAGGCGCGAAGCGCTTTGTCGCCGACGTCGCCCGTGGTGTCGAGAACCCGGAGGGTGAACACCCGGATCGCTTCGAGGCGCTCGTCGGCGAGGGGCCTGGCCTCGGGCCACCCCGCGGTCCGCAGCCCGGCGATGATGTCCGAGCCGGTGCCGAGCGCGGTCAGCCTGGCGGTGTGCATCGCCACGCAGACATGGCAGCCGTTTCTCGTGGCGATCGTCATCACCAGCACTTCGCGAGCCAGCGGGTCGAGCGTCGCGCTTTCGAATATTGCGTTGAGCTTCATGAAACCGTCGAGCAGGTGAGGGGAGGCCGCCATCCGGGCCGTGGCGGCCGGGAGGTAGCCGAGGTGCTGCTGAGTGGCGGTCATCGACCTGCGAGCGCCCGGAGGCGCGGACTCGATGGTGTGATCAGGAAACTCGATGGTGTGGTCAGGGAACAGGCTGCTGGCCGACGGGCTCTGGGACACGATGTACCCTTTCCGCGCTAAGATAGACAATGAGGTTGTCTAAATCGTAAACAAGGTTGTCGATCTATGTCAAATGCCGAGCCACCCGAAGCCTCGCGCGCTTACGGCTTCGAGCTGCCGATGCTGCTGTTCGCCGGGTTCCGGTCGATCATCGACGAGCTACACGCCGAGCTGGGCCGCCGCGGGCATCCGGACCTGCGCCCGGCGCATGGGTTCGCGCTGCAGGCGATCGGACATGGCGGGGCTACGGCCACCGAGACCGGCCGGCGGCTGGGCATCTCCAAGCAGGCGGCGGGCAAGACGATCGAACGGCTCGAAGAACTCGGCTACGTGCACCGGGCTGGTGACGAAACGGACCGGCGGCGCAAGCTGATCCGGCTCACCCCAAGAGGCGTGGCGGCCCTGACCATGTCCGCGATGATCTTCAACGACATCCGGTCCAGGTGGGAAGGCGAGCTGGGCCCGGACCAGCTAGCCGCGCTTGAAGCGGACCTGCGGGCCATGTCTGGAGCTGACACGTTCCGGCTCGACGTCCCCGGCTGGTTCGGCGCCTAGTGGCCTAGCGGCCGAAATCACGGACGAGCTTCCGCGGCGCCTGGCTCCGCCAGGCATCGGTGATCAGTTCCCGCAGCTCATCTTCTGGGATCGCGGGCAGCCTGACCAGGACGGCCGGAAAGCCGTTGTAGTGCGGCTCGGTGAAGAACTTCTCCGGGTCGGACGCCAGCAGCAGCTCCTTCTCGCCCGGGCCCGCCACCCGGACGGCGAGCACATCCGCCCTCGGCACCCGCGGCTTACCCGGCGTCACGCGCTCGTGCCACGCCCAGGCGAACTGCTTCGAACCGCTCTTACTCGAGGAGTTCCGCACCCGGAATCCGAAGCTGTCCTCCGACTCGATGGTCTCAGGGAGCGACAGCGCGATACGCCGTACGTCAGCTTGATCGGCCACCACCCCATGATCCTCCATGACGCCGCGTGGACTGAAATACCAGCGGCCAGAACCGCAGCAACAAACAAGGATTTCAAGAACCAACAAGAAACACATCAACCCGGCATGCCCCAGGAGTCATTGTTAACAACGCGATTCAGCGTAATTTCAGTTTTATTTCGGCAACCTTGAAGTCGGGTCTCCCTCCTGAGCCGGCGTTACGGTAAGTTGCCTGGCGTCCGAAGATCGTGTAGCTGGCTCCTGGGAGCGTGGGTCCATGGTGCAGTCAGGTAAAAGGTTGACGAGGCTGGCCGGCGTCGTGCTCGCCGCGGGCCTGGTCATCAGCGGGCTCATCCCCATAGCCGGGGGATCGGTGGCCGCGTCGGCGTCTGCGTCCTGCGGCGGTTCCGGCGCGGTGACCACGCTGAACGGGACGCTGGCCGACGGCGCGACCTACCTGATCCAGTGCCCGGGAGGTGCTTGGAACGGGACCCTGTACCTGTACAGTCACGGCTATGTGACTCCCGGTGCCGCCAACCCGGCGGAGGACGTCGGCGATCCGATCACCGCGAGCTGGATGCTCTCCCACGGCTACGCGCTTGCGGGTTCCTCCTACGCCACCACCGGATGGGCCATCGCCCAGGCGCTGCCCGACCAGATCAACACCCTGGACACCTTTGACAGCACCTACGGCACGCCGAAGACCACGGTGGCCTGGGGCCACTCGCTCGGCGGCATCATCACGGCCGGGCTGATCCAGGACTACCCGAACCGGTTCGACGCCGCGCTGCCGATGTGCGGCGTGCTGTCGGGCGGCGTGGCGACCTGGAACACCGCACTCGACGGCGCGTTCGCGTTCCAGAAGCTGATCGACCCCTCGGTCCAGATCGTCAACATCACCAACCCCACGGCCAACCTGGAGAACGCCGAGGCCGCGGTGGCAGCGGCCCAGCAGACCGCGGCCGGCCAGGCCCGGCTGGCCCTCGTCGCGGCGCTCGCGGACACTCCGGGCTGGTTCACGCCGCTGTCCGCCGAACCCGGCGCGACCGACTACGCCGCCCAGGAAGCCAACCAGTACCTGTGGTTCACCCAGGTGACCTTCCCCTTCATCTTCGACTTCCGCGCCGACCTGGAGGCCAAGGCGGGCGGAAACCCATCCTGGAACACCGGCGTGAACTACTTCAGCGACCTGTCCAAGTCCGCCGACGCGAGCGAAGTGAAGGCGCTTTACAGCAGCGCCGGGCTCAGCCTGGGTCACGACGTGCAGACGCTGAACCTGTCCAAGCGGATCAGTGCCAAGCCGAGCGCCGTGGCTTGGCTGGCCAGGAACATCTCCTTCGACGGCGACATCTCGGTCCCGGTGCTGACCATGCACACCACCGGTGACGGCCTGGTCGTGCCGGAGAATGAGCAGGCCTACAAGGCCGTGGTCGACCGGGCCGGCCACGGCGCCCTGCTGCAGCAGATCTTCGTGGCCCGCGCCGGCCACTGCGCGTTCACCCCGGCCGAGACCATCACCGCTGTCCAGACGCTGGAGAACCGCTTGTCCACCGGGCAGTGGAACGTCCCCTCTCCGGCCGCCATGAACTCCGGCGCCGCGGCGCTCGGCCCGCAGTACAACGTCTACACGCAGGGCACCGAGCTCGTGCCGACCGCTCCGGCCTTCACCAGCTACACTCCGGCGCGCTACCTGCGGCCGTTCGACCTGTTCTTCTCGCCCCGGGGGAAACTGCCGGTCCGGATCAAGTAACAGATCTTTCTTACCGAACGGCCCGGCGTGCTTCCCCGAAGTCACGCTGGGCCGCTCGCCAGGTGGCCTCGGCCGCACCCATCGGGGTGCTCGGCGGCGCTTGCACGAACGGCCAGATCTCCTCGGCGATGCAGCGCCAGTCCGCGGTCGCGGACAGCTCACCCAGCAGGGCGAACAGGCCGAGGTTGATCCGCTGCAGGATCACGTAGGACCTGGGTATCGCCGCGTAAGCGGCGAGCGGGCTGCGGAAGTCGAAAAAGCGCCTGGTGACCGCGGAGGCATACTCGCCGGTCATCGTGCGCGGTCCTCGTTCCCGCACCGTGTCGTAGAACAAGGCCATGTGCTCGACGATCATGTCCGTGGGCATGGGCGTGTCCGGCATCAGGAAGCCGGCCTCGACCATGGCCCGGCGGAAGGCCTCCGGGTCGTTCTCGACGCACAGGTGCTTGACCATCTCGACCAGCGGCCGCAGCTCGTCGGCGGTGAAATGCTTGACCAGCCCGAAATCCAGGAAGGTGACCCGGCCGCCGCCGCCGAAGAGGTAGTTGCCCGGATGCGGGTCGCCGTTGAAAGCGTGCATCTCGTACAGGCTCCTGAACACGAAGCGGTAGATCGTCTCCGCGGCCAGGTCGCGTTCGGTCTGTGACCAGCTGGCCAGCTCGGCGAACCGCGCGCCGTCCGCCAGGTCGCTGGTCACCAGGCGGCGGGTGGAGAGCTCCTCGATGATTTCCGGGATGTGGATGGTGGGGTGACCCTGGTAGTAGCGGGCGAACAGCTGCTGGTTGCGGGCTTCGGCGCGGTAGTCGAGTTCCTCGGTGATGCGTTCCCTCAGCTCCGCGAGCAGCGCGTCGACGTCCTGGCTCGGTGCGGTGATCTTGAGCATCCGGCGCAGCAGGGCGACGTTGCCCAGGTCGGCCGCGATGGTCTCGGCGATGCCCGGGTACTGGACCTTCACCGCGACCGCGCGGCCGTCTAGCGTGATCGCGCGGTGCACCTGCCCGATTGACGCGGCGGCGATCGGTTCGGGGTCCCAGGTCGCGAAGGCCTGTTCAGGCGGCCGTCCCAGCTCTTCGGTGACGACCTGCGCGGCCAGTTCGGGGCTCATCGGCGGCACGCTGTCCTGCAGCCGGCTCAGCGTCCGGCGGGCGGCCGGCGACAGCCCGTCGTCGACGTAGCTGGCCATCTGGCCCAGCTTCATCAGCACGCCCTTCATCGTCCCCAGGGTGGCGGCGACGTCCTCGGCCGTCTGCAAGGCCAGGTCATTGCGCAGCTGCTGCCGGTGCTCGCCCGCGGCGGCGAACAGCCTCGGCGCGTTGCTCGCGTAGCGCGCGCCTCCGCGCGCGACCAGCCGCAGCGCCGTCAGCCCCCGCTCGACCCGCAGGTTGCCCGCCCGCCGCCCGCCGGCCTTCCCGCGCAGGAGCGCAACCGCCGCGATCGACACGCAGCCCGCCACCACGGCGATAGCCAGCTTCCTCGCCTGCGAGTTCACCCGGCTTTGCTTCTTCCCGCAGAACGCATCCGCAGGGCGAGCCGCTGCCGTGCCTCGAGTACCCCTGGTTCAGCGAGGAACACCGCGTCGAGCACGCCGAGCGTCTGGCGGATCTCCGTCCGGCGCTTGGCTGTCACCGGCGCCGGCGCGGGGTAGCCGTATTCCTGTCTCGCCCAGTCGGGCAGCGCGGCGATCGCCGCATCCCTGATGTCCTGCCACAGTTCCGCGATGTCCTCGTCCAGGCCGGCCGGGTCGAGCAGGTACCCCATCGACTCCGCGGCTGCGGGCGTGCAGCACAGCTCGGGGCGCACGTCGGTGACGTACCGCTCGAGCCCGGCCACGCTGGCCGGGATGATCTCGTGCGGCACCCCGAGAAGCTCGGCCGCGATCCTCATTTCGCCGACGTAGGCGTCGGCGTCGGCGTCGGCCAGCGGCGTGCCGAACAGCGTGCTGGCGGCCAGCGCCGAGTCCACCAGGGCCGCGTGCACCCACAGCAGCAGCGCGGGATCCCCGGCCGCGTACGGCCGGTCCGTCACCGTGTCCACGCCACGGACGCGGGTGTGGATCGTCCGTACCCGCTGAGCGACCCGGGCGGCGCTGGCCCGGTCCCCGTAGGTGACGGTGGCTTCATAGGCGGAGGTGGCCGCGAGCCTGCCCACCGGGTCGAGCCGCCAGTCGCTGTGCTGGTCGACGCCCGCCATGGCGAGCGGGTGCAGCGCCTGCATGAGCAGGGACCGCAGCCCCGCGACCGACGCGGACAAGTCGCCGGTGATCCGCCAGGTCACGCTGGCGGGCCCGAAGAACCCGTCGTCCTGCGGGTGGTCGGGGACGGCGGAGACGTAGGCGGCGGCTGACCGGGAGACCAGCCCGATCATCTCTTCCACCTGCCCCTTCTCCTCGGTCATGGCCGCAGGCCGGCGAACAAGTCATCTTCGGGCAGCGGAGCGCCGGTAGTGTCGCTGGCCCGGATGAAATGCTCGCGTCCGAAGGTCAGCTCCACGATGTCCTGCGGGATCTTGCTGAACCACGACTCCTGAATCTGGCTGCCGTGTGCGAACAGCGCGTCGCGCTTGCGCGCCAGGACCGGCCGGATGTCGATGGACGTCGTGATGCGCTGCTCGGACTCGGCCGCCTGCCGCCGTGCCTCGGCGTCCATGGCCTCGAAGTCAGGCACCTCCTCGCCGAGTTCGCGCAGCGCCTCCCAGATCTTCTGCCAGTCGCTGCGACGCATCGCGGTGAGGTAGAGCTTGGCCGCGCTGCCGCTGTCTGCGAACGCTGCCTGCGCCGCACGGCTCGCATGGACGTGGTCGGGGTGCTGGTAAGGACCCTGATCGTCATAGGTGATGAGAACCTGCGGCTGGTACTGCTTCATCAGGCCGGCGATCCTCGCGGCTACGTCCGCCTCGGGCACATTGCAGAACGCGTCCGCCCGGTCCTTGTAGTCCCAATCTGGCATGCCGGAATCGTGGTAACCGAGCAGTTCAAGATCGCTGACACCGAGAATCGTGGCGGATTCGCGCAGCTCAGCGAGGCGCTGGCGGGCCACAGCCTCCTCGTCATGCCCATCGGTTCCGGGCTTGACCCCACTGGGTCCGTCCCCGAACTCGCCATTGGTGCAGGTTACGACCACGGTTCGGATGCCCTGGGCGGAGTAGGTGGCGAGCACGCCGCCGGTGCTCGACGCTTCGTCGTCGGGATGCGCGTGCACGGCCATCATCGTGAGCTTTTCTGACATGCCCTCCAGACTGCCCGACGAGCTGGTGATTGTCCCAATCGGGGTAGGCGGCAGATGGCGGTCGTATGGGTTCGAAGGCGACCGTATTGGGTCGCGAATGTACCTAATCTCACAGCTATCGCGACGAGCGCGGCGAGCAGGGACGCGGCTAGCGCGCGCGGCGGTGGTGCAGGAAACCCGGTTAACCGAGCGGTTTCCGGCGCGCCGGCGAGGGCTTCCGGATGCATCCGGTGGTAGTGCTGGGTCAGCACGGTGCTCGCCTGACCAGGTCGGTAGGCGAGAGTGCGTCCGCATATCTCGCAGCGGGTAACTGGCAGCCGGGTCACCGTCACCGGAAAGCGAGAAGAATCTGACCTGCTCATTGGAGCACATCATGCCAGATAACCAGGGCCGTCCTCCGCCGGCCCAGCCAGTGGCGGCGGAAATTACCAACGGTTCTTTGGGCGACACGCCACGGATGTCCCGGTCTTGTCGCGGGCCAGCCAACAGACTTGGATTATGCATCACCATGACAACCCCCGGTGGGCATGGCCGCTCTCGCGAATCCGGGGAGCCCGCGGATGACGGCATCCGGCGTGAGCTTCGGCGAGCAGCCCTTGCCGGGCCCCGGGGACATCAGGGTATCCGGTGACCATGACGGCCTGGCGGAGCTGGACAGCGAGGCGCTGGGCCAGGTCGCACCGGGCCTGCGCGGCCTGGACGGGGTGCGGGACCGGATCGGCATGTGGCGCGGGCTGCTCGACCGGCCGCTCACGTCGTACTACCTCGTCCTGGGCATCACCGCCCTGCTCCTCGGGCTCGGCCTGGTCATGGTGGAGTCCACGACGTCCGTCGCCGACCTGATCGCTGGCCAGCCGCCCCTCACCGACTTCAAGAAGCAACTGCTCGGGGCGGCCGTCGGCCTGCCGCTGATGTGGGTCGCGGCGCGCTCGTCGCCGCGGCTGTTCCGTGCCTTCGCCTACCCTCTGGTCGCGGTCTCGGTGGTGGGACTCGGGCTCACGCTGATCCACGGTGTCGGCGTTTCTGAGAACGGCGCGGCCCGGTGGATTTCCATCGGCGGGCAGCAGATCCAGCCGTCCGAGATCGCCAAGCTCGCCCTGGTGGTATGGGGCGCCGACCTGCTGGCCCGCAAGGAGCGGCTGGGCCAGCTCGTCGACTGGCGGCACATGCTGGTGCCGCTGATGCCGGGCGCGGGGCTGCTGTGCCTGCTCGTGATGACGGGCGACGACCTGGGCACCACGCTCATCCTGCTGATCATCTTCCTCGCCCTGCTCTGGGTCATCGGCACGCCCGGCCGGGTGTTCGGCGGCCTGCTGATCCTGATGGTCCTGGCCGTGGCGCTCATGATCATCACGGAGAGGTACCGGTTCGAGCGCCTGACCGGTTTCTTCGGTACCCAGGGGAGCCCTACCGGTGCCAATATGCAGAGCATCCAGGGCAAGTACGCCATCGGCTCGGGTGGCTTCTTCGGGGTGGGCCTGGGTGCCGGCGGGGGAAAATGGGGCTGGGTCCCCGAGTCGACCAGCGACTTCATCTTCGCCATCATCGGCGAAGAACTCGGCCTCGTTGGCACGCTGTGCGTCACCTTCTTGTACGGCGGGCTGGCCTTTGCCGGGCTCCGGATCGCCCGGCGCGTGCCCGACGTGTTCTGCCGGCTGGCGGCCACCGCCATCACCGCCTGGATCGTCGTTCAGGCCGCGGTGAACATCGGCGCGGTGATCGGCGCCCTGCCCATTACCGGGGTGCCGTTGCCTCTTGTCTCCGCCGGGCTGTCGTCCTTGCTGGTGACCTTGATCGCGCTCGGCATGCTCATGTCGTTTGCCAGGCTCGAACCCGGCGCCCGTGAGGCTTTGGCCGCACGGGGCCCCGGCTGGCCGCTGCGCGTTCTAAGCTGGCTCGGTCTATCAAAGCGCCGACGATAAGCGTGGGCCGGTCAGGGACGAGACATGAAGGTAATGCTTGCCGGCGGTGGGTCCGCCGGCCATATTGAACCAGCCCTGGCGCTGGCGGACGCGTTGCGACGTATTGACCCGGGCACCGAGATCACCTGCCTGGGTACCGAACGCGGTCTGGAGACCCGGCTGATCCCGCTGCGCGGGTACCCCCTTGAGCTCATCCCGGCGGTGCCGATGCCCAGGTCAGTGACGCCAAAGCTGCTCACGGTCCCCGGCCGGCTGGCCGGCGCGGTCAGCGCGGCCGCCGCTGCGCTCGACCGGACCGGTGCGCAGGTGCTCATCGGATTCGGCGGGTACGTCGCGACCCCTGCTTACCTGGCGGCCCGCCGCCGCCGGGTCCCGATCATCGTGCACGAGGCGAACCCCAAGCCGGGACTGGCCAACCGGCTCGGCGCCAGGTTCACCACGCACGTGTTCACCGGCCATCCGGACACCCAGCTCAGGAACGGCACCTACATCGGCATCCCGATCAGGCGGGAGATCGCCGACCTTGACCGGCTGGCCGTCGGCGATAAGGCGCGCGCGCACTTCGGCCTCCGTCCCGACCTGCCCGTGCTGCTGGTGACGGGCGGGTCGCAAGGAGCCCGCTCCATCAACACCGCGGTGTTCGGCGCGGCCGGCTGGCTCCGCGACGCGGGTGTCCAGGTGCTGCACATCATCGGTCCGCGCAACGGTCACGACGCCCCGGTGTCCGCCACCGGGGTGCCCTACGTCGCCTCGCCCTTTATCGACCGGATGGACCTGGCCTACGCGGCCGCGGACTTCGCGCTCTGCCGGGCCGGCGCGATGACCTGCGCCGAGCTCACCGCCGTGGGCCTGCCGGCCGCCTATGTGCCGCTGCCCATCGGCAACGGCGAGCAGCGGCTGAACGCCCTGCCCGTCGTCGCACATGGCGGTGGCATGCTGGTGGCCGACGACGAGCTGACCCCCGAGTGGATCCGCGACACCCTGTTGCCCGTGCTGGTGAACATCGACCAGGTGGCGGACATGTCAGAAGCGGCCGCGTCGCTCGGGCGCGGCGACGCCGATCGCCAGCTGGCCGAGGCCGTCTTCAGGATCGTGCCGGGCACGGAGGGGAACCCGCATGGTCTTCAGTCCGATGCTCAGTAAGCAGATAATGGCGGCCGAGCCGGTGCCGACCGCCCGGCTGGGCCGGGTGCACTTCGCCGGCATCGGCGGCGCGGGCATGTCCGGCATCGCGCGGATCATGCTGGCCAGGGGCATCCCGGTGTCGGGCAGCGACGCGATGCCTTCGGCGATGCTCGATGAGCTGGCTGCGCTCGGCGCGAGCGTGCACGTCGGGCACTCGGCAGGCAACCTCGGCCGCCTGGGCGCAGGCGACACGCTGGTGGTGTCCAGCGCCATCCGCCCGGACAATCCGGAACTGGCCGAGGCGAGCCGGCGCGGAATGCGGGTGCTGCACCGGGCCGCCGCGCTGGCCTCGGTCATGGCCGGACGGCGGGTCATCGCCGTCGCGGGGACGCACGGGAAGACCACCACGACCTCCATGCTCACCACGGTGCTCCGTGAGTGCGGCGCCGACCCCGGTTACGTCATCGGCGGGATCCTCACCGAGACCGGGCTCGGCGCGGAGGACGGCACCGGCATGGATTTTGTCGCCGAGGCGGACGAGAGCGACGGATCGTTTCTCCTGCTTTCCCCCGACGTTGCCGTCATCACCAACGTCGAGGCCGATCACCTAGACAACTACGCGAACCTGGCCGACATCGAAGCCGCGTTCACCACGTTCGGCGGCCGCGTCAGCGGCACGGTGCTGACCTGCGCGGACGACCCGGGCGCGGAGGTCGTCGCGGCCCAGCTTGAACGCGTCATCCCGGGCCGCGTCCGGCGCTACGGCGAATCAGGCCACGCCGACTACCAGCTCAGCGATGTCCGGTCCCGCGGGATGGCGGTCAGCTTCGCGGTGTGCTCCGACCAGGGCCCGTTCGGTGAAAGTCTTTCCCATATGACGGTGGGAGTCCCAGGTCACCACAACGCCCTGAACGCGACGGCGGCGTTCGCCGCGGCCGTCGAGCTTGGCTTCGCGCCGCCCCGGGTGGCGGCGGCCATCGCGGGCTACCGCGGGGCGCGGCGCCGCCTGGAGCTCAAGGGCGAGGCGGACGGGGTGCGGGTGCTCGACAGCTACGCGCATCATCCGACCGAGCTCGCCGCGGACCTGCGTGCCGCCCGGGACATCGCGGACGGCGGCCGGGTGATCGCCATCTTCCAGCCGCACCTGTTCAGCCGCACGAGGATCTTCGCCGCCGAGTTCGGCCAGGCGCTCGGCCTCGCCGACGAGGCCGTGGTCCTCGACGTGTACGCCGCGCGGGAGGACCCGGAACCCGGCGTGACCGGCCGGCTCGTGGCGGACGCGGTCCCGGGCGGCCAGGCGCGGTTCCTGCCGGACCGGGCGCTGGTGGCCCCACTGATCGCGCAGATCGCCGAGCCCGGAAGCGTGGTCCTGACGATGGGAGCCGGCGACGTGACCAAGCTCGGGCCCCAGCTGGTCGAGGTCCTCGGCGGGCGACGCGAGTGATCGAAGCCGGCGGCGCATCCGGGGACGGGGAAGTCTCCCGCGATGAGGCCGTCGGCGCCAGTCCGACTTCTCACGTTAATGCGGCCTATAAGGGCCGCGTCGTCCATTCCTGGCGGGTGGCGTTCTTCGCTCTGGCGCTGGCCGGCCTGGCCGGGTTCGCGGCCTGGGCGTTGTTCGGCTCCCGGCTGCTCGCGGTCCGGTCGGTCGTCGTCTCGGGTACCCACCTGGTGCCGGCGTCCGAAGTTCTCGCCATCGCCGGCGTCGAGCCGGGCACGCCGCTGATCCGCGTGAACACCGGGCAGGTCGCGGCGCGGGTGGACACCATCAGGCAGGTGCGCAGCGCGCAGGTCACCAGGTCCTGGCCGGACCGGGTGGTCATCGTGGTGCGTGAGCGTACGCCCGCGCTCGCGGTCCCGGCGCCGGGCGGAGGCTTCGACCTCGTCGACCCGGCCGGCGTGATCGTGCTCTGGGCCGCCACCAAGCCCGGGGACCTCCCGCTTTATCCCGCTATCGCCCCTGTTACCTTGCTGCGCGGCGACCCGGACCTCGGCGCGGCCGCGGCCGTGCTCGGCGAATTGCCCGCCGGGCTCAGGCGCTCGGTGGAATCGGTCACGGCCCCCAGCCCGGATCAGGTGACGCTGCAGCTGGCGGGCGGGACAACGGTCGTCTGGGGCGGCACCGGCCAGGCCTCGGCGAAATCGGAAGAGCTTGGTGTTCTTATGCGGACCCACTCGCACTATTACGACGTGAGCGCGCCGGGAACCTTGGTGATCAAGTGATGTGCGCCGATGCCCGAAACAGTCCCGGGGAGGCCGCGCGACTCGCCGATCCGCGACACGCTGACAGGTTCCTGCGTGGTTAGTTGACCCGGGTGCCCTCCCACCCTACTGTCCGTATCAATCGTGCGGACGGCAAAAACTTTAAATCTTAACCTGAAGGTGAAGCCTGATGGCGACGAACCACGCCCGTGGCGGTGAATTCCGCGGCAACCAGCAAGGCGAAGGTTTCCCGAACTCAGGGCCATGATCGGCGGGAATTAGCCTTCGCCGGGATGGCAAAAGTAATAACGAGTGGAAAGGTACCCTCCTCGTGGCAGCACCGCAGAACTATCTGGCGGTTATCAAGGTCGTCGGAATCGGTGGTGGCGGCGTCAACGCCGTCAATCGCATGATCGAAGAGGGGCTCAGGGGCGTCGAGTTCATCGCGATCAACACTGACGCGCAGGCGCTGCTCATGAGCGATGCGGACGTCAAGCTCGATGTCGGCCGCGAGCTCACCAGAGGGCTGGGCGCCGGCGCCAACCCCGATGTCGGCGGCAAGGCCGCCCAAGATCACCGGGAGGAGATCGAGGAGGTCCTCAAGGGGGCCGACATGGTCTTCGTCACGGCGGGCGAGGGCGGCGGCACCGGGACCGGGGGCGCCCCGGTGGTCGCGAACGTGGCCCGGTCGCTCGGCGCGCTCACCATCGGCGTGGTCACCAGGCCGTTCGGGTTCGAGGGCAAGCGCCGCGTCGTGCAGGCCGAGATCGGCATCGAGAAGCTGCGCAGCGAGGTCGACACGCTGATCGTCATCCCGAACGACCGCCTGCTGTCGATCTCGGACCGGAACGTAAGCGTCCTGGATGCCTTCAAGGCCGCGGACCAGGTGCTGCTTTCCGGCGTCCAGGGCATCACCGACCTCATCACCACGCCCGGGCTGATCAACCTGGACTTCGCCGACGTGAAATCCGTCATGTCGGGGGCGGGCTCGGCCCTGATGGGCACGG
>Ga0302181_10000665_pt1 | contig 27195 bp, 28 predicted proteins | sample I_Palsa_E3_3_FD_198786 | JGI IMG/M metagenome (GOLD analysis project Ga0302181, IMG submission 198786) | Peat permafrost microbial communities from Stordalen Mire near Abisko, Sweden - I_Palsa_E3_3 | ecosystem: Environmental > Terrestrial > Soil > Palsa > Peat permafrost | place: Sweden...
AGCCGGCCCGGCAGCGAGCGCAGCACGAACGCGCTCAGGTCATCCAGCCACTGCGCGTCGTCGACCGCGATGACGATCGCGCGCTCGACGGCGCGCCGCTCCAGCGCGGCGGCCACCGCGTCCAGCAGCCGCAGCGGCTGGCCGGTCAGGGCCGCCAGCGGTTCCGCCGTCCCGGCCGCCAAGACCGGATCGGGGCCGTCGCGCATCCCGGTCAGCAGCGGGCCGCCCGGAACGATCCGGCCGATCCGGTCCGCCCGCAGGGTCCCGCACGCGGCGCCCAGCCGCCCGGCCTCCCGCAGCACGGCGGTGAGCAGAGCGGACTTGCCGATGCCCGCCTCTCCGGTGATAACCAGACCGTCGCCCTGGCCGGTCCTGACGACCTTGCGGACGACGCCGAGGGCAGCAGCCATCGGCTCAGATCGCCCCCGCAGCACCACGTCGGCCATGACCACGCCTCCAAACCGCACCCTAACCTCCATGGTCGGATAAGGCGACCTCGCGCGCCCTCACCTAAACAGGTGAGAGGCGCGGTTGCGAGTTGGCAGCGCGACCGGGGACTGCCGAGCACCTCATCGAGAGCTTGCTCGATCGGCTGCGCGCCGGAACTCAGGTAAAGGACGCGGCCGGCGCTACGCGAATCTGCCAGCAACCGGGCGAGCACGCCCGCGACGTCATCACGTGGCACCGGCCCGCTGAAGGGCGCGTTGCCGATGCGGACGCTCCCGGCCCCGTACCGTCGGTCAAGCCGCCCGGCCGCAGGATCGTCCACTCGCGATCGCTCGCCTCCAGCGCCGCATCGGCTGCCGCCTTCGCCCGCAGGTAGACCGCGAACACCTCGTCGCCGTCTTCCCGGCGGGCCGGCTGACCGCGCTGGCTGGCCGAGCACCTGGGCCTGCCCGAAGCCCGCCAGCCTGATGTCTTGTCCCACGGCTAGGGCGCCGGCCTGGTCGGGTGCCGGGAAGATCATGCGCTGAGCGGCGCAGCCCGCGTGGTCGTCACGCGGGGTGGCACGCAGGTGGCGGGAGGAGGAACCACGCTCCGTTCCGAATGAATGATTTCAGGCGAACGGCCGCAGACCTGGCTACGGCCTCGGTCCGGCGCGGCGGGCGTTGGAGTTCCACGGGCGGGCCCAGGGCACCCAAGCAGGAAACCGCCAAACCATCCTTAACATGTCCAAAAGGGAGGCGGCCGGGAGCTACCGGCACCAGATCTGGCCGGCACGGTGGCACATCCTGCCGGCCAGCGCCGGCACAACCGTCCATCGTGCCGGCTGAAAGAGCTGAAAAAGGCGGGCGAGAGCCTTCCAGGAGCCCCAATTCGCGCGTTTCCGCCTGCCAGGGCGCGGAATACCACCGAGGACGAGCGGCGTGCCCGGCGACCTGCCGAGAAGAAGTGACCACCGCGCTCAACGCCCCGCGCGAATCACCGTGATCCGGTGATGCCTCCTCACCTGCCTGGCGGCAAGCCTGGCAGTGGCCCGCCTCCGGGCAGAGAACTCATCGCAGCGGATTGGGCGATCCCGCCCGGATGCGCTGCCAAACCTGCCCCAACCGAAGGGAGCTCCTCCGTGAGCGCCGAGCAGCGAGAGAACCTCGAAGCGATCCTGCGGCAGTCAGCCTGCCCCGTCGGCAGCGATGTCAGCGAGCCGCGGCGACTGCTGCGCGAATTGACCTCGGCGCAGCCGCTGCCCGCGGATGTGACCGTGATCGCTAGCTTCTCCTCGGACGCCGCCTCGCACTGCTGCCGCTCGCCGTTCTCGTGCCAGACCGCTCTCCAGCGGCCCTGCGCCTCGCGGGCCGGATACACGGTGATCCCGCACTCCAGCTCGGTCACCGGGCCGCCTGCCGAAGCGATTCCCTCTCTTCCTGCGTTGTCGCAGGTGAGAGGGCTGACGATGTAAGCTCGGTGTTGCTCCCGCGCCAAGACTCGAACTTGGAACCTGCCGGTTAACAGAAGGTCTGTCATGGCCGGCGATCGCGGATACCTGAGATGTTGTCAGCCCGTTTGACCTGCATGAGGGATTCCATGGGCTAACACGGCCATGTTAGCAGGCGTACCGTCGGGTGCCGGACAGTACCGTTTTGTCCGTGTTATTCCCGTGTTGATCTTTCTCGGAACCCGGAGTTGTGTTGGTTTTGTGTTGCCGCATAACAGCAGGTCATCCCACTCGGGATCTCCAGGCGCGCCGCCAAGGTCGAGCCGAAGTAACGCGGCCTTCACCGTTACCGGATACTCCGACGCCACGAAGACACCACCGCCGAAGGCGTCCGCATCGAGAACCCAACCGGAGGCGCCGAGGTGAGATGCCAGCCTGGGCGGCGCTACATCTTCCGCCAGCGCCCCCGCGGCGGACGGGTGCCTGGTGCCTGTGACAGGAGGCCGCGACGAATCTGCTGGCATCGCTCATTGCCTCGCCCGCAAGCGCCGCGCCGACGTGAGGAATTAGCGCTGGCCATGTCCCGGCCGAGCGAAAATCTGGCGGATATCGCGACCCCTCTATCAGGACAGTGATCACCTAACGTAGCCGCTCGCTGGGCTCCACCCGGCCCCACCAGACGCGGGATTTCTCACCAGTTTTCGGGTTCAAGTCCTCAATCAGCGAAAATCTCACTGGCGTCTGGGTTCAAGTCCCCCCTCGGACACCCAAACCGGGGAAATTTCCCCTAAAACAGGCATCATTCGAACACGCGACCCGGCCGCCTGCTGGCCGGGCCACCCGGCCCCTCCCCGCGGGGAGGCGGCCATGACCGGCCCGTATCGCTCCCCTCATTCCCCCGCGTGCCCGGCCAGGCGGCCGGGAGCACGGCAGGCCGGCCACGGCCCGCCGCCTGCCCGTCGCCGGCGCGCCGGAAGTCCCTGCGGTCCCGGATGACGTGCTGTACGGGTTCGGCCGGATGGATGAGTCGGGCCGGGTCGCGGACCGGGCCATGACGAGCGCGCTGGGCTGGCAGCCCGGGGACCGGCTGACCCTCACCGCCGCCGCGGGCGTGGTGACAGCGCGCCGCGACCCGGGCGGCTTGGTCACTTTGCCGGCCAAGCCGTACATCGTGATCCCGGCCGCGCTGCGGCGTCGGTGCGGGCTGCGGCCCGGTGACCGGGTGCTGCTGGCGGTGTTCCCGGCCCGGGACGCGCTGGCCGCGTACTCCTTCGCGGTGGTGGACCAGGCGCTGCGGGCGCACGCCCCGGTCCCCGGTGAGGGGAGGCGGCCATGACCGCCGTGAACCCGGACGCCTCCTCCCAGCAGGCGGTGGTGGAGGCGGCGCTGGTGCTGCTGGAGCGGATGGGCCTGTCCCCGGCGGACCTGACCGCTGTCCCGCAGCACCGCACGCCGGTGCCGACCTTCGCCGAGTATGTCCCGGTGGTGTCGGCGGCGGTGAGCGCCGGCACCCGCCGGGCGTACGGCTCGTACTGGAACCGGGTCGTCGAGCACTGGGGCGGCCGCCGCCTGGACGAGCCCACCCCGTCGCAGATCCGGCAGCTGATGGCCTACGTCAAGACCCATGTGGTGGCCCGCCGCAACGCCCGGGGCGGGCGCAGCGCCGAAGAGCACCTGGTGGCGGCGCTGCGCTGCCTGTACCAGCGGGCCATAGACGACGGGCTGATCGCCGAGGCGGACAACCCGGCGCGGAAGACATCCGACGCCGTTAAGTTGTCAAGCTGCCTTGGGAAGTTTTTCCGGAGTGGCGGGGAAGGCGATGTTCTCGTCGTAGTGCTGTCCGGTGGTCAGGCAGCGGTGCAGGCATCCGAGGAGGCGGCCGAACAGGTTGCGCTGGGCGGCGGCGTGCCGGTCGCCGGCGTCTTTGCGGCGGTCGTAGTGGGCGCGGGCGCCGGGTGAGGCGGTCAGCGCGGAGAACGCCCAGAGGTACCCGGCGGCGTTGAGGCGGTTGTTCTTGATGCGGCGGTGGGTGACGGACCGGGTCTTGCCGCTGGCACGGGTGATGGGGGCCGCGCCGACGTAGGCCTTGAGGCCTTTGGCATCCTGGAACCGGGATCGGTCGTCGCCGATCTCGGCGAGCACCCGGGCGCCGGTGAGTGCGCCGAGCCCCCCGCTGGGTCAGCCGGTGGCGACGCCCCAGAGGCCTGGCCGAGACGGCCGACGGCTCAGGCTGGCGGCCGTGACAGGCACTGGGCGAGGAACAACTGCTCGCCCAGTGAGTTTATGAGTTCCAGCTGGGTCTCGAGGTAGTCGACGTGCCTCTCCTCGTCGGCCATGATCGTCTCGAGCAGTATGGCACTAGTCGTATCCCTGTGCTCCCGGCATAGCACGATGCCGGGCCGGAGCCGCTCTACCACCTCCCTTTCGATGGCGAGATCGCTTTCGAACTGCTCTCGTACGGTCTGGCCGATGCGCACCGAGAACAGCCGCTGGTAATTCGGCAGGCCATCGAGGAGCAAGATCCGGTCGGTGAGAAACTCCGCGTGCCGCATCTCCTCGAACGACTCAGAGCGAGTATGCACCGCCAACTCGGTGAAACCCCAGCTGTCCTGCATCTTCGAGTGCAGGAAGTACTGGTTGATCGCCGTCAGCTCGCTAGTGAGCTGCTCGTTAAGCAAGTTGAGAACTTCAGCCTCACCGCGCATCTGAACCCTTCCCATAGCCGCAGCCCGGACTTGGCCACCCTCCGCCGTTATGATGGCCATGCCTGGGCGGACGCGACATAAGCCACGGTCTATACCCTACAATAGTTCTTAACATTGGTAACTGATTGGCGACGATGCGATGCCGTTGGTCCTGGCGGCCGACTACCGGGTGCCAGATTTCGACCGGTGGTGGGCCAAGCTCTCGGGCGATATTCCCCGGTTGATGAGCCTCGGCGCGCATCACGTCGTGGTTTACCGCGCACTCGAGGACTCTAGCCGTGTCTTCGTGACCTTCGGTGTCAGGGAGCGCGGGCCCGTCGACGCACTGCTGCGGTCGCCCAGAATGTTCGCCTGGTTCGACTCAGCCGGCGTGGAGGAAATCCCGCCGTTGTTCGTCGGCGAGGTGCTGGAGAAACTCGACCTCGCCGAGGCGGCTGCTACTGGCGTTCAGCCGGGTACGGTGATCGTGGCCGCGATCGTGTCCGTCGACCAGCCCGACCGTCTGCGGGCTCACGTCCACCGTAAGGCGGTGCGCCTCGCGGCCTCGGGCGTGCGGCGGTTCTGGATCTACCGGGCCCTGGACGACCAGGCCGAGGCGATGATCCTGCAGGAGATCGCCAGCGAATCGCAGGCCGACCGGTGGATCCGCAAACCGGACGCGGTCGCGCGGTTCATGTCGGAGGCCGGGGTGGGTGCCCATCCGCCGCTGTTCGTCGGCCGGCTGGTGCAGACCATCGAGGTGCCCGCCGCGTCCAAGGGCCCGGACTGAAACCGTCGTTACACGAGGACCAGGACCACGATGTACATCTGCCTCTGCATGGGTGTGACCAGCAGTACCGTCCAGCGGGCGATCGATGAGGGCGCACGCACGACCAAGCAGGTCGCCTCGTCCTGCGGAGCCGGATCGGTCTGCGGTCGATGCCGGCACACCGTGGGGCTCATGCTGGATGCGGCGGTGCCGGACTCAGCCAGCCACAAGCGTGATCGGCTGCGCCGCCGGTGGGGTAGAAACTGACCAACTGAGCTAGGAAACCGGACCGGTCGGTAACCCATCGCGTCAGAGTGCGCCCTGGCCGACCGGATGCCCTCGTCGCCGGAGCCGGACGTGACCGTCTACCGGCCACAGGAGCACTGCAGGCGTAACCGGCCCCGGAGCTTAATGGGAGATACCAGGGTCGACCGCACGGCAGACTCGGGTCCGGTAGTGGCCAGCGAGTGAGCACTCTCGGAGCCTGGGTGGATTGTCGAGCCCTATGCAAAGACCGTGCCCCTGGCCGGCCGTGAGGAGAGCAGTGCCACTGAAGGGGTGTCGCGCCCGCCGCTGGCGTGAGCACTGTCCATTAGATGACATGCATCGGGCCTGGCCGGCTCGCGACCGGTGCCGGGAGACCTCCCCAGCTCAGACGCGCGTCAGGATTGACCGCGTAGGCAATTCGCATTGGGGGTGTGCGCCCCTCCGGAGCTTGAGGAGGTCCCGATGCCCATCCTAGGCGGGCTGGATATCCATCGTAAGCAGATCACCTTCGACTACCTCGTTACCGCGACCGGGCAGGTGGGCCGTAGTCAGATCAGCCCGGCCGACCGGGAACATCTGCGGGCCTAGCTAGCGCGGTTCGCCGGCCGAGAGGATGTCGCCTTCGCGGTTGAGGGGTGCACCGGGTGGGGTGGTATGTCGTCGAGGAACTGGCCGCAGCCGGGCTCACGGCGCAGCTGGCCGAGCCGGCCGATACCGCTTTCGCCCGCGGCCGCAGCGGCACGCCAAGACCGACCTGTTAACCGAACTCCCTGGCGTTCCCGCAGGTCACAGGCCCGGTAGATCGTTCCCTGAAGCCGCTGACCTGTCCCGCGCTCTCCTTACAAGGCCACAAAGGCGGTGAGGGCCGAATGCCTGACTACCGGAAGCGGATATACGGTCCTATACCACTCATCTGCCTTCTCCTCGCTGCTGCTTGTCACCCCGGCCAGGAACGGGCCTCGTCACCTTCATATGGTCCTTGACCTGCGGATGTGCACCTTTCCGCAGTCCGGATGCGTTAGTTCGGAGAAGATAAGACTGACCGTCGGCACCTGCGGATGTTGCTGGCCAAGGGCCGACTCCCGGAGGGCTGGATCCACACCCGGTAACATCCTGGAATGCCTGGCACTGCTGGAGACCTATCACGACCTGCGGGCCAAGCACACGGCCCGGGTGCAGCGGATCCACGCGATCTTGTTCCACCAGGGCACCGCGGCCCTGGGCGAGGGCGCGCTGCGCACCGAGCAGGACCTGGCCGGGCTGCGGGCGGCCGCGGCCACGTATCTGTCCCCGGCCGGGCAACCGCAGATCGCCACCGCGCTGGAGGTGACCGGCACCCTGGAGACCCGGCTGCAAGAGCTGTGCACCAGCCGCTGGATGCCGCAGGCACCTGGCCGACGCCAAGGTCCTGGCCGCGCGGCTATACGGGGTCGGGCCGGTCACCGCGCTCGCGATTACCTGCTGGCTGGCCGGGAAGACCGGTTCTCTTCGTTTCGCAAGGCGCTCCGGTTCGCTCAGCTGGACGTCACCGTCTACTCCTCCGACCGCAAGGGTCCGCCCAGGGCGCGCCTGTCCCGGCAGGGACCGCCCGTGCTGCGCTGGGGGGTCTACGCGGTCGGCAAGACCCACGGCAAGCGCGCTGTCAGGGGCCCGCAAGATCCTCCGGCAAGCCTGCCACATCCTGGCCGAGCTCGGCGACGACGCGCTGTCCGCGGCTGAACCCCTGGCTCCATGGCACGGCGACCAGCCCGTGACCGCGCCGGCCCAGGCTGGGCCCGCCGCATGCCTCGCTCACCCCATTGGGGATCACCGCGGCCAGCTCCCGCCGAAACCGCTGTCAGCCGCTGCCGGCCCTGCCACAGGGCCAGGCGAATGGCCTGATTAGACCGAGCGGCCGCATCCTCGCAGGCCGGGGACCCAATCAATCATCATGTTGCCGGGGCAGCGCCTGCGCCCTGCGGACCTAGATGGGGCTGGCTCCTCTGGCCCCGCCCCCCGGCCGCCACGGCTGATCACCCCCGCACAGAAAGGCCGCAAGCCTCAACCGCTGAGCCGGATCCCCGGCCACAGATCGAGTGGCTGAGCAATGACGTGGTCCAGGATCTCGGCCTGACGGGCGAAGGTGTTCTCCTCTGCCGGAGCGCCGAAGTACGCGCTGTTGGAGGTGCCGCCGTGCAGGGCTACCAGCACCGGCAGTCCCGGGATCTCGACGGGCGGGGGTGGTGGCACACGGCGACCCTGCCACTGCCGACATCTATCAGCCTGCGTTCCATGGATCCTTCTTCCTGGACGTTAATCGTTAATCGGTGGGTGCCACGCAGGCGGCCTGTGCGTCAGCTGGAGGATCAGCGCGGCGTCGAGATGGGCTAGCGACCCACCAGGGTCAGCGCGGCGTCGACGATCGAGCCGGTGTCGATGTGGTGGATGCGATAAGCGTCCTCAAGGCCGGAGGACTGCCCGAACTCCGTCACGCCGAGGCAGCGGATACGGTCACCCCGCACGCCGGCAAGAAAGGCGAGCGTATGCGGATGACCGTCGAGTACGGTGACCAGCGGCGCGGGATGGCTGGCGGGGAAGAGTTCGTCGACGATACTGCCGCCGACGCCGGCCTCACGGCGCCCTCGCTGCTGGAAGGACCGGAAGACAAGGTCCGGACTGGTCAGGCAGATGACGCCCGCGTTGACTCCCTCGGCCGCCAGTGACGCGGCGGCGGCAACCGTTTCCGGCATGATCGCGCCCACACCGACCAAGGTGACGTCCTCCTCCGCCGCGGGATGCTGGGCGGGCAGCCGGTAGCCGCCCGCTCGTGCCTGCTGCCACCGGCGTTCCGCCAGCGGCGGGTCAGTCGGCACCTGGGCCAGGGCGGGGTCGATCGGGCGGGTGCTCAGCCGGAAGTAGGACGACGTGCCGCCCGGCACGCCGACGCGCTCCATGGCGTAGAGCAGGCACCACTCCAGGTCCTGGGCGAAGGCGGGCTCCCAGGCGATGCAGCCGGGCTGTTCGAGCCCGATCGAGGGGGTGGTGACCGACTGATGCGCTCCGCCCTCGGGCGCCAGGGTCACGCCGGAGGGCGTGCCGACGAGGATCGACTGACCGCCGGAGTAGATGCCGTAGGACCAGGGCTCCAGCGCGCGACAGACGAACGGGTCATACAGCATCGCGACCGGTATGAGGAGCTCGCCCCACCGGGACCAGGTGGCGCCGAGCTCGCCGAGCAGCGACACCAGGTTGACCTCGGCGATGCTCAGCTCGATGTGCTGGCCGTTGCTGACCTCGCGCCACCGCAGCACACGCTCGGAGTCATCGGCGAACCAGTCATGCCGGTGCCGCACCGACCAGACTCCGGTTTTGCTGATCCAGCCACCGAGGTTGGTCGAGGAGGCGACATCGGGGCTGCAGGTGACCACGCGCGCGGCCGCCTCCGGGGCGTCGTGTGCGAGGTCGGCAAGGAAGCGGCCCAGGGCCGCCTGGGTCGAGACCGGCTTGCGGTGCGGATGACCCAGCGAGGCCGGCATGCTGACCGGGCGCGACGGCGCCACCGGGGCCCGGTGCAGCTGCCGTGCCCTCAGCGCGCACAACTGGCCGGCCGGTGTGCCGGGGTCGAAGCGCTGCCAGGGCCGGGCCGCGTCCATCCCGCAGGCGTCGGCCAGGGCCTGCATCTGCGCGGAGGTCAGCAACGCGGAGTGGTTGTTGGGATGTCCCTCCGTGGGCAGCCCGCGGCCCTTGATCGTGTAAGCGAACACGACCGTGGGGCGGTGGGAGTCGATGCCGCGGAAGGTGTCAACGAGCAGACCCAGGTCATGGCCTCCCAGATCACGGATCGCCGCGGTCAGCTCGGTCGGGTCGATGGTGGACAGCAGGGTCCGGAGCCGCCCGCTTCCGTTCGTCCCGATGATGCGGTCGGCGATCTCGGCCGGGCGCACCCGCAGCATCCGCTGGTACTCCTCATTCGGCATGGTCTCCAGCCGTGCGCGCAGCTCCGCTCCGCCGTCACGCTGGAAGAGCCCACTGATCAGGCGTCCCCACTTGACGGTCACCACCTGTCAGCCGGCCGCGGCGAACATGCCCTGAAGCCGCTCGATCTGGATGTCAGGCACGACCCGGTCCAGGGACTGCCGGTTCAGGTCCACGACCCAGACCAGTTCCCCCAGGTGGGCCACCGCCGGGTCGACGACCGCTTCCCAGATCGCGCCCTCGTCGAGTTCGGCATCGCCGAGCAGGCTGATGAAGCGGCCGGCCGGCGGAGATCCGGGAAACTGCGAGGCGATGTACCGGTGCGCCACCGCCGCCCACAGCGCGGCCGTCGCGCCGATACCAACCGAACCGGTGGAGAAATCCACGGTGTCGGGGTCCTTCAGCCGAGAAGGGTAGGACTGCAGGCCGCCCTTGGCCCGAAGGGATGGCAGATAGGACTCGCCGAGATCGCCGAGGAGGTAATTGATGGCGTGCAGCACCGGAGAGGCGTGCGGCTTGACCGAGACCCGGTCCAAGGGCGTGAGTTCGGCAAACCAGAGTGCGACCATGATGTCGACCATCGAGGCGCTCGACGCCTGGTGGCCGCCCACCTTGACACCCGAGTGGTTGGCGCGGCCGGCGTTGGCGGCATCGACGATTGCCGCTGAGAGCCACAGCACACGTTCGGCGATATCCCGCAGCACGCCCTGGTCGTTGGTCGGGCTTGACGCCTCGGGAGCGGTGGGATCTGCACTGGTGGTCATCCGGGTTCCTTCGTTCTAAACGTGCGGCCGCGCGGTCAGCCACGGCGGCGTGCTTGCGGCCGCGGACGATCTCCTCGTAGCGAGTCTGACGTCCCCGGCAGGGCCTGCGCGGCCGGGACATCGCGGGCCTTCGGCCAGCAGCTGCAGCAGCGCGCCCCCGCGCAACTCTGGCGGCACCTGGTCGCCGCGTCTGCGCAGGAAGTCTGCGAGTTCAGGCCGATCCACAATTCTCATTTCCCATGACATAACGACACGTGAATCCCACTCACGGTTGCACGGTTGAGCGGCTTTATCCACGGCCTGGGTGATCCATCCATAACGGTAGCGAGGCGTCCTGCACCCAACGCCCCAGCCGCGGATTGCCGATCAGTGGATAAGCGGGACCTCGTTAACTGCCGGCACGTCAAGTGAAAGGAAGTTAACAAAGCTGCTCCAAGGCTGAAGGAATTAGGGCGGTCCACTGAAATCCACTAAAACTCAGAGGAACGATCATGAGGAAATGGACTGCAGTCGATCTGCCCGATCTGACCGGACGCACGGCCGTGGTCACCGCGCATCCGGGGGGCTCGGCCTGGTCACCGCCCGTGAGCTCGACCAGGCCGGGGCCCGCGTCGTCCTCGCCGTTCGTACCGTGAGCAGAGGCGAACAAGCCGCCCGGGCCATATCCGGCCGCACCGAGGTGCGGCAACTCGAGCGCGTGCAGCCCGGCAGCGAACCCGGCAATCGACGCGGCCGCAGCGGTGAGGCACCATTGCGGTGGCGGATCCCCGATACCCGGCGGGCCAGCACGGTCAGCGACGGGCTTGGCACCAGGGCAGCGGTGGCGTCCGGCGCCAGCTGCAGGGCCTCCCGACGGGCACCCGGCGGAGCAGGGACGGCAGCCCCGCCGAGTTCGGCACGCCACTGCGGGCACGCCGCCAGGTGACGGTCCACCAGGGCTCACTGGGCAGGCTCGACCACGCCAAGCAGATGCACGCCGACGTTCCTGACGGGTCTCCACGCACGCCGGAGCCGACGAACAGACTGCACTGGCGGAAAAAGTGGTAGCGCATGCGGGGGGCGTCGTTCTCGAAGTAGCCCAGAGCGGTGTCGAGCTCGTCCTTCTTCACGCCTTCGAGCCCCTCTGAGGATAACCGGGAAGTCGGTTATATCGGCCGTAGGGCCGTCTAGTTCTCAGGAGACCGCCTTTATTTCCAGGAACTCTTCGAATCCGATGGGGCCGAGCTCCCGCCCGATGCCGGACTGCTTGTATCCGCCCGTCGGCGTGCTCAGGCTGGGCGATGCGCCGTTGATGCTGACCTGGCCGGTACGCAGGCGCCTGGCAACGGCGTCGGCGTGTGCGGTGTTGCCGGACCATACTGCGCCGCTGAGCCCGTACGCGGTGTCGTTCGCGATGCGGATGGCTTGGTCCTCAGTGTCGTAGGGGATGAGGGAGAGCACTGGGCCGAAGATCTCTTCCTGTTCAATCCGCATTCCCGGACGGACGTCGGAGAAGACGGTCGGCCGCGTGAAATAGCCGCGTGTGATCCCTGCTGGCGGCTGCGTTCCGCCGGTGACGAGACGTGCGCCTTCGGCGAGACCGGAGTCGACGAAGCCGCGTACGCGCTCAAGCTGCGTCGCCGAGACAAGCGGGCCGATGGTCGTAGCGAGATCGCTTGGATCACCGACGACATGTGACTCAGTGACCTTCGCAGCAATGAACTCTGCTTCGCCGAGCCGGTTCCGTGGAATCAGCATTCGGGTAAGCGCCGTGCACATCTGTCCGGAATTCGAGTAGCAGTCATTGACGCCGCTGGTGACCGCGGCTTGCAGGTCGGCATCGTCAAGGATGACGCAGGCGGACTTGCCGCCGAGTTCCAGCGCTACCCGCTTGATCGTCGAGGCGGCAAGCTCGCTGATCCGCCGGCCGGTTCGCGTGGAGCCGGTGAACGTGACGAAGTCGATGAGGGGGTGAGTCGCGATTGCTTCGCCGACGACCGGGCCGGTGCCGTTGACCAGGTTGAATACACCAGGAGGCAGGCCGATTGCGTCGATCACTTCAGCGAGCAAAATCGCGGTCATCGGCGCGACTTCGGACGGCTTGGCCACGACGGTGCATCCTGCGGCCAGGGCCATTGCTGTCTTGCCGCAGACCTGGAGGAAGGGGAAGTTCCACGGAGTGATCGCGCCGACGACGCCAAACGGCTCGCGGATGATCATCGATTCAGTCAGTTTGCGCTTGTACTGGAACTGCTCCGCGCAGTCTACTGCCATCAGGAACATGTATGCCGCCGACGGCGCCTGCATCGACCGGGAAAAAGAGAGCGGGCAGCCGATCTCGGCTGTCAGTGTCTGGGCGGCCTCTTCTGAGCGTTCCGAAAGACCAGCTGCCACAGCCCGCAGGAGTGTCACCCGTTCCGTTACGGGCACCGCGCTCCAGGTCTCGAATGCGCTACTGGCCGCGCCAGCAGCGTGATCAACTTCCTGCGGTGTGCCCGCGGGCACACCGCCCATCACTTCTTCGCTCGTGGGGTTGATCACCTGAATGCGATCGGCGGATTCCGCTGCTCGCCACGACCCGTCGATGTAATGGCTGTCGATGACCTTCATGTATCGCTCCTGTCACAGTCGGTGCAGTTGCTCGCCATCCGTCTGCTCCGTCCGCCGGGACGGGCAGGCGACACGACGGCGGGTGCTGGATGCCGCTGCGGCGGAGTTCGCGGCCTTCGGTATCGCAGGGGCGCGAGTGGACCGCATATCGGAGAACGCCCGGGCGAACAAGGCCCAGCTCTACGCCTACTTCGGCAGCAAGGACGGTCTGTTCGACGCCGTGCTCGATCAGCGCCTCGGCATGATCGTCAACTCTGTGCCTCTGGACGCGTCGGACCTCCCTGGCTATGCCACCGGCTTGTACGACGCCTACCTCGAGCATCCCGAACTCGTGCGTCTGGCTACGTGGGTGCGCCTGGAACGGGTACCGACTGGTTACCTGTTCGCTGACGGTGATGCTCACCACGGAAGCAAAGTTGCGGCTATCGCCGCAGCCCAGGGCCGTGGCCTCATTGACGCCGAACTCGACCCCCTGGATGTGCTGAGCCTGGTTACCGCCATGTCGATGAGCTGGTCGCCTGCCAGCGTGCTTATCGCGGCCAGCAGAGATGACGGCAAACAGGACCGTGAGCGACGGCGAGCCGCACTCGCCGATTCCGTCCGCCGCGCATTCGCCCCACCACCGACCCATAAGATCTAGATGGCCGTTGGGCCTGGCAGGCAATCCGGGCGCCCCCGGCCCGGCCTCGGAGGACCGGGAACTGACGGAGTTCTACGCCGGACGGGACCCGCCACCGGCCGCTCCAGGTTCACAGAGGAACAGATCGAAGCCAAAGCGATCGAGGCGACCCAACCCCCAGCCTGTCGGCCCATGCCAAACCCTGCAGGGGCACAAAAGAGCCGGCGACACGCGCGAAGAATCAACTCGACCCTACGACACCCGGTGACGGCTAACCTCGGTCCCAGATCTCCGCACGCCCGCGTGACTGCGCGACTTGGGTGTACGACAGTTATGTAGGGGCCAACGAGTTTGCGCTGGTAGCGGCCTTAGCCACTCCTACGATAGAGGGCAACAGCTGTGGGCGCGGTCGTTCGCAGGAGCCAGGGACAAAGAGAAAATCTGTCCGCGGGCTCGAAGCACCATTGAGCGGCCCTGAAGGCTGGCTCCCGGCGTCAGACAGTTAGACGGGGTCAGGGCCGCCAAGGAAAACGACGTCAGCGAACGACCACGGTCCCAGCCTCCCAGACCACCCGCGCTCAGGCGCGAACTTCTGCCCGACCGGATCCTTGACTGGCCGCCGGCCGGCAGCACGGCAGTGCCCGGCGCAGCCGGGCTACGGCGGGTCAGCTGCCCAAATTTCACGCCACCACGGTGTCACCCCGGGGCACCGACGACTGTTAGCTAGCGTGGTGGCCGATGAGGCTGCCGACGCCGAAGGTGATCGCGACGGCGACGGCGCCGAGGAGAATCTGGCGCAGGCCCGATCGCAGGACCGGCCGCCCGGTGAGCCGGCCGACGACCATCCCGCCGGTGATCAGGGCTACGGCGGTAATGCTCAGGCTTGCGGACAGGACCGGCCAGCCGAGCAGATAGGGCAGCAGGGGAACCAGGGCCCCAAGCGAGAAGGCAAACAAGGACGCCACCCCGGCCATGACCGGGGAGGGCAGTTCGGCCGGGTCAAGGCCCAGTTCCTCGCGGGTGTGAAGGCGCAGCGCGGTGTCGGGGTCCATGGAGACCGCCGCGGCCATCCGGGCTGCGGTGGCAGGATCAGCGCCGTAACCGCAGAAATACTCGGCCAGCTCAGCTTCCTCGGCGGCGGGGAAGCGGGCCAGCATGGAGCGTTCCAGCGAGACCTCAGAGTGCACCAGCTCGTTCTGGTTCGTGACCGAGATGTATTCCCCGGTCCCCATCGAGAACGCGCCCGCCACCAGCGCCGCGACCCCGGTCAAGATGATCGTGTGTGCAGATACCCCGCCGCCGCCCACACCCGCGATCAGCGAGGCGTTGGTCACCAGGCCATCAACCGCTCCGAACACGGTCGGCCGCAACGTCCCGCCGGAAACGTCGCGATGCCGGTGCGACCAGCCGGCTCCCGCCGCGGCAGCACCGGTGGCCCGGGACGGCTCCTGTATCTGCTCATCGGTCATCTAGCCCGTATCCCCTTAGAACGCCCGGCCAATACTCAACCAGACCAGTCGCATGCAGTGGAATCCGGACCGGCCCGCGCTTCGACGCGCAGAACACGAGCCAGTCAAGCGGACGCGGAAGCGGCATCGACCTGTACGACGGACCGGCCGGCCACCGCGCCGCAGCTGTGCCGACTGTGATCCCGCCTTCTCAGGCTGCAGCCCGGCTGTCCAGGTGAAGCGCCGGTTCTGCTCGGCCGGAACGCGATGATATGGCGGGGGCCTGGTGACGGGCCGGGAAGATCTTCGCAGGGTCGCTTCGGGGCGGGACCGGGTGCGGGTGGACGGCACGGCATGCGTGTTGCTCGGCACCTCGGGGACGCGATCCGGTTCGTCGGCAATGACCCAGCCTGCCCGGTCCGGGACGTCTGGGCGTGCCAACGATGCACAGCCACCCGCGGCATCGATCCCCGTGCCGGTGCAGACGCCCGCCCACCAGCAGATCTGCACGCAACATAGCGTCTGCTCCGGTCGGCGACACGCCCGGGCTAAACCTCACAACCTGCCCCGAGATCATCGCGGCGCAGTACCCGCCAGCCAGCTTCTGCAGAGCTTCACCGTCAATCCGACCGACGAAAGCCTGACCTCCACGCTGGCCCACCAGATCACCGTCACGGTGCAAGGACCTCCGGACCAGCTGCTGTGCGACCCCGCCGACAACGGCGGCTTCCTGATCAGCGGGACCTTAGACGTCTCGATGCGCGATGCCGCGGCGCGTGCCGCCTCGCCTGGAGGCGGACACGGGCCGTTGTGCAGCGTGATGGCGCGTGTGGAAATTAACGGTCGGGCGAGCTGGTTCAGGGCCGCCCGCCCCGCGCTCCCTCATAGGCGAGGCTCCGGCCTTCGGAGCTCACATCAGCGACGCGCTCGCCGACTGCCCAAATGTGCTGCCAGACCGCTCGCACGCCTACGCCTCTTGGCGCGAGGCGCGCCTGGGACTGCGCCAGAACAGCTTCAGCTGAACCGCGGCGCCAGCCACCCCCAAAGCGGCGGTGACGGCCGCGCGCGTCAACGGCGTGCCCGCCGTGTGCAGGCCCAGCAGCCGGTCGACGCTCAGCCGTCCACCTCCGAGAGCAGACGCAGCCAGGCTCGCGGCACTGACGAAGCCGACGTACTCCCAGCCTTCCTTGATGACGAAGTAGCCGTTGGGCCGGTGGACAGTTACGTAGGCGACGGTCATGGTCCCGACGACGGTTGAGGCGCTGAGCGGCGTCGCCAGGCCGAGGGCCAGCGCCGCCCCGCTGCCAATCTCGACGGCCGCGCTCGCCTTGGCCTGCAATTCCGGCTTGTCGAAGCCGATCGAGCCGAACCACCCCGCCGTGCCTTCCAGCGTGCGTGCGTGCCGCACGCCATGCGCAATCATCGTCCCGGCCAAGGCCGCGCGGAGAATGACCCCGGCGACATCGCCTGCCGTAATCGATGTGTCAGACGTCAACAATGTCATGAGGGCACGCTATCGGAGCCGGCCGGCATCTGGCACGCTGGGTAAGCCGGCGCCAGAGGGGCCAAGCGACTGATCTGTCCCGAGTCCGCCAGGTTCGCGATAGGTGACCCAGGAAATCCGACTTGTTCATGTCGGCCCGCTCCAGCAAGACTATTCGATCGCATCGACGAGCCGCCACTCCAGCGCGGTGGCCGCGTCGAGCGCTCGATCGGACAGTGCCAGGTAGAGAGTGCGCCAGCGCCCGATACGGCGGGGGATGGAGACTGTCCCGCCCGCGCCCGGGATGAGGCCCATGGCGACCTCGGGGAGCCGGAAAGTGGTGCCCGGCCGGGCGATCACGCGGCCCGCGAAGGCCGGCAACTCGATTCCCGCCCCGACACAGCTGCCGTGCACCTGGGCCTCTAGGCGCCCGGAGAGTTGGTACAGTAGCTGTCCGGCGCCGGCACGAGTGCGTACGAAATGCGCGGTAGTCAAGTCAGGCGTGGTTCCGAATTCGTCGAGGTCGCCGCCGGCGGAGAATGACGGACCGACGCCGTTCAGGACAACCTGCTGGATGGTGTCATCAAGCACCGCTAGGCGCAATGCTTCGACTAGAGCGTCCCGTACCTCGCGGCCGTAGGCATTGCGCCGCTCGGGCCGGTTGAGCGTGATCCGCAGCCGGGTTGCCGACCGGTCGATCAGGACGGGCGGCTGCCGTGCCAGGGGCGGTGGCCGGCGCGGCCCCCGGCGGTTCAGCCAGCGGGCGAACTCGGCTCCGCCGAGCAGGGTCGAGTAGGCGAACGATTCCAGATCCAGCGCGACCGCGACCTCTGGCGGACCTGCCCGCAGCACGCTGGCGAGCGCCAATGCGGCCTGCGGGTTCGCCTGCGCTGCGGCTCGCAGCATGTTGACATCGGCCACCGGGTCGGCCGAGCCGGCGAACTGTGGGCCGGCGACCGCATCTGTGGGAACCAGGGTCAGGTCCAGCCTCCTGGCCAGCGCACGGCGCGGCTCGTCGAGCGGCCCGGTGGCAACCCCAATCAACAGCCGGTCGCCGGGATGCACCGACGGCATCGCCGCAGCGTCGAAGTCGACCACCAGCAGCGGCTGGACCACCTGCCCGCGGTCATTGAGCAACGGCTCATCGGCCATGACCGGCGCCTCTGGCCTCATGAGGTGCGAGCCCAGCAGTGGCGCCCCCCGCGGTTGGCCGGGGCGGGAAGAGCAGTCCGGCGAGGCGTCATGTACAGAGCCGCCCTCGGCAGACGGTGGTGGCGACCTGGCCGGCGTCCGGCGCTGACAGCGCCTCGACGAGGGGCACGTGTAGCAGGCACAGATCCGCTGGCCCGCCGACAGTGATCCGCCGAGGCGCGCTGCCTGGATCGTTCAGCGGCGTGAGCAGGCCGTCGAGGACCTGCCTCGGGGTTACCCGCTCGGCCGGGGCAAGGTCGCGAGTTGCCGCTGCGGCTATGATCCGCCACGGATCCTCGCTAGCGAAAGGTGCGTCGCTGCTGGCCACGGCCTTGACCCCGGAATTGAGCAGGCTCGCGTAGCGGTATAGGTCAGCATGGTCGGCTTCCGGTACGTCCCGCCGGTACTGATCGCCGCGCTCGGTGATGAATCCTGGCTGAGTCACCACGACGGGGCCGACCTGGCTGAGCATCGGCAACAGGTCACGGCCCATGATTGCCGCGTGCTCGATGCGGTCGCCGGTCACCGTTCCGGCCTGAGCCAGGACGGCCAGAGCGACCACGAGCGATTCGCGGGTGACAGCGTGGATGGCGACTGGACGGCCTGTTGCGTGCACATGCAGGACCTCGGCATGCAGCGTGTCCCATTCCGGGGCTTTGTGGTCGGGTGGCAGGATCTTCCATGGGCCGATCGTGACTCCCAGTGGGAGGCGGGCGCCGAGCGGGGCGCCGAGGAGGTGCAGCCGCTGCGGCAGGGCGCCGCCGGCCAGCAGCCGGATGGTGCCTTCGGACAGCTCCGGCGTCGCGTCGGTGATGCCGGTGATGCCCAGCGACGCCAGCCGCCGTCCTACCGCGGCCAAGTCTAGCGGCTCCTGCTCGCCGAGCCGTTCGCCGAGCAGCGCGTCGGCCCGCCACAGACGGCCGTCGTCATACTCGTCGAGCAGGCCCAGCTCGATGAGGGCGCGGGTGTTGAGCATCCACAGTCCCCCAGTGCGATGCTGGACACGCACTGGCCGGTCCGCCACCAGCCGGTCCAGAGCGTGCCGGTCCAGGACTCCAGCCACGCTTTCGTGGTAGCCGATTCCGCGCACCCATGTCCGTGGTGCTTCGCGGAGCGCGCGGGCCAGCCCGTCGAGATCAGCGACGTCGGGCGGGCCGCATCGCACCGAGATGGCCGCCGCAGCCATCGAGAGCAGATGCAGGTGGTGATCGTGTAGTCCGGGAAGAAGGGCGCCGCCGCGCGCGTCGATCACCATCTCTGCAGCCACGGGCCGCAGCTCACCTATCTCGGTGACGAGCCCTGCGCGAACCCGGACGTCGGCGGTCCGACCATCGAGCTCCGCCCGCCGGATCAGCAGGCCGTTCACGGCATTCGCAGTTCAGTGAGCACCCGAGCGGTATCCGCGCCGAGGCCCGGCGCCGGGCCGGCTGGGCGTCGCGCGGCCGGCTCGGCCACGGGACCGACGCGGCCCGGCTCACCGGTTTTGATCATCGTCGCCGCAACCTGCTCCCGCATGGCCAGATCCGCCAGCCAGGTTCCCCCTGCCATGCCGCAAGCCAGGGCCACAAGCGCTGCGTTCACCCCGGTTACCGGATCGGCGATCGCATCGCCGCATGGCGCCGGAATGCCGGTTTCCGGGTCAAAGGCGACTAGCCCTGCGGCCAGCGCCACGTCATCGCCGAATCCGGCCGCGTTGGCCCACGGGCCCGTCCTCCCGTAGGCCGTTATGCTCACCCAGCACGTGTCACGCCCACGGGACAGCACGTCCTCGGCATAGATCCCGAGCTGGCGAAGGGCTCTGGGCCGTGACCCCTCGATCACGACATCGGCGGCGCCGACGAGATCCGCCAGCGCCGCCCGTCCCCCGACGGTGTCGAAGTCCAGCGCCACCGATTCCTGGCCGGCGTGAAGCAGATCGTAGAAACGGCGAGGGCCGAAACGAGCCCCGTCCGGCCGGTGCACGCTTTCCACCTTCACCACCCGTGCGCCCAGCATGGTCAGCAGGTGCCCGCACAACGGCCCTGCCCACAGCGACGACAAGTCGGCGACCAGGATGGGACGCGGCGCGCGCTGTCCCGGATTCGGATGCCCGGTGAGCACGAACGGCCGCACCTCGGCGACCTGACCGCGAGCGGCCAACTGCTCATCCGGCCCGGCACCAAGCGCAGCGGCGGGCAGGCCAACTAGCCGTGCCCGCCAGGCAAGCTCGCCCGCGGCGCGGGTTGCAACGGCCTGCTCCAGCACAGGCTCGGGTTCCTCCAGCCAGGCCGACAGGAGCTCGGCATCGCACTCGCGAGGGACGTTGACGCCGAGCCATCCGTCGGCGGCTCGCAGCACCCGGAAAGCCCCGCCCGCCGACCGCGGCGCATCCCGCTGCAGCCCGACGATGGCGGCCCGCTCCGACAGCACGCCCACTCCCGGCAACGCCGCCTCACGCCCGCCGAACCCACCTAGCCGGGCCAGGCATTCCATCGCCAGTAGCGCGCCGCGCACCGCGCTCGCCGCCTGCCCGGGTGGCAGTAGCGGCGGGCCGTTCCGCCGCCCAGTCAGCGCCATCGCACCCGAGGCAGCCCAGTCAGGGGCCGATCCGGTGTTCCTCGCGTCGGACTCGACGGTGGCACCCAGCCACCCCAGCATACGGGCGGCATGCCACGGAGCCGCGCCCGTACCGGGCACCCTGACCTGCAACCCGCACAACGGAGCTTGCATCTTCCCGCCGCTCGCCCTCTGCTGGCCGCCTCGGGAATCCGGGTTACCGTCGTCGCCGACCAAGCGGTCAAGACCGAGCCGACGGCCCGACTAGTGGCTACACCGGTACCGCTGCACGGTCCATCAGACCGGCCGCCGAGCTCGCCAGATTCAAGCTCCTGGTAATGTGAGGGACCTTTAGCCAGTCTGTCACGACGCCGCTGCCCCTGCACGCTTTAGTCGCTGGCTGGCAGCGGCTTGGCCTGCTTGACGGTTAGGATCTCGCCGTCGACCGCGAGGCTGCCGCTGCCAGCCTTGGTGACCAAGATCTCCAGGTCGCCCGCTGCGCGGGTGTAACGCTTGCCGAGCTGTGTGCCGCCGTCCAAGCCGCCCGCGGGCCGACTGGCCGGTGCGCGGGGTTCGCTGAACAGGTGCATCGCGGCGCCGCCGCAGGTCAGCTCAACCTCGCCGACGGGCGCCCGGATCACGATGACCTCGGTCATGTCCACCGTGCTGGCCAGCCGCTCTCCGGTGCGAATCATCACTGGTGTCCCACCTCCCTCCTTGACACGGGCCTAGCGCCGGCCGAGATGTCGTCAGCGCGGGTGAGAGCGAAGACGATCTCGCGACGGATCAGCTTGCTGGCAGGCCTAGCCTGGAGTTCGGCCCTGAAGGCGATGTCGTCGGGAGTGCGTGACCTGCGCAGGCGCTGGCGCATCCAATCCCGAAGCTCGTCCCCGCAGACCCCGGTACCGGTCCTGTGGACGACGATGGCGGTCAAGCGCTCGTCCCGCTGCTCGTTCGGCACGCCGACCCCGGCCTTTATGTACGGATGCGCGAGGAGGACGTCCTCGACCTTGGCCGACGCAATGTTCTCGTCACCAATGACGGCGCCATCGGCGTGTCCGTCGCACATGGTGCTCGCTGCCATACTCATCAATCCTCAGGAGACATTCGATACTTCCGCAGGCCTGCTATTGAAAGACCCGCATAGCGTTACACTTGGGTCCTTTAATCGGTACCCGTCGGTCGGTGCTTCAAGCACTCGTTGGCGGTCGTCGGCTGTTGGGCCAGGTCAAGTAGATGTGTAGCCGATCGTTCGGCGTCATCCCTCTTCCTCACTGCCTGCGTATGCGCCTGCGACCGCCGTCGGCGCGGCGCCTCTGAGTCGGCTAATGGATTGCTTAGATAACTATATTCTACCTGGCGGGGGGTATTCTGCCCGGCTTGTCACTCTCGGCCGAGGATCATCGTCCCGGTTGCGCTGAAAAATCCGCCGGTGGCGTTGACCAGGGCGAGCCGCGCATCGTCGACCTGCCGGGGCCCGCATTCGCCGCGCAGCTGGCGGACGGCCTCCACCAGCAGGAAGATGCCACGCATGCCGGGATGGCAGGCCGACAGGCCGCCCCCGTCCGGGTTGAGCGCGAAGGAGCCGCCGGGACGCAGACGGCCGTCCTCGACGAAGCTCCCGCCTTCGCCCTTCTTGCACACCCCGAGGCCCTCCAGGGTGGCTAGCACGGTGTAGGTGAAGGAATCGTAGAGCGCCCAGACGTCGATGTCGGCCGATGTGACACCGGCCTGGCCGAACGCCGCGGCACCGGAGCGCAGGCACGGCGACTCGGTGAAGTCCTCCCACTGCGACATGCTGACGTGCGACAGCGCCTGGCCGGATCCCAGGATCCAGACCGGTTCGCGCGCGCAGTCGCGCGCCCGGTCCTCAGCGGCGAGCACGACCGCGCCACCGCCATCGGTGCGGACGCAGCAATGCAGCTGCGTGAACGGGTCAGCGATCATTCGTGATGCCTGGACATCCTGGATCGTGATGGGTTCCCGGCGGAACGCATCCGGATTGCTGGCGGCGTGCAGCCGCGCGGCAACCGCGATCTCGGCGAGCTGCTCGATGGTCGTGCCGAACTCGTGCATGTGCCGGCGGGCCGCCATCGCGTACTTGGCGATCAGGGTGTGGCCGTACGGGGCCTCGAACTGCAGAGGGCCACTGTTGGTCAGGCCGGTGGCGCCGGTGCGGCGGCGGTGCTTTACGTCGCTGCGGGCGGTCGAACCATAGGACAGCAGGACGACCTCAGCGTCGCCGTGCTCGATGGCGGCCGCCGCGTGTTGCGCCATCAGCTCCCACGAGCTGCCGCCGACGTTCGTGGAGTCACCCCAGGTCGGGCGCAGTCCCAGGTACTCACTGACCTCCAGCGGCGGCAGCAAGGATCCGTGGCCGCCGAACCCGTCGACGTCACCCTTCGCCAGCCCGGCGTCGGCTAGCGCACGGGCGGCGCCCTGCTGGATCAGCTGCAGACCCGTGCCCTCCACGGTGCCGCAGTCAGATAGCGCCGCGCCGACGATCGCTACCCGGCGTGACATGACGACCCCAGCCCCACGCTATACACAGCCTCCATGAACAGCCCTTTCGATCAAATTTGCCTCTAATAACACTGGTTGGGCAGGGACAGGGAGCTCCCGCCGCGGGCGAGCAGGACGCATGGGGCACGCGCCGTGCTCACGACCGCCACCTCGGACCTCGCGGTCCCGCTCCGGAACCGTCCACGCCGCCGCTTTCCCGCGAGATCGGCGACTGCCGCTTTCCCCGCCTCGATCGCTGGCCCGCCTCGTCGACGCCGCACCCTCCATCTGCCAATCCGGCAGGATGCGCGCGTCTTCATCTTCCGCTGGGCCGGGAAGGACGCCCACGTGAACCCGCATTCACCACTTGCCGCGATCAGCTCGACCCAGCGCAGATCTTGCGATGCTGACAGCGCCGATGATTAGCTGTAGTAACTATTATTTGCAACACCTAAACACAGTGCGGCGCGCTTGTCCAGCACGGGAAGGAGCGCTGGTGACACAGGAAACCACTACGACGCCAGCGAACCCGCAGCATCTGCTCGGCCTCCTCGCGACCACGCGGGCGATCCGCCGTTACACCGGTGAGCCGGTCCCCGAGTCCGCCCTCCGTGACATCCTGTTCGCGGCTACCCGCGCGCCCTCGGGGTCGAACCGGCAGCCGTTCCGTTTTCTCGTCCTCACGGACGGTCCGCGGGCGATCGCGGCGAAATGCCTGATCGGCGAGAGCGCCCGCCGCCTTTGGAAGGACAAGCGGCAGCGGGACGGATACGAACGAGGCAGCGGCGGCCGCCCGGACTCGGCCAACAAGCGCATGGCCGACACATTGCAAGAGTACGTCGGCCAGTTCGAGTTCGTGCCCGTGCTCGTACTGCCGTGCCTGATTCGCTACCGGGACCCGGCGCCAACCGAGGGCGCGTCGATCTACCCCGCGTGCCAGAACCTCCTCCTGGCCGCCCGCGCGCTCGGATACGGCGGGGTCATGACCGGGTTCAGCCGACCTGTCGACGCGGAACTTCGCGAGTTGCTCGGCATCCCCTCGAACGTCTTCATCGCCGGATGCATCACGCTCGGCCGTCCCCGCGGCCGACACGGGCCGGTCCGTCGCCGTCCGCTGCAAGAGCTGGTCTACGCCGACGCCTGGGGGGAATAGCTCCCTGGGCCGAGGACCCGCCGGGCACCCGGTTCACCTCGGCCGGGCCACCAGGACGGTGAGCTGCGCCGGGCTCGCCGACCCCGTCCGCGGCGGACTGGCTCTGGTCGGGAGCCAGGCCGAGGGTCATGCCGCCGTCGAGGACCAGCGTCTGGCCTGTCATCCAGGACGACTGCTCGCTCGCCAGGTATACGGCGGCCGCGGCGATGTCTTCCGGGGTTCCCGCGCGCTTGAGGACAACCCGCTCGCCCCAGGTGTCTAGGCGCGCGCCGCTTACACCGCTCATCGCCGTAGGCACCAAGGCCGGAGCGATGGCGTTGACCCGGACCGTTGGCCCCAGCTCGAAGGCAAGCTGGCGAGTGTGGTGGACCAACGCTGCCTTAGTCATGCCGTAGACACCGAGCCGCGCGTCAAGGTAGAACGCGCCACAGGAGACCACATTGATCACCACTCCCCCGTGTTCTGCCATGGCCTGCCGCCAGACCTGCTGCGTCCAGAACAGCGGGCCGCGTGTGTTGACCTGGAACGTCTTGTCATAGCGCGCCTCGTCGACCTCGACGAGCGGACCGGCGTACGGGTTGGTCGCCGCGTTATTCACCAGGATGTCGATCCTGCCGAAACTCTGCATCGTCGCATCGACAGCCGCCTCGGCAGCGGCCGGGTCACCCGAATTGGCGATGAAGTAAGCGGCCCCGCTGCCCAGTTCAGCGACTGCTTCGCGCAGCCCGGGCTCCTTGCGCGCCGTGATCATGACCTGAGCGCCGGAATCCACGAAGGCCCGGGCAATGCCAGCGCCGATCCCTCGCGATCCACCTGTCACGATGGCAACCTTGCCGTCCAGCCGCAGGTCCATCTCTGCAACGCCTCCGCGTGTGGGCCAGAATCCATTATAGTAGCTAAGGTAACTATATATTGCACCTAAGCCTCCGGCGCTGGAGAAGATATGGCATGGGATTTCGAAACTGACGAGAGTTTTCAGAGTCAGCTAGACTGGGCGAGCGAATTCGTCGGGTCGGAGGTCATGCCATTGGATGTACTGTGGCGCGAACGCGCCTACGAACCTCTCACAGGAGCACCGCGGGAAATCGTACCGCCTCTGAAACAGCGGGTCCGGGACCAGGGCCTATGGGGCTATCACCTCAGCCCCGAACTCGGCGGAGCTGGCCGGGGTCAGGTGGAGAACGGGTTGCTGAACGAGATCCTTGGCCGCTCGCACTGGGCGCCCGTCATCTTCGGGTCCAACGCTCCCGACTCTGGCAACGCCGAGATCATCGCCCATTTCGGGACGACGGAGCAGCGCGCCCGCTACCTGCAACCGTTGCTGGACGGTGAGATCTTCTCCTGCTTCTCAATGACCGAGCCGCAGGGCGGCGCGGATCCCGCCGTGTTCGCCACCCACGCGGAACGCGACGGGACAGACTGGATTCTCAACGGAGAAAAGTACTTCTCCACGAACGCGCACGTCGCCTCATTCTTCATTGTCATGGCATGGACCTCCAGCGGGGAGAGCGCCCACCGCGGGATGTCGATGTTCCTGGTGCCCGCCGACACACCCGGTATCGAGATCGTCCGACGGGTCGGCGTGCTAGGCGAGCCCACCGGACATGGCATGCACTCGCTCGTGCGCTACGCCAACGTGCGCCTGCCTGGCGAGGCCCTGCTCGGCGCCGAGGGCCAGGCCTTCGCGATCGCGCAGACCCGCCTCGGCGGCGGACGCATCCACCACGCGATGCGATCGGTCGGACTCGCGCGATGGGCGATGGACATGATGTGCGAACGGGCGGTCAGCAGGCACACCGCCGGGTCCCGGCTTGCCGACAAACAGGCCGTGCAGGCGTTCATCGCCGACTCGTGGGCCCAGCTGGAGCAGTTCCGGCTGTTCGTGCTGCAGACGGCGTGGAAGATCGACAAGTACCGGGACTATCTAAAGGTCCGCAAGGACATCGCGGCGATCAAGGTGCTGCTGCCCAAGGTGCTGTCGGACATCGTCGGGCGAGCGATCCAAGTGCACGGCGCCATCGGTGTCTCCACTGACCTGCCGCTGGCGCGGATGATGGTAACGGCAGCCAGCCTCGGTCTCGCCGACGGTCCGACGGAGGTGCACCAGATGACGGTGACCAGGCAGCTACTCAGGGATTATACCGCCGCGGAAGGGACCTGGCCCAGCCAGTACCTGCCAGAACTGGCGGAGCGAGCCCGCGCGAAATACGCGGGCATCCTCGCCCGTTACGACACCGGTCTTGGCGAGCTAGCCGACGCGGCGGCCACCGCATGACGACAGCGGGGAGACGGACCAGAGCTACGGTCCGTAAGGTGATTTTATGGCGTTCAGCGTGACCGCCGCGAAGGCGCGACGCCGTGTCGCCGCCGTCACGGGCGGCGGCGCGGGAATAGGGCTCGCCTTCGCGCACGCGTTGGCCGAGAGCGAAGGCGCAGCCCTGGCCATCATCGACCGAGACGCCGACGCTGCCGCGAACGCGGCAGCGAAGATCACCGCAGCCGGTCACCACGCGATCCCCATCGCCTGCGATGTCACCGACGAAGACGGTGTCACCAGCGCAATGACCGAGATCGCAGACCGGTTCGGTGGTCTAGACATTTGGTGAACAATGCTGGCAAGCACCTGACCAAATACAACCAGCCTTTCATCATGCTGCCCCGGTCTGAGTTGCGCGCCCTGCTTGAGGTCAACGTCATCGGCGTCGTCAACTGCACGGTGTCGGCTCTTGACCTGCTCAAGGTGCGCGGCGGCGTCGTAGTCAACATCGCGTCGGTCGCGTCCAACCTCTTGGTCTCGCCCTACGGGATCTCCAAGCTCGCGGTGCGCGGCTTGACGGTCGCGCTGGCCACCGAGCTGGCACCTTTCTCGATACGCGTCAACGCGATTTCTCCCGGTGTGATCGACACGCCGGCCGTGCTGGAGGACTTCACTGACAACATGATGCAGTCGGTGATCGACCGGCAGCTCATCAAGCGTCCGGGCCATGTCGAGGACCTAGTCGGCGCAGTGCTCTACCTCTGCTCAGACGCGGCAAGTTTCGTCACCGGCGAGACGCTGCGCGTCAGCGGCGGCTGGCCACTGATCAACTGACCAGCTCGGAGGGGATGTTATGGCGACCCGAACTGAGCGCCAGATTCCCACTCATGCTTTGGGCGCGCCGCCAAGCGAGCTGGCGCCGTTTGCCGACACGGCCGCATAAATCGGGCCGATACGAGCACCCGCCGCACGCTCGCTCGCCATCGGATCTACCGTCCCTCCCGGGTAGCGGTCACGTCGCTTTATCGTCTCGGACAGGGATGTTAGCATAGGCAATAAATATCCCGCCTGGGCGCATGTGTGCCTGGGGCTATCGCGGGGGTG
>Ga0302181_10000673_pt1 | contig 27031 bp, 24 predicted proteins | sample I_Palsa_E3_3_FD_198786 | JGI IMG/M metagenome (GOLD analysis project Ga0302181, IMG submission 198786) | Peat permafrost microbial communities from Stordalen Mire near Abisko, Sweden - I_Palsa_E3_3 | ecosystem: Environmental > Terrestrial > Soil > Palsa > Peat permafrost | place: Sweden...
GTGCACCTTCCGCGCCGGCCGCCGCCAGAACCCCCAGCCACCCCCCACCCCGTCACCAGCAGGAGGAGACCCAGTTATCGTCCTCACGGCAGCGCCACGCAGTGGCGAATGAAATCTGGGCCGGTCAGTCGCGGTCGCGGATCTGCCGCAGGTGGGCAATGACCTCGGCGTAGCCGTCCTGCAGCGCGCTCAGCTGGCTGTCATCGAGCAGGCTGATGAAGTGCCGGCGGACGCTGTCCACGTGGTGCGGGGCCACCTGCTCGATCGTGGCCAGCCCCGTGTTGGTCAGCACCGCGAACAGCCCGCGCTTGTCGCCCGGGCAGGAGTCGCGCCGCACCAGCCCGCTGCCCTCCATGCGGGTGATCTGGTGGGACAGCCGGCTGCGGGACTGCGCTGTCGCGTCGGCCAGATCGGTCATCCGCAGCCGGTGGCCGGGAGCTTCGGACAGTACGACCAGGATCTCGTAGTCGTTGATGCTCAGCCCGAACGGGTGCAGATCCCGGTCCAGCTGCCGGGTCAGCAGCTTGCTCACCGCCAGGTGGGCGCGCCAGGCCTGCTGCTCGGCGGGCGTCAGCCAGCGGGGCTGCCCGGTGGCTGAGGCCTCCGGGCAGCCAGCTGCGCTGCCGGTGCCTGTTTCCGTCTCCAGCGTCCCCATATGGGGAAACCTACCCCGGGACACCGTCAGTTCAGACAGAGCTGACCGCCTCGTCGTAATCCAGTCGCGGGGCCCGGGCGAACCAGGCGTCCTCGCCCGGCTTGCCGATGTTGACCACCGCGAGGACGCTGTGCCGGCCGTCGGCGAAGAACTCGGCGTTGATCCCGGCGGCGTCGTAGCCGGTCATCGGGCCGGCGGCCAGCCCGGCCGCGCGCACCGCGAGGATGAAGTAGCCGGCCTGCAGGGTCGCGTTGAACCGCGCGGACGCGGCGCGCTTCGCATCGTCGGCGAAGGCGTCCTTCGCGCCCGGCCGGTGCGGGACGAGCTTGCGCAGGTGCTCGTGGAAGTCCAGGTCAGCGGCGAGGATCGCGACCAGCGGTGCGGCTGCGGTCTTCGGCTGGTTCCGGTCTGACATGTGCGCGACGAGCCGCTCGCGTGCCTCCGGCGAACGGATCAGGACGATCCGCAGCGGCGAGGTGTTCATCGAGGTCGGCGCGTACTTCATCAGGTCGTAGACGGCCTGCATCTGCTCGTCGCTGACCGGCTCGTCGGTGAAGCTGTTGGCCGTGCGGGCCTCGCGGAATAGCAGATCCTGAGCCTCGGCGCTGAGCGCGAGCCCGGCGGCCGGCTCGGTGATGGTTGCCGTCATCCCGGGATCCCTTCTTTAGGTAAGCATCGGGTGTCTGTTTCAGGCCGCCTTCTGGCGGCACCGGGCCGTATAACTTATGTGAAGTTTCAAATATTTCTGATGCCCGCGCCAGCCAGGCAGTCGGGGGAGCGGGTAACTGGCCCGCAGGCGTGACACGATCAGAAGGTGCGACTCGACACCGAACGGGCGACGACGAGCGCGGACCTGCGCGCGCACAATCTGGCCCGGCTGCTGCGGGCGGTTCACGACGGTGGCGGGGTGCGGACCCGGGCCGAGCTCACCCGCCAGCTCAGCCTGGCCCGCGGGACGGCGACCGTCCTGGTCCGGGACCTGGCCGACCGCAATCTCATCGAGGAGCTCCAATTGCGGGCCGGCGAGGCTGTGCACCGGTCCCGCGGACGCCCCACCGGGGTGCCGTCCGCGCACCCGGACGGTCCCGTCGCGCTGGCCGTGGACCTGCGGGACGACTCCTTCTCCATCGCCTCCTTCGAGCTCACCGGGCGCGGGAAAATGGTGGAGCGGCGGGAGCGCCAGTCCGCCTCCGGCGCGGACCTGCTGGACCACCTCGCGCAGCGGCTCGCCGCCCATCGGGGCAGGCTGGGCCCGCGGCTGGTGGGCATCGGTGCGGCGGTGCCGTCCCCGCTGAGCCACGGCCGGATGGTGCAGCCCGGGCTGGCCTCCTGGCACGGGGTGGACGTGGCCCGGGAGCTGGCCACCGGGCCGGTGCCCGTGCTGGTGGGCAACGATGCGCGGCTGGCCGGCCTGGCCGAAGCGCGGCGCGGCGGGCTCCGCGACGTGTCGGTCGCGCTGCACCTGCACGTGGCCACCGGCATCGGCGGCGTGCTGCTGTCCGGCGGTGAACCGCTGACGGGGGCGCACGGTGCGGCGGGGGAGTTCGGTCATTTGCCGCTGACCGGCGGCACCGAGTCGTGCCGGTGCGGCTGTGTCGGCTGCTGGGAGCTGGACGCCGGCAGCCACGGGCTGCTCCACCGGGCGGGTCGGCCCGAAGCGGGCGACCGGATGGAGCTGGCGCTGGACGTCATCCGCAACGCCGGCCGGGATCCCGTCTGTGCCCGGGCGCTGGCCGATGTGGCCGGGGCGCTGGGCCGCGGCATGGGCTCGCTGGTCAACGCCCACGACCCGGAGGCGATCGGCCTGTCCGGGCTGGGCCGGGACGTTTACCGGGCCGCCCCTGAAGCCGTCCGGGCCGGGTACGCCTCGACCCTGATGCGCTTCCGCCGGGAGGCGCCGCCACCGCTGATCCCGTCCCGCCTCGGCGGCCTGGGCGTGCTCACCGGGGCGGCCGAGCTCGTCTTCGACGCCTTCCTGACCCCGCGCGGCCTCACCACCTGGCCCGCCCCAGCGGCCCGCGCCGGCTAGCCCGCGGCTAGCCCCGCGCAATCCAGCTCCAGGTCCGCCGCAGCTCCAGATCCGCCGCGCCACCAAAAATCAGGTGACGCTCCGGGGGATTCCTGGTAAGTTCTCGCTTCTTGCGCCCACACCAGAGGCGTTCCGTCATGCCCGCGGTCAGCCAGGCGGAGGGAGAACCGCCCGATACCAGCCTCCCGTCCGGGACTTCCGTGCTCGCCGCCGAGTGCGCCTACCTGACCGAGTCCCGCGAGTTCCTGGACCTCATGCGCGCGGACGTGCTGTCACTCAAAGCGCTCGGCGGCGACCCCATCTCGGAGGAGTATCTCAAGGCCGAGCTGCACCGCCGGGCCGAAGCCCTCCGGGACCTGCCCGACACGCCGCTGTTCTTCGGCCGGCTCGACTACGCCGCCGATGCGGAGCCCGATGAAGATCCCGATGCCGATGCGGAGCCCGATGAAGATCCCGATGAGGAGCGCCCCCGCGGCGAGAGCTTCCACGTCGGCCGGCGCCATGTGCACGACCCCAACGGTCATCCGGTCGTCATCGACTGGCGGGCCCCGGTGTCCCGGCCCTTCTATCGCGCCAGCCGGTCCCAGCCCATGGGGCTCGCGCTGCGCCGCCGGTTCGGCTTCTCCGGCGGTGAGCTGACCGCCTTCGAAGACGAGCGCTTTCTGGCGGGCCCGCCAGAGCATCCGGGCCTGGGCGCCCCCGGGCGGGCCGAGCCGGTCAGCCGGCTGCTGATCGAGGAGATCGAACGGCCCCGGTCCGGCCCGATGCGCGACATCGTGGCGACCATCCAGCCCGATCAGGACGACATCGTGCGCGCCGACGTCGGCCAGACGGTCTGCGTCCAGGGTGCCCCGGCACCGGCAAGACCGCGGTCGGCCTGCACCGGATGGCTTACCTGCTCTACGCGTACAAAGAGCGGCTCGCCCGCCGCGGGGTCCTCGTCATCGGGCCCAACCGCGCTTTCCTGGCCTACATCCACAACGTGCTGCCTGCCCTGGGCGAGCTCGACGTGAGCCAGCTGACGGTCACCGAGCTGGCCGCCTCCGTGGCGATCTGCGGCCAGGACGATATCGCGGCCGCCCGCGTCAAGGGCGACGCCCGGATGGCTGATGTGCTGCGCCGCGCGCTCTGGTCGCACCTGACCGAGCCGCGCGAGGGGATCGTCCTGGCCCGCGGCTCCCGGCGCTGGCGGGTCTCCGGCTACGATCTGGCCGGGCTGGCTGCCGAACTGAAGGAGCGCGGCGTGCGCTACGGGGCCGGGCGGGACCTGCTCGGCCACCGGATCGCGCACGTCATCCTGACCCAGATGGAGGCGGCCGGGGAGTCCTGTGACGACCGGACCCACGATGCGGTCCGGCGGACCCGGGTGGTCCGCGCCGCGGTGGACGCCATCTGGCCGAAGGTGGAGCCGGTGCGCCTGGTCTTCGGCCAGCCTGAGCCACGTCGTGGTCGACGAGGCACAGGACCTGTCGCCGATGGAGTGCCGGGCCATCGGCCGCCGCTGTTCCACCGGGGCCGCTACCGTGCTCGGCGATCTCGCTCAGGGCACGACACCGTGGGCTACCGCCACCTGGGCCGACCTGCTCGGCCATCTCGGTAAGCCCGGAGCCGAGCTGCGCGTGCTGCGCACCGGGTACCGGGTGCCCCGGCAGATCCTCGACTACGCCAGCCGGCTGCTGCTGCAGATCGCGCCGGACCTGTCGCCTGCGTCCTCGCTGCGGGAGGACCCCGGCGCCCTGGACATCATCGGCGTCGACGCCGGCCGGCTCGCCGCTCGGCTTGCGGCCGTGTGCGCCGATGTCGTTGCGCAGGCCGGCTCGGTGGCGGTTATCGCCGTCGACCAGCAGGTCGCCGAGCTGTCCCGGTCGCTGGCCGGCCAGGCGGTGCCGCACCGTGTGCTCGACGGGGCGGACCCGGCCGGCCAGACCGGCCCGCGCCTCACGCTGGTCCCCGTCACGCTGGCCAAGGGACTGGAGTTCGACCACGTGATCGTGGTGGAGCCTGCGGCCATCGCCCGGGCCGAGGCTCGCGGCCTGCAGCGGCTGTACGTGGCGCTGACCCGGGCCGTGTCCCGGCTGACCATCCTGCACGCCGAGTCCCTCCCCGCCCTGCTCCGCTGAACCGCGGCTGTGCTGGTGCCGTTCGTCAGGGTAAGGAGCACGCCACCCGCGGTAGCCGGCGCCGCGGCCGGGACCTGCAAGCGGCCGGTAACCTGCCGGAAATTTTCCCATCCGCGTTGCAGTAGCCAGATGGCGACGGCATCCTGGAAGGCGCTGACACGCTCAGCAGCAATATGTATACCAGGAGTAACGGAGTGATGACGGTCGAAGCTCAGCGGGTACGCGAGGCAGCCGAAGTACAGCTTGAGTATCTCGAGAAACTGGGGGAGGAACTCACCCGGCGCGGCATGCAGGTGCGGCTGGTGCTGCCTCCTGGCCGGGTGCCGAGCTTGTACGTGGTGAACCCCGAGGCCCGCGCACTTGAAGAGCACATCTACGCCGGCGGCAGCAGCGATGGCCGCTGGTGGTTCTGGTGGTCGTGGGCGGAGCGCATCTCCTCGTCCGACGATCTGGACGCCGCCGCCACCGCGATCGTGCGGGTCCTGGCCAGCCACCCGTCCGGCTGACTGGGGCGCTAGCCGCCTGACCGCAGGGCGCTGGCCGGGAGGCCAGGGAAGGCCATCGTGCTGCCCCGCCAGCCCGCGGCGCGGATGGCCGCCGCCTGCATCTGCTGGGCGCCGAAGGTGCGCAGTGACCGGTCGTCCAGGGCGACCAGCCCCAGATAGGCGGTGACTAGGCCGTCCTCCAGGATCGCCGTCAGCGCGACCGCGGCGGCCGCGCTGTTCACCCGGAACGGCGGCCGGTAAGCGACCGGCGCGGCCGCGGGGGCCGCCCCGCGCTGGGTGATCATGGCCGAAATGGTCGCGCTCGCGGCCCGGTGCAGGGTCCAGTCCTGCTGCGCCACGCTGAGCTGCCCGCCGCTGAGCTGGGCGCCGGCCAGGCCGTACCCGTAGACGGCGGCGTTCTCGGCCGCCAGTACCCCCTGCAGCGCCGCGACGTCGGCGGAGCTGGCTGCGGCCGCTGGCCGTGCGTCGCCCGGCATCAGCCGGCCTTCTGGCTCAGCGCCGCCAGGGCCACGGCGTGCGTTGCCTCCGATGCCGCGATGCTCGCGTACAGCTGGGCCTGCGCCGGCGGAGCCGTGCTCAGCCGTTCCAGCTGGGACGCCGCGGCGGCCCGCTCGGCGCGCTCCAGCAGGCTGAGGGCGGCGCGGGCCGACCCGGCCGGTGCCGCGGCGGCCGACGGGGCCGGCAGCGGGGGCGCGGTGACGTGCGGCGGGATGATCAGCCGACTCTTCAGCTGAGCCAGGTGATCTTCGTGCTGGGCCAGGAACGGGCGCAGCATCGCGGCCAGTGCCGGGTATGCGGCGATGACGTGCTGGTAGGTGCCGATCAGGGCCTGTTCGGCTGTGACCGAGGCCCGTAGCGTGCGCACGCTGGCCGACAGCCCCGGCGGCGGCCGGAGCAGGTCCGGCACACTGCACGACGCCGTGGCGGCGAGCGGCAGCATCATCGTGGACACGGCGAGCACGCGGCGGCGCGATAGCGCGCGCGTGGCCGCAAGCCGTTCCCTCACTGTCAGATAACCTCCGACCATCCGGCCGCGTGGTGCGGGCCCCGCCCCCGGACCATCGCGTGCGCCCACAAGGATGCCATGCTGCAGGAGCTGCCCTGCGTACTTGCTGCCGCGATGAGGCGCGACAATGAAAGGCAGCTGATCCTCACCGCTGCGGATAGGCTAGATCGCACAACGGAACAGCGCAGGTCATGGACGTGAAGGAGGCCGTGATGCCAGGTGGGTCCCGGCACGTTCCGGCGCGCCCAGGGCGCGTGGCCCCGCGCACCCCGGCCCGCAAGGGGGGTAAGCCGCCCGCCGGCCGCGGCAATACGGCCGCGGACAGCGCCGCCGCCCTTGGCCGGCGTGAGGCACCGTCCGCCGCTGTCCCCGACACCGACAAGATCATCAGGGTCGCCGAGCCGGTCGTGCACGCCCTCGGCATGGACCTGGAGTCGGTCAAGGTGACGACCGCGGGCCGGCGCCGACTGCTGCGGTTGGTGGTCGACGGCGACCGTGGGGTGAGCTTGGACGACGCCGCCCTGGCCAGCCGGGAGTTGTCGGCCAAGCTCGACGCATCCGACGTCATGGGCGAGATGCCCTACACGCTGGAGGTCTCTTCGCCGGGAGTGGACCGCCCGCTCACCCAGCCGCGGCACTGGCAGCGGGCGGCGGGCCGCCTGGTCCGCGTGCCGCTGACGCCGTCCGGCGCCGGCCACGCCAAGCCGGGCCACGGCAAGCCCGGGGCGGCCGCCGTCCAGGGCCGGGTCGTGGCCGCCGACGCGGCCGGCGTCACCCTGGATATCGACGGAGCGCACCGCCGGTTCGACTACGCGGCGCTTGGGGCAGGGATGGTCCAGATCGAATTCGACCGGCCGGTGAGCACGCCGGACCCGGAGGAGTCGCCGGAAGAGGCGTCTCCGGCCGGCAAACGGGGGCCGCAGCGGCGGGGACCGGGAGCAGAGCCCGATGGACATTGACCTCAGCGCACTCCGCATGCTGGAGAGCGAAAAAGACATCTCGATGGACACCTCGGTCAAGGCTATCGAGGACGCCTTGCTCGTCGCGTACCACCGGACCGAGGGTGCGGCCCAGGCCGCCCGCGTCCAGGTGGACCGGAAGACTGGCCACGTGACCGTGTGGGCTACCGAGCCCGGCCTGGACGGGGCCCCCGGCCGGGAGTACGACGACACGCCGGACGGCTTCGGCCGGATCGCCGCCACCACGGCGCGCCAGGTGATCCTGCAGCGGCTGCGCGACGTCGAGGACGAGATGACCTTCGGGGAGTACGCCGGCCGCGAGGGCGACATCGTCGCCGGGGTCATTCAGCAGGGTAAGGACCCGCGCGCGGTCCTGGTCGACCTGGGCAAGGTCGAGGCCGTGCTGCCGCCTGCCGAGCAGGTGCCCGGCGAGCAGTACCTGCACGGCGAGCGGATTCGGTGTTACGTGCTGCACGTGCGCAAGGGGCACCGGGGGCCGTCCGTCACGTTGTCGCGCACGCACCGTAACCTCGTGAAGAAGCTGTTCGCGCTGGAGGTGCCGGAGATCGCCACTGGCGCCGTGGAGATCGTCGCCCTCGCGCGCGAGGCGGGTCACCGCACCAAGATCGCGGTTCGGTCGAACCAGCCCGGCGTCAACGCCAAGGGAGCCTGCATCGGCCCGATGGGCAGCCGCGTCCGTAACGTCATGGCCGAGCTGCACGGCGAGAAGATAGATATCGTGGATTATTCCGACGATCCGGCGTGTTTTGTAGGTAAGGCACTGTCGCCGGCCCGGGTGACGGCGGTGCACGTGATCGACGCCGATGCCCGCGTCGCGCAGGTGATCGTCCCTGATTATCAGCTGTCGCTCGCCATCGGCAAGGAAGGCCAGAATGCCCGGCTCGCCGCCCGTCTCACCGGCTGGCGTATCGACATCCGGTCCGACGCCCAAACCGACGGCCCGGCCGCCCCGGTGGCCGGCGCATCCGGGACCGGAGCATCCGGGACCGGAGCATCCGCGGCTGCGCGGTCCGGCGCCGGGGCATCCGGGAATGGCCCGGCTGAGGCCGGCGCACCCGAAGCACGCGCACCCGAAGCCGGCGTCCCCGAAGCAGGCGTACCCGAAGCAGGCGCCGAGCACGGCGCTGCGGACGCGCCAGCGCGGTAGAGTGGGAGAAGGAGTGACCGGGCCCTCTGGGCGGGCCACGCACAGCGCACCTCCGGTGCGTACGTGCGTGGGCTGCCGGGAGCGTGCGGCCAAGTCCAGCTTGCTCCGTCTCGTGGCGTCCGGGGATCTGCTGGTCCCCGACCCTGGGGCGCGGATGCCAGGCCGGGGTGCTTACCTGCATCACAGCCTGGAATGCCTGGAGCTTGCGCAGCGCCGGCGGGCGTTCGGACGTGCCTTGCGCACGCCAGCACCGCTGGGTGCCGCGGAAGTGAGCAGGTACCTCGCAAGCCAGCCCGGCCATTCGGCCCGGGCCCCGGCTCGCGGAAAGATCAAGGGCCGGTGAAACGGAGCCTGGAGGCTCGCCCTCGCTAGGCATAGCATAAGGGCGGGTGGCCAGGACCGTACCGGTTCTGGACGTTCCCCCCGGGGGACGTCACGCCCACCGGTTCGCCCTGCTGCGGCGAACCGGGCAAGTGAAAGGCAAGAACGGCAACCTGTCGGGAAAGCAGGTCGAGACAGCGATGAGCGCTCGATGAGCACAAGGCGATGAACACCACAGGCTGACGTCAGCCCGGAGCACGCTCTGCCCCGGACTGGCGGGAAAGTCCGGGTAAAAGGGGTCCAGGAGACTGGGCCGAGCAGAGGAGCGTAGTGGCGAAGGTCCGGGTTTACGAACTCGCGAAAGAGTTCGGTGTTGAGAGCAAGACCGTGATGGTCAAGCTCCAGGAAATGGGTGAGTTCGTACGTTCGGCGTCCTCGACGATCGAGGCGCCGGTCGTGCGCAGGCTCAAAGAAGCTTTCGGCCCCGATGGGGGCAAGCAGGGACAGGGAGCCGGGCCGCAGGGGCGGTCCGGCGGTTCCGGCGCGCCGCGCGGCGGCCGCCCGGGCGGGACGAACCCGGCACCTGCGGGTCCGCCCGGCACCGGCCAGCCCGGGAATGGGAACGGGCAGGATAACCGGGGTGTCCGCCCGGGTGTCTCGCAGCCCGGTGGTGCCCGGCCCCCGGCTCCGGCGGCTCCGGCGGCTCCGGCAGCGACCGGCCCGGTGAGTCCCGCGGCGGGTACTCCGTCTGCCGCCAACGGTGTCGGCGACCGCACCGAGGCTCCGCGCGCTGCGGCGGCTCCGCCTGCGGCGCCCGCCCAGCCCGCGCCGCGGCCCGTCCCGCTGGTACCAGGTTCGTCCCGTCCCGCCGCGGAGACCCCGGCTCCGCAGGGGGCCCCCACCGCGCCGCGCCCGTCGGCCCCCCGGCCGCCCGTGCCGCCCGTGCCGCAGGGCGGCCGTGGCGGTCAAGGCGGCCAGAGTGGTCAAGGCGGCCAGGGTGGTCAAGGCGGCCAGGGTGGTCAAGGCGGCCAGGGTGGTCAAGGCGGCCAGGGTGGTGGCCAGTCAGGCAGCCGTCCGGGCGGCAACCCGCGCCCGGCGCCGCCGCGTGGCCAGCAGCGTCCCGGCCCCCGGCCGGGTAACAACCCGTTCAGTTCCACGCCGACCGGTATGGGCTCGACGCCGGCTCGTCCGGCCGGGGCGCCCGCAGGTCAGCAGGGCCACGGCCCGGCTGCCCCGACCGGCGGACGGCCAGGTGCCCCGGCCGGCGGTCCCCGTCCCGGTGGTCCCAGCCGCAGCCCGGGCCGTCCCGGCGCGCCCGGCGCTCCCGGTGACGGCGGGCCGCGTCCCGGTGGCCCGCGTCCGGGTGGTCCCCGGCCGAGCCCGATGAACATGCCGTCGCGGCCGGCCGCGACGGGCCCGGGCCGCGGTGGCCCGGGTGGCCGCGGCGCACCCGCGGGTGGCGGTCGCGGTGGTCCCGGTGCGGGCGCCCGTCCTGGTGGCGGCGGCCGTCCCGGTGGTGCGGGCCGCCCCGGTGGTGGCAGCGGCGGTGCCGGTGCCGGTGCCGGTGGTGGCGCGCGGCCCGGTATGGGTGCTCCGGCGCGTCCCGGTGGCGGCGGCCGTGGCCGCAGCGGCACTCAGGGTGCGTTCGGCCGCCCAGGTGGCCGTCCGTCCCGGGGCCGCAAGTCGAAGAAGCAGCGGCGCCAGGAGTTCGACAACATGCAGGCCCCGTCGATCGGCGGCGTGCAGGTTCCGCGCGGCAATGGCCAGGTCATCCGGCTGTCCCGGGGTGCGTCACTGGCGGACTTCGCCGACAAGATCGGGGCTAACCCGGCATCGCTGGTCCAGGTCATGTTCCACCTCGGTGAGATGGTGACCGCGACCCAGTCCGTCAACGACGAGACGCTGCAGCTGCTCGGAGCCGAGCTCAACTACAACGTGCAGGTGGTCTCCCCCGAGGAGGAGGACCGCGAGCTGCTCGAGTCGTTCGACATCGAGTTCGGTGAGGACGAGGGCGGCGACGCCGCGCTGGTGGCCCGGCCGCCGGTGGTGACCATCATGGGTCACGTCGACCACGGCAAGACCAAGCTGCTCGACGCGATCCGGCACACCAACCTGGTGGCGCGCGAGGCGGGTGGCATCACCCAGCACATCGGTGCCTACCAGGTGACCACCGAGGTCGATGACACCGAGCGCAAGATCACCTTCATCGACACCCCGGGTCACGAGGCGTTCACCGCCATGCGGGCCCGCGGCGCCGAGACCACCGACCTGGTGGTGCTCGTCGTGGCGGCCGATGACGGCGTGAAGCCTCAGACCACGGAGGCGCTGAACCACGCGCAGGCCGCGGGCGTGCCGATCGTGGTCGCGGTGAACAAGGTCGACAAGGAGGGGGCCGACCCCTCCCGGGTGCGGGCCCAGCTCACCGAGTACGGCCTGGTGGCCGAGGAGTTCGGCGGCGACACCCAGTTCGTGGACGTTTCGGCCACGAAGGGGATCGGGATCACCGACCTGCTTGAGGCGATCATCCTGACCGCCGACGCCTCACTGGACCTGCGGGCCAACCCGGAGCAGGACGGGCAGGGTGTCGCGATCGAGGCGCACCTGGACAAGGGCCGCGGCCCGGTGGCGACCGTGCTGGTGCAGCGCGGCACACTGCACGTCGGCGACTCGATCGTCTGTGGTGAGGCGTTCGGCCACGTGCGGGCCATGCTGGACGAGAACGGCGACCCGGTGTCCGAGGCGCCGCCGTCCCGGCCGGTGCAGGTGCTCGGCCTGACCGCCGTCCCCGACGCCGGGGACAACTTCCTCGTCGTCTCCGACGACCGGATGGCCCGGCAGATCGCCGAGCGCCGGGAGGCACGCGAGCGCAGCGCCCAGTTCGCCCAGCGGCGGCGGCGCGTCACGCTCGAGGACCTCGAGTCGGCGCTCAAGGCCGGTGAGCGGGAAGAGCTGCTGCTCATCATCAAGGGTGACGTCTCCGGTTCGGTGGAGGCCCTGGAGGATGCGCTGCTCAAGATCGACGTCGGCGAAGAGGTCGGCCTGCGCGTGATCGGCCGCGGTGTCGGCGCGATCACCCAGGACGACGTCAACCTGGCGATCGCCTCCGAAGCGGTGATCATCGGCTTCAACGTCCGGCCTGCGGGCCGGGCGGGCGAGCTGGCTCAGCGCGAGGGCGTGGACATCCGCTACTACGCGGTCATCTACCAGGCGATCGACGAAGTGGAAGCCGCTCTCAAGGGCATGCTCAAGCCGGAGTTCGAGGAGGCCCAGCTGGGCACGGCGGAAGTCCGCGAGGTCTTCCGGGTGCCGCGGATCGGCAACGTGGCCGGCTGCCTGGTGCGGTCGGGCACGATCCACCGCGGCAGCAAGGCACGCCTCATCCGCGACAGCGTGGTCGTCTCGGACAACCTGTCTGTGGACTCGCTGCGCCGCTTCAAGGACGACGCGACCGAGGTCCGCGAGGGCTTCGAGTGCGGTATCGGCGTCGGTTACAACGACATCAAGGTCGAGGACGTCATCGAGACGTACGAGATGCGGGAGAAGCCCCGCGCCTGATGCCGTAAGGCCTGGGCCGGGGAGGCCGCCGCCATGGCTGCGGCGGCCTCCCCGGCCGCTCCGCTCCCGGTCCCCGCTGCGGGCCAACCGGGGCGCCCGCCCGCTGCCGGCCCCGTCCTGCGGACCGCTCGCCCAGGCGCTACGTTCGTAGCCGTGTACGTAGCGGCGCTGACCCTGGATGTCCGGCTCGGCGACGTCCGCTCGCTGAAGCAGAAGCGGTCCGTCGTCCGGCCGCTCGTCGCGGAGCTGCGGCGGCGCTACCCCGGTGCCTCCGTCGCCGAGACGGGCCACCTCGACCTGCACCGCAGGGCGGAGATCGGCGTGGCCGTGGTGTCGGTTACCGCCGCGCACGCGGCCGAGGTGCTCACCGAATGCGAGCGTACGGTGGCGGGGCACCCCGAAATCGAGCTGCTGTCGGCCCGGCAGCGGCTTTTCAGTGAAGAGGAGTGACGGACCATGGATGCCGCCCGGGCACATCGGCTAGGCGACCGGATCAGCCAGATCGTGGCCGAGATGCTGGAACTGCGCATCAAGGACCCGAGGCTGGGTTTCGTCACGGTCACCGAAGCCCGGCTGACTAACGACCTACGCGAGGCGACCGTCTTCTATACGGTCTACGGCTCGCCCGAGGAGCAGGCGGAGACCGCCGCCGCCCTGCAGAGCGCCACCGGCGTGATCCGCACCGAGATCGGCCGGCAGACCGGCCTGCGGCATACCCCCTCGCTGACCTTCGTCGCCGACGCGGTGCCGGACAACGTGCGGCACATCGAGGAGCTGGTTGACAAGGCCCGCCAGGCCGACGAGGATCTGGCCCGCGTCCGGGAGGGCGCGGTGCCCGCCGGTGACCCGGACCCGTACCGGCACCCGGCCGGCGACGAGGACGAATGACCGCGGCCAGCGGGCTGGTCATCGTGGCCAAGCCCGCCGGGATGACCTCGCACGACGTTGTGGCGCGGATCCGCCGGCTGGCGGGGACCCGCCGGGTCGGGCACGCTGGCACGCTCGACCCGATGGCGACCGGCGTCCTGGTCGTCGGGGTGGAGAAGGCCACCCGGCTGCTGGGTCACCTGACCCTGGCCGACAAGGATTACCTGGCTACCATTCGGCTCGGCCAGGCCACCGACACCGACGACGCCGAGGGCACGGTCATCTCGGCCACGGGCGCCGCTGACGTCTCCGAGGCGGCAGTCCGGGCCGCGGTCGTGCCGCTGACTGGCGACATCGAGCAGGTGCCGCCCGGCGTGAGCGCGATCAAGGTGGGCGGCCAGCGAGCGTACCGGCTCACCCGTGCGGGGGCGGCCCCCGAGCTGGCGGCCCGGCCTGTCACGGTGGCCTCGTTCGGCATCACCGCGATCCGCCGAAACGGCGAGATGCTGGACGTGGACGCGGCCGTGACCTGCTCAACCGGCACCTACATCCGGGCCCTGGCCCGGGACCTGGGCGCCGCGCTCGGGGTCGGCGGCCACCTCACCGCGCTGCGCCGGGTCCGCTCCGGTTCCTACCGGATCGAGGCCGCGCGGACGCTCGACGAGCTGGCCGCGCACTTCACGGTGACGCCGCTGGCCGAGGCGGCTGCGGCCGCGTTCCCGCGGCTGGACCTGACCGAGGACGAGGCCCGCCGGGTCGCGCACGGCGCCCGGCTGCCCGCCGCTGCGCTGCCCGCCGGCCCCGGCCCGGCCGCCGTCTTCGGCCCGGACGGTGCGCTCATCGCGCTGATGCACGCCGAAGACGGCCAGGGCCGCTCGCTCGCCGTCTTTGTGCCCTGAACGAACCGCCCCTCGGGCCAGCCAACGGCCTGAGCATGGCAGGCTTGGAGCAGGGGGCAATGCCGCCCTGCGGAACCACCCGATGATCGCCGGAAGGAGCGGAGCGTGCACCGCTGGTACGGCCTGGATGAGGTGCCGGAAGACTGGGGCGCGTCCGTCGTCACCATCGGCGTGTTCGACGGCGTGCACCGCGGTCATCAGCGCATCGTCGCCCGCGCCGTCGAGCTGGCTGAGACCGGGGCGGCCAGCTTGAGGGCGCTGGGCGCGGACGGTGGGCGGCTGCCGGTCGTCGTGGTCACCTTCGACCCGCACCCGGACGAGGTGGTGCGGCCGGGCTCGCACCCGCCGTTCCTGTCCACCGCGCGCCGGCGCGCCGAGCTGCTGGCCGGCCTGGGTGCGGACGCCGTCTGCATGCTGCCCTTCACCTACGAGTTCTCCCAGCTCGGCCCGGACGAGTTCGTGCGCACCGTGCTCGTCGACCGGCTGCACGCGGCCGCCGTCGTGGTAGGCGAAAACTTCCGGTTCGGCCACCGCGCGGCCGGCGACGTGCCGCTGCTGGCCAAGCTGGGGGAGAAGTACGACTACATCACCGAAGGCGTGCCGCTGCTCGTCGTGGACGGGGTCACGATCTCCTCGACCTACATCCGCGAGCGGCTAGAGGCCGGTGAGGTCAAGCTGGCCGCGGCGGCGCTCGGCCGCCCGCACCGGGTGGAAGGCGTGGTCGTCCGCGGGCACATGCGCGGCCGGTCGCTCGGCTTCCCCACCGCCAACCTGGAGTGCCCGCCGCACACCGCGATCCCCGCGGACGGCATCTACGCGGGCTGGCTGCTCAGCCTGACCGCCGACGGCGAGGAGGATGGCCGCTGGCCCGCCGCGATATCCGTGGGGCCGAATGCGACGTTCGGTGAGGCCGAACGGACCGTCGAGGCCTACGCCCTGGACCGCGACGACCTGGACCTGTACGGCGCCCACGTGGCCATCGACTTCGAGGCCCGGCTGCGCGGCACAGCCCGCTTCGACTCCGTTGAAGCCCTGGTCGAGCAGATGCACCGCGACGTAGCCGAAGCCCGCACCCTCATAACCGGGAACAGCGAGCCCTAACCGCCTGTTGTTATAACAGGCGAAGCGCACTCTCAGCTCGTGGTACCGTGAAACGTTGCTGGCTTGCGCCGGCAGGGTCTGCTGCACCCTCATGCGGCGGCCCGAGGGACCAGCCTGCCCCGGAGATCTCAGGCGGCCAATGGCCGCGGGGCCCTTCGTAAAACGGCGGTCCCAGCACCGAAATACCCCGAATGGCGTTCTGCCGCGCAGCGGACGGCGCCGGGACGGGCCATACCGACAGCCTGATCTTAAGGAGCCACGTGCCGCTCGACACTGCCGTCACGAGGGAGATTATCGCGGAGCACGCGACCACTGAGGGTGACACCGGTTCGCCGGAAGTCCAGGTCGCATTGCTGACCCGCCGGATCAACGACCTGACCGAGCACCTCAAGGTGCACAAGCATGACCACCACAGCCGCCGTGGCTTGCTGCTCCTCGTGGGGCGCCGCAGGCGGCTGCTGAAGTATCTGGCGAAGAAGGACATCACCCGCTACCGTGCGCTTATCGAGCGCCTGGGCCTGCGCCGGTAACGGGCCTGCCTGACGCCGGACGATGCCGGGTGGGGCAGCCCGCCCGGCCTACGCACACAACTGCATAGAAGCTAAAGAGAGACATCCCGCGGCCCGGTTCCGAGCGATGGGCCGGTCCTCGGTAGTGGTCTTCGGGTCCGCCCGTTTGCGGAGTGAGCCGGAGACTTCAATCGAAGACCGGCCGCAGCCCCCGGCAGGTGACGTCCGGCTTAAGGTTCCGGGCGGTTATCCGCCCCGGTTGCGCCCTTCGCAGGGAGACCCGGGGGGACGTTCCCCCCAGCCATACGGGACGGGCAGTGCGGGATTCACCGCAAGGAGGTCTCACCCGTGGAGGGTGTGTACAGCGCCGAGGCCGTTATCGACAACGGCTCGTTCGGCATTCATAAGCTCCGGTTCGAGACGGGCAAGCTCGCCAAGCTGGCCGCCGGATCGGCCGTCGTCTACCTGGACGACGAGACGATGGTCCTGTCCGCGACGACCGCGGGCAGGCAGCCCCGCGAGGGCCTTGATTTCTTCCCGCTCACCGTGGACGTGGAAGAGCGGATGTACGCGGTGGGCCGGATTCCCGGCTCGTTCTTCCGCCGCGAGGGACGGCCGTCCGAGGACGCCATCCTCACCTGCCGCCTCATCGACCGGCCGCTGCGCCCGTCGTTCGTCAAGGGCCTGCGCAACGAGGTCCAGGTCGTCGAGACGATCATGGCCCTGAACCCCGATCACCTGTACGACGTGGTGGCGATCAATGCCGCCTCGCTGTCGACCCAGATTTCGGGGCTGCCGTTCTCCGGCCCGATCGGCGGCGTCCGGGTGGCCCTGATCAGGGGCCAGTGGGTCGGCTTCCCGAACCACTCCCAGCTCGAAGAGGCCACGTTCGACATGGTCGTCGCGGGCCGGGTCACCGACAGCGGCGACGTCGCGATCATGATGGTCGAGGCGGAGTCGACCCCCAAGACGCTGGGCCTGCTGGCCACCGAGGGCAGCGGTGCCGTCGCGCCGACCGAGGAGATCGTCGCCCAGGGCCTGGACGCGGCCAAGCCGTTCATCAAGATCCTGTGCGAGACCCAGCAGCAGATAGCCGTGCAGGCAGCCAAGGAGACCCGGGAGTTCCCGATCTTCCTGGACTACACCGAGGACATCTACGAGGCGCTCGCCAGCGAGTTCTCCGACGAGCTGGCCAAGGTGCTGACCATCGCGGGCAAGCAGGAGCGCGAGTCCGAGACCGACCGGGTCAAGGCACTGGCCAAGGAGCGGCTCAGCGTCCGCTTCGAGGACCGGGAGAAGGAGATCAGCGCGGCCTTCCGCGCGCTGACCAAGAAGCTGGTCCGGGAGCGGATCATCCGGGACGGCGTCCGCATCGACGGCCGCGGCCTGGCCGACATCCGCCAGCTCTCGGCGGAGTCGCACGTACTGCCCCGGGTGCACGGCTCCGCGCTGTTCCAGCGCGGCGAGACCCAGGTGCTGGGCGTCACCACCCTGAACATGCTGCGCATGGAGCAGATGATCGACACGCTCAACCCGGAGCGCACCAAGCGCTACATGCACAACTACAACATGCCGCCCTACTCGACCGGCGAGACCGGCCGGGTCGGCTCGCCCAAGCGCCGCGAGATCGGGCACGGTGCGCTCGCCGAGCGTGCCCTGCTGCCCGTGCTGCCGACGCGCGAGGAGTTCCCGTACGCCATCCGCGAGGTGTCCGAGGCGATCAGCTCCAACGGCTCCACCTCGATGGGCTCGGTCTGTGCCTCGACGATGTCGCTGCTGGACGCGGGCGTGCCGCTGAAGGACATGGTGGCCGGCATCGCGATGGGCCTCATTTACGAGGGCGGGGAGTACGTCACGCTCACCGACATCCTCGGGGCCGAGGATGCGTTCGGCGACATGGACTTCAAGGTCGCCGGCACGCCGGAGCTGATCACCGCGCTGCAGCTGGACACGAAGCTGGACGGCATCCCCGCCTCGGTGCTCGGGTCCGCGCTGACCCAGGCGCGCGCGGCGCGGCTGACGATCCTGGACGTGATGCGGGGCGCGATCTCCGCCCCCGGCGAGATGAGCCCGTACGCGCCGCGGATCCTCACCCTCAAGGTCCCGGTGGACAAGATCGGTGAGGTCATCGGCCCCAAGGGCAAGATGATCAACTCGATCCAGGACGACACCGGAGCCGAGATCACGATCGAGGACGACGGCACGATCTACGTCGGTGCGACCGACGGCCCGTCCGCGGAGGCGGCGCGCAACGCGATCAACGCCATCGCCAACCCGCACATGCCGGAGATCGGCGAGCGGTTCCTCGGCACGGTGGTGAAGACCACCACTTTCGGGGCGTTCGTCTCGCTGCTGCCCGGCAAGGACGGCCTGCTGCACATCACGCAGATCCGCAAGCTGCACGGCGGCCGGCGGATCGAGAACATCGACGACGTCATCAAGGTCGGCGACAAGATCCAGGTCGAGATCCGCGAGATCGACGACCGGGGGAAGCTGTCGCTGGTGCCGGTCGAGGTCGTCGAGCGTGAGGCGGCCGGCGAGGACCTGTCCGGCCACGCTGACGGGGACCGCGGACCGCGGGAGCAGCGGGCCGACCGCGGCGACCGGGGCGGCGACCGCGCTGGTGACCGAGGCGGAGATGGCCAGCACCGGACGCGGCAGCGCAACCGTGGGCCCCGCGACCAGTGAGCGGCGGCGACGCGGGCCAGGCGGCTGACGGCGCGACCGTGCGCCGGACCGTGCTTCCTGGTGGGCTGCGGGTCATCACCGAGTCCCTGCCGGCGGTACGGTCCGTCGCGCTCGGCATCTGGGTCGGCGTCGGTTCTCGGGACGAGGACGTCCGTCACGAGGGCGCCACGCACTACCTGGAGCACCTGCTCTTCAAGGGCACCAAGCGGCGGACGGCGCTGGAGATCTCCTCGGAGATGGACGCGGCCGGCGGCGAGATGAACGCCTTCACCACGAAGGAGTACACCTGCTACTACGCGCGGGTGCTCGACGCCGACCTGCCGCTGGCCGCGGACATCCTGTCCGACATGGTCACGAACTCGCTGATCAGCCCGCAGGACGTGGACGCCGAGCGCAACGTCGTGCTCGAAGAGATCGCCATGAACGACGACGATCCGACGGACACGGTGCACGAGGCGTTCGCCGCGCACCTGTTCGGCGACACCCCGCTCGGGCGTCCCGTACTGGGCAGCGTGGAGTCGATCAACGCGATCACCCGTGACCAGATCCATGAGCACTACCGGGCCAAGTACGGCCCGGAGCACCTCGTCGTGGCCGCGGCGGGCAGCCTGGATCACGACGAGCTCCTGGACCAGGTCCGGCAGACGTTCGGCGATGTGCTGCATGGGCAGGTCGAGCCCGCCCCGCCCCGGCTGAGCGGCGAGTACGCGAAGCTGGGCCTGGGCCCGGGCTCCGGCCTGCGCCTGGTCTCACGCGGGATCGAGCAGGCCAACCTGGTGCTCGGCTGTGAGGGGCTGTCCCGCAACGACGACCGCCGGTACGCGTTGGGCGTGCTCAACGCGGCGCTCGGCGGCGGGATGTCCTCCCGGCTGTTCCAGGAGATCCGCGAGAAGCGGGGCCTGGCCTACTCGGTCTACAGCTTCGCCTCCCAGCACGCGGACACCGGGATGTGGGGCATCTACGTCGGCTGCCTGCCGTCCAAGGCCGACGAAGTGCTGGCCATCTGCACCAGCGAGGTGGAGAAACTAGTCTCCGGCGGCCTGACCGACGCCGAGCTGGACCGGGGCAAGGGCCAGATGCGCGGCTCGATCGTGCTCGGCCTGGAGGACCCGTCCTCGCGGATGAGCCGGCTCGGCAAGTCCGAGCTGGTCTATCCGAGGCTGGAGCCGGTCAACGAGACGCTCGCCGCCATCGAGGCCGTCGGCCACGATGACGTGCGCGCGATCGCTGCCGAGGTCCTGGGCCGCCCCAAGGCCCTCGCCGTCGTTGGCCCGTTCGACGACGGCAGCTCCTTCGCCCGCGCTATCGGCTGACATCGGCCACGTGTGCCCCCGCCCCGGCGGGGGCACACACGCGTCCGTCCCTGCCCGCGCCCGCCCCGGGCCACCCGTGTCTTCCCGCCCGCCGCAGTGCGGATCGGTGGTAGCTATAAGGGCAGTGACTGACCCGGGAGGAAGTGAGCGCCATGATCAGGGTGGGTGTGCTCGGTTCACGCGGCCGGATGGGCAGCGAGGTCTGCCGGGCCGCGAGCGAGACCGAGGATCTCACGGTCGCTGCGGACGTCGACGCCGGCGACGCGCTCGATGCGCTGACCCGGTGCGACGTCCTCGTCGACTTCACCCATCCCGGGGTGGTCATGGACAACCTGCGGTGGTGTATCGACCACGGCCTCGACACCGTGGTCGGGACCTCCGGCTTCAGCGAGGACCGGCTGGACCAGGTGCGCCGCTGGCTGGCCGAGGCGCCCGGTCCCCGCGTGCTCATCGTGCCGAATTTCTCCGTCGGCGCCATCCTGATGATGCGCTTCGCCGCCCAGGCCGCCCGCTTCTTCGACTCCGCTGAGGTCATCGAACTGCACCACGCCGCCAAGGCCGACGCTCCCTCAGGCACCGCGCTGCGGACCGCCGCCCTGATCAGCGACGCCCGCCGGGCCGCGGGGCTCGGCGCCCCGCCCGACGTCACCGCCTCGTCCCTGCCCGGGGCCCGCGGGGCGGTCGTGGACGACATCCACGTCCACTCGGTCCGGGTGGCCGGCCTCGTCGCCCACCAGGAGGTCCTGCTGGGCGGCCACGGCGAGACGCTGACCATCCGGCATGACTCGCTGGACCGCGCCTCGTTCATGCCGGGGGTCCTGCTCGCCGTCCGCCAGATCGGCTCGCTCCCGCCCGGCCTGACCGTCGGCCTGGAGTCCCTCCTCGGCCTCGACTAGCCCCCGCGCGGCACCGGCCGCTACAGCACCGCTCAGACCTCGCCGAACAATCGGTCTCCGGCGTCACCCAGCCCGGGGTAGATGTAGCCGCGCGAGTCCAGCCGCTCGTCCACCGCCGCGGTGACCACCCGCACCACGGCCGGCCGGTCGCCGGGGAACGCTTCCTCCAGCCGCTTCAGCCCCTCCGGTGCCGCGAGCAGGGCCACCGCCGTGACGGACGTGACGCCCCGCGCGGTCAGCATGGCGAGCACGGTCTGCAGCGTGCCGCCGGTGGCGAGCATGGGGTCCAGCACGAAGGCCTCGCGGCCGGTGAGGTCGGCCGGCAGCCGGTCCGCGTAGGTGGAAGCGACCAGGGACTCCTCGTCGCGGACCAGTCCCACGAAGCCGACGTCCGCCATCGGCAGGAGCCGGATCATGCCGTCGAGCATGCCGATGCCGGCCCGCAGTACGGGCACGATCAGCGGTGGCGGGCTGTCCAGCTTGACCCCGGACGCCGCGCCGAGCGGGGTCTGCACGGTGACGGCCTGGACACGGATCTCCCGGGTCGCCTCGTAGGCCAGCAGGGTGACAAGCTCGTCGGTGAGCCGCCGGAACGTCGCGGTCTCAGTGCGCACATCCCGCAGCGCGGTCAGTTTGTGCGTGACCAGCGGATGATCGATAACCAGAGTCTCCACGGCTCAAGTGTGGCAGGCCCCGGCCCGGACGCCACCCAGGGCCCGATGATCCTGATCATGGCGCCCTGAGCACCGGGCGCGCGTCCTCACCGCGCCCGGTGCGCGCCGGACGGCCCCGCCGGCTGGCGCAGGTCGGCTGCTATCTCCCGCGCGGTCTGCAGCAGCGGTTCGAGCAGGTCGTCGGTGACCTCGGCGACGCTGCGCCGCCCGGCATGCGTCGAGACGTTGACCGCGGCGATCGCCCGGCCGTCACTGTCCCGGATGGGTGCCGCCACCGAGCGCAGCCCCTCCTCCAGCTCCTGGTCGACCAGCGCCCAGCCCTGCGCCCGGATCCGGTCCAGCTCCGCCCGGAGTGCGGCTGGGTCCGCGATCGTATGCGGGGTCAGCGGCAGCAGCTTCGTCGACGACAGGTAGGTGTCCAGCCAGTCGGCCGGCTTGTCGGCCAGCAGCACCCGGCCCATCGAGGTCGCGTAGGCGGGGAACCGGGTACCGACGCTGATCGCCACGGTCATGATGCGCCGGGTGGGGACCCGGGCGATGTAGACGACGTCGTGCCCGTCCAGCAGCGACACCGACGACGACTCGCGCACCTGCTGCACGAGCTGCTCCAGGTGCGGCATCGCGACCTCGGGCAGGGACAGGCTCGACAGGTAGGCGTAGCCGAGCTCCAGGATCTTCGGCCGCAGCGAGAACTGGCTGCCCTCCAGCCGCATGTAGCCCAGGCCCACCAGAGTGTGCAGGAAGCGCCGGGCCGCGGCACGGCTCAGGCCGGTGCGGACCGCGACCTCACTGAGGCTGAGCTTCGGGTGGTCCGCGTCGAAGGCGCGGATCACCGACAGGCCGCGCTCCAGCGACTGGATGAAGTCGGTGTCACGTACGCCCTCATCGCTCAACAGGACTCCTGACCAAGCCAGACCGTGCGCGGACCCGGATACGCCGCGCCGCGCCGCGGTGTGCGCGCAGCGAACAGCAGAACGAACATACGTGCCGCGCCCGGGGTGAGGGAAATCTCCGGCCGGTTCCTTTGACACGGCCCGCGCCTGCCCCTAGTTTCGCCTGCAGAACTAACGTTCGAATGGATCACCCGGCCACCAGCAGCGCGTACACCGGCCGGCCGTCTCAGGAACGGGAACCGAACCATCCTGTGGAGCAGTCATGGCACTCATGGACGAGTCAGCCTGGCGGGGCAAAATCTTCCTCGGCGGCTGGACCGCCGGCGGCCGCGGCGACGCCCCGGCTGGTCGCGGGCGGCACCTTCGAGGGGCTGTTCTCCCAGCTCCGCTACGTCATCGTCATCGCGTCCCGGGCCGCGGCCACCACCCTGGCCGAGAACTACTGCGGGGTGTTAGCCCGGGAGCCTCCGGCAACTTCGTCCCCTTCCGATCGTGCTGGGCCGGCTAGGCGAGACCTACGTGATGTCGTGGGCCGCGGGCGCGGGTGCGCAGGGCGGCCAGGGCCGCCCGCACGCCGGTCTCGGTCAGCGTGAGCGGCTCCCGGGACGCGCGGCCGGTGTAGAGCAGCTGCAGCGCCCACAGCCGGTGCCGCAGCCCGTGGATCTCGCGCCGGACGGCGTCGCTGAGGCCGCCGCGGGCGGTCCAGCCCTCCTCGGCGTGGATCCGGGTCAGGTGCCGGGTCAGTTCCTCGTACCCGGCCGGGCCGCTGACCAGCAGGCACAGCAGGCTCGCCTCGCGCACCGCGACGGCGAAGTCCGGGCGCGTGCCGTCGTCCGGACCGATCAGCGCGGCCGTGCCGATCCGCCACCGGAGCTCACGGTCCTCGGTCATCAGCCGGCCGGTGCGGGTCAGCACCAGGCTGGGGCCGCTGCGCCGGATCGCGCCCATCTCGCCCTGGGCCAGCCCGCGCAGCGTGTGCAGCGGGAACACGTCGAGTTCCTGCCGCAGCGCGCCGGCCAGCTGCTCGCGCCAGCCGAACATGTCCACCGCCTCGGTGACCAGGGCGGGCGGGATGTAATGCCGGGCAGTGAGCCGCAGGCCCACGTCCGCGTGCCCGAGCAGCCAGCTCACCGTGGGCAGCGCGTCGTCCGGCGGCCCGTTCTCGTCCAGCAGCCGGGGCAGCACCGTGGCCGCGAGCCGACAGCGCTCGCCGGCGCGGCTGTGCGCCCAGGCGTCCATCCGTTCGGTGTGAATGCGGGCCAGCCACGTCCCGCTGGCCCCGGGCGCGTGATGGGACCCGGCCCGGTGCCGCCCGGGCTGCCCGCGGCCCTCGCGCGCACCCGGCCGCCCGCCCGCCGGGTGCGCACGGCCCGGTTCGTTCCCGTCGGCCTGGCCGTCCGGGACCGACGGGGACGTGGTGATCCAGCGGTCGAGCAGCGCCGCGCGCCGGGGCCGCCAGCCGCGGCTGCCGGGCGACAGCTCGCCGCAGGCGTTGGCCAGCTCGACCGCGGCGGCGCACGCGTCGTAGGCGGCGCGCTCGTCCGGGCCCATTACTGATCCCCAGGTCAGCAGACCGGTGTCGGCCGGCGCGGTGCTGGAGTTCTCCACTGCTTCGGCGTAGGCGGCGATGCCCGCCTCGTGCCCGTCCGCGTAGGCGGTGAGGATCTTCTCGGTGCTGCCGCACAGGCATACCTCGGCGTAGCGCTCCATGCCGACCATGGAGAACAGCCGGCCCAGGGCGTGGGTGACCGCGATGAGCTCGCCGGTGGTCATCGGCCACTTGACCGGTAGCGCGTACCAGACGAATTCCTGCAGCTTGAGCTGCGAGACGCTCTGCAGGCCCGCACCGTTGGTGAGCCAGCTGAGCGCGGCCTTAGCTTCGTCGGCCGCCTCAGGGTCCTCTCTCGCCAGCGCGTTGAGGGCCTGGGCCTCGGTCATCATGCGGCCAGTTTGCCGCAGGAACACCCCGGGCGGCTAGACGGGGCTTTCAGCCCGGGCCGGGCTTTCCGGCACAATGACCGGGTGACGGGAATTTACGACGAGCCGGAGATGTATGAGCTTGCCTGCGCCTACCGCGACGTCCTCAGTGAGGTCGACGCCCTGGAACGCTGGTTCGCGCGGCACAGCGACCCGGGGGCGGCGGGCGCGGACGGCGCCGGGACGGTCCCGGGCTCGGTGCTGGAGTTCGCGGCCGGCCCCGCCGATCACTCTCTCGAGCTGGCCCGGCGCGGGGCGAGCGTGACCGCGCTCGACCTCAGCCCGGCGATGTGCGCCCGGGCCCGCGACAAGGCCCAGCGCGACGGCCTCCGGCTGGACGTCGTGCACGCCGACATGCGGGACTTCACCCTGCCCGCGCGCTTCGACCTGGCCATCACTATGCTGAACTCGCTGTGCCACCTGATGGAGCTGGACGACCTGGTGACGCACCTGAAAGCGGCGGCGGCTCACACCGCCCCGGGCGGCCTCTACATCATCGAGCTCGCGCACCCGGCCGACTTCCTCACCATGGTGCCGCGAACCAGTTCCGAGTGGGACAGCGACGTGGATGGGCGGCAGGTACACGTCCGCTGGGGTGGCGCGGACGACGCCATCGACCCGGTCACCCAGGTGACCCGGGAGCACGTACGGGTCACCGTCCGCGACGCGGCAGGCTCCCGCACCCTTACCGACGTGGTGCCCAACCGCTTCTGGACCCGGACCGAGGTCACCGCGGCCGCCCGGCTGGCGGGCGGCTTCACGGTGGCCGCGTGCTACGGCGACTTCTCGGCCGGGGTCAGCCCGTCCGCGCCGGAGGCCTGGCGCATGATCATCGTCCTGCGCCGGCTCTGACCCGCCCGGCTACTGCCTCAGGCGCCCGGGACGGGGTAGCGGAGCAGCGCGCCGATGTCGTCCCGCAGCGCGGTCTCCCCGGCGGGCACCATGAACAGCCAGGCGTCGGTCCCGGTCACCGCCCGCACCAGCGCGGCGTCCATCCGGTCCCGGGCCACCTCGGTCACCCCGCGGTCGCGCAGATCCTGCTCCGACAGGCCGATGTCGTCCAGCGCGGGCCCGATCCAGGCCAGGGCCGCCGACCAGGCCGGCCCGGGCGTGTCCGGGTTGTCGGCCAGGTAATCGCCGCTCAGGAACAGCTCGGCGACCTGCCCGTTCTGCACCGCGGCGACGGTCTCGGCCAGGCCTTCGACCGCCCCGCCCGCGCCGAGCTGGTCGTGGTAGGTCTCCAGCCTGCGCCGGCACTCGGCGTCCTCCATGTTGCTCAGCGCCTGGTCCGCCGCCTCGGCCAGCTTGTCGGAGTCGACGGGCAGTTCGCGGTCGATCACCATCACCTTGCTGGCCAGGTTCTTGGGCAGCTTCTCCACCAGCAGCTGGCGGGCCCGGACGTCGCCGGCCACGATGATCGCCTCGGGGACCGAGCCGGAGGCCGCGCTGACCACCGCGTCCGCGAGCTCCTTGGCGTTCGTCTCCCACGCATCTTCGGCGGCCCGCTGGTGCTCCAGCTGCGCCGAGCCGCCCGACCTGGTCTTGTGCACGGGCCAGCCCGTGCCCTCGATGTGTTCCTTGGTGACATCGTCCGCGGTGCGGACGGCGAGCACGTCACCGCCGGCCTTGGTCGCGCTGACCAGAAGGTGCGGACGCCGCGGCGGCGACTGGATCAGCAGCGGCAGCAGGTGCGGCAGCCGGGCCCAGCGGCCCACCTCCCGCAGCGGCGGCCCGGGCAGCCGCACCGCCAGTGGCGCCGTCCCGCCCTGGCCGAACGCCGCCGTGCCCAAGGCCGTACGGGCGGGGCCGGTGACCACCTCGCCCAGCGCGCCGAGCGTAGCCGCGTCGGCTCCGGCCTGCGCCATCTCGGTGCGCATGTCCCGCCAGCGGACGTCGACCGCGTGCGCCTCCGGGCCGGCACCCGTCCCCGACGTGTCGAGGTAGACGGAAGCAAAGCTCCCCGCGTGCTCATACAGCGGGCGAAGGAACGTCAGCTCCACGTGTGTTGCCTCCTTGTAGGCGGTCCAGCTTGTCGGCGGTCCAGCGGCTGCTGTCGCGCTTACCCGGGCCTGTCCGCTGGCAAACCGGCCCAACCAGCCTGGCCCGGCGGTGGCCCGAGGACCCGGTCCAGATATGGATTAGTAAACCGCCCCGCCGGGTCGGCCTCATCACGAACCCGGATAAAGTCGCCGAAACGGGGGTACAGCTCCCGCAGGCGGCTAGCGTCCAGGGTGTGCATCTTGCCCCAGTGCGGCCGGCCGCCCACCCCGGCCACGATCGACTCGAACAGCGCCAAGTACGCCTGGTACGGCAGCCCGGTGTACTGGTGGATCGCGATGTAGGCGGAGTCACGGCCGTACGCCGTGGACAGCCAGATGTCGTCGGCCGCGGCCACCCGCACCTCGACCGGGAACATCACCGGGTCGGCCAGCTTGGGCACCTCCCGCTGCAGCTCAGCCAGCACGTCGGGCGCGGCCGCGGCGGGGATGGCGTACTCGGACTCGATGAACCGCACCCGCCGCGGCGTAGTGAAGACCCGGTAGGACCGGTCGGAGTACGAGCGGCGGGACAGGGCGGCCGAGGTCAGCTTGTTCAGCCGCGGGATGAGCCGTGGCGCGGCCCGCCCGGTCCGGCACAGCAGCCCGAAGCCGGCGTTCTCCATGACCTCGTACTCGTAGAACCGGCGGACGGGCGGCAGCGGCGCCGCCGTGCGCCCGGCGGCCAGCCGGTTGTTCCGCTTGACCAGCGCGTTGCGGCCGTAGGGGATCCAGTAGAACTCGAAATGGTCGTTCCGCCCGGCCAGCTCGCCGAACCGCGCGATCACGTCCTGCACCGGCTCCGGGCCCTCGTCGGCAGCCAGCGCGAATGACGGGACGCAGCGCAGCGTCACCTCGG
>Ga0302181_10000674_pt1 | contig 26993 bp, 16 predicted proteins | sample I_Palsa_E3_3_FD_198786 | JGI IMG/M metagenome (GOLD analysis project Ga0302181, IMG submission 198786) | Peat permafrost microbial communities from Stordalen Mire near Abisko, Sweden - I_Palsa_E3_3 | ecosystem: Environmental > Terrestrial > Soil > Palsa > Peat permafrost | place: Sweden...
CTGAGACACCCTAATCCTCTATTTCGTCAGTGATGAGCGGTCGCTGATCTTCTTAGCGGTTTACCCGAAATATCCCTTTGCTGTCAGGCGGGGTGGTCGCATATCGCTGCAGCGTGACAAGCATGTAGCGGGCAGGCAAGAACGGCAGGCGAGCGTAAGCTGGGTGGCATGACCGCATAGGCATCCCGGACTGGACCGAACGAGTTGCCGCGGCCCGGGGTCGGCGGTGACCTACCGGGCCGAACTGAGCGCCCGAACGCTGAAACAGATGCACAGGCTTCCGGGTCCGGCATTCGACAGCCTCATCGAGGCCATGGCAGAAGTCATCGACTACTCCGACGATCCGCTCCGGACCTTTCCGACCGGCGACCCTTACGGCAGGCGAGTAGAGTTCGGCGACGCGGGCCTGATCACCTACTTAATTAGCGACGGCAACAGCGTTGTCATCATCCTCGACGTCACCTGGGCCGGCTAGCAATCCCATCAACGGACGACCCGGCGAGCATCACGATGTGACAAGGCAATCAGCGTTTGCGCTGGTTGGTCAGCCGTGCCTAGGCAGGGGTTTGGGCAGGCTGACCAGCACGTCGAGACCCAGGTGTTCCTTGCACAGGTATTTGATCTCCTCGTCCTTGGACGCCTGCGTGACCACCGGTGCCCTATACGCCGCACTACTAGCCTCGATTATTCAGTAGCCGTAGCCGCCGCCGGTGCTGGCCTTGGCCGAGGCGCTCGCTGCGGGGGTAGCGCCCGAGACCGTCATCTCGTGCCACAGGCCGCCCGAGGCGTTGAGCCCGTTGCCCTTGGCCTGCCCGGGGGCGGTGTCCGCGGCGTAGGTGTAGAGCGGATGCCCGTCGTAGGTGGCCTGTGCGGTGCCATCTGACCTGGTGATGGTGCCGAGTGTGCCGGTGACGCCGGACATGGCGGTGGCCGGGCCCTTGACCGGCGGCCAGTAGGTCGCGCACGATCCGGTGCACTTCGAGGTGGTCGAGGTGTCCGGGACGAACCAGTACAAGGTGAAGCCCGCAGCGTTGGTCAGCACCTGCTGGCCGGCGATGGTCCTCGCCGCCAGGGTGGTCCCGCCCGAGCTCGCGGCAGGAGCCGACGAGGCCGCGCTGCTAGCTGCGGCGGCTGGGGTGGTGCCCGCGGCACCCGAGCTGCTGCCCGAGCTCGCGCAGGCGGACAGCACCAGTGCGGCCGCGGCCAGGCCGGCGGCGCCCCATATCTTTCGCATCCGGATTTCTCCCCTTCACAGTGCTGATGATCTCCCGTAGGAGTCACGTGCCGGTGAGCCCTTTGGTTCAGTTGCTGCGCCGGCCAGCAGATATACGCGGGCCGCGGCTGCTCCGGCTGGGGGTGCGGGTGCCCCGGATGGCGGTCACCGTGACTGCGTCCTGGTCGAGGTGAAGGGCTCGGCCAGCCCGGTCTCGATGACTGCCCGGTCCGTTCTGCGGCCGGGAAACACCGCCCGGCGCGAGAGCGCGTCCCAGATCGCGACGTGTCCCGGGTGGTGAACCAGTTACGCCGCTGGTCCGTGATCATGGGCAAACGGACAAGTGGCGGGAGACCCGGGTGGCCGCTCGGCAGATCGAGGTACCTGCACGCCTGGCGCATCGTCTGAGCCCTCCCTCGTTCGTCCTGGCCGGAGTCACGGTCTTGCTTCTCTGGGTTGCCGTCACCGGGCTGGTCAGGCAGGGCATGCTCGGGACCGTGCTGTCGGCGGGCTGGGCCGAGCTCGCCGCTCCGCTCTTGGTGGGGCTGGTCGTCGCGACCGGGATCTGCGAGCGGATCTGGCCGGCCGAGCCCCGTCCGGTCCTGGCCCGCGGCCACGTCCAGGACGCGTGCTTCCTGGCCCTGCACGCCATCGTGGTGATCCCCCTGATGACGCTGCTCAGTGTCGGGGCGGCGACCCTGATCGGGCACGCGCAGTGGATCGAGCTGCGGTCGGCCCAGAACTGGCCCGGCTGGCTGCTCATCCCGCTCACGATCGTGGCCATGGACGCCGCGAACTGGCTGGCCCACTACGCCGACCACCGGTTCGATGCGCTGTGGCGCTTCCACGCCCTGCACCACAGCCAGGAGGAACTCAGCGTGCTGACCTCATTCCGGGCGCATCCCCTCATGCACACGACCGGGTTCCTGCTGGCGTCCGTCCCGGTCGTCGTCCTGATGCCCGCGCGCCCGATCGACCCGGTGCTTATCACGGCCTACGTCTGCGTCGGCACCCTGCAGCACGCCAACCTCCGCTGGACCTTCGGCCCGCTCGGCCGGGTCCTGGCGAGCCCCGCGTACCACCGGCTGCACCATGCGACGGACATCCAGGACGCAAACCTCGGCGTCGTGCTGACGATCTGGGATGTCCTAGCCGGCCGGGCCAGGTTCTCCTCTCCCGCCAGCCGCGTCGGCCGCACCGGCCTGGACGGCCGCCCGGTCCCCGTCGAACAGGACAACCCGGCAGCGCGGCCCCTGCGGCTCATGGCCTGCCAGCTGATCGAGCCTTTCCAGGCCCAGCGCTGACCTTGACCTTATGCCCGTTCCATTCCGCTCGACGCGCTGCGCGGGCCGTCATCGAGTTCGCGGCGTGGATACCCCGGCCTTCAGGCCGGGGAGGAAACGCCGCTTCAGGGGTTCCGGATCGCCGGGCGGCGCGGGCGGCAGTGGGATGTACGCCGGGTCAGCCGGAAAACCGGCGAGGTCTGGGTGCCCAAGGCCGGGTGGGTGCGGTTCCGCTGGTCCCGCGCGGTACCGCCGGGCGCGAAGTCCTACCGGGTGACCATGGACCGCGCGGGCCGGTGGTATATCTCCTTCGCGGCCATTCCCGATCCCATCCCGGCACCTGGCAACGGCCAGGTGGTGGGCATCGACCGGGGCGTGGCCGTCAGCGCGGCGCTGTCCACCGGAGCCCTGCTGCACGCCCCCGGCCTGACCGCGCGGGAGCGTCGGCGCCTCCGACGGCTGGAGCGCACGCTCGCCCGCGCGAAGCGGGGCTCGAACCGGCGCGGCACGGTGAAGCACGCGATCGCCCGGCTTCGCGCCCGCGAGACCGACCGGCGCACGGACTGGGCCGAGAAGACCAGCACGGACATCGCGCGGCGGTTCGACCTGATCCGGGTCCTGACGGCGGAGTGAAGATGGCGTGGGTCCCGATCCGGCGGCGCATAATGTAGGGCTGGCCGGGTACCCGTTCTTACCCCGCAGGACAGGCGTGCCCTCGGTCGACTCCTGCGCGGCCCGGTCCGACAGCTTCCACCTGCGCAAACCAGAGACGGCGGTGTTTGAGCTCGTTCGGCTCGGTGGCGCCCTCGCAGCAATGATAGCATTGCTTTCAATGTAAGCGCCTGAGGGAGTGGACATGGCTACGCTGACGATCCGGGGACTTGACGCCGAGACGCACACGCGACTCCGCGTGGCGGCCGCGCGGCATGGACACTCAATGGAAGCTGAGGTCAGGGAAATCCTTCAGGAACGCTTCGCGGCACCGGAATCTGGCCGAGGCCTAGGTACCCGCATTCACGAGCGGTTCGCGGCGCTCGGTGGGATGGACATCGAACCGCCGGAACGCAGTGAATGGCCGCGGGCAGCAAAGTTTGACGCGTGATCATTCTCGACACCAATGTCATCTCGGAACTCACTCGCCCGACCCCCGACCCTGGAGTAATCGCCTGGCTCGACTCGCTGTCGACCGACGAGACCGCGATAACCGCGATAACCGCCGCCGAATTGCGATACGGTGTACGCCGCATGCCCAATGGCCGCCGTAAAGCTGAGCTATCGGAAGCCGTCAACGCGCTTATCAATGCTGACTTCCGCGACCGGGTCGCGCCCTTCGACGTCCTTGCCGCTGATCAGTATGCCGTCGTCGTCACCGGACGGGAACAGGCAGGCCAACCGATCAGCATATCCGACGCGCAGATCGCAGCCATCTGCCGAGTCTTGAACGCTACGCTGGCGACCCGCAACACCACTGATTTCACTGGAACAGGTGTCGATCTTATCAATCCATTATTCGGGCTGCTCACTGATCACCCTGGCCTGTTCCGGCGATTTTCCCGGTGGACCCGGTCCAGGAGGACATTCCTATCCGACCTGTCCAGCGGAGCTGAGGACGCTGTGCAGCGCGGCTGGCAGCGTGATTATTTCCGCGGGCAGGAGGTCGGCGCCCAGGAAGCCCGGGAGCATCAGATGCGACTGCGGCTGAGGCGATTTCAGGACGAGCATGGCTGAGTCCGCGGCGTCAGCCAAGCGCACGCTGGGGCGCCATCATCTGGAAATCCACTCCGCGGATGTCGCGGCGGTCATCCAGGATGTCTACGCGGAAAGCATCTTCGAGCGCCAGCACCGCCGGTATCACCGCAAGGGCGGCGACGGACGGGAGGCTGTCTCCGAGTGGGCACTGGACCTCCGCCGCCCGCTTTCGCGATCGGAGTACCCGGGCCCGCTGGCCGTCGCCGTGCGGGCGGAGCTGCGCAGGCTGAGCATTCGCCAGGTGGCTGGCATGGGCTACGGGGCATTCGCTCTGCTCGGCGGCATCGTCGCGGTTGGCGATGACGTCAGCTCCGTTCTCATCCGCCAGGAACGCAAGCGCTATGGCTTCCAGGAGATCCTGGAAGGGGCCATTGACTCACGCCGACCAGTGGCGATTATCGACGATCTGCTCTCGACCGGGCACTCCGTTCTCCGGGCCGCCACGGTCCTACGGGCGCAGGGGATGAACCCGACGGTTGTCCTGACTGTTTTCCGGTTCTCCTGGCGGGGCGGACGGGAGCTGCTGAAATATCACCGCCTCGGATCAGCAAAGCATCCTATGACCTCATCGGCGCCGCGCGGCGGAGGATCACCGAGCTAATCGCGGAGCGGTTTGACGCTGGGCAACCGCTGTACGTGGATTTCACGGTGCTTACGGCGATGCGCATGGGCGACCGGCATGTGCGGCACGCCGACCGGGAGCGGCGCACGGCCGACGGCGGCTGGGAACCGAATCACACTCCGTACCGCGACTACACGGGCATCGTCTACCTGAACAGCGAGAATGCTCATTTCAGCGGCGGCGTGCTGCGGCCGCCCGTGATCTTGCCCAGTGTGGCGGGAGGCGGCCACCGCCTGGATCAAAATCTGGTCCGGACGCCGTCTGCCACTTCCTCCGGGCTCAGATCGATCAGCGCCTCCCCGTAGATGCGTTCGAAATAGGTGGCATCGCTGCGATACACGGGCTCTGGATTCGACCGGCTGAGCACCTTCAGCACCACCTGGTGCCCGTGCTCGTGCGCCTGCGGCCCGCCGCCGATCACGCCGAAGTTGAACGAGGTGAGGTTCCAGGCCCCGTAGGCGGCCAGCACCTGGGACAGGCCCTGCCCCAGCGCCCGGCAGTCCTCCTCGGTCAGCTCGGTCACGTCAGCGGCCCCGCTGACCACTCCCCACACCTCGTGGAACCCGCTCGGCGCAAAGGGGGTCAGCCAGGCCACCCGGCCGATCTGTCCCACCCACCGGGGACCTCCGGCCTCCTGGTCGGCCAGGGCCGCCCAGTAGGAGCCGCGCCCGCCCTTCCACGCGCCCGACCGCTCGGCCAGAAGGCGCTGGCCGGTCAGGCCGTAAGCGTCGTGAGCGGACTGCAGGTGGGGATGAACCAGCGAGGCGCCCGCGGGCGGAAGGTGGTTACCGTTGATCGAACTCCACCGTGCCGCCGGGTCCAGGCGCCGCACTGCCTGCGCATGGCGGACCATGGCGGCCAGGGCGTCCCCCACCAGAGACGGCGTCAGGTCATCCAGGTCCAGGAAGTGCCGCCCAGGGTCATAGATACCGACCGCGCTGTGGGTCGCGTACGCCATGATGTTGGGCACCACCACCGCCTTGCCGAGGCGGATGCGGCCTTCGGCCGTGAGCTCGGCGGGAAACGGGAAGGTCGCCGTCTCCAGGTGCTCGATATCGAACGGGCAAAAGGCGGGCTTCGCCGTCAGTTTAGCCAGGTCTGGCCGGCTCGCAGGCTGGAGCTTCACTCCGGTGAGGATCCGGGCGCTGGCTCCCGTCAGCGGATCCCGCCGCCAGCGCAGCCGCACCCGGGTCCAGGTCCCGCCAGCGGCCAGATCAGGCACTCTGGCCTCAAGGTCTCGTTCTTCGAAGTCGATCACAGCCACGCAAAGAGCCTACGGGCGATCCCGGGGAAGCGGTGCAGCCGAGGCACTCCGTCAACTCGACCCGTAGCGGGCTCACTGTGGTGCCGATCACCTGCAGGGAGCGCATGACGGCAGGGATCGTGAAGCCGCACCCAGTCATGACCACGTTACGTAACCGAGCAAGTGCCCGTCCCAGCGCCGATTCCGCCTCAGGCACTGCCCGGAGTCACGTCATCAGCATCCACTGACCTCCTTCGACGTACTCACTCAACGCGTGCGACCTCATCTCGCACGACTATCCAGTTCTGTACGCACTGAGCTAGCTGGCCTCACAGGCCTGTGACCTGGCGCCTGGTTGTGTTACGCGGTGCGGTGCCTGGAATACGCCGCAATAGTTCATGGCGCGCCAGGAAGTGATTCGTCCGCGAGCTGCTCGTTTAAGAGTCTGCTACGGGACTTTAATCCCAATACCATTTTTACTTGAGATCGAACGAATGGACGGGCGCAAGGTCGCTAAAGGCGGCCATCGTCGAATTCCACCATGCTACGTAGACGTTTCCGTCACGACCGGTGATGACAATATCGAGAGAGTTGGGGTCGCGCGAGAACGCGCCGTCGACGGAGCCGACGGTGACCGCGTTCGTGCCGACACGACTGAAATCGCTCCAGGCGTTCGTCGTCTGGTCCCAATGGACCGTATACAAGAGCCCGTCGGCATAGCCCGCCACGAATACATCGATGGATTGCTGGCTCCGGCTGACCGCGGCGAGCTTCGAGACGGGGTGCGGGCGCACCGTCGCGCCGACGATCGGCTGGGTGTGATAGGTACCACCGGGCGGCGCCGCCCCCCATGAGTCGGCCTGATTCCACCACCAGGTGTACAGGATCCAGTTCGCGTCGGCGGTTCCCTTCGCTATCGCGAACACGTCGACCTGCTGGGGGGCTCGCGAGATCGCGGCGATGTTAGAGAACGGATGGACGGTCACACTCGGATCACCCGGGATCGAGAACGTGGGCCACGTGCCGAGGACGGATGAGGAATTCCAGAAGAGCTGATACGGCTGGTCGCTGGCTGGCCGGGCGGCGACGAAGACATCCACGGTGCCGGCCGCGCGGCTGGCGGACCCGATGCCGCCGACGAGGCTGGGCAGCGTTCCTGCTGGCATCGGCACCTCGGCCGGCCCGGCCCACGGCTGCGAATCGGCCTGGGTCGCGGCGTCGACGCACGACACGGCGAAGATGCGATGGGTGCCGTCGTTCGTGCTGAAGAAGGCCTCGAGCGTATCGGCCTCGCGTGAGACCAGGTTCACGCCAAGCAGCGGCTCGATGGGCGTCGCGCCGTCGATGTTCGCGTCGAACGTCCAGGTGGTGCCGCGCCGCCGGTAGGCGTGCAGGTGCCAGGCGTCCTCCGCCGTGCCCGCCAGCGAGGAGCGCGCGACGACCGCGAGATCACCCGAGGTCCCGCGGGTCGCGGCGTCATGCGGCGAGTACGGATTGAAGGCCAGCCGGTGATCGGGCAGGGCCATTGCCGAGGTCGCGGACGGCGACGCCGTCGTCCATGCGCCGGCGGTCATCGCGCCGCGACGCACCGCGTACATTGCGAGCGTGGCCGGGTCGACGATCGCGGCGGACAAGCGCCCGCGGCGGATGAGGGCCGGCGCCATCCGCCGTTCGGGGAACCCGGGGTCGGCGACGCTGGAGAAGTTCCCGTCGATACCGATCAGCGGCTTGCCCGCCGCGTTGACCGCCGTCGATCCGTCGGCGTCGGCCATCACGATGGGTAGCGTCGCCGGCGCGGCAGGCGCGGGGAACGTCAGGCCGGCCGGCCAGGGCGTATCGGACGTGAACCACGCCTGCCAGGCGATGTTGTCCGGGTCGGCGGCCGCGCCGCTGTGACCGGGATCCCGCGGTGTGAACGTCACCTGCGCGCCGACCCGCGGGGAGGATACCGACTGGACGCCGGTAATCCAGGGATTCGTCACCCAGCCGGCGATGTCCGGCCACACCCTGCGCATCGCCGTGATCGGCGGATTGTGCGCGTAGAGTCCGGGGCGGTACCCCTCCTCGGCGATGAGCTCGAACCAGAGCGCCAGATAGGCGGCGCCCGCGGCGATCGGCGGCCCGCCGATCTCCCAGTCGATGTAGATCACCGTGTGCGGGTCGAGGTTGGCGGACTTCGCCTTGGCGATCGCATCGGCGGCGTTCTTCGACGCGGCGATCGGCCGCGGATCCCACGGACCTTGCGGGTTCGCGGGATCCTGCTGCCCCCAGTAGATGACCAGCACGCCCCAGCCGTGGGCTCGCGCCTCGTGCAAGCCCGTGGTTTCCCAGTCCCAGGGCTGTGAGCCGCTCCGCTGGTGGCCGACGGCGGCATTGGGGGGATGGCCAGGCGGGCGTATCTCACCGGTGAACGGGGCGGGTGAATCGAGGTACCCGCCCACCCACGCCAGGTTGGTGGCAGCGTGGAAGTAGTCGAGGGCGCCCGCGCCGAGATAAGCGCCACGATCCACCCCCGCGTACGGCGTGTTCTGGCTGGCCAGTCCGGGGGCGACCTGGGCGGCGAGGCCGAGCAGCTGGAGAATTTCGCCGAAGACGCTCATGGGGTTGCGCTCCCGCCGGCTGGTGGTGGCAGCAGCTTGAGCCAGCCCTCGATCGCGGTCGGCGGATCGACGGGGAGCAGGGCATCGTCGGTCGCGTTGACCGTCGGGTCCTCTGTCCAGGTCACGGGGTCCGACCGGTAATCCCATACCCACGTGCCGTTCAGGTCGGTCGCGAGCGGCATGCGGATGTGCTGGGGATCGACCAGCACCGGCCCGAACTGGAATGTCGGCGCGATCGCGGCCAGGCCCGCCTGCACCCACGCGCGCCGGAATCCGATTTCCTTGCGCGGCACCAGGCCCAGCGTGGCGTGCACCGATGCGAGCGGCTCGACCAGCAGCGTGAGGTTGATGGTCTGATTCGGGCGGATGAGCAGGACGCCGGAGGTGTCGATGTAGGGGTGCGTGACGGGCGTCGCGCCGGTGGCGGCGCCGGCGGCGAGGTCGTCGGCGAAGGAGTCGTAGAAGCCGGGCACCAGGTTGATCTGCTGCAGGAACCCTTGCTGGGGGCCGACCTGGCGCGCCATGCCGGGCGCGGCCGCGTCGGCGACGTGCAGCACGGTGTAGTCGTCGTCGACGAAGTATCCGAGCAGGCCGTCCTGCCACTGGGTGAGGTCGCCCAGCCGGACCGGGACGGCGGTGAGGGTTCCGTCGGGGGTGACGACCGGATCGGCCACGTCGAGCCGCAGCAGCGCGCGGATCACGCAGATGGGATGGCCGAGCAGCAGCGAGAGATGCTCGTCGCCGGCGTGGCCGAACGGGTCAACGGTCCACAGCGTCGAGTCGATCGTCCGCAGCAGTGCGCTCCAGGCCGGCTCGCGGGCCTGCGCGGCGTCGGCGATCCCCCAGGTGATCAGGCCCTGTACCAGCTGGACGGCGTAGGCGCTGGTCAGTGAGCCGGCCGGATCCTGCCCGGCCGGGGTCGGCCGTCCGGGTGCGTCCTGCCAGCTGACGGTGCCATCGCCCAGCGGTTGCAGGAGGCCGGCCGGGCCGCCGTCGGCGTTGAAGAACTCAAGCGAGCCATCGAGATGGTTCGGCAGCATGAACGCGCACACCGGGCTGGTCTGGTAGTCGGCTTCCTGCCCGGGCGTCTGCGCGCTCATGAACCGGAACCAGCCGCGGGTGGGGGCAGTGAACCGCGGCGCCAGGCCCAGGACACCGGGCTGGTCCGGGACGCTGAGCGGCCCGGACACCAGGTAGCCCTGCGCATCGTGGCTGGCGTCGGAACCGCAGAGATCGATGAACTGCCCGAACCCGTCGACCAGGCGCAGCCGGAGGAAGCGGAGGAAGCCGGCCCGCATCGCGAAGAACGGCGTGGGCACGGTTCCGCCTGGCGCGGCCGACGTGCCGTCGGCGGGGATGCCGCCGCGGAGCTGGGTCGCCAGGCCGTCAAGCCCGCAGGAGAGCACGTCCATCTGGGCCAGCTCGCTGGCGATGTCCTCGAGCTGGGACGGCTGGACCGGATCCTGGGCCGTTCCTCCAGGTAGCGGGCTGATCGCCATCGCCTGGAACTGCCCGACGAGTCTCTGCGCGAGCGGGGAGAAGAACGCTTCGCGGAAGGGCTTCCCGGCCGCCGGGACGGGCAGCGGGCCGGTCCCGCCGACGCTCGCCGCCTGCTGCAGCGCGTTGTTCACTGCCGAGGCCAGCGTGCTGCTCGCGCCGCCGGTCAGCGGCGACCGGCCCTGGCAGATCGTGCCCTGGCCGGCGGACGGGATGGTGGCCTTCGGGTCCAGGGTGTAGTCGATCTGGCCGAGATCCCAGTCGTCGAGGCCGCCCGGCGACGGCACGAACTCGACCGACCATTCCAGGTGCATCGGGGTCCACGGGCGCGAGGCCGGGGCGACGGCGTACGGGGCCGGCAGCATGCCGGATACGCCGCTTTGCGCGATCAGCGGGCCGTGGTCGACGCGCGGGTTGCGCAGCGAGTACCAGGCGGTCTGCTCGACGGTGATGTTGCGTTCCGCGACCCCGGGTGCCGCGGCCGCCCCGCCGGCCGCCGCGGCCGTACCGGCGGTCGCCGAGATCGCCGTCGCGCTGCCGGGGTCCAGGAGCACCGTCTCTTGCAGGATTCCCTCGCATTCGACCGGCACGCTGCCGTTCTCGACTCCGCGTTCGAGCACGTCGGAGCCGCGCACCGAGGGCCGCTGCGGTATCTGCGGCAGCTGCCAGCTCAGTTCGGCGACCGGGGTCAGGCGGCAGACGACCAGCCCGTCCTCGGTCGGCACGCTGCTGTCATGGACGAACGAGCGCTGGCCGCCCTGCACCAGCACGATGGGGTCCCTGGGCACGAACAGGCGCGGCGGCGAGCGCAGCGCCTGGACCAGTCCGCCCGGGTCGGCAGGCGGGACGGTGGGACCGGCTCCGATCGCGGAGATCACCCCGCCCATCGACGCCGAGATGATCCTTTCCTCGGCGTGGACCGTCGGCGCGGTCCCCCTCTCGACGTCCAGCTGGGCCAGCCCGGCCGGACGGCTGATGGGTCGCAAGCCGGTCCCGCCGGGGCTGGCGCCGGTCCCGGCGCTTCCCCCGGCACCGGCGGACGGCTGAGCGGCGAAGATGCCAGGCCCGGGTGGCGGCGGGTCAGACGGCGGCGCCTGCGGCGGCCCGCTGGGGGCGATGGTCACCGGCTCGGTCGCAGGGGCCCCGCCGGGCTGGCTGGCGAACGAGCTGGCGTGCAGCTGCACGTCGAGCTCCGCGCGCCCGTCGGGCTGGTCGAGCTCCTTGACCACGCCGAGCTGCAGCGCCTCCACGATCGCGGCCTGCTCCGGAGCCTCGCTGGCCGCCGCGATGATCGCGGCGATCGTCTCGGCCATGGTGTTGCCCGCCGCGACCGTAACGCTCGCGGGATCCGGTGGGCCGCCCACTTCCTCGGTGTCGGCGGAGCCCGGCCAGTCGATGCCGACCACCGCCCCGTGCAGGATGCACCCGGTCGGCCACCACGACCCGTTGGTCGTGTACTGGGCGGTCGCGTCGGAGGACGGGGTCGCGTTGGTCGCGGCGAGGCGGGCATCGATGGTGCTCGGCAGCCCGAAGGACTTCGCGGCCAGCACGTACTCTCGGCGGGCCTGCGTTACCTGCTCGAGCTGGTCCGCCTCGAGCGTCCAGCCGAGTTGCTGCATGGCGGCGTTGAAGCCGGCCAGCGAGGTGATCGCCTGATCGCCCAGCGGGTCGGCGGTCGGATCGGCGTACCAGCCGCACACGAGGTAGGCGAGCGGGCCCTGGATCTTTTCGCTGTCCAGGGTGCCGTCGTAGAAGCCGAGGCGGTTGACCACGTTGTCGAAGTAGCCGGCCCAGGACATGTCGCCGTGGCCGAGCGCGGTGAGCGGGTTCTCCACGTCGGGCGCCGTGCCGGACTCGGTCCATCCGTCCAGGTCCAGGACCTGCGGAGGCTCGCCGCCCGCTTCGAGCACCCATCCCCTGACGGCGCGGCGGCCCGGGATCGTGCCGGAGGAGATGCGCAGCACGACCCAGCGGTCCGGGATCGGCGGGAAGCTCGCGCTGTTGCTCGTGCTGTCGGCGGTTCCGCTGGTCAGGCCGTTCGGCAGATACCAGTGCAGGTAGGCGCCGCGGGGCCGGGAGGCAGGCAGGTCGGTGAACGGCGCGGGCAGCAGGCTGGCCGCAGGGACGGGCGGTGTCCCGTTGCCTGCGGCGGCCTTGGGCGGCGTCGCCATCCCGGTCGCCGCCCAGGTCAGCGTGGCGTCGCGCACCATCAGCACGTCGAGCTCGACCGGGACGATCACCCGCGGGTCCCGCGCCAGCGCCGGATGCCACGTGGCGGCGACGCGGGGGGTGATCCCGTGCGCGGCCGCGATCGAGACCAGCGCGGGGTCGAGTCTGGTGCCGGCGACGGTGGTCGTGGTCATCACACCAGCCCCGTGATCGTAGTGCGCAGGTCGGGGTCCGTGATCACGCTTGCGACCTGATATTTCGGCACGAACGCTCCGGAGCTCACGCGGCGATCGGACTTTATCCCCTCGAAGCGCTGGCGCCACGGGTAGTCAAGCAGCTCGATCGCGAAGGCCGCGCTGCCGGTCTGCGGCAGCACCGCGGGGCTGGTCAGCGCCGCGAGGCGGTTACGCAGCTCCGCGACCGCGACGACGCGGCCGTTGGCGGCGCGTACCGGCACCGGCACCGCCGCGCCCGGCTCGATCTGCCCGGCGGCCCCGTGCCGGTCGAGGAAGAAGCTGACCTCGTCGTTGGTCGCCACGGCGAACTCGACGTTGTGATGCGGCTGCTCGCACCACACGAGTTGCGGGATCCCGTCGAAGATGGCCAGCAATACCGAGGGTGACAGCAGCTCGAGGCGCAGCGTCGTGAGCTGGGCCGCGGCGGCGTCGGCCGCCCATTGCGCGGCGGCGGGGGAATCGGGGTCGCCCTGGAACGGCGGCACGATCGTGCTGAACGCCCGGACGTCCATGGCCGGCCAGCCGGTCACGGCGGCCGAGCGCAGCAGGAAGCCGGTGAGGACCCGGGCGGTGCTCTGGTCCGGATCGGCGGGCGCCGGCAGGCCGCGCTGGAGGGTGCGGATCACACGTTCGGTCAGGTCGAGCTGCGACTGCACGTCGGCGGCGTGCGCCTGGTGGTGGGCCTGCTCCCTGGTGCCGATCTTGCCGACCGCGATCGCGCCGTCGACCAGCCGGTCGGTCCAGGACCGGTCGACGTAGAAAAAGCGGATCGACTCGTCGGGCAGCAGCCGCGCGTCGGGGACGAGGTAATCGAAGGGCACGCCGATCAGCACGCGCAGGTGGGCCAGGAACATCTCCATGTAAGGCGGCAGCGTCGACTCGGGCACGCTGGCGTCTACCTGTTCCTTGGCCGTCATCCGCTCCGCCAGCGCGGCCGGATTAGTGATCGAAGCGCTGCGCATCACGCGCCTCCCGGTGTGGTTGCTTGCGGTGTCACTGGTCCCGGTGGGGCGGCTCCCAGGGTGGTGGCCGCGTTGGCGACGGCCTGGGCGCGGGCCGAAGCCAGCCGGTCGAGCCCGGTGGTATCGGCCGCGACCTCCGCCAGTGTGGTGTCCTCGCGGGTGGTCTGCGCGGGGGCCGAGACCACCGCGCCCAGCGTCCCCGGATCGGCGCCGAGCAGGTTCGCCGCCTCGGCGGCCGAGCCGAGCTGCCAGGCCGAAGCCAGGTCCGCCGGGTTCATCCCGGTCGCGCCGCGCACCTTGGCCAGGCCGTAGGCATCGGCCAGCGGCGGCGCGCTCTGCACGACGGCTTGCGTCGCGGCCGTCCCGACAATCGGCGGGATCGGAGTGTGCAGCGTCTCGGCGAGCGTGGCCGGCAGTCCGAGGGTCAGCCGCTCGGCGAGCGCCCCGATCGTGCTGGCCCGGGCCGACTGCTTGTAGGACTCGCGGCGCCAGCGCATGATGGCCTGCGCGAAGCGCGCGTCGGCGGCCGCCAGCAGGCGCCCCGCCTCGAACGCGGCCGCGTAGGAAACGTCTTCCGCTCCCGTCTCCGGCGTCACCCGCCGGGCCTGATCGGCGCTGTGGTACGGGCCGAGAGGGTCCCGTGTCAGGTTGTACGGGACCAGCGGGCCGCGGTACCAGACCGCCTCGCTCGCGCCGGCCCGGTCCTGCAGCTCGATCTGCAGGTGCCCGGTGTCCGACAGCGGCGGGTGCCCGACGTCGGCGACGGTGCCGAACATGGCCACGTCGAGGTTCTGCATCAGCTCGCGGAATGTCCCGGGGCCCTCGCAGGTGAACTGCCAGCTGGTGAGCGCGATCAGCCGCACGCGGGCGGGGGCGACGTACTTCACCGGCGTCCCGATCACCGGCGAGAAGGTGTGCACGGGCGGCTGGGAGAGGGTGAAGATCGGGTTCGGCAGGACGTCGACAGGTTCGGCCACTATCTGGGCGTCGACGGCCGGCGGCGCCACGCGTTCGGGCCGTGGTTCTGCGGTGGGCGGAGGATTGGCCTGCACCAGGTCGGAGCGCTCCTCGAGCGAGACCAGGACCGCGCGGCACTGCGCGTTCGGGGTCGCAAGCCGGTTGGAGATCACGACCGCGTAGTAGCCGTCGCCGCCCGCGGTGTTCAGCTCGCGGTCGTCCACGTTGACCCAGCGCACGTGCGCGAGGAGCTGCAGCTCCTCGATCGACGGCAGGATCGAGGCGACCAGGTCCGCGTCCGCCTCCACCGCGTCACAGGTGATGTTGGCGGGGCTGCCCAGCCGGGCGAACACGTCGGCCGGGACGGCCTGCGGCAGCGGAATGCCGCGCAGCATGGTGTACTCGCCCTCCTCGAATACCAGCAGGGCCACCCACGGCACCGGCGGTGCGGGGGCCGGCGGGGCGCCGGGCGGGATGGTGGGCGCGGGGATCCGCTTGCCGGGGTCAAGCTCGCGTTCCCAGGGCAGGGTGCGGCGGGAGAGCACGATGTGCGCGAGCCCGTCCTGGAACGCCCCGTGCCCGTTGCTGGGCGGATAGGTGGTGGCCACCATGGCCTGCGGGACGGTGAAGCGCGGTCCGACCACGGTGAAGTAGCTCTGCTGGGAGAAGCCCTGCTGCGCGCCGCGGTAACTGACCTCGGTGCTGGCCGTCAGCCGGTAGGACCCGTCGTCCAGCGGCGGCGTCGCCGAATCGTACAGGTACATGTGCCCCTGCGGCGGCGGCTCGGTCATGAGGCTTCTCCGGGGGGGTAGGTCACGGTGACGGAGCCGCCGGGGGAGATCGGCCCGTCGGGGACGAAGCGGTCGGGTATGCCGCCCGCTAGCGCGCTGGCCAGCTCGGCGGCGGTGCCGCCGGTGCCGATCACGCCGCCGACCGTCCAGGCCTGTGCGCTGGCGACGGATACGGTGAACGACGCGGCGCCCGCATCGGCTGAGGCCACGTCGTAGCACAGTAGCCTCCGCTGGCCGGCCAGCACGCGCTGCGGCCCGGCCAGGGTGCCGCCGGTGAACCCGATGGCCAGGTCGGCCGCCTGCGCGGCCCCCGGATCGGCGACATCGAGCGCGATGACGACCACGGTGACCGTGGCCGGGAGCTGGGTCTCCACCCCGATCTGGCCCGCCACCACGTCACCCGCCGGCACGGTGCCGTAGCTGGCCCGCTGCCCGTTGCGGCGGGTCGCGTGCGCCCGCGCCACGTGCACGGTCGCGCCGCGGGCCGCGAAGCGCGAGGGACCGATCTGCAGCAGCGTGCTTGTGCTCTGCCAGCCGACGGCGGCCCGCTGGCCGGCCGGGGCGGACGTGGCGGTGATCGCGCCGAACCCGCTCGCGGTGACTGTGGTGCCCGCGGGCGGCGCGCCCAGCGCCTGGACCAGCACCATCTCGGTACCCGCGGGCACCGGCTGGGTGCTGCTGCCCGCCGCGGCGAATTCGAGATCGGTGAGCACGCCGCCGCTGCGGTCGGTACAAATCATGCGCACGCAGCTGTCACCGCTGAACGTGAAGCCGCCGCTGTCAGCGGGAAGGTCCCATAGGTGGCCGGCGCCGGCGCCGAGCGTGACGCCGGCCCCGGTCAGCGCGGTGGCCGCCTGGGCGAAGGCCTGCTGGTGCGCGGCGCCGGTCGCGGCGCCCAGGTCCGCGTTGCGGATGGCGCGCGAGCGTACCGCGGCCCGGGTCGGCCGCGGCGCGGCGGCCGCGGGAACGGCAAGCAGCCGGGCGCCAGGGACGGCGGGGGGAGCCGGAGCGCGCATCCGCGGCACGTCCGCGAGCTGCGCCGCGAGCGTGGTTACGGAGGTGTGTGGCGCGGGCGGGGCGTCGGCTACCGGCTGCGGCCCGGTTTGCAGCATCGCGCGCAGCCGGGGCTGCTCGAGCAGCACGGGGGAGACGGAGGCCAGAGGTTCGGCCAGGTGCGGCGGGTCCAGTCCCACCGGCTTCAGCGTCAGCCCGGTCGTGATCGGCGCCACCAGCGGCGCCGCGCTGCGGGATCGCTGCAGCGCCTGCGTCGCGAACGGCCCGAGCCCGCCTGGCGGCAGCCCGAAGGCCGCCCGGTTCTGCGCGAACACGCCGTTTCCTGTCAGCACCCCGATGCTCGCCGCGAGCATCTGGCTGGAGCTGGCCGCCGCGATCGCGGCCGCCAGTGAGTCGGCGGCCGCGCCGTATTCCTGCAGGGTCGGGGAGATGATCACGGTCGTCGCGAACGGCAGCGGCAGCGCGTACTGCAGCTGGTCGTTCACCAGGGCCGAGATCGGGATCAGCTGGCTGAGGTCGCTGAGCACGACGTGGGCGTCGACCTTCAGCCCGGCCACCGCGGCGATGGTGCGCGCGGCGGCCGGCAGGTGCGCCGGGTCGGTCCAGTGCCAGGTCGCCTCGGGGAACAGGCCCTTCACCGGGGTGATGGTGAAATGCGCCGGGCCGGCCTCGAGCACCGCCGTGCTCCAGGAGCCGTCTTCCTGCTGCTGCGCGAGCTCGAGGGTGTGCACGCTGGCGACGCCGACCCAGTCCATCGGGGCGACGTCGAGGGCGTTGAGCCCGGCGATGGGGCTGGCCGAGCTGCCGGACACGAAGTCCGAGGTCGAGGTGGCCGGCATCCGGGTCGTGGTGGTGAGCGAGAACTCGATCCCGACCGGCACGGGCTGGGACGCGGTGCCCGGCTGCGGCTGGGCGCCGGGCGGATCGGGGGTGAGCACGCCGGTGCTGAACTGGGTGGAGACCGCGCTGGAGTTCGGGTCGCCGGCCGTCAGGTACTTGCCGGCGAAGGTGTTCCAGTCGGTGATGTAGGGCGGCGGTGCGGGCGGGTCGCCGAACGAGACCGTGATCGAAACGACGTAGTACTCGATCGACGCGGTGCCATGGAACGGCGGCCCGGCGATCATCAGCGAGGCGCCGAGCGACACCGTGACGCCGATGGTGACGCAGGCGAAGAAGCAGACCTGGATGCTGAGCGACGCGCCGATCTGGACGCCGATATCGAATTCGTAGGCGAACGGGTCCCACGAGACCAGGAAGTCCAGGTAGGCGTCGAACCAGGCGCTGACAGGCCCGAAGCTGGCCGTCGCGCTGAGCGATCCGCCGGCCATGACGCAGGAGTTGGTCAGCGCGAAGTAGCAGCCGCCCTTGATGACGATGTCGCTGCCGATGCTCCAGTTGAATCCCAGCCGCGGCACGTCGGGGAACTGCGGGGGCTTGCTGAAGGCCGAGTTGTAGCCGCCCATGGTCAGGACGAACTGGCCTTGCGGGTACCACACGAAGAACGCGAAGCCGCCGGTCAGCTGACAATCGTGACTGAAGATGTAAGAGTTGTCCGTGAGCTGCGCTTGCACGGACAGCACGCCCTCTTCGGAGTTAAAGCGCGCCCTGAGCGCCAGCTCGACGCTGACCAGCGCCGTATCCTCGGTCGGCAGCGCCATCCGGCTGATGCCGAGGATGTTGATCTCGAATCCCCGATCCAGCGCGATCGTGACGATCACGATGCTGTTGATCAGCTCGAAGGTGGTCAGCCGCACGCCCGCGGCGATCCAGAACGCCCCCCGGCTCGGCGGGATCTGCGTTCCCATCTTCAGCAGCGCGCCCATCGGGTCGTTCGCGAGGCTGCTGTCGTCGATGGCGCTGACGAGCACGAACGTGTCGATCGCGTTCAGATCGTTGGGGACTTCGAGCTCACGGTTGTAGCCGAACCCGCCGCCCAGGCCGATCACGAACGCGAACGGCGGGCCGCCGAGGGGATAGCCGAGTGAGACGAACATGAACAGCGACGTGTAGTCACCCTGCGCGTCGGACGGGCGCGAGTACGAGCCGACGATGGTCAGCCCCAGGTCCTCGATCGAGACCGAGAGCATCCCGTCGTACTCGATCGGCGGACCTGGGCTCTTGCGCAGCCCGCCGGTGATCTCGATCGGATCCTCGCTGTAGGCCACCGCCAGCCCTTGCAGGTCCAGTGACCAGTGTTCCGGCGACAGCAGGTCGTGCAGCGGAACGCTGAGCGCGAGCTCGATCACGCTGACATCGAGCCCGGCGATCTTCACGTCACCGTCGATGCCGAGCGTGACCGCGTTCGTGCCGCTGAGCGCGAGGTCGATCTGGTCCAGGTACACCGGGCCGAAGCTCGCGTGCACCGGGATCACGACCGGACCGCTGGTCCCGGCGAACTCGATGGTGAACGAGCCGTCCAGGTCGTAGGCGATCACGTCGACGGCGGGGTTGACGGAGGGGTCATCGCCGCCGGACGAGCCGTTCGAATCGAGCAGGCTGGCCGCCACCGGGTTGCTCGCCGACGCCGAGTCGAACTGGCTGATCGGCAGGCCGAGCTTGTCGATCTCCACGCCGCCGCCGAGCCCGGAGACGCTCCCGGTAAGCAGGTTGAGCTCGAACGCGAGGTAGGCGTCGACCGCGCCGATGCGGAAGCCCGACTCATCGAGCAGCGGCGCGTCGCCGCTGCCGGCTAGGCCGAGACCGGCGCCGCGGACGAGCAGCTCGGGCGCGAACTGCAGGCCGCCCGCCGTGCTGAACAGGTACAGGGTAATCCCGGCGGCGGGCCCGAGCCAGGTCGCCGGGGCGCCGAACAGCATGGAGACTTGCGGTGAACTCCCGGTCGTGAGGGGGATCGAGCCGAGGAACCGCACGCCGATCTGGCCCGAGTCGTCCACGAACGCGAGCGACAGCGGCGGGGAGGAGGCGATCTGGACGGTGACCGGCGTGACCGCCTGCAGCAGCCCGGCCAGGATGGTGCCGACGTCGGGCAGCGGCGTATCCGGCGTGTACTTCTGCGGGGCCGGGCCGGGCCCTATCGTGATTAGCTTCGCGCTCGACAGCACGTGCTCGACCGTCGGCCCGCCGTTCCACAGCGCCTTGCTGAAATCGGTCCCGGTCGCGGTGATCAGCAGGTCGGCGACGAGTGGGATCGCGTACCCCTCGATGAGCGCGGCCGCGGCTCCGGCCGCCGCGACCACGCCGGGCGACGGCAGCAGCGTCACCGCCAGCGTGCTCGCGTCCGCACCGCCGAGCGGCAGCAGGGCCAGTGTGGGCGTCCGGCCGGCGACGGTGAGCGCGAGCTGCGGCACCACGCTGATGCCCAGGCTGCTGGCCAGCGAGAACCCGGCCGCGGCGTCGAGCGCAAGCGCGCCGTCGGCGTATCCGGCGGTCAGCGAGACCGTCAGCGGCGAGCCCGCGGGGGCGAGGTGGGCCGCGGTGAAGCTCACCGTCGGGCCGGTACCGTCCCAGCCGACCGCGATCCCGAGCGAGCCGCCCGCGACCGGGTAGCTCCAGCCGATGGTGCCGCCGGAGGTGGCGATCGTTCCCGGCAGCGCGCCGTGCAGAGGCGAGGTCGGGTCGTTGAACACGGCGGAGACCGCGGCCAGGAACGCGGTCCGGGCCGCGCCCTGCAGCGTCGCCATCCAGTCGCCGCTGGTCAGCGCGACCAGCTGGGCCGCATGCGCGGCGAAGCCGCCGGCCGGGTCGAACAGGTCGAGCGCCGCGGCCACATCGAGCACCAGCGGGGTGACCGGCCCGGGCGGCGCCAGCGCGGTGCGGAGCTGGTCCAGAGCCTGCGGCAGCAGCGCCTCGGCGGCTCCGGCGAGCGCGCCGAGGCCGCTGAAGGTCGGGAGCAGCTGAATCGGCGCTTGCCCGCCGGGGGTAACGGTCAGCGAGACGCCCGACGCGGTGACCCCGAAAGTCACCGTGACGCTGGGCCACGTCCCGCTGAGCGGCACCTGGATGCCGAACGTGCCGGCCGGCGCCAGGTGGCGGGTGGCGTCGATCGACACGCCGAGCGAGAGGTCAAGCACTCCGCCGAGCGGCGCGCCGGTGGCCAGGGCGAGCACGGTCGGATTCGTGCCGGACGCGCTGAGCGTCAGCCCGCCAGGCAGCGTGCCGATGGCGGTCAGCAGCTGGCTGACCTTGGCCGGGTCCAGCACCGTGCCGTTTCCCAGGGCGTTGCTTCCGACCAGCCATGACCCGGGCGAGCGGAGGAACGAGGCGAGGCCAGAGACGGCGTATCCCGGTCCGAGCACCACCTCGACCAGCGCCGAGGCCACGGTGGACAGCAGGAAGCCGGGCAGCGCCGCGGCCAGCGCCGCCTCGAGGCTCGCCGCGGACGGGGCCGGGTGAAGCTGCAGCGGTGCGAGCTCGGGCGGGGCCTGCAGCGTCAGCACGCCGGAGGAGTAGCTGAGCGCGGCCGGTCCCGCGTTCAGCGTCGCGGTGACCGCCGGCGTCATGCTTGCCAGCGGCAGGCTGGCGCCGAACTCCAGGCTGGCACTGAACTCCAGGCTGACGCCGGTGGCCAGGTCCAGTCCGCTGCTGGCGACGGTGGTGCGCAGCCCGATCGCGGCCGGAGCGGTCGGCACGAACAGCTCAAGCGGCAGCGTGCCGAGCGGGAGGGCGTAGCTGCCCGCCGCCCCGGCCTGGAAGCCGAGCGAGGCGAGGCATCCGGTCACCTTCGGTGCGAGATAGCTGACCGCGTCGACGGTGAGCGCGTTCAGCGCGTCGGCGGCGATCCCGACGGCCCCTTGCGCGTCGACCACGGCGATGCCGAGCGCCTGCAGCGTGGCCAGCACCGCCCCGAGTGACGTGGACGCGGGCGGCATGGCCGGCGCGATGGCGGTGAACACGCTGCCGAGCAGCGGCTGCAGCTGCGCGTCGGCCCACCCGACGGCGTCGGCGGTGGTGCCGCGGTAGGAGGCGTCGTGCAGCGTGGCGCTGGGCGTGGCGGACAGCTTCTGCCCGGCCAGGGCCACCGAAATGGCCAGCTCCGCGCTGCGCACCCGGGTGTCTGCCGGCGGCTGCCCGGGCCCGGCGTAGGAGAGCGGCCCGCCGAGGAGCCATCCGCCAGCGCGTGCCAGGGCCACGGTCACGGTTACCGCCTGCGCGGGCCTGGCCGGCTCGGCGGCGCCGCTGCCGAGCGGGATGCGGCCGATGTCGAGCCGTACGGTGGCGGCCGCGCCGACCGGCGTGACCGCGCCGAGCGGCGGCGCGGCCTGCACTCCGAAGCCGATGTGGGTCGGCGCGGCGGCGGTGAACGCGGTCAGCGTGGCGGCCGCGGCGGCCGGCAGGCCGCCCATCAGGTCGACGCCGGCCGCTCCGCCGAGCAATCCACCGAGGGCGAGGGCCGGGACGCCGCCCGTGTCGGTGGACGGAGCGCCGGCGAAGTCGTCGACGGGATAGGGCGACGGTGTCGGCAGAGCGCCGGGACTCGCCGGCGGCAGGTAGCCGTCGATCGCGTACAGCAGGTGCGTGAGCGCGTCCTGCAGCGGCCCGGCTCCGAGGCCCGCCGGGAACACGTGCGCGTAGGCGCGCAGGGCGTCGCCGGTGGCCGGGTCGGTCAGCGGGACCAGCGGGGCGCCCGCGTGCGGCGTGCCGAGGGTGATCAGCCCCTTGACCGTCGCGGCGTTCGCCTGCGCGTAGGCCCGCGCGGCCAGTCCGGCGGTCGAGTGCGCGACCAGGATGAGTTCCGCGCCGGGTTTCAGGGTGGCGAGCCGGGCCTGGACCAGGCCGATCTGGGAGACCAGGCCCGCGACGTCGCCGCTGCCGTCATCGGCCAGGTCGGCCGTGTAGTAGTCGGCGACCGCGGTGACCGTCCGGAGGTCGGCAGAGGCCGGCGCGACTCCGGCGACACGCAGGTTGAACACCGCGTCCGGGCTGGTGGTGCCGTGGTTCGCCGCCTCGGCCTGGGCGAGCAGGGTGTTCCAGGTGGTGTGGTCGGAAAACGCCGGGCCGAGCAGCAGGATCACCCGCGCGCTGCCCGCCGCTGCCCAGGTATCGACCTGCGCGAGGATCTGGCTGCAGGCCGAAGGGTCAGCAGGCTGCAGCTGGTGTGCCGCTCCGATCGGCGTCCCGGCGGTCCAGGCGCCTCCGGACGGGAGCTGCGAGCTGACCGGGACGACGCCGTCGGTCGTCTCCAGATGCGCGGCGAGGGATTGCAGGCCGTCGGCGAAGGCCGAGGTCCCGAGCGACGCCGGGATGTCCGGCAGGTACCGGCCGGCCGCGACGAGCACCGTGACCAGGGTCGGGAAGTCCGGCGCGGACGAGATCGACTGGCTGGCGAGCGCGGCGCTGCTCGGCGGTCCGTCCGGCTCCAGCCAGGCCAGTCCCGTAGCCGGGCCGCCTCCGGTAGCCGGGCCGCCTCCCGTGGCCGGGGCGTCAGTGGCGCCGAGCGGGACCAGCCACGGGTCGTCGTAGGTGCCCGAGCCGCTCAGCGCGGCGGGGTCTGGGGCGGTGGCCAGGTCCGCGGGGAGCGCTTGCGACAGCAGCCCGGCCAGCCAGCTCACCAGTGGCGTGGCGAAGTCGGTGCCGTTGGCCGACAGCCCCGTCGCCACCGTCGCGAGCCAGGCTCGCAGGGCTCCGAGCGGGTCGCTGAACAGCGAGCCGGGCGCGCCGGGATCTGTCAGCGCGGGGAAGTCGCCCGGCAGCCCGGGGATGCCGCTCGTGCACCCGGCCAGTGCCGCAAGCGCGAGCCCGCTGCTGCCGAACTGGCCGGCCAGCTCGTGCGTGACCAGCCCGGTGACCAGCTGCTCCAGGTCGGCGACGCTGATGCCGAGGGTCGCCGTCGGGTTGGCGAGGTCGAAGCCGGCCGGGAACGGGAACGGGACCTTCGGCACGTTGATGGTGCCACCGGGAGTCGTGACGGACAGGCCCGTGATCGCGGCGCTCGCCACCGGCGCAGCGCCGACGACCAGGTCGAAGTCCGCGTCGATCGAGGTTGCGCTCAGCGAGATCCCGGCCGCCGCGGCCGGGGCGCCCGGGGTCAGGTGCACGCCCGCGTGGTAGCCGCCCAGGACGGCGACCTTGCTCGGGCCGGACGCCTGCAGGTCGACGCCGAACAACTCAGCCGACAGGGTCGCCTCAACGGGCCCCGCCGCGGCCGCGAGCAGCAGGCCGATGCGCAGCTGCTGCGGGTCGGCCGGGTTGGCGGAGCCCTGCGCATTCCACCCGGCCAGGCTCGCCGTCACCGCCCCGCTCGAGGCGATCGCCGCAGTCCACGGTGAGGCCGCCGTTCCTGCTCCGCTCACCGGGCCGGCCAGCCCGAGCAGCGCGGCCAGCTCGCCGAAGTAGTTCGACCAGGGGTGGGCCGGGCTCAGCAGGGCGTTGCGGTGCAGCGTGGCCAGGGCGCGGGTCGGCTGCGCGGCCAGCTGGAGCAGATCCACGAGCGGCGCGGCGGGGTCGGCGTCAGGCTCGACCAGGCCGGCCAGCGCGGCCAGCTGCCGGCCGGCCCCGGTGTTCCCGAGCGCGGCGGAGATCGCCGCGCTGATCCCGGCCGAGACCGCGGTGCTGGCGTTCGTCAGGTTGATCACGGGGTACGCGGTCCCGCCGATGGTGACGTTGTCCATCTCAAGCAGCGGCGTCAGGCGTGAGCCGTTCCACTGCAGCCCGGCCCGGAGCGCGTCGAGCGAGAACGATCCGGCCGGCGCCGGGGCGATCAACTGCTGCGCCGGATCACCCGGTGCCGCCAGGGTCAGCGACGCGCTCGGGACCGCCGCGGGCGCGGCGCCGCCGGCCAGCGGCAGCGTGAACAGGGTGACGTCGGCGTCAAAACGCACCGCCGGATTCGGGCCGACCGGCCGCAGCGCGAACTCCAGGCCGAGGTCCAGCTGCGGGGTCACGCCGTCGGCGGCCGTTGTTTCGGCGATCTGAAGGCCGAACGAGGACGCGCCCTCAGTGAAGATGGGCACCGACCACGCGGTTCCGGCGCCCGACGCGGTGGCCACCACGTCGGGCGCGGCCACGCCGAGCAGTCCGGCCAGGTGGCCGAGCCAGGTGAGCATGGGCGCGGGTGATCCGGCCAGCAGTGATCGCAGCCAGGTCGCGATCGCGGCGGGATCCTCGGCTATCCGCGCGAACGGGAAGGCGGGCAGCGATCCGTCCAGACCGAGCAGCGGGATCAGGTTCGCCGCCAGGGCCGCGGCCTCGCCGGTGGCGGTGCCGCTGATTGCCGCCAGCTTCTCCCTCACCAGGCCAAGGATCAGCTGGGTGGCCTCGCCGCCCAGCTGCCGGGGGTCGAGCACGACATCGTGCGCGCCGGTGCCGTCGAGATCGAGGCCCTGGAGTGCGACCTGCACGTCAGCGATGGCCGGGTTGGCGGCCGGTGCGAGCACCAGGGCCGCCGAAATGCCGGCCAGCGCGATCGGAAGGGCCGGCGTGGGCGGGCCGAGCGTGACCGCCAGCGTGACGCTCAGCGGGCCGTTCGCGGTACCGGCCACGGCCGAGAAGCTCGAGCCGCTCAGCTGGGCGATCGGGAGCTCAAACAGCAGCGAGGCGCTCGGCGGGCCGCCGGAGGTTCCATATTGCCCGCCGACACCGACCACGATCGTCGGGTCGGCGGAGTCGTCCACCGTGAGGTACAGGTTGCCGGCCGGCTGGGAGCCGAGCAACGGATGCCACTTCTGGTTCTGCGGCGCGCCCGGGACGGAGTCCGGTGGCGCGATCTGGTCGAGTAGGTCGAGCAGCGCGGCGCGCTGCGGTGCGTTGGTGAGGATGGTTTTCAGGTCCGCGAGCGGGTTCTCGAACCACGACGCGTCAAGGCCGCTGTCGGTCACGAGTCCCGCGGCGCGCGTTACGTCGGCGAGTACGGGGCCGAGGAGGCTGGCGATGTCCATGGTCCGCTAGCCGATCGCCAGCGGTGACCCGGCGATGAGGTGCAGCCGGCCGCTGGTCACGGCCAGGCCGCGGGGGGCCAGTCCGCGCTCCGAGGCGTGGTCGTCGGCGAGCGTCAGCATCGCGCTCCAAGCCGCCGCCTGCACCGCCGGGCCCCAGCGCGACGCGAGCAATCCGTTGCCTCGCGGGTACTCGTCGGTGGCGACCACCAGCCCCGCCTCCTGCGTGGACGGGAGGGCGAAGGCCACGACCAGCGGGGTGCGTCCGGTCTGATCGCATTCCAGGTCGATGGAGACCAGCACCGTTTGGCCGACGATCTGCGTGCTGGTGCCGTCGAGATGCACCAGCACCTCGTCGCCGCCGTCGACCCACACGACCTCGGCGGGCGTGGTCCCAGAGACCCCGGAAGCCGCCGAGCCGTCCGCGGGCGTCCCCGCCAGCCGAGCGGTCAGGTAACCGGCGATCGCCGCGCCGTCAAGGTGATCAGGGATCGTGGCCGGCGGTCCGGTGCCCGTCCCCGGGCCGTCGCCCGTTCCCACCATGCGCGCAAGCCGCCGTACCAGGCGCAGCAACACCAGGACCAGCACCAGGGTGACGGCGACAATGACGAGGATCAGCGCGAGGGTGGCGACGACATTGCCGAGAAGAATCGCTAGCAGCATTTAACTCACCACAAAGGTATATTTTTGTAGTAATGACGGCTATCTTCCACGATCCGAGATTCCCTGTATAGGGATCTAATCCTTCACGATCCGAGATCCTCTGTACAGGGATTACTGGTACTTTTACCGTGGCGCCCGGTCCCGTCGCGATTAGAATCTGGCCAGCGGAGCCAGCCGCTGGCAGGACGGGTATCAGGAGCCTGCGTAGGTGAACTGGTCGGCGGCCGAGGTGGCTGAGGTGCCCGCCGGGGTGGTGACGGTTACGTCGATGGCGCCGCTGGCGTTGGGGGCGGGCTGGTTAAAGTCCAGGATCCGGGCGGCCTCGCTGCTCCGGCACAGAAATTCTTGATCTGTACGTCACGCTGGCCCGTTAGCGAGTGATGTGATTGGCGTACCGAACGGCGGGGTACGCGTGCACCCTAAGCCGCATGAGCTGTCACGCTAAGTGATCGGGTTCCCCTGCTGTCTCGCCGAGATGCGCCGAATCGTCTACAGATAATTCAGCCCTTCGTATGTTCAAATAATGAGGTGGGTAACAGCCCGCCGAAGCTGTGGTGAGCCAAGGCCGTAGCGGACCCTGCTCGCAAGCAGGATTAGGGTTCACTGCTTACCCGAGGTGAGCTGTCTCCCGCACGTCACCTCCCGTCCCAGGTCAGTGGCGGCCAGCCGCCTGTCGTACTTGGGACCCTCGGTCACGTAACCCCACGGGATGCGCCCGACGAACTTGTTCTCCCGGCGCAGCGCATCGGTGGCCCGCACGACGCGCTCGCGGCCCAGTTGCCATTCCCGGCAAGCGCGGTCGCAAACCCGACATTGCTGTCGTCGGCTTGTTTTAGGGCCGGACGAGCGCTTTGCCAATTTTTGTGCCGTCGAGCAGAGACAACAAGGCTTGGGGAGCGCTGTCGATGCCCTCGAATACGGTGACGTCGGCGCGTAGGCGACCGGCTTCAAGGAGCGGGGCGACCTCCGCCTCGAACTCGGCGCGGCGATGGAGGTGATCGAGAACCAGGAACCCCTCGAGGCGCAGCCGCTTGACGATGATCTCGGCGAGATTGGCCGGGCCGGGTTGCCGTACGCCGTATCCGGAGATCATTCCGCAGGCGGCGATGCGGCCGCCTACCCGCATGATGTCCAATGCGGCTTCGAGGTGATCCCCGCCGACG
>Ga0302181_10000675_pt1 | contig 26972 bp, 21 predicted proteins | sample I_Palsa_E3_3_FD_198786 | JGI IMG/M metagenome (GOLD analysis project Ga0302181, IMG submission 198786) | Peat permafrost microbial communities from Stordalen Mire near Abisko, Sweden - I_Palsa_E3_3 | ecosystem: Environmental > Terrestrial > Soil > Palsa > Peat permafrost | place: Sweden...
GGACTGGGCCATGCCCGCACCGGCACGGTCAACAGGCTGCACCGGCTGCTGCCGGGTATTACTGCCCGGCGGGGCGAAGAAGTTCCTGTCCGCCCGGCAGGCCCGCGCCCTGCTCGCGACGGTGAGGCCACGTGATATCGCCGGGCGGACCCGCCGCCAGCTGGCCTGCGAGCTGATCAGCGAGCTCGCCGCCATCGACAGGAAAATCAAGGCCGCCAACGCCCAGCTGAGCGGCCTGGTCGCCGGGACCGGCAGCAGCCTGCAGCACCTCAACGGCATCGGCCCCTCAGGCGCTGCCCGGCTGCTCGGCGACGTCGGTGACATCGCCCGTTTCGCTGACCGCGGCCACTTCGCCTCCTGGAACGGCACCGCGCCCATCGATGCCTCCTCCGGCGAGCAGCAGCGTCACCGGCTGTCGCGGGCCGGGAACCGGCGCATCAACCGGGTGCTGCACATCATGGCCATCGTGCAGCTCCGCAACGACACCGATGGCCGCGCCTGCTACCGCCGCAAGCTCGCCGCCGGCAAGACCAGCATGGAAGCCATCCGGTGCCTCAAGCGACGGCTCTCCGACCAGGTATACCGGCAGATGACCGGCGATGCGCGGGCATCAGCAACGGGCCCGGGAGGACACCCGGGGACGGCTACTAGCTCTAGCGTGGCCGGCTTGCACCCCAGCGCCGGCACCTCAGAGAAGTCACTTCCCGGACCCGCCACCTGCGACCCTACGCCAGCCCGCCAATCCATTTCCCCAGGTTGCCCCCGGCGCCTCCCTTTCACGCCCGACCGCAGCCGCCGTCAAGCGCCCTCTGCCTGGCGACGGCGAGGACCGGCGCACACTGGCAAGGCGGGACCAACGCCCTCTTGACATAGAGGGGAGCCATGAGCGTAACTCGGTGGGCGGCCTTCGCCTCGCTCACCGTGGTCCGACGCCAGCCTCCGTCCTCCGGCGTCCGCAAGACCCTGGCCGTACTTCGTGACCGCTACACGCGCACAGACGACAAGACAGCGCGCGACCTCGGGCCCGATGGTAACCAGCTTGGTAACCATCCCGAAAACCATGCCGCTGACCTGCGAGAAGACACCCACCCGGTCTCGGACCTCTTGCCGCCGCGCAAGAGCTAGGCCCAGAACGCGACATAATCTCTGAGCTGCGGAAACACTATTGCACGCATCCTGGATCTCGGCCCTGTCCAGTGCTGGAAGAGTGGACCTAGCCGGTGTCGAGGCTACGAATATGCCTCTGACCTGCGGATATATTACGAAGTGGAGCTACGGAGACTCGAACTCCGGACCTCTTGCATGCCATGCAAGCGCTCTACCAACTGAGCTATAGCCCCTCGGGAGCGCTGGGACCATCGGGCCGCAGCGCCACGCCAGTGTACAAGAAACCTGTCAGCCGGTGTCCCCGGCGGCTGCCTCCGCGGCTTCCTCAGCCACAAGGCCCTGCCCAAGGCCCGCCCCCCGACCCGACCCAAAGCCTGCCGCGGCGGCCAAGGCCACATCCGGCACCGGCTCGGGCAGCCTGCCGACATTGTGCTCAAGCAGCCGCCACCGGCCGGAACGACGGCTGAGGACCGACCAGGAGCAATTCGCCAGCGACCCGATCACGCGTTCCTTGGCCGGGAGCCCGAGCAGGCGCGACATCCCGAACCCGATCGCGGCCCCGTGGCTGACGACGACGGCGAGCGATCCGCCCGGCATGCTGTCGGCTATGCGCTCGAATGCCTCGGCAGCCCGGACTGTGATGGCGGCGATCGGCTCGCCCTCGGGCGGTGACCAGATCTGGTGCTCGCCCGGGTAGAACTCACGAATTTCCTTGTCGGTCAGCCCCTCCCACGCACCGCCGTAGCGCTCCTGCAGGTCCTTGTCGAGATTCACCGGAAGACCTGTCAGCCGGGCGAGCGCCTCCGCCGTGCTGGCAGCCCGCGCCAGGTCAGAGGAGTAGATCGCGTCCGGCCGCAGGGCGGCGATCAGCCGGGCGGCACGCTCGGCCTGCTGCCTGCCAGTCGCGTTGAGGCCGACGTCGATCTGGCCCTGAAAGCGACGCTCCAGGTTCCAGTCTGTCTGGCCGTGCCGCCACAGCAGCAGCGTGACCTGCTTGTCGGCGGCGCGATCCGGTCCCGCTTCCTCGGCAGGTCCCGCTTCCTCGGCAGGTCCCGCGTCCTCCGCAGGTCCCGCGTCCTCCGCAGGGCCCGCGTCCTCCGCAGGGCCCGCGTCCTCGGTAGGGCCGGATTCCCCGGCAGGCCCGGCTCCCGGCCCGGCACCCGTATCCTCCCCAGAACCGGGATCCGCGCCCCGACTCGATCCGGCAGCGGCCGCAGGCACTGGATCCCCCGCCGGCCCGGCATCTGGGCCACGGTCCGCCACAGGATCAGGAACCACCGCAGTCAGCGGGAATCCCGGTGGCCGGAGCCGTTCGCGCCGGAGCCGTTCGCGCCGGAGCCGGGGCTGGCAGCACCGCCGGCCCGGCCAGCGACCACGGGCTCGGGCAGCGGGATCACCGGGCAGTCCTTCCACAGCCGCTCAAGGGAGTAGAAGACGCGCTCCTCGGCATGCTGAACGTGGATGACCACGTCAAGGTAGTCGAGCAGCACCCATCGGCCTTCGCGCTCGCCCTCACGGCGCGCGGGCTTGGCGCCGGACTTGCGCAGCTTGTCCTCGATGTCATCAACGACCGCCTTGACCTGGCGGTCATTGGCCGCTGAGCAGAGCAGGAACGCGTCAGTGATGACGAGCTGCTCGCTCACGTCGTAGGCGATGATGTCAGTAGCAAGTTTGTCTGCCGCGGCCCCTGCGGCGAGCGTCACTAGCTCGACGGCCCTGTCAGTGGCGGTCACGTGCGCTGCTCGTCCTCCTTTGTACGCTGTTCACTTACTTTCTCACGTCTCCGCCCGAAGAGGCAGACCAGCCGCAGACCAGGGCAGCGCGACCGCGGACCCAGCCGCAGAACAGCGGGGGATCAGCGGAGCAGCCACCAGTGCCGACCAGCGCGACCGCCAGCGGAAACGAGCCAGCGTGGCAAACGCGTAGTTCAGGGTATCCCGGACCAGGGGCTCAACGGTCCCGCCGCTGATAGAGCCCGCGTTTCGCGATGTACTGCACGATTCCGTCCGGCACCAGGTACCAGATCGGCTCGCCCGTCACGACGCGTTCCCGGCACGCGGACGAGGAGATCGTCAGCGCGGGGATCTCGATCAGGCTGACCCGCTCGTCGGGCAGGCCGGCCCCGGACAGCCGGTGGCCGGGGCGGGTGCAGCCGACGAAGTGCGCGAGCTCGAAGAGCTCCTCGGCGTCCCGCCAGGACATCAGCTGCTCCAGTGCGTCGGCGCCGGTAATGAAGAACAGCTCCGTTTTCGGCCCCCGGATCGCCCGCAGCTCACGCAGCGTGTCGATCGTGTACGTCGGGCCCGGCCGGTCGACGTCCACCCGGCTGACCGAGAACCGCGGGTTCGACGCGGTGGCGATCACCGTCATCAGGTAGCGGTCCTCGGGCTCCGACACGACCCGGCCGTCCTTCTGCCAGGGCTGACCCGTGGGCACGAAGACGACCTCGTCCAGCGAGAAGACGTGCCCGACCTCGCTTGCCGCGACCAGATGGCCATGGTGGATCGGATCGAAGGTGCCGCCCATCACGCCGATCCGCTTGGCTCCAGAGCCCCCAGCGTTCATGTGGTGAGGGTAACTGCCCGCCGCCGCGCCCGTGCCGGGCAGCCTCTGACAAGACGGCCGGGCACGCTCCCCGGCGGGCGCGGGCGCCATCGCTGCCGTCCGCGCAAGGTTGCCTAATGCGGCCGGTCACCAGTCAGCGGGTCAGCCGCCCAGCGCGCCGGGATCGGCGGGCACGTCGATCGCGTGCTCGCGCAGCGCATTGAGGGGCACCACCTCAAGTGCCCGCGCGTGGGTTGAGGCCAGCACCACGTAGGCCGCCGCGCCGTCGTGGTGAGCCCGCATCCAGTTCATCGCCGTCACGCACCAGCGATCTCCCGGCACGAGCCCGGGGAACTGGTACTGCGGCATCGGGGTCGACAGATCGTTGCCGATCCGGCGCTGATGATCGAGGAACTCGGCGGTGACCACCGCGCAGATCGTGTGGCTGCCGTGGTCCTCGGGCCCGGTGTTACAGCACCCGTCCCGGTAGAACCCGGTGACCGGGTCAGTGCCGCACGGCTCCAGCTCGCCACCCAGCACATTGCGATCGCCCATCCCCGCAGTATCTCAGCTCAGGCCGGGCAGGGGCGGGTCGCCGCCGGTCCAGCGCGCCACCCGGACGGCCTTGCCGACCTCGGTCCGCGGCACCGTGCCGGCCGGGACGAGCCGGACCCCGACGCTGATCCCGAGCGCTTCGCGCAGCCGTGACTGCAGTTCGCCGGCGGACGGGACCGGGCCCGGACCATCCGTTCGGTACTCGCAACATGCCACCAAGCGGGACTGAGCCTCCCGCTCGTCGACCACCAGCAGGTAGTCGGGAGCCAGCGAGGCCTCGCCGAGCAGTACCCGCTCCACCTCGCTCGGGTACACGTTGACGCCCCTGATCACCAGCATGTCGTCGCGGCGGCCGGTGATCTTGCTCATCTTGACCAGGGTGCGGCCGCAGCCGCAGGTGCCGCGGCGCAGCGCGGCGATGTCGCCGGTCCGGTACCGCAGCAGCGGCAGCGCCTCCTTCGTGACCGTGCTGAACACCAGCTCCCCCGCGGTCCCGTCCGGCACCGGCGCGCCGGACACCGGGTCGACCGCCTCGACCAGGAAATGGTCCTCGTTCACGTGCAGCCCGTCGGCGGCGACCACGCACTCGGCCGCCACCCCGGGGCCGATGACCTCCGACAGCCCGTAGATGTCCAGCGCGCGCAGGCCGAGCAGCTCCTCGATCCTGGCGCGCAGCGCGTCCGTCCACGGCTCGGCCCCGAAGATGCCGGCCCTGATCGCGAGCCCGTCGCCCGGGCCCGCGCCCGCCGCGGCGAGCGCTTCGCCGAGCCGGATCGCGTAGGACGGGGTGCAGGTCAGGATGTCCGGGCGCAGGTCGCGGATCAGGGTGACCTGCCGCGACGTCATCCCGCCGGACACCGGGATCACGGTGGCGCCGAGCTCGATCGCGCCCTGGTGGATGCCCAGGCCGCCGGTGAACAGCCCGTAGCCGTACGCGTTGTGCACGACGCTCGCGGCGGTCGCGCCGGCCGCGGCCAGCGCCCGCGCGCACATCCGCGCCCATAGCCGCAGGTCGCCGCGGGTATAGGCGACCAGCGTCGGCCGGCCGCCGGTGCCGCTCGAACCATGCACGGTGACCACGTCCGGCAGCGGTACCGCCAGCATTTTGAACGGGTACTGCGACCAGAAGTCCGTTTTCGAGGTCATCGGCAGCCGGGGCAGGTCAGCAAGCGCCACGTCCGAGCCGCTGGTCACCCCGGCTTCCGCGAGCCTGCGGCCCTGCAGTCCGCCGGCCGCGAGCAGCCGGCCGATCATGCCGCTCAGCCTGGCCTGCTGCAGGCCGGCCCGCTCGTCCTCGGACATCGACTCGGCGCCCGGGTCGAACATTGCCCGCGCCTGGTCTGCCGCCATGTGCGTCGCCCTCCGCTCGCTGGACTTAAGATAGGTCGCATGACCACTGTGCCCGACCGCTCCCGGGTGCGTCTCCCCGGTATCAGCTCACGCGCTTACGAGCATCCCGCCGACCGTTCCGCGCTGGTGGCGATGCGCAAACTCACCGGATTCGACGTGCTGCTGCGCCGGCTGGCCGGGCTCTTCAGCGACCGCAGCCTGCGGCTGATGTTCCTGGCCAGCGGAGTGAAAGCATCGCAGGAGCAGTTCCCGCAGCTCTACCAGATGATGCTGGACGGCGCCTACATCCTGGACCTGCCCGTCGTGCCCGAGCTGTTCATCACCCAGAACCCGCTCGTCAACGCGATGACACTCGGCACCGACAAGCCGTTCATCGTGATCACGACCGGCATGGTGGACCTGTTCGACGCCGAGGAGATGCGGTTCGCGATCGGGCATGAGCTCGGGCACGTGCTGTCCGGCCACTCGGTGTACCGCACGATGCTCTATCACCTGATCAACCTGGCCCGCCGGGTGGCCTGGATGCCGATCGGCTACCTCGGGCTCCGGGCGATCATCTGGGGCCTGGAGGAGTGGTACCGCAAGTCGGAGCTGTCCTGCGACCGGGCTGGCCTGCTGGCCGGCCAGGACGTGGAGTCGGCCCGCCGCGCGCTGATGAAGACGGCCGGCGGATCCCGGATGTCGGAGCTGAGCCACGACGCGTTCCACGCCCAGGCGCGCGAGTACGACGCCGTCCCGGACGTGCGGGAAGGCCTGCTGAAGCTGCTCCAGCTGGAAGGCAACACGCACCCGTTCGCCGTGGTGCGCTTCGCCGAGCTGGACCGCTGGGCCGCCGAGGGCGACTACGCCACCATCCTGGCCGGGAACTACCCGCGCCGCGAGGACGACTCGGACGCGTCCGTCAGCGACGAAGTCAAGGCAGCGGCGCGGTCCTACCAGGAGTCCTGGAACCGGACCGCCGACCCGTTCGTCGGCATGGTCCGCGGCGTCGCCGAGACTGCCGTCGGTGCTGGCGAGCGGCTGTTCAGCCGGTTCGGAAACCGCGACGACAGCTGAGCCCACCTGCGTCACGGTCCAGCTGAGCATGTTGATCACCTGCGTCCCAGCTGAGCGTGATGACCACCGGCGTCACATCTGGCCCACTGATCAGCTGGGCGTGATGACCCCGGCGTCACATCTGGCCCACTGATCAGCTGGGCATGATGACCCCGGCGTCACATCTGGCCCACTGATCAGCTGGGCATGATGACCCCGGCGTCACATCTGATCCACTGATCAGCTGGGTGGCACCAGGCGTGCAGCTAGGTGAACTCGCCGCCGGCTTTTCATTAGCGTGGAGGATCCGGCCGGCCAGGGCATGCGGATCCTCCACGATGATGGATGGGCGGCCGATGGCGCGGCAGTACGCGCCGTTTCAGTCGATCTCGGCCACTGAGCCGATCGGCTTGAGGCCGGCCAGCACGCTAGGCGGGGCTCCCGCGTGCACGACCCCGAGACGCTGGGTCGCCCTGGTCAGCGCCACGTAGAGGTCGTTGAGCCCGCGCGGTGACTCGGCCAGGATCTGGCCGGGATCGGCGATCAGCACGTAGTCGAACTCTAGGCCCTTGGCCTGCCGGACGCTCAGCACCACGACCGGGCTCTCCAGGTCGGGATCCTCGCCGCCCGCCGTGCTGCCGGCGGTGCCGTCCGTCGCTCCGGTGCTGCCAGCATCACCGCCCGTAGCCGCCGTGCTGCCGGCGGTGCCGTCCGTCGCTGCGGTGCTGCCAGCATCACCGCCCGGGGCCGCAGTGCTGCCCGGGGCAGCGGTGCTGCCGGGGGCAGCGGCCGGCCGGGCGGTGGCGCCGGGCAACGCCCCGGCGATGGCGCCGCCGAGCTCGGCGAGCCGCGCGGCGGGCACGATCACCGCCAGCCGCCCGTCGCCGGCCTGCGCGGCCGCGCGTTCCGTGGCCGCCGCCAGCTGCTCGGCGAACTTGCCGGGCGCTGCCTGCAGCCGCCACGGCGGGACTCCCGATTCGCGGACCGACCGCGGCAGCTCAAGCGCCGGGTCGATAGCGGCGAGCACGTCGGCGGCCACCGCCATGATCTCCGCGGGCGCCCGGTAGTTGATGGTCAGTCCCGCCAGCCGCCAGCGGTCCTGCAGGTACGGGCCGAGCATCTGCTCCCACGACGCCGCGCCAGCCAGGTCCCCGGTCTGCGCGACGTCCCCGACGATCGTCATCGACCTGGCCGGGCAGCGGCGCATCAGCATCCGCCAGGCCATCTCCGAGAGTTCCTGCGCCTCATCCACGATGACGTGGCCGAAGGCCCAGGTCCGGTCGGCGGCAGCCCGCTCGGCTGCGGTCAGGAACTCATCCTCCTCATGCCGCGCGGCAAGCCTGTCGGCATCTACCAGGTCCGCGCCCATCAGGATCTCGGGATCGTCCTCCTCGTCTCTCGACATGATGTCGAGCACGCCCTGGGCATAGCCGACCTGCTCCCGCCGTTCCCGTTCCGCGAGCGCCCTGGCTGCCAGGTCGTCCTCGCCGAGCAACTCTGCCGCCTCGTCGAGCAGCGGCACGTCAGCGGGCGTCCACTCGCTTGCCGCCCCGCGCAGCAGCAGTGCCCGCTCCGCCTCGGACAGTCCCGGCGCGGCCGAGGCCAGGCGCGCCTCCGATGAGAACAGCTCGGCGAGCAGCCGTTGCGGTGTCAGGACCGGCCACAGCCCGCCGATCGCGGCGCGCACCCCCGGCTCGGCGCGCAGTTCTTTGCCCAGCTCCGCGATGTCGTCGTCGCTGAGCAGGTTGCCCTCGCCGAGCACGTTGGCGCCGAGCTTGGCGGCAACCTGCCAGGTAAGGGCGCTGAGCATCTCCCGGACGAAGACCTGGCGCGCCTGGTTGTGCGGCCGCCGCGAGCGCCGGGCACGCTCACGTGCCTTCGCGCACGTCTGCTTGCTGAGCACGAACGGGTCGCCTTCCAGCACCACCTGCAGGCCGCCGTCGGGTACCTGCTGCCGGTCATGCACCGCCGCCGCGACGACGCGCGCCATCCGCAGGCTGCCCTTGACGACGGCGGCTTCCGGCGACTCGGCCGCGGTGGCCTTAATGCCCGGGTACAGGCCCGCCATGGTGGACAGCAGCACGCTGGTCTCGCCAAGCGACGGCAGGACCTGCCCGATATAGCTCAGGAACGTTGCATTGGGGCCGACGACGAGCACGCCGCGCTTTTGCAGCAGGCGGCGGTGGGTGTAGAGCAGGAAGGCGGCGCGGTGCAGGGCGACGGCGGTCTTCCCGGTACCGGGTCCGCCCTGTACGACCAGGACGCCGGCCAGGGCAGACCGGATAATGTGGTCCTGCTCGGCCTGGATGGTCTCGACGATGTCGCTCATCCGCCCGGTGCGGCTGGCGCTCATGGCGGCCAGCAGGGCCGACTCGCCGGCTAGCCCCTCATGGCGGGTGGGGTCGGCTGACGCCAGGTCCAGGATCTCGTCGTCCAGCCCGGTAACCGTCCGGTCCCTCGTCTCGATATGCCGCCGCAGCAGCACGTCCTCGGGCGAGACAGCGGTGGCCAGGTAGAACGGCCGCGCCGCCGACGCGCGCCAGTCCATCAGCAACTGCTCGTAGTCCTCGGAATCACCGTGAATTCCCAGGCGGCCAATGTAGCGGCGATCCCCCTCACGAAAGTCGAGCCGCCCGAAGCACAGCCCGTTCTCCGCGGCGTCGAACTGCGCGAGTTGCTGGCTGTACATGGCGCTGAACGCTTCACGCTCGGTCCTGGCCTGATGAGTCCCGCCAGTCTGCCTCAGCACGCTGACTAGCCGGCCTGATGCCCTTTCCCGCAGGCCGTCCAGCCGCCGGTAGAGCATCGAGACGTAGTCCTGCTCGAGGTTCATATCCTCGTTTGACAACCAGAATACCTTCTCTTACAATAGATGCGGCAATTTATCGATTGCATTTAAAATCCTGCGTCATACGCGCTGCATAGGCAGCGCGTATTTCATCTCTCGCATCGGCCGCGTACGCCGAAGCCGACTCGTTCGCATCTCGCGCCACCTCACTAGCGTGGTCGGGACTGCACTGCGGAAACAGCAGCAGTAAAGGTACAACAACGCGCCGGGTCGCTCTCTTCCGCGCAGGCGCGAGCGCTGGCGGGCGAGTCCTGCCGGGCCCGGCCGATCAGGTCACCGCGCCCGCGATCGCGGAACGCGGGCCAGCTGCCGCCGGGACGGGGTCCGGCGCGCGGACCGCCGGCCGGGTGCAGCAGGATAGCTACCAGATGGGAGAGATCCATGGTCGAGCTGAAGTCCGCGGGTGAGATCGCCGCGATGCGCGAGGCAGGGCGAGCGGTTGCCGCCGTGCTTGCCGCCGTGCAGGCAGCCGCGGCCGCCGGAGTAACCCTGCGCTCGCTGGATACGCTGGCGCGAACCGTGCTGGCCGAGCACGGGGCGAAGTCGACCTTCCTCGGTTACCAGCCGGGGTTCGCCCCCACCGCGTTCCCTGCCGTGATCTGCTCGTCGGTCAACGACGCGGCGCTGCACGGCATCCCGGACGACTCCCGGCTCGCCGACGGTGACCTGGTCAGCATAGACTGCGGCGCCGAGATCGACGGCTGGACAGGCGATGCGGCCATCACCTTCATCGTCGGCACGCCCCGCCCCGCCGATGCCCGGCTGGCCGAGGCAACCCGCCGCGCCCTGCAGGCCGGCATCGGGGCCGCTGCGGCCGGCGCGCGGCTTGGCGACATCTCGCATGCCATCGGCCAGGTCGGCCGCCGTGGCGGCTACGGGATCAACACCGACTTCGGCGGCCACGGGATCGGCCGGCGCATGCACGAGGATCCCTCCGTGCCCAACGAGGGCAGGCCGAAACGGGGCATGACCCTGCGCCCCGGGCTCGTGCTTGCCATCGAGCCGTGGTTCATGGCCGGCGGCCGCGATGGCTACCGTACCGATGACGATGGCTGGACACTGCGCACCGCCGACGGCAGCCGTGCCGCGCACTTCGAGCACACGGTCGCCATCACCGCCGACGGCCCGCAGGTACTGACACTTCCCTGACTACCCGATCGCCGCCGTGGCCGGAAAGGATTATGGTGCCGAGCCGATTTCTCTACCTGGTCAGGCACGGCGAGGCCGACGACGACGGCGCACTCACCGAAGCCGGGCGGCAGCAGTCGAGCGCAGCCGGCGAAAGGCTGCGTAATGTCCGTTTCTCGGCCATCCGGCACAGCCCGGAGCAGCGCGCGGAGGAGACTGCGGACCTGATCGCCGACTGCCTGCCTGGCGTTCCCGTCGGCCCGTCCGGGCTGCTCGGCGACTACCTGCCGCCGGTTTGCGGTCAGCCGGAACTGCCGCCGCCCTATGCCGGGCTCATCGGCGGCTACTCCCCGGAGGAGCGGTCCGAGGGAGCGGAACTGGCCACGGCCGCAATCCAGCGCTACGCCAGGCCGACCGGGCAGGAAAGCAGCGAGCTGATCGTCACGCACAACTTCCTGATCGGCTGGTTCGTCCGGCACGCCCTCGACGCACCGGACTGGCGCTGGCTGGGCCTGAACCAGTGCAACGGCGGCCTCACCGTAATCCTCTACCGCACGGGAATGCCCGCCTCGCTGATCACCTTCAACGATGTCGGTCATCTGCCGCAGCCGCTGCGCTGGACCGGGTTCCCGGCCGAAATTGTGCCACCGCAGCGCTGACCGTGCCCGGGCCGGTGGCGCCGGTCAGCCGCGGAGACTGCGCCGGTCAGCCGCGGAGACTGCGCCGGTCAGCCGCGGAGACTGCGCCGGTCAGCCGCGGAGACCGTGCCAGTCAGCCGCGGAGACCGTGCCGGTCAGCTGCGGAGCCCCCGCCGGTCAGCTGCGGAACCGCCGCCGGTCAGCCGCGGAACCCCCGCTGGCCGGCTGCGGGTGCCCAGCATGGATGCGGCCCGAGCGCAGCGGCGAGCGCTTCCTGACCGGCCCTGGTCAGCCGCACCGCGCGGGGCGTGCGGCGGCGGACCAGCAAGCCGCGGTCCAGCAGGCTGGCGAGTAGCGCCGCGCCGAGCGCGCCGGCCAGGTGCGGCCTGCGCTCGGACCAGTCCAGGCAGTTAAGCAGCCGCGGCCTGCGGCTGCCCGCGGGCCGGGTATCGCTCACTCCCAGCAGGGCAAGCGCGGCCGGTGCCCCCGGGGCAAGCGCCGGCCCGCCATCGGCATCGGTGATCAACGCGCCGTGCAGAACTACCGCGAGGCGGCCGGCGAGATGGTCGTAGCAGGTGCGGGCGAACCTTAGCTCGGATGGCGTGCGGCTGGCCGCCCGCAGCAGATCGCTCCCGGCCGCCAGCGGCTGACCGGCGCCATGGCCGGCCAGGGCAGCCGCCGGGCCAGGGCCAGCAAGCGCCTGCATGGTCTCGAGCAGCCCGGCCACTTCCGGGCCTGCCAGCCGGTAGTAGCGGTGCCGTCCCTGCGCCTGCACCTCGACAAGGCCAGCGCCGTGCAGCCGGGCCAGGTGCTCGCTAGCTGTAGACAGCGCGACGTGACTGGCGCGGGCGAGTTCCCCGACCGTGCTCGCGCGGGCGTCCAGCAGCAAAGTCAGCAGCTGCACCCTGGTCTCGTCGCCGAGCAGGGCGCCAAGTTCGGCGATGCGGGATCGGTCCACCTGCCTACCGTAGGCCGGCGATGGTTCGGCGTGCGCCGAAGCGTTCGCGCCTACCTTGGCTGGCATGACAGCGCGACCACGCAGCGGGCCAGCCCTCGGCCAGCTGGCGGCCAGCCCCGCGGGCACCGGTCGCTACGCACCGCTGCGTGATCAGCCCGTGCACGAGAGCACCGAGGGATGGGTGATCGCCAGGCCCGATGATGTCGCCGCCGCGCTGGCTTCGGCGGCGCTGGCCGTCACGGTTGCTCTCGAGGCGTCCGGTGCCGCCAGGCTGCTGCAGGCCCGGATGGCCAGGTTCAGTGAGGGGGCAGCGCACGGACACCGCCGCGCGCTCGTCCAGGCATTGCTACCGGATCCGGCCACCGTCGAGTGGGGTGCCTGGTCGAGGACCTCGGCTTCTCTCGCGGGCTGGCGGGGCCGGGCCGATGCCATGGACCTGGCCCGGCGGGTACCGGTCGCGGTCCTCGCGGATGCCCTTGGCATCGCGCCGGAGGCAGTCGATGCCGTGACCAGGCTGACCGGCGAGCTCTGCACCGTGCTTGCTCCGCAGGCCGGATCTGGGCCGGCCACCGACGGCGATGCCACCGACGGCGATGCCGCCGCCACGGCGCTGCTGGCCGCACTGGGCAACCGGGATGACGAGGAGCGGGCTGTCGCGGCGGCGAGCATCCTTTGCCAGGCCCGCGATGCGACCGCCGGGCTGATCGGGCTGGCCCTGGCCGCCGCGGCCCGCCCGCCGCAGGCAACGGCGGCCGGCCTGGTCGAGCGGGCACAGCGCAGCGATCCGCCCGTGCAATGCACCCGGCGCACGGCCGCCGGGCCGGTGACGATCGGCGGCGTCAGCATCCCGGCCGGTGCCCCGGTGTGGGTGCTGCTGGCAACGGCCGACCGGGGCGAGCCCTGGCCACCCGCGACCTTCGGCGGCGGGCGGCACGGCTGCCCGGGCCGGCTGGTCGCCGCCGCGCTGGCCCGTGGCGTCGTCGGCGCTGTCCTGGGCGCCGGCTGGCGTCCGGTGCCGGGGCAGGTACCCGGCTACGAGCCAAGGTCCAGCCTCCGGATCCCCCTCTCGGTACTGATGGAGCGATCGTGACAATGCACCAGGAATTCGCCGCCCTGCATCACGGCCGGCGGCCCTTTCTCCTGCCGAACGCATGGGACGTGGCCTCCGCGCTGCTGCTGCAGGAGGCCGGCTTTCCTGCGGTCGCCACGACCAGCCTTGGCGTGAACGCAGTCGCCGGCCTGCCGGATGCCTCCGGAGGCGGCAGAGACGTGGCCCTGACCATAGGCCGCACTCTGGCCGGGCGGCTGCGGGTGCCGGTCAGCGTCGACCTCGAGGGAGGGTACTCCGACGATCCGGCGGCTGTCGCCGCCCTGGCTGGCCAGCTGGCCGACGCCGGGGTGGCCGGTATCAACCTTGAGGACGGCCTGCCTGGCGGCACGCTCCGCCCGGCCAGCCATCATGCCGCGGTGATCGCTGCCGTCGTCGCGGCGGTACCCGGCCTGTTCGTGAACGCCCGTACCGATACCTACTGGCTGCAGACACCCGCACCGGCGGAGCGGCTCGGGGAGACGCTGCGCCGGGTGGAGGCATACCGGGACGCGGGCGCGCATGGCGCATTTGTCCCGGGGCTCACCGGCCAGGCTGATACTGCGGCCGTTGCCGCCCGGGCCGGCGTCCCGCTGAACGTGCTCTGGCAGCCGGGCGTCCCGCTGGCGGACCTGGCCGCTGCTGGCGTTGCCCGGATCAGCACCGGATCGGCGCTCTACCGGGCAGCGCTCGGCGCGGCGCTCCGGGCGGCGGCCGAAGCGCGCGAGGCACCGGTCCATCCGGCCGGCCCGGTCGGCTATGACGAGGTCCAGCGCGTGCTATTGCCCCTGGCCTGATTGGCTACGCCCGAGGCGTATGGCGTGATCGCCGCCGCACCCGAGTCAGTACAAGGCAACGGCCGACCATGATCTCGAAGGATTCGGCGCCACCTGGGACGCGAATCCTTCGAGATCATGGTGGTACAGTGCCCGGCTGGTCAGCGGGATAGGCGGCGGTCGGTCCCGCGCGGGCCGAAGCCCGCTCCGGTCGGCAACTCTGGATCCCAGTCGAACACCACCGCGTTGGACTCCTCGCCGATCAGCACCTCGGCACCGGGCAGCGCTCCCGCCCGGGCCAGGGCGTCCTCGATCCCGAGCTTGGCGAGCCTGTCGGCGAGGTAGCCGACCGCCTCATCGTTGCTGAAATCTGTCTGCAGCACCCACCGCCGCGGCTTCTCACCCCGGACGGCGAAGCTGTTATCGCCGGTCCTGACCACCTCGAACACCGCTCCGGCGACCGGCTCGGGGCGGATGACCAGCCGGGTGGGCTCGGCACGCGGCGCTGCCGCGCGGGCCGCGGAGATCACGGCGGCAAGCGCGAAGGACAATTCGCGCAGGCCCTCCCTGGTCGCCGCTGAAACCGGGCAGGCGGTCAGGCCGCGAGCGGCGAGCACTGGCGCCACCTGGTTCGCGCGCTCGCGTGCGGCTGGCACATCGATCTTGTTGAGCGCGACGATCCTCGGCCGGTCACGCAGGTCAGCGCCGGTCGCGGCCTCGTAGGCGGCCAGTTCCCGCTCGATCACGTCCAGGTCGGCCAGCGGATCGCGGCCGGGTTCCTCGACAGCGCAGTCGAGCACGTGCACCAGGACCGTGCAGCGCTCCACATGCCGGAGGAAGTCGAGTCCCAGGCCCTTGCCGTGGCTCGCCCCGGGAATCAGCCCGGGCACGTCAGCCACCACGAACTGGGTCTCCCCCGCCTCGGCCACGCCCAGATGCGGGATCAGGGTGGTGAACGGGTAGTTCGCGATCTTCGGCCGGGCCGCCGACAGCACCGCGATGAGCGAGGACTTGCCCGCGTTGGGGAAGCCGACCAGGCCGGCGTCCGCCACGGTCTTGAGTTCGAGTACCAGGGTGCCCGCTGCACCAGGCTCGCCGCGGAGCGCGAAGCCGGGGGCCTTGCGCCGGGTCGAGGCAAGCGCCGCGTTTCCCAGCCCGCCGCGGCCGCCCTGGGCAGCGACGAACCTGGTTCCCGCGCCGATCAGGTCGGCGAGGAGTTCCCCGTCCTGGGTCTTGACCACGGTCCCGTCCGGGACTCGCAGCACGAGGTCGTCACCCTCGGCACCGCTCCGGTGGGAGCCAGCCCCCGGCTTGCCGCTGCCCGCGCGGCGGAGCGGCCTGCGGTGGAAATCCAGCAGCGTCGCCGCGCTGGGGTCGACCTCGATGATCACATTGCCACCGCGGCCTCCGTTACCACCGTCCGGACCGCCAAGCGGCTTGTACTTTTCCCGGTGGATCGAGGCGCAGCCATGGCCGCCGTCACCGGCCTGCACTCGTACCTCAGCCTGATCGGCGAACTCGGCCACTGCCGCACCTCGTCTGCTTCCTCTTGCGTTCTCTGCTTCCTCTTACGTTGCGGCTCGATGCGGCGGCCGCCAGACACGCCAAGGGCGGGCCGGCGACCCGGTCCGCCCTCAAGGCAACGCCTGGTGAACTGCTGCGGCAGACCTATCCCGCCTGCTCCGCGATACTGTCGGCGGCCGCGACCGGAATCACGCTGATGGCACGCCGTCCGCGCCGGGTGCCGAACTCAACCTTCCCCGTGACGAGCGCGAACAGGGTGTCATCCCCGCCGCGGCCTACGCCAGGGCCGGGGTGAAAGTGGGTGCCGTGCTGCCGCACGATGATCTCGCCTGCGCCGACGAGCTGGCCGCCGAACCGCTTCACGCCGAGCCGCTGAGCGCTTGAATCCCGGCCGTTCCGGCTGGACGAGGCGCCCTTCTTGTGTGCCATCTCAGCCCTTCTTCCTTGAGCTGGCGCTGGCATTTCCGGCGCTGATCTTGGTGATCTTCACCTGCGTGTACTTCTGCCGGTGACCAAGCCGGCGCCGGTAGCCGGTCTTGTTCTTGTAGTGGACCATGTTGATCTTGGGCCCGCTGGCTGCGCCGACAATCTCCGCGGTGACCTGATATCCGCCGAGCACCGCCGGGTCGCTGATGACCTCGCCGTCGTCGACGACGAGCACGGCCGGCAGCATCAGGCTCGAACCTACCTCGCCGACAAGCTTGTCGACGGTCAGGACGTCGTCAACGGACGCCTTCTCCTGCCTGCCTCCGCAGCGCACGATCGCGTACACCGTGAACTCTCTCTCTCTTATGCGTGCCCGCCGCGAGATTCGCGGGATGAACTCGACATCGATGCGAGCGGGCTGCTGTCCTGCACGGCACCACCATCGGCAGACCGCCGCTGGATTTATCCTTGTGCGCCGACGACACAGGTTACCAGACTTGGCGCACCCTCAGATCGCCGCCGCCGGTGCCTCCCTGGTCTCCTGATCGCCGGCCGGGCCGTTCTCCGCGCTCGCGGCACCGTTCTCCGCGCCGGCGGCACCGTTCTCCTCGGGCGAGCCAGGGACGCGCACCGCGGTGGCCGGCCGGCGTCGACGGCGAGCGGCGGGACGCTTTGTCTCGGCCGGCTCGCCATCCTGCTGCCCGGCGCTATCGGCCACGGTAACGTCCGCCGCCGTGGTACTGCCCGCTGCCGCCGCACTGCCCGCCGCGGTATTGCCCGCCGCCGCGGTACTGCCGGCCGCCGTGCTGCTTGCTGCCGGGCTGCCCGCCGCCACACTGTCCGCCGCCGCGGTACTGCCGGCCGCCGTGCTGCTTGCTGCCGGGCTGCCCGCCGCCACGGCGCCGCCGATCATCACAGGGCCCACGGTGACCACGGGCCCCGCAGGCTTGCCGGCCTGGTGCGCGAACTCAGCCGCTTGCACGGCCTCCACCGGGTGCACGACGTCGACCGGGTGCACGACGTCAGCCGCATGCACGGCTTCCACCGGGTGCACGACGTCGACCGGGTGCACGACGTCAGCGACCGGGCTGGCATCAGCCACATCGGCGGGATCCCCGGCGGCCAGCGCCTTGCCTGCTATGTCTGCCATCTCCGCCGCGGCGGACTGTTGCTCGCTCTTCCTGCCACGGCCAGAACCGCGCCCGTTACGGCGTCCGTTCCTGGACTGGCCATCGCCGCCTGCCTGCCGGTCACCGTCGCCTGGCAGAGCGCCGCGCGGGCCGGCCGGCGTGTGATCAACTGGCTCGAGCGAAACGAGCACGCCGCGCCCGTTGCAGTGCTCGCACGGCACGGAGAATGCCTCAAGCAGGCCGGACCCGACCCGCTTCCTGGTCATCTGCACCAGGCCGAGCGAGGTGACCTCGGCCACCTGATGCTTGGTCCGGTCCCGCGCGAGGCACTCAAGCAGCCTCCTGAGCACCAGATCGCGGTTGCTCTCCAGCACCATGTCGATGAAGTCGATGACGATGATGCCGCCCACGTCGCGCAGCCGGAGCTGCCGGACGACCTCCTCGGCGGCTTCGAGGTTGTTGCGGGTTACCGTCTGCTCCAGGTTGCCGCCATGGCCGGTGAACTTGCCCGTGTTGACGTCGATGACCGTCATGGCCTCGGTGGCGTCGATCACCAGCGAGCCGCCGCTGGGCAGCCAGACCTTACGGTCGAGCGCCTTGGCGATCTGCTCGTCAACCCGGTAAGCGGCGAAGACATCCTGATCGCCGTCCCACCGGCTCAGCCGCTCGGACAGGTGCGGCGCGACGTAGCGGACATAGTCCTCCACCATGTCCCACTCGCCGTCGCTGGAGATGACCAGGCTGGCGAAGTCCTCGTTGAAGATATCCCTGACCACCCTGATCGTCAGGTCGGGCTCGCTGTAGAGCAGCTCGGGGGCGGTGGCGGTCTTCGCCTTCTGCTCGATCGCCTCCGACTGCGCGGACAGCCGGGCGACGTCCTGCGCCAGCTCTTCCTCGGTGGCACCCTCGGCGGCCGTCCGGACGATCACCCCGGCGTTCTCCGGCATGACCTTCTTCAGGATCTGCTTGAGCCTGGCACGCTCGGTGTCGGGCAGCTTGCGGCTGATCCCGGTCATCCCCGCGCCCGGCACGTAAACGAGATAGCGGCCGGGCAGGCTCACCTGGCTGGTGAGCCGGGCGCCCTTGTGACCGATCGGGTCCTTGGTGGCCTGCACGAGGATCGACTGGCCCGACTTGAGCGCCGACTCGATGCGCTTGGATTCACCTTCGAGCCCGCTGGCATCGAAGTTGACCTCGCCGGCGTAGAGAACGGCATTCCGGCCCTTGCCGATGTCGACGAACGCGGCCTCCATGGAAGGCAGCACGTTCTGCACCTTGCCGAGATAGACGTTGCCGACATAGGACTGGTGGCTGGCCTTGTCCACGTAGTGCTCGACAAGGACGCCGTCCTCCAGCACCGCGATCTGGGTTCGCTCGCCGTGCTGCCGCACGATCATGACCCGGTCCACCGCCTCCCGGCGGGCGAGGAACTCGGACTCGGTGATGATCGGCGGGCGCCGCCGGCCGGACTCGCGGCCCTCGCGCCGCCGCTGCCGCTTGGCCTCCAGCCGGGTGGAACCACGGAACCCCTTGACGTCACTGGATGAGTCATCGGCCGCTGCGGGGCGCACGGTGCGGACGTGCACGACCGTGTTCGGCGGGTCATCGGGTGCCTGGGGGTCGGCTTCTCCGGAGGACCCGCTGCGGCGCCTGCGGCGCCTGCGGCGGGCGGGCGCTCCGGTCCCGTCGCCGTTCTCCTCGCCGTCTTCCTCGCCATCATCTTGGGCCGCATCGACCGCCGCGGTCCGCCGCCTGCCGCCGCCAGCCTGGGCGTCCTCGCCGTCGTCCGCCGCGGTACCAGCCGGCTCGTTTTCCGAGTCAGCGTCCTCGCCCGCGGCGCCGCGGCCCTTGCCGTGGCTGCGGCCGCCCCTGCGCCTGCGCTTGCCCGGCGCGACAGCCGCGCCGTCCTCGCCGTCGTGATCGGCGGGCTCGGCGCCGGCCTGATCGGCAGCGCCGACGTAATCGGCAGCGCCGGCCTGATCGGCAGCGCGGGCGTGCGCGGATGTCTGCACCGGGTCCGCCGCACCGGCGGGCCGCTGCCCGCCGGCCGTGCCCGCGGCGCTAGAACCGATCTCCGGCGCCTGGAAGATCACCAGCGGCGGCAGGAATCCGGCCGCCAGCGCGGCGGGGGCCGCCGTGGGAGTGAACTCGGCCGCGGGGACCGCACCCGGTCCCTGCGCGGCGCGTGAGCCGGTCGGCGGGGCGACGGCAGGCGGCATCGCCACCGGCCGCATCGCCGCCTGCCGCACCGCGGCGGGCGCTACGTGCGGGCCTGCGCCGTGCGGCACCGCCACCGGGCGCCGTCCCCGGGATGCGGCCGGGGACTGTCCGGCGGCCGGCTCGCCAGCGGCCGGCTCGCCAGCCTGAGGCGCGGCAACGGGAGGCGCGGCAACAGGAGGCGCGGCAACAGGAGGCGCGGCGGCCGTGCGGCCTGGCGCAGACCGGGCCGGCGCAGACCGGGCCGGCTCCGCTGCGGGCGGCGGTGCCGCTGGCTCCGCAGCGGCCGGGCCGGCCGGCCGGGTCACGGCACGGCGGGCGCGGCGCAGCAGCCCGCGATTGCCGGTGCGACCGCTGCGGCCGCCACCGCCCGCGGCTCCGCCGGGCGCAGCCGCTCCGCCATCCCCAGCCGCGGCTCCGCTGTCCGCGGTAGTGGCTCCGCTATCCGCGGGGGCGGCTCCGCCACCAGTTGCCGCGGTTCCCGCTACGTCAGCGGACTGGCTGTCTGGTCCTGACCTCGCACGGTCATCTTCTCTATCCTGTGGCTCGATCTCGAGCATGCGGCAATCTCCCGTCAGGCTCCCGGGCGCGTAGGTCCGTTTCCGGGCCCTCCGCGCCGCGCAGGAGCTGGTCGTACGCGCTCGCTGGTGCTGCGCCCGCCACGCTGGCGGGCCCGGCTCCCAGGCGCGTTGTCTTTCCCTGTCCCTGTACCAAGCCCCACCCGGCCGGCTGAGCTGCCTCCGCGGTCCCGGCGGGGCCTGCGGAACTCGCGGGCCCCGGAAGGCCGGGCGCGAGCGCCGGTACGGCAGCAGCAGCCTCCGTGCCGAGCGGTCCCTGCGCCAGCCGCGTCACCAGCGGTGGTGACGATGGCGCGAGGCCCGCCAGCTGGCGGAGCGCGGTCAGGATGTCATCGGGCCGGACGGCAGGTGTCAAGTGCCGAACAACCATTCGAAGTATGGCACAACCGGCGTCTCGCTCATCAGCGGCACGCCCGTCCACCTCAAGCATGACCACGGCGGCGCGGGCATCCACCCGCCGGGTTCCCTTACTGGTAAGGCGTTCTACCTCCGCGGTACCGGCGCCGAGGAACACCTCGACGGCCCGCGCCGCGTCGGCGGGCGTCACTCCGGGAAGGACTACTTCCCAGTCGGATGCCTCCAGCCTCAGGGCATCCAGCCGGCCAGCGGACTGGCCGCTGGTCATCTCGAAAACCTCAATCACATCAATTCCGCTCGGCAGGGCAGCATCGAGCCGGTCCCGCACGTCGGAGGATGCGCACTGCCCGGTGAGCGCGAGTTCCAGGTACTCAGCCTCGCTCGCGATTCCCGTCTGCGCTCCCCCCGCGTAAGAAATCCTCGGGTGCGGGGAAAAGCCCGCCGAATAGGCGATGGGCAATCCGGCCCTTCGCACTCCCCGCTCCACGGCGCGCGCGATATCCCTGTGACTCGCGAAACGCATCCTGCCTCTTTTAGCGTACCGGATGACAAGTCGCTGGGCGACCGGTGCCGGCGGCGGGCCGGCGGGCACAGGCCGGCTCATCGAGACATCGCTGCCGGCGGCCGGGCAGGCACGGGCCGGCCCATCTACGCCCCGCCGCCAGTGCCAGCATGCCGAACGGGGCCCCCGGGGAGACTCACGTGACCAGGCGACGCGCCCGCCGGGGCGGCTGCCTGCTGAGCCACCGGGGTATCCGACGGCCGCGCTGGCGCGCGGCCGGCGGCCACGGCGAGCGGGAGCAGCTTCGCGCCCGTCGGGCCGGCCTGGATCTCGGTGCCCATCGCCGGGCAGACGCCGCACTCGAAGCAGGGCGTCCAGCGGCAGTCCTCCACCTCGTCAGCTCCGGCCGGGTCGATGGCGGCCAGCCAGTCCTGCCAGAGCCAGTCCCTGTCCAGCCCCGCGTCGAGGTGGTCCCAGGGCAGCACCTCGCCGTAGCCGCGCTCCCTGGTGGTGTACCAGGCCAGGTCGACGCCGTCAGCGGCGAGCGCCTCGGCGGCGCAGCGCTCCCAGCGGTCGTAGGAAAAGTGCTCGCTCCACCCCTCGAACCGGGCACCGTCCTGCCAGGCCGCCCTGATCACCTTCGCTACCCTGCGGTCGCCGCGGGACAGCAGGCCTTCCACGATCGACGGCCTGCCGTCGTGGTAGCGGAAGCCGATCGCCTTGCCGTACGCGGGATCGGCGCGCAGCGCCCGGCCGAGCGCTCGGAGCCTGTCGTCCACCGTCTGGTGATCGCACTGCGCCGCCCACTGGAACGGCGTGTGCGGCTTGGGCACGAAGCCGCCGATCGACACCGTGCAGCGGATATCGCGCCGCCCGCTGGCCGCGCGGCCCGCCTTGATCACCCGCTGCGCGACCCTGGCAATGGCGAGCACATCCTCGTCGGTCTCGGTCGGCAGGCCGCACATGAAGTAGAGCTTGACCTGACGCCATCCGTTGGCGTACGCCATGCTGACGGTCTGGATCAGGTCCTCCTCGGTGACCATCTTGTTGATCACCTTGCGGATCCGGTCGGTGCCGCCCTCCGGGGCGAAGGTGAGGCCGGAGCGGCGGCCGTTCCTGCTCAGCTCGTTGGCCAGGGTGATGTTGAAGGCGTCCACCCGGGTGGACGGCAGCGACAGCCCGGTGTTGGTTCCCTCGTACTGGTTGGCCAGCCCGGCAGCAATCTCGTTAATCTCGCTGTGGTCGGCGCTGGAAAGGGAGAGCAGGCCTACCTCCTGGAACCCGCTTTCCGCGAGCCCCTTACTGACCATCTCGCCGATCGTGGTGATGGACCGCTCGCGGACCGGGCGGGTGATCATCCCGGCCTGGCAGAACCGGCATCCCCTGGTGCAGCCGCGGAAGATCTCCACGCTGAACCGCTCGTGCACGGACTCGGCGATCGGCACCAGCGGCTTACTCGGGTACGGCCACGAGTCCAGGTCCATGACGGTGTGCTTGGCCACGGCGCGGGGCACGCCGGGCCGGTTCGGCGTGACCCGGCCGATCGTCCCGTCCGGACGGTAGTCCACGTCGTAGAAGCGCGGCACGTAGACGCCGCCCGCGGTGGCCAGGCTCAGCAGCAGCCCGTCCCTGCCGCCGGGCCGACCGGCCCGCTTCCAGCTCCTGATCAGCTCGGTGATGACGAGCACGGCCTGCTCGCCGTCGCCGAGCACGGCCCCGTCGATGAACTCGGCGATCGGCTCGGGATTGAACGCGGCGTGCCCGCCGGCCAGCACCAGCGGGTCGGCGGCCCCGCGGTCGGCCGCGGCCAGCGGTATCCCGGCGAGGTCAAGCGCGGTCAGCAGGTTGGTGTAGCCGAGCTCGGTCGCGAAGCTCACGCCGAGCACGTCGAACGCGCGCACCGGCCGGTGCGCGTCGACGGTGAACTGGGGCACCTGGTGCGCGCGCATCAGGGCCTCGAGGTCCTGCCAGACGCTGTAGGTGCGCTCGGCGAGCACGCCCTCGCAGCCGTTCAGGACCTCGTAGAGAATCTGGATGCCCTGGTTCGGCACGCCTACCTCGTAGGCGTCCGGGTACATCAGCGCCCACCGGACCTCGGCCGCGTCCCAGTCCTTGACGACCGAGTTCAGCTCGCCGCCGACGTACTGGATCGGCTTGCGCACGAGCGGAAGCAGCGGTTCCAGCTGGGGGTAGACCGAGTCCGCGGACATTCACCCAGCGTACCGAGGCGCCGCAAGGACGGATGCCAGCGGGGCCCGCGGGTCAGCGGAAGACCGACAGGTGCCTGTGCACCGCCTGCAGCAGGCCGATCGCGATCATGTCGGCGAACATGGCGGAGCCGCCGTAGGAGACGAACGGCAGCGGCAGCCCGGTCACCGGCATGATCCCGATCGTCATCCCGATGTTCACGAACGACTGCACGGCGAACCAGATCGCGATCCCGGCCGCGACGAGCATGCCGAACTGGTCGTCGGCCTGGGCGGCGATCCGCAGCGCGCGGAGGAAGACGATGGCGAGCAGCGTGATGATCACCGCTGCCCCGGCGAAGCCGAGCTCCTCCCCGGCCACCGAGAAGATGAAGTCCGTGTGCTGCTCGGGGACGAAGTTGCCCGCGGTGAGCGGGCCATGGAACAGGCCGTGGCCCAGCAGCCCGCCCGAGCCAATCGCGATCTTGGACTGGTCGGCGCTGTACCCGGTCCCGCGCGGGTCGGCCGACGGGTTCAGGAACGATGTCAGCCGCCGGAGCTGGTAGGACTTGAGCAAGTGCAGGTTGACCGCCGCGACGGCGCCGGCCAGCGCGGCCACCGCGAGCCCGGCGAGCCAGCGCAGCCGGATCCCGGCCAGCGCGATCATGCCCACCAGCAGTGCCACCATCAGGATCGTCACGCCCAGGTCGGGCTGCAGCACCACGAGGACCAGGGGCACGGCCACGCAGACAGCGGCAATCGCCGCCGCCCGCGGTCCTGGCCTCGGCTGGCCCTGCCGCAGCTCGCCGAGGATCATGGCGGCAACCAGGATGACCCCGAGCTTCGCGTACTCCGATGGTTCGAGCTGGAAGCCGCCGGGCAGGGAGATCCAGGAATGCGCCCCGTTGACCGTGCTGCCGAGCGGGGTCAGCACGGCGAGCAGGCCCAGGCAGCTCGCGCCGTAGACGACCGGCGCGCAGCGCCGGAGCCGGCGGTAGTCCAGGGTGCTCGCGGCCAGCATCAGGATGAGCCCGAGCCCGATGTTCAGCAGCTGCTTCTTCAGGTAGGCACGCGGATCGGCGCCGGCCTGCAGCAGCGCGGGCTGGGTGGCTGACCAGACGAGCAGCGTCCCGATCAGGGCGAGGCCGAGGACGGCGGCCAGCAGGATCCAGTCCAGATGGCGCACCGCCGAGCCCTTGGCCAGGATGCGGCGCAGCAGTGATCTCGGCTGCCGGGGAGGGCCGACGCCGGACAGGCCGGCCGGGCGGACCGGGGCGAGCCCGCCGAAGCTAGCCCGGCGCCGGTCGCGCAGGCCCGCTGGGCTGCGCGGGAAGCTCATTTCTTCCGCCCGGTGAAGCCGGCGGGCGGAATGACCTGGCCGGCCCGTGTCACCTTCGGCAGGCCGGGCAGCCGCCCGCCGGGCAGGGCGGCATGGTGGCCCTCCAGCCCGTAGATCCCGTCCCAGATCTGGCGCACGGCCGGGCCCGAGACGTCAGCGCCGTAGCCGGAGTCCGGGATCATCATGACCACCACGTACTTGGGGTGGTCGAACGGCGCGAACGAGGCGAAGACCGAGGTGGCCACCTTGCCCTCCACCTGCGCGGTGCCCGTCTTGCCGGCGATCTGCAGCTTGTTCAGCGGGAAGCCCTCGAAGGCGGGAGCGCCAGTGCCCTGGGTGATGACGTCGGCCAGGGCGTCCCTGATGTAGGCGAGGACCCCCTTGGAGACGGGCAGGTGGCCGGCCACCGGCGGGTTGATCTTCCGGACGACCTTGCCGCCCGGGCCGATCAGCGCCTCGCCGATCCGCGGGCTGTACAAGGTGCCGCCGTTGGCGAGCGCGGCGTAGGCGCGGGCCAGCTGCAGCGGCGTCACCGTTACATAACCCTGGCCGATCGCGGCGTTCACTGCCTGGCCGGGGGTCCAGACATTCCCCGACTGGCAGTCGTCGTACTCGATCTGCTGCAGATAGCTGCCGGCTGCGCGGCCGTTCTTGCACCAGAAATGCTTGTATTGCTGGTAAAAGTGATAAAGCCAGGAACGAGTGGGCACGGTGCCGGCGCTCTCCTCTGGCAGGTCGATTCCGGTGTCCTTGCCGAAGCCCCAGGCAAGCTCCATCTTCTGCATTTCCTGCACTGGTGCGTGCGGGCTCGTCACCGTATCGGCGCTCCTGTGGTCCTTGAGCCAGATGTCGTAGGCGAGCTGGTAGAACACCGTGTCGCAGGACACGACCAGCGCCTGATGCAGGCTCATGTAACCGGAATTCGACGGCGTGTCGTTATTGAAAACCAGTCCGTCAATGGTGACTGAGCCGGGGCAGGAATACGAGCCGTCCAGGCTGTAACCTGCGGCAACGGCGGCGGCGGTCGAGGTGACCTTCCAGGTGGATCCGGGCGCGTACTGGCCCTGGGTGACCCGGTTGAGTATCGGCTCGGAGTCCCTGGCACCGAAAAGGCGGCGGTACTCCCGCGTGGTGATGCCGCCGGTCCAGACGCTCGGGTTGTATGTCGGGTAACTCGCCATCGCGATCACCCGGCCGGTCGTGGTCAGCACCACCGCCGCGCCGGTCGTGGCGCCCGGATTGCCCGCCGCCTGGGTCCGGTGGATAGCCGCCGCGAGGGCTCGCTCAGTGTCCTCCTGCACGTTGGCATTGATGCTGGTGACCAGCGTGTCGCCGGTCCTCGGGCTGGTCTGCCTGATCGTGCCGGTGACGTCGCCGGCGGCGTTGACGGACACCTGCTGGGATCCCGCCTTGCCGCGCAACTGCCGGTCGTACTGCTCCTCGAGCCCGGACTGGCCGACGAGGTCCACGCCAGAGAACCCGGTGCTGGTCAGATGCCGCCGCTTGACCTCTTGCGGGGTGATGGGCTGCAGGTACCCGATGACCTGGGCGGCGGCCGTGCTGGCCGGTCCCGGATACCGGATCACCGGCTGGACCTGGGCGGTGACGCCGGGAAACTCGCGGTGGCTCTCCATTACCTGCACCGCGAGCTTGGCGGACGCGTGCTCATCGACCGGGATCGGCTGATACGGCGACCCGGCCCAGCATGGCTGCGGCACCCCGGCAGTGCAGAGCCGCACCTTCTTGAGCATCGTCGCGCCGCGCATGCCGAGCAGCGTGGCCAGGCTGCGCAACTCGGCGGTGCCGCCGCCCCGCTGTTGCGACACCACCGCCATGTTCACGGAGACGACGAGGGAAGGCTTCTCCCCTACCAGCGGGCTGCCCAGATCGTCGAGGATCTGGCCGCGGACCGATGGCACGATCACGTTCCTGACCTGATCCTGCCTGGCCAGGTTGGCATAGGCGGTGCCGGTCATCACCTGCAGGTACCAGAGCCGGCCGCCGAGACCGATCAGCAGCGCCGCCACGATGACGTGCAGCACCACGAGGCGCCGCCGCGACGCCGGGATCATGGGAAACCTCCCGTCCGCCGGCGCCCGAGCCGCCACCAGGCAGGCCGGCCGGCTGCCTTGCGGCTAGTCATGCGGGCAAGGAATGACCTCCTGCCGATGCGGAGCCTGGGCTGCCTGGACGCCCAGCTGGCGCCGGCGGCGGCCCGCCCGCGGAAGCGCGGCGCCAGTCGCCGGGAGGCCGGCCGGAACGCCGGCCGGGAAGCGCTCCCGCCAGCGAGCCCGCCGCCAGAGATGCCGCGCCCGAAACTCCCGCGCCCGAAACTCCCGCGCCCGAAACTCCCGCGCCCGAAACTCCCGCGCCCGAAACTCCCGCGCCCGAAACCGGCGCCGCGCCGCCAGCCGCTACCCAGCCCCGCACCGCGCGGCCCGGTGCCGCTCCGCCCGGTGCCGCTCCGCCCGGCACCGCGCAGCCCGGCACCGCGCAGCCCGGCGGTACCCCGCCCGTTGCCGCGCAGCGTGGCACCCCGCCAGGTACCGCCCCGCCCCGCACCGCCCCGCACCGCACCGCCCCGCCCCGCACCGCCCGGGCCGGCGCCGCGCAGCCAGCCGCTACCCAGCCTCGCGCCGCGCAGCCCAGCGCGGCCTAGTCCCGCACCGCGCAGCCCAGCGCGGCCT
>Ga0302181_10000679_pt1 | contig 26955 bp, 18 predicted proteins | sample I_Palsa_E3_3_FD_198786 | JGI IMG/M metagenome (GOLD analysis project Ga0302181, IMG submission 198786) | Peat permafrost microbial communities from Stordalen Mire near Abisko, Sweden - I_Palsa_E3_3 | ecosystem: Environmental > Terrestrial > Soil > Palsa > Peat permafrost | place: Sweden...
GCCCCCGATGTGGTGGTCGTGGTCGGCGACGTGAACTCCACGCTGGCCTGCGCGCTGGTCACCGCGAAGCTCGGGGCACCGCTGGCGCACGTGGAAGCGGGCCTGCGCAGCGGTGACCGATCGATGCCCGAGGAGATCAACCGGCTCCTCACCGACCGGGTGAGCGACTACCTGTTCGCCCCGTCCGCCGACGCGGTGGCCAACCTGCAGGCCGAAGGATACGGCCAGGAGCAGATCCACCTCGTCGGGAACGTCATGGTGGACACCCTGCTGGCGAATGCCGACCGGGCGGCCACCGGCGGCACGCTGGCCAGGCTCGGCTTGCGGCCGGGGCAGTACGGCCTGGTGACGTTGCACCGTCCAGCCAACGTGGACGACCCGGCCGTGCTGAGCGCGCTGGTGCCGGCGCTGGCCGAAATCTCCCGCAGCTGCCCGCTGGTGCTACCCGCCCATCCCAGGGCGGCCGGCCGACTGCACTCCGCCGGGCTTCCCGCCGAAGTGCAGATCATCCCGCCGGCCGGGTATCTCGACTTCATCGCGCTTGAGACGTCGGCGCGGCTGGTACTGACGGACTCCGGCGGGGTGCAGGAGGAAACCACCGTGCTCGGCGTCCCGTGCCTGACGCTCAGAGACAGCACCGAGCGGCCGATCACCCTCACCGAGGGCACGAACCGGCTGGTGGGGCGGAATCCGGACCTGATCGTCAAGGCGGCACTGCAGGTGCTAGCCGCACCGCCGCCCCGACCCGGCAAGCCAGCCCTGTGGGACGGGCAGGCCGGCCGACGGATAGCGGCGGCCCTAGTCGCCGGACATGACGCCAGGTGCCACCCCCAGCCCGGCATGCCCGGTCACCGCGGACGGACCCCCGGCCGGGAGGGACGACTTTTATCACACTGAGTATGCGATTAGTATCTAAGTGTGACAGCCGATAGCCTGGCCGACCCATGGAGCCGTCTCTGCGAGGCATACGCCACGCAGCCGACCAGTTATGGCCTGCGCGCCGGTCATCGTGGACACTTTGCTGGCGAAAACCCGCCCGTGCTCGACGTGCTCCTGCCGGCGCCCGGCATGGCTACTTACTGTATGAGAGTGACCGGCCCTCCGCTGAGCGAGTGCCCGTGGCCGACGCACCGCCGAGCACTCTTGCCGTCCGCGAACCTGCCCGATCAGCTTCATTGCCCGGAGCGCGGCCCGCGATCCGCCTCTTGACGTGATAAGAAAGGGACACCCGGGTGACCGTTAAGGAACTGATCCGCCCGCTCCCCGGCGTGCGCCAACTCTCCCTGCTACGGCAGCGAAAAGGGTTTCGCGGCTCCGCGCTGTACTGGGAGGAGAATTACGCCCACGGCGGAACCAGCGGACCCGGCTCATACGATGCCGCCGGCGACGCCAAGGCCGCCTTTCTCAACGACTTCGTCCGCACCCGCGAAATAAGGTCGGTGATCGAGTTTGGCTGCGGTGACGGTCATCAGCTATCGCTGGCGGAATACCCGGGCTATATCGGCCTGGATGTCTCCCGGTCTGCTATCGGGCTATGCCAGCGCGGCTTCGCGGGTGACCCGACGAAGAGCTTCTTCTTGTATGACGGCGCCTGCTTCGCCGACCGGGCCGGGCTTTTCACTGCGGACCTGGCGATTTCGCTCGACGTCATTTACCACCTGACTGAAGATGCGGTCTTCGGCACCTACATGACCCATCTGTTCGCCGCAGGGGAGAAGTTCGTGATCATCTACGCAACCAACCGGGAGATACCCGGCACGCCACCGCACGTCAGGCATCGGCACTTCGCCCGATGGGTGGAGGAGCATGCCCAGGGCTGGCGGCTGCTTAAGGTGACGCCGGGCCCGAACGAGGGTCCGGACCGGGCAGATTTCTTCGCCTACAAGCGCGTCACCCCCCGTCCCGTCGCTGACTACGCCGCTCGTAGCGCGGAGCGGTCAAGACAGCGGTGGCCGTGAAGCTCGAAGAGGGCTGACGATGTGCGGAATCGCCGGAGCGATCGACACTGTGATCGAACGGGCGGTAGTGAGAGTAAAACTGCTCAATGATGCCCAGACCCATCGCGGGCCTGACAATGCGGTGATCTGGCAGGCCGACGGGATCATCCTGGGCAACACGCGCCTAGCCATCCAGGAACCGACGGCTGCGGGAAACCAGCCATTCGTCTCCGCCGACGGGCGGTATATCTGCGTCTTCAATGGCGAGATCTATAACCACCGACAGCTCGTGGAGCGTTTCCGGCTGCCGGTTCGTACGGCCTGCGACGGGGAGGTCATCCCGCAGTTGTGGGCCAAGCTCGGCGTGGAAACGCTGCCCGAACTGCGCGGAATGTTCGCCATCGCCCTGGCAGACACACTGGAAGGACGCCTTTACCTGGCCCGTGACCCGTTCGGGATCAAGCCTCTTTACTGGCGTCTGCTGCCGGACGGCAGCTTCGCTTTCGCATCCGAGGTGCGGCCACTGGCGAGGCTTGCTCCCGGCACGCGGGTGGACGACGCGGCGCTCGCTCGGTACCTGCGCTACGGGGCGATGGCCGCGGACCAAAGTCCGTTCCTTGAGATCACGGCCGTCCCGCCCAACAGCGTCGCGATCGCGGGAAAGGACCGACGTGTCGAGGTGCGACCGGTCCGGCCTGACGGCCCGGCCACGGTCAAGCAGCGGCCTTACAGCCTGGGCGCGGCACTCTCGGAGTCGGTTAGTCTGCACCTGCGCGCCGACGTCCCCACGGCGCTGCTGCTGTCCGGGGGCGTGGATTCGGCGGCTGTCGCGGCGATCGGCCGCCACCTCGGCCAGGATCTTCACTGCCTGACGGTGGCGGCCGACGGGGCACCCGACGAGACCCTGGCAGCGGCCCAGACCGCGCGGCATTACGGGCATCGCTTCCAGCGAGTTCAGATCGTCCTGGAAGACAGCGACGTGGCCAGGTTCTTCCAGGCGATGCAGCGTCCGAGTGTGGATGGGCTCAATACCTACCTCATTTGCAGGGCCGTCCACCAAGCCGGCTTCAAGGTGGCGATGTCCGGTCTCGGCGGAGATGAGGCGGTCGGCGGGTACTCCCACTACCGGCTGCTGAAATATCTGCCCGGGCTGCGAGCCCTGGATGCGGTTCCCTTCCCGGCAGGCATCGCGACCGCCAGGCTGGCCGGCGTGCTCGGGGTGGCCGGAGGGGCGAAAGCCAGGCGGCTACTGAGTAAAGGTGGCCCCCGCAGCGGCGCAGGTCTTGCTGTCCTTCAGCGAGAGCTATTTCCCGCGTCGCTGGTGAGCGACCTGATCGGAGTCGGAAGCAATCGGATGGCCGGGCGCGCGGACGAGGCGGCCTGGCCAGCCGGGTGCTCATCGGGTTCCTTCGCGGCCATGGCCGCCGCCGAGGTCGCGATCTACTTGCAGGCCATGCTGCTTCCCGACGCCGATACCTTTTCCATGGCGTCGTCGGTCGAATTGCGCGTTCCCTTCGTTGATAGCCACGTCTTCTCCGCAGCGTTTGAAAGCGCCCGCGGCCGGAACAGCGCGCCAGGCAAGGCGGCGATCGGGAAGGCGCTTGGCGATCGCTATCTCGAAGCCCTCGCGATACGGCCGAAATGTGGTTTTGGCCTTCCCATGGAGCAGTGGCTTACCGGCCCGCTGGCGCCGCTGGTCACGGCGGCCAGCGAACCTGATGCTCCCCTATGGTCGCTCGTGGACCGGGCCAGGGCAACGCGAGCCGGGCTGACGTCCCCGCACCAGCGCCGCCGCTGGACGGAAACGTGGGCGCTGGCGGCCTTGAATACCTGGCTCGAGACGTGGGCGGGGAACCTGACATGACGAGCCGTTCCTGTGGCCAGCTTAGCTTGTTTTTAACGGAAAGTATTTGTGTAGTATCTGCTTGTGACAGCCGCTACGTGACATCCGCCCTTGCAAGTGCCGACCCACCGGCTCACGACGACCCTCGAGAAGGTCCCATGACCGACCTTACCGCACCCGCCTCGCATGCCCGTAAGGCGGAAGTCCGCCGATTCTGGGAAGCAGCGTCGTGCGGTGAGGTCTATGCAGAAGGCGGCACCGCCAAAGAGAAGCTCCGCCAGCAAGCGGAGGCGCGCAGCCGCCTGGAACCTTATATCCGTGACTTCGCCCGGTTTGGGGAAGGGGCCGACAAGAATGTTCTAGAGATCGGCATCGGCATGGGCGCAGATCATCTGGAATGGGCACGTAGCCGCCCACATCATCTGGCCGGGATCGACCTTACGCCCCGCGCTGTGACCTGGACTGCTCAGCGACTTGACGCGTACGGTCTCAAGTCTGACGTGCGGGAGGGAGATGCGGAGAACCTTCCTTTCCCGGACTGTTCATTCGACATCGTCTATTCCTGGGGAGTGCTTCACCATTCGCCGGACACGCCGCGAGCTTTCCTTGAGGCTCATCGCGTGCTCCGGCCGGGCGGCACCCTGCGTGTGATGATCTACCATCGGCCGTCGATCGTCGGAGCCTTGCTGTGGGCGCGTTATGGGCTCGCGACGGGCCACCCGGCACGCAGCCTTCAAGAGATCTACGCCCATCACCTGGAGTCTCCAGGAACCAAGGGATACACCGTCTTGGAAGCGCGGCGACTGGTGGCTCCGTTCACCGTGAACGACATCCGCTGCGCGGTTAGCTTCGCTGACCTGCTCCTCGGCGAAGTGGGCCAACAGCACGCAAGTCCCGGGTTCACCCTCGCAAAGCGAGTCTGGCCACGACCCCTCATCCGCCACATGCCGATGCTCGGGCTGCTGCTGTTGATTGAGGCGAGGAAATAACAGCTGGCCGCTAGTCGTGGAACTCAATCAGCTTTCACCATAAGGAGCTTGCCGCCATGTGTGGTATCGCCGGGCACATTGGGCGCCGAGGTGCTGCCCGCTTCGGCGATAACGTACTCGCTGCGCTTCAGCATCGAGGGCCTGACGCGCGACGTATCGAACGCTATACATCGGGCGGCGTGTCTGCGAGCCTGGCTTTCACCCGTCTTGCGATCATCGACCTGTCCGAGGCTGGGCAGCAGCCCATGAGCAGCGAAGATGATCGGTACAGCATGGTGTTCAACGGAGAGATATATAACTACCCGGAGCTCCGCCGAGAATGCCAGCGCGCCGGTCATCGGTTCCGCTCGTCAATGGATGGCGAAGTCATCCTTCACCTGTGGGAGATGATGGGGTCGGCTGCCTTGGTTCGCCTTAACGGCATTTTTGCCGTCGCCGTGTTGGACTCAGTGACAAACGAGCTGTTCCTGGCGCGCGACCAGCTTGGCGTGAAGCCCCTCGTATATGCGGAGCGCAATGGCGAGATGTGGTTCGCCTCAGAGCTAGGTGCGCTGCGCACCATGGGGGCGCCCACTGGCGGGCCTGACCTGGTGGCTCTGGCGCAGTTCCTATCCTTCCTGTGGATCCCCGACCCGCGTACGCCTTACGCGGGAATTCGCAGCATCGAGCCTGGGACCGTGCTCCGATGGACGCCGGAAGGGTCAACCGCCTTGCGCTACTGCGAGCCACTGCATCCCCTCACATCACCGCCTGCGCTGAAGCCAGCGCTGGCAATCGAGGAACTACGCACCCGGCTCAGCGATGCAGTCGAGCGCCAGCTAATCAGTGACGTTCCGATTGCGATAATGGCATCCGGAGGGGTAGACAGCAGCCTCATCTGGTGGGCTGCGGGTAAGCGCGCTGCCTGTGCGTACACAATCGAGTGGGCAGGGAACACGGGGGCCGAGCGGCTCTCCGAGGACGCGGCGATGGTCCGGACGCTTGGCGACCTGCTGGGTACGCCTGTGACCTCTGTGGCTGGGGAAGGGGCCTCTGATAGGCCACCGCGAGCCGGAGATTTGTTTGCGGACCCAGCTCATGGACTGGCGCGCACCATCTCGCGCCAAGCGTCCGCTGATGGCTTCAAGGTACTCCTGTCCGGCCAAGGAGGTGACGAGCTGTTCGGAGGCTACGCCCGCCACCGCATCGCCCCCCTGTTGGGTTACCTGCGGCTCGGCGCCTCGGGAAGTTTGGTCGAGCAGCTACTCAATGGCTACGGCGGCGGGCTCCGTGCCGAGTACCTGGCGCGGATCGCCCGGGCAGCGGCAGAGCCTGACCTTTTCGCCTCGTATATGCAGATATGCACCTACAGCACCGCTGTGGAGCGCGCAAAAGTACTTGGCTGCAGCGAAGCGGAGGTGAGCAACGAGATCGTCTGGCAGCGGCACCGGGCGGTGTTCGAGTCCTTGCCCTCAGGCATCTCTTTCCTGCGCAAGGTAATGGCGCTGGACTTGGCGGTGTACCTGCCGGGTCTTGGCCTTGCCTACAACGACCGCGCATCGATGGAGCATGGAGTGGAAGTCCGCGTGCCATGGCTCGACCTCGACCTGGCGCGCTGGTCGCTGACCCTGCCCGATTCCCTGCTCATCCGCAGGCATCGCGCGAAATGGCTACCAAAGCAGTTGGCTGCACGTGTTATCTCGCCACAGGTGGCTGAACGGGCGAAACGCGGATTTGGCGCCCCGGTTAGCCGTGTGGCGCCGGGACAGCGGCCCGGCAGCCTGGGCTTTCGCCAGGGTCGGTACTTCGCCCTGGCCACATCTCTCTTGGAGCAGCACGGAGTGCTATCGCCCGACCACTAATCCAGGCATGGCGGCACTGCTCGCCATCCCAGAGGCAGACGCCGGTGCCTTGGTTTGGTTCCTGGCAGCAATTACGAAACCCGCGAGCCAGGACGAAACACAGCGTCATCAATTCACCGTTTACGCCGAAATGTTCCCCGACGGCTCTGGGAGCCGGGCCGCATGCCTTTACTGCCGTGAGATTTCAGGTGCGCCGCTCGGTAGAGTCGAGTGCTAGTGTTTGGGGATGAGTTGCTTGAGGTCGGCCCCGACGGCGGCCATCTACTGGCGGCTTCGCGCCAAAGCGGGATATTCGGTGACAGCAGTAGAGTCGAGCGAAGTTCATCGGAAATTCATTCATGACATTTGGGGAATCGACTCGGTGTACTCGGACATTTCGGCGCTGCCGACCGGCCTCAAGTTCGATCCCATGTCGCGTTTGCTGACGGCACTCGGGCGTGCTGGCAGCGTTAAAGCGCGCCTAGTGAATGCACAGGGTTAGCATGACAGTCAAAGGTTTGATCAGGCCACTACCGGGAGTTCGCGTGGTGAATAAACTGATTTCGTCTAGCCCCGTCATTGCTGCCCGTTCCAAGCTCCGTCAGCATCCACAGGTGCAGGGTGCCCTACTGTGCGCCCTGTCGCTTGGACGGCGCGGCAAGGAATACGAGGAGAGTTTCAGGACGGCGATGTTCGCGTGCGTTCGTCCTGGTGATTGCGTCTGGGACGTCGGGGCAAATGTAGGACTCTACAGCGAACTGTTCGCGGCAGCTGTAGGGTCCGCTGGGAAGGTCATCTCCTTTGAGCCTTCTCCCGATTGCGTCGCAATCATCGAGGAAAGACGCCGAAGTGGCTCCGTTGGCACGCAGTGGGAGGTGATTGCCGGGGCTCTCTCTGACGAAGACGGCGACGCGTGGCTGTCGGTGGCAGCCGGAAGCACGGCCCCAGGCAATCATCTTGCGAATGACGCTGGAGCCGCCACCGTCCCAGTACGGAAGTACTGTGCTGACTCCATCATTGCGGCAGGCTATCCTCCTCCTGCAGTCATCAAGATTGATGTCGAGGGATTCGAAGGCGAGGTCTTGGACGGCATGACTTCTGCGCTCGAATTTCCCTCGCTGAGGGCAGTATGCGTTGAAGTTCATTTCAATGCGCTCAACGAGCGAGGAAAACCACACGAACCCACGAGGCTAGTCCGACTGGTCGAAAAGCATAACTTTGTAGTTAAATGGACTGACGTATCGCACTTTGTCGCACGCCGGTAAATGTCCCCATTTGTGATTTTTGTCTAATGTTGTATCGGATCCGACGAAATTACGTAGCCTCATTCGCTTAACGGCAAGCCAGGAGTATGCTTACTCTTGCGTCGGGCCTCGGTGCAACCACGGTATGTTTCCTTGTCCATTGGAAGTTTATGTCTTTGCCTAGACTGGATCTTGGTAGCAGCGGGATCCGGGCCACTCCTCTTGGATTTGGCTGCGCAACTCTTTTCCGTGCTTCAGACCCTGCGCAACGTTCACGCCTGCTGCACGCAGCTTACGACGCCGGGATACGTCACTACGACGTCGCGCCGATGTATGGCCTAGGCCGGGCGGAACCTGAACTGGGCGCTTTCACCCGGGTGCATCGGTCAGAAGTCACGATTACTACGAAATTTGGCATAAGGCCGACACTGGTCGCGCGAGGTCTGGCATATGCCCAGCGGCCCGTTCGCCGAATGTTCGAGTCTAAGCCCACGATCCGCGACCAGGCGCTTGTTCATGCGACGGTACCGAGTCACCTTCTCTACGATAAGAGCGGTTACGATGCCAGCGGAGCCAAGCGCAGCCTGCAGCGCAGCCTGCGGGCGCTCAAGACTGATTACGTCGATCTGCTGCTGTTGCATGATCCGCGGCCAGGGTCTGTTCGTTCAGATGAGGTGTCCTCGTTCCTCGAAGACGCTCGTGCGGCCGGCCTGATTCGCTCATGGGGGATCGCCGGAGCACTTGAGATTACGGGGGAAGTCGCGCTGTCCTTCCCCGGGATTCCGGTACTCCAACTCCCGGACGATATCTTCGTGCAATCGCTCCGACGCGCGCCAGTCGGTTCTGCATTCATTACGTTCGGAGTCATCAGCCGAGCGCTCGCTCGCATCGTGCGACATATGCGAGCGGATGAGCCAGCGCGCTTCAGGTGGAAAAACATAATCGGTGCAGATTGTGGCGATTCCGACATTACTTCGTCTTTTCTTCTTCGGTCAGCGCTGCAAGCCAACAGTTCTGGGGTCGTCTTGTTCGGCGCAACTCAGCTATCTCACATTAGAACCGCTGCGACGGCCCTTGAGAAGCACCTTTCAGCTGCGTTCGACAATTCCGACATAAGTTCATTCATTTCCCTAGTCAACGCGGAACTGTGTACAGGCCAGCCTTTGCCCGGAGACGAGAAAATTTGATTACCTCAGCTGATGCTATTCCGAGCGGTTCCACGCTGACGGCGGATCTAGCTGTGGTTGGGGCTGGCCCGGTCGGCATCGCGATCGCGATCGAAGTAGCCGGCAAGGGCTTCGAGGTGTTGCTGGTGGAGAGCGGCTACGAGGATTTCGACTCGAACACCCAGCAACTCGCGGAGGCGGCGGAGTGGAACACCGCGGTGCACACGCCGATGTACATGTCCGTACGCCGCCAGCTAGGCGGCACTTCTACCATCTGGGGAGGCCGTTGTGTTCCCTATGATCGCGTCGACTTTGAGCGGCGCGACTATATTAGCAATGTGACTTGGCCTGTTACTTATGATGAGTTGCTGCCCTATTACCAACGGGCTTGTAGCTGGCTTCAGTGCGGCAGGGCAGCATTCGATGCAGAGCAGATGTCACATCTGCCTCCTTCAATGGTGCCGGGACTTCCGGAGGGTATCGCGAGCAGTTCGACGTTTGAACGGTGGTCGCTGTCAACAAATTTCGCACGCGAATATGGCGACGCGCTCAAGCGCTCGCCACGCGTTCGCGTTATAACAGGGCTCACCTGCACTGAAGTCATTTGCGGCCTTGACGGTAGGCGTGCCGAGAGCCTGGATTGCCGCACGCTGGAGGGCAAGCGAGTCTCGATCCAGGCCCGCAGTTACGTCCTTGCATGCGGTGGCTTGGAGACGACTCGTCTTCTGCTCGCTTCCCGTGGGCCGCATGGCGGAGCACTCGGTGATCATTCTGGCCATCTAGGATCATGGTACATGGGACATGTTGCCGGGGTAATTGCAAACGTTCGATTCTGTACCCCGCCGCGACATACCGTCTTTGGTTATGAGCGTGATACCGATGGTACGTACGTACGCCGTAGATTGTCGATTGCCAGCGAGACACAGCGCGCGCGCGAACTGCCGAACACGATTGCCTTTCTCGCTAATCCCGATCTCGCTAACCACCGGCATCGGAATGGGATTCTCTCGTTTGCCCATCTTGCCCTTCGGTCGCCCCTCGCCGAGCTAATTTCACCGGCCGCGCACCGCTTCTCAGCACCGGGTGGCGGAGTTCTGGGCCAGACGGCTGACAGCACTTTTCAGGCATCAGTACGTGCACATCTTATGAATGTTGCAAGAGACTTCCCGTCGGTGGCTCGCTTCGCCCTTACGTTTGGTATCCGGCGCTTTCTCGTCGGTGGACGTAAGGTTCCGGGCTTCTTTTCCGCATATAGCGGTGAAAATTGTTATCCTCTTCAATATAGCGGTGAGCAGATCCCCAATCGCCAGAGCCGGGTAAGCTTGGTTAGTGACCGGGATTCGGTCGGGATGCCCAGGCTAAATATCGGCCTGCAGTTCTCTCAGGCCGACGTCGACGGCATTCTCCGGTGTCACCAGGTGTGGGATGACTACTTGCGGAAGAATGGTTGTGGACGACTAGAGTATGTGTCACCGGATCCCAGTTCGGTTGTATGGAGCACGATGAGCGGCGGGACGCACCAACTAGGCACAACGCGAATGGCTTCCAAGGCTGAGGATGGCGTGGTAAACGAGCAGCTAGCTATCCACGGAATGGCCAACCTATTCGTGGCAAGCAGTTCAGTATTGTTGACTTCGAGTCAGGCTAATCCAACATTCATGGTCATTGCGCTCGCCCTGAGACTGGCTGATCAACTTACTAAGGAATTCACGAGTAGCCCGACTCTGATCGTGTGATCTGGTAGGATCGCTGCCCTTGCCGCCGAGCCAGTTCCGGGGTCAAGCGTCAGCAGGACTCCGGGCGGCCACGAGCGTGGCCGGTGCGTCAGCGCGCAACTGCCCGGCGGCGACAGGGAACTGCTGGCTGCAGGGAATCGCCATCACGTAGCTGAGAGGCGAGTGGCGTGTCCTATCACAGATAGTATCTGGCTAGTATCTAGATGTGATCTCAGTTAGCCTGGTCGACTTGCGAAGCCGTCTTTACGAGGCCTGTGCCTCCCAGCACGTCGACCCGTCATGACCGGCCGGGTGCTCTTGCTGAGCCCGTCTCGTGGCCTAGGCGGCGGGATCGAGCGCTACGTGGAGACGCTGGAATGGGCCTTCGCTGCCGAAGGCGTCCCATGCCAGCGGCTGGACCTAAACGGGCACGGCGCACTCGCCCATGCTCGGCTGCTAGCCCGCGGCCGGTCCGTGCTGAGGGCGGACCAGCAACCTACCCGTATAGTCGTCGCCCACCAGGCGCTATTGCCCGTAGCGGCGTTGCTAGCACGGAATGCCGGCACCTGCGGAGTGTCAGTCGTCTGCCATGGCTGCGAAATTTGGAATTCGAGGTGGCGGCCTAGGAGGAAGCTGGAACTGCGCCTGATGCGCCGCGCAGATGTGCGAGTGGCAGCGGTGAGCAATTTCACCGCGGGCGTGGTGATGAGAGACTGCCGCGCGACGGTCCTCCCACCCGCCTTGTCGCAGGAGTGGTCTGACACTCTTGCCGCAGCGGCCGCAAGCAGGCCGGGCCATGGTCCCGGGATCCGGCTAGTGACCGCCTTCCGGCTGGCGGAGTGGCGCGGGAAAGGACTCCCTCAGCTGGTGGCAGCGGTGACGGCCCTCGGGCGCCCGGATGTCTGTCTCACCGTCTGCGGCAGCGGGGACCCGCCCGGTGGCCTGCTGCGCCTGGTCTCTGAATACCCCTGGTGCACGGTGCGGCCAGGCCTCAGCGACGCTGACCTCGCCCGCGAGCTGGCTGCTGCGGACTTGTTCGTGCTGGCCACGCGGACCAGGGGCGGTCGCCGCTCTGTCGGCGAGGGTTTCGGCCTTGTCCTGCTTGAGGCCCAGGCCGCGGGCACGCCAGTGATCGCGCCCGCTTACGGTGGCTCGCGCGAAGCTTACGTCGAGGGCGTTACCGGGGCAGCGCCGTCGGACGAGTCGGCAGAAGCGCTGGCCAGGACCCTGCATGACCTGCTCAAGGATCCGGCCCGGCTAGCGCGCATGGGCAGGCACGCCGCCCAGTGGACCCGGCAGGCGTTCGCCCCGGAATGCTACGCGCAGCTCGCCGTCCGAAGGTTGCTGTGACGCAACAGGTCAGAGCCGACACCCCGCATCGTGGGTCACGAGCGTGACGGCGAGGTGGCCTCCACCGCCGATCTGCGCCAGTAGACACCGCTTCCGTCGATGTCAATGATCTCGGCGGATATCGAGTTCCTCTGGCGGTAGTCCGTGACGGCCTGGCGGCATGCCTCGATCGGATGGTAGTCATCGATAATGCAGCCCCCCCCCGGCCCACAGCCTCGGATACAGCGTGTCGAGGGCCTGGACGGTCGACTCGTAGAGGTCGCCGTCAAGGCACAGCAGGACAATGCGGTCGATCGAGCGCGGTGCTCATTAGTTCAGCCTGCCTTCCTGCGCTAACCTGCGGGGCGTGCCCGGCCGGACGTCGGCCAGGTGAGGGAAGTGAATTCTGCGACGTCCGGCGATGCCTGCCGGGCGCGGGTGGCTGCCGTGACAGGCTGCGAAGCATGGCGACGAGCGCCACCCCGTAGGCGATCGTCGAGGCGATCGCCGCGCCGTAGACACCGACCAGCGGCAGCAGCGCGAACAGCAGGACCACCGTGAAGATCGCGGCAATCCCCTGGGCCACGGCCACGACCTTCGGCTCGCCGCGGCCCCGCAGGAGGTCGCCAGTCACCTGGCCGCAGGCCAGGAACACCGACCCGGGGGTCAGGATCCACAGCAGCGGCGCCACGCCGTGGTAGGCGGGGCCGAAAACCAGCGGGACCAGCCAGCTGGACACCGCGGCCATTGGCACCAGCGTGGCCACGGCCAGGCCTGCGCCGACGAGCACCGAGAGGCGCTGGAATCGGCGGGTCGTCCCGGTGATCTCGCGCTGGGCCGCCAGGCGGGGAAGCGCGACGTAGCCGATCGCCCCGACCAGCGGCATCGGAAGCAGGGAGATCGAGACCGCGATAGCGTAACGGCCGAGGTCGGCAGCCGGGACCGTCTGGGAGAGCACGAGCTGGTCGAGCTGAGCATTCAGGGTCGCAGGCGTCAGAGCCGCTATCTGCGCGGCGCCGTAGGCCGCCAGCGGCCGGATCAGGGCAACCCGAGCGCGCCCGGGGGCCAGGCCGGTGCGCCGACAGTAACCGTAGGCCCATATGAGCTGCAGCACCGCGCTCCCGGCGATCACGATGAGCGCGTCATCCAGCGTGAGCCGCCGAAGTCGCCAAAGCACGACGATCGCGATGAGACAGGCGGTCGGCTGCATCACCCGGATCACGTTCCACTGGTGCAGATCCCAGGCCTGCAGCGAGGCGGTAAAGCTCCCGCCTACGAACATCACGATCAGCGTGCCGAAGGCGATGCGGTATCCGAGCGTCATCGCGGGCACCCCGTGGGCGAGCACCGGGGCCAGCAGGAAGCCCACCACGAGCACGACCGCGCCGGTAACCAGCATCATGACCCGGGATGCCGCGACGTACTCGCGGGCCCGCGACGGCTCCCTAGCGACGTAGTAGACCACGGCCGCGGGCTGGCCCACTCCGCCGACGATCTGCAGGACGCCCATCCACGCGGTTACCGCCGCGTACTCGCCGCGGACGGTCGGGCCGACCGCGCGCGCGATGATGATCCCGCCCAGTCCGCCTGCCGCCACCGCCGCGACGTTGAACCCGGCCGTCTGCGCGACCGACCGGGCGAAGCCGCGACGGCGCAGCTGGGACACGGCCCCCGACCAGGCGCGGCCGACCCTCGCCGGGGCGGCGAACGCGAGTGGTCCGCTCATGACCGCCTGAAGTAGCCGTAGTCGAGGCGACCAGAGGTGGGCGGGACCGGGGTTCCGGTGGGCATGTCACGGCGCTGTTCCGCCAACAGTGGAACGTCCAACCGTCCTCCGAATCGGATCCCCGTGGTGCCGTGAGCTGCTCGTCCGAGGGTTGGCGGCACACGGAAGATGATACCCGTCTTGTAAACTATAAGTAATCGATATAGTACTCTAAGTAATATAACCCGTGATGGCCTAGCGACATCGCCTGACGCGATCAGGAGGCGGGACGCCGCTCTGGTCATCACCCGACCAGCAGTTCGTGCGCGCGTTCCTTGTCAGCCGAACGCGACGGCGGACAGGCTGGGAGAATCCGCCGCATCGTCCCCCGCCCGTCGCGCGCCACGGTTCCGCGGGCGTGTTACCGCAGTCCGTTCAGTCAATTTCGAATGATCCCGAACGGACAGTGGTCACCGACCTCGGCCGCCCTGTCCTGCTGGGCAGGGCGGCCGAGGTCAGGTCCCGGTCAGTTGACCGAGCCCGCAGCAAGGCCGGACGCTACACGCCTAGCTGCCACTATATGTAACTGAGAAGATACTAATAGTGATTATAGCTGGTAGACTGCGGGCCGTGACCGGATGGCTTGGGGGAATCGTGGCCGACGGCACCCGCCGCGGCGGCACCACGTTCCTGCGGATGGCCTTCGTCCTGGAGGAATCGGCATGACAGTGGTTCCTGCGAGGCCGCCCGGCTCGCCCAGATCTTCCCGCGTTTCCGGCGTGTCCCGTTCCTCCGGCTCTCCCCGTTTCTACGGCGCTTCCGGCGCTTCTGGTTTCTTCGGAGCTTCCGGTTCTTCCGGCGCCTGTGATCCCTGGCCTGTCTCCGGGCTGCGGCCGTGGCTGGTCATCGCGGCACTGACCCTCCTGGCGACCGCCTGCGTGCTGCTCGCGTGGACCCTGGATACCTCGGACCGGCCGATGACCGCCATCGTCTGGGGTGGCCTCGCGCTGGCGGCTCTGGTGTTCGGCCTGCTCTGCCTGATAGGCGGGGCACTCTTCCACGACCTCGGCCTGGGGCGCTGGAAGGTCGGATCGCTCATGTTGGTCTGGTACGCGCTGGCCTACGGTGTAGCGAGCGTGAGCTGGAGCCAGCCACAGGTCGGCAGCGCGGGGCAGATCGGCGTTTCCAGCGTGCTGCGGGCATTGTGGCTGGTGGCGGTCGGTATCATCACCTGGACGGCAGGCTACCTGGTCGGGCCCGGCAGGCCTGCCCAGCGTTCCGCGGGCCGGGTGGCCCGGGCCCTTGGCCGACGGTTCGGCGATCAGGTACGCGGCCCAGCGGTGCCGTGGATCTTGTATGCCATCGGCATGGCGGCCCAGCTCGACAACATCGCCACGACCGGGGTGTTCGGATACACCGGCAACGTATCCGCTGCGGTCACCACCGCGACCAGCTTCGGGGGGGTTCTCGGCGCGGTCGGTCAGTGCGCTCCGCTGGCCGTCGCGGTTGCGGCCATGCGGGTCTTCATCGAACGTCGGCGGTATGCCTGGATAACGCTGGTCATCCTGTTTTCGGCCGAGGTCACGTTCGGCGCCCTGTCGGGCTTCAAGGGAACCTTCATCACCGCCGTGATCGCGGTCGCCATCCCGCTCAGTGTCTCGCGGCGACGGCTGCCCAAGGTCCCGCTGATCCTGGGCGCGCTGGCATTCCTGCTCATCGTCATCCCGTTCAACGGGATCTACCGGAGCGTCGTCCGGCAGGGCTCGGTGAGTCTGACGCCCGGCCAGGCGGTCGCGGCCGCGCCCGAGATTTTTCGGCAATCAGTGACAGGCAACGCCGGGACCGCTGCGCTATCCAGCTCGGTCATTTATCTAATGCAGCGGATCCGCGAGATCGACAACGTGGCGATCATCGTGCAGCGGACGCCGCAGCAGATCGGCTTCCGTAGCCCGTTGCAGCTGATCGAGGCGCCTGTCGCGGGCGTCGTGCCGCGGGCTCTGTGGCCGGACAAGCCGCTGAACCTGACCGGCTATGAATTCAGCCAGGAGTATTTTGGCGAGCCGTCCACCATCTACACATCCACGGCTGAGACGTTCGTAGGAGGGCTTTACCTGTATGGGGGCTGGTTGCCTGTGCTGGCGGGCATGTTCCTGCTCGGTTGTGCGGTACGGCTGCTGGACGATCAATTCGACGTGCGGACGAACCCGCACGCGATCCTTCTCGTGCTGCTCGTATTCCCGCTACTGGTCATCGGCGAGAACGACTGGAGCACCATCTTGTCATCGATTCCATCGGCAGCATTCGTGTGGCTGCTCGCCATTTTCATCACATTCGGACGGGCACAGCGGGAATGACCCCCGCCGGCGTTTCTGTAGGCCCAGCGGCTCGGCCATCAGCTACGGCGGAAGTGCCAGCCTGCAGATTGATAAGGTTAGAGAAAATGCCTAACACACGCCGAGTTGCTGCCGTCGTAGTGCACTACGGGGACCACCAACGGACCGTCCGGGCCGTCCTGGGTCACTGGGATCTCAAGGTATTCACCCGCATTATCGTCGTCGCCAACGACCAATCCCAGAGGCCGACCGAGCTCACCGATGAGATTTGCGCCTGGCTGATACCGAGCCGGAATCTGGGATTCGGGTCGGGATGCCAATTCGGCGCGGAGACGTACCCCGCTGACGTTTACGCTTTCTTCAACGCACATGTCACGATGGACAGCTCCTCGGTTCGCAGCTGTGTATCGGCGTTCGATATCCCGGACGTGGGTATTATAGCGCCGAATGTGCATCTCCCCGGCACCGGGAGCCCGGAGAAGGACTGGGAATATACACGTTGCGTCAGGACGTACAGTCCCCTGTTGCGGCTTGCCATCCGGGTTCCGCTGCCGCGATCTGCCGGGACGACGGGGGCCGGGTCCGCAGGCGAGGTCATCGACAATGAGTGGGCGACCGGGTGCGCGATATTCTGCCGGAGCGAGATCATCACGGATATCGGCTGGGATGGCAGCTATTTCCTCACATGGGAGGATGCCGATATCTCAATGCGAGCGAGGCGAGGCGGCTGGCGTGTGGTGACGGTACCGACCGCTCTGGCCTGCCACACCGGACAGTCGACGAGGCCGCACGCCCTGTCCGCTTACTACAGCATGCGCAACCCGATATGGTTTTATCGTAGGTACTGGGGTCGCCCGCGCCAGGTTTTGCTGACGTTCTACCTGATCCTTCTCCTGCTCCGGATCGCGACCGCAGACGTGGTACGCCGACGAAGGCCGCGCCACGCGCCGCGAGCGGCGTGTGGCATCGTGGACGGCTGGGCGCTGCGGCCGTCAGGCAAGGATCCGCTTCCCGGCGAGCCGCTGCGGCTCCCCCGGGCACAGCGTCGCGTAGCCGCGGCGCGACTTGGACGCGAGCGTTCATGACCGTCGGCAGTAGGCGTAGTTGAGCAGGCTAGAGGTAGCGGATACCTGGTTTCCCGCGTCGTCACGCAGATCGACGGCGAAGCCTTGCCGACGAAGCCGACCGACCAAGGCAGCGGCATCGCCGAAATCGCCGTGGACTTCCAGCACCACCTGGTCTACAAGGTCCAGCCATCGCAGATCCTCGTCGCCGCTGAAGACCGCGAACTCACCGCCTTCGATATCGACCTTCAGCAATCCAATTTTGCCGATCTGGTAAGCCGACATGAGCTGCGGGACGGACACGCCGGCGGGCCGCTGCGGTGCGCCGTGCGAGGTGGCTGCCCAGCGCTGGTCGTCGGCCACCACCCCAGCGGTTGCTCCCGCTCTGACGGTGCCGCCGGCTAGAGCGATCTCGACGTGGACCCGGTCGACGACGCGGTTGTACGCGGCGAGGCGCCGGATCTCTGGCGCGAAGCCCTGCTGGGCCTCGACCGCCACAGTCTGCGCGCCCGCCAGTGCGGCCCAGACGGAAAAGAGCCCTCGATTGGCACCGAGGTCCACCACCCACCCCGTACGCGGCATGACGAGTCCGGTGCGCAGGTAAACGTTGCGGCAGTACATCTCGCGCGCCCCTGCGGTGTAAGTAGCGGGAAGGGAGATAACGGCTCCGCCAGGCGGCCGGAAGCGCGCCCCTGTGCGTGCCCAGATCCGGTCCGCGAGGACTAGCGACCGCGTGCCGTGGCACTCCGGCAGGTGGGCCGCCAACGATGTGAGCCAGCGCGCCGCCGAAGCGGGACCGGCGTGGCGGCATACCGACACGATGTCGCCGACGGCTCTGCGGGCCATGTGCGTCTCACTCATCGGACCTGCCTGCAGCCACGGGCTTCCGCCCGGAGTGACCCCACGCTCATCTCGAACCACGCTTGATAGAAGCAGAAGCGGAGCCCGGCCACGCCATCAAGGAAGCCGAGCCTCGCGATGTACGTGTAGAGAAAAAGCGCGGCAGGCTTTGCCGGGATGCAGGGGAAGACTAGATCCTTGACGATGCTGCGGGCAAGCGGCCGGGAACTGCCGCCATCTCGCAGCTTGTGCAGCCGTTCCGGCAGGCCGCCGACCGTGCCGCGCCGCTCGCACTCCAACTCCGCATAGCGCACGTGCTTGTGCAGCCAGGCGGCCAAGCCCTTGCGGTCCTCGTCCACGATGTCGTGGCCCAGTCGCCGGACCGGCCCGTCCACGCAGGCTCGTTCGCCGACCAGGCTCCCGTCGTACTTGGTGTATCGGCGGTCGACCAGCCGGACCACCCAGGAACCCGGGTACCAGCCGCAATGGCGGATCCAGGTGCCCATGAACACCAGGCGCAGCCGGTGCTGGAATCCGCAGCAGTCCGGGTCAGCGAGCCGGGCGGCGATCTCTGCCGCGAGCTGGGGGGACACCCACTCGTCGGCGTCGACGAAGTACACCCAGTCATGGCGTATCAGCGGCAGGCGGAGCGAGCACTCGCGTTGCGCCGAGAACCCAAGCCAGGGCAGCTCCACCACGTCGGCGTCGGCCTCTCGGGCTAGCGACACCGTCCGGTCCGCCGAGCCGGAATCCGCGACCACGACCTGGTCCGCCCAGGCCACCGACGCGAGGCAGTGGCGGATGTTCGGCTCCTCGTTCAGCGTGAGGACGACCACGCTCACCGGGACGCTACCCGGGGACGGAGCATCACCGGCCTGATAAGGCCGCAAGCCCAGCCTGGTCATCGTGACACCCCCAGCAGCCAGCCGAAATACTGGTCCGGATCGAACGGCCCGGGATCGGGCGCGACGTCCGCCGTCAGCGCTACCTTGACAGCGTGCCGCAGCGAGTCAGGATCGCCCTGGGTGTACCCGTACAGGGCAGGACCGGCGATTTCCCGGTTCAGGGCGGTGTCGCGGGCGATGACAGGGAGCCCACTGACCCGCGCCTCCGCGAGCGGGTAGCCGAACGACTCCAGGCCGGTCGGGAAGTAGATGGCGCGGCTGTGCGCCTGCATCTCGCGTACCTCGCTGCTGGACAAGCGACCCACCAGCTCGACCTGCGGATGGCAGGCAATTGCCGCGGGCACTTCCGACGCATTGGCCGTCACCCGCACCCTGACCGAAGGGTCGCCCAGATCGTCAATTGCAGGAAGCAATTCGGTAAGGCGCTGCGGCATCTGCTTCCAGGAGGAGAACAGCACCGGGCACAGGATGACGGGATCACCGGGCACGCGCGGGACCGAGGGGGGGGAGAGCGGATGTAGCCGTACCACGACCCGACTGCTCAGGTCCGGCCTGATCGTTGCGATGCGCTCGGCCATAGCCGTGGACGGAGCGACGATCACGTCGGAACGTCGAGCGGCCAGGTGAACCAATACCACGTCACGCCGTATGGAGGCCCGCAGAACGGGGTCCAGCCGGGCCTGCTCGCCCTCGGTGAGGAAGTGCAGAGGATTGCGCAACAGGGTCCACCGTTGCCCGCCAGGGGTGACGAAACCGACGTTATTGAGCGCTACCCGTCGGCTCCGCGCCCAGCCATTCAGTTCCCGGCGCAGGAGCCAGGCCGCTCCGACTCGCCGCCGGGAGCCGATGATCCTTACATCCCCCCGCCCAGTGCGCGCGAGATAGCTATGCAGCTCATCCCGGAACCGAGCGGCACCGCCCATCGGCCCCCCGGCTACGTCTACTATCACTGCTGCGGTCACTGCGGCGGACCCCCTTTGTCATCGAATGATTGGTCAGCACAGCGGAATGCCAGCAGCAGGAGGGCTGACTGCCCGGCATGGCGCCGGCCGCAGGCTGGCCAACCGGCGGTCATGATGCCCTGGCCCGGTCGGCGGCCTGGATGGTGGCGCGCATGCTGCTAAGCATCGCCTCGGTCGGCACGGCAGGGCCGCCCTTGACTGCCTCACGGAACGCGGTGGCGTGGGCGCGATGGCCCTTGTCGGGTCGCCCCTTCCAGATCGCGCGGCCGTCAACGTGGACCGACCGGAAATCGTCGATGATCACCTGATGTGACCCGGCAAGCACCTCGACCCGCTCCTTGCCCGCCACCGGCGGGGTGCTGCTGTAGGCGATAGACGCGACGGAGCCGTCCGCAAACCGCAGCGCCACCACCACGCCGTCGTCCCCCCGAGACGGGTCGCCGCCCAGGACGCCTGCCGTATCCTCGATATCGGCCCCCACCAGAGCCTGGGCGAGGTCGACGAAATGGCACACCTCGCCGAGCAAGCGGCCGCCCTGACGCCGGTCCAGATACCAATGACCGTCAGGGACCCGGCCCGCAGCGATCCGGTAGACCACAAGCTTCGGTGTCTGCACCTCCGCCAGCACCTGCCGTGCGGCGAGCGCGGCGGGTGACCAGCGCCGGTTGAAGCCGAGGGTGAGCTGACGCCCGGAGCCACGCCACGCCTTCTCTACTTCGTCCATGTAGGCGCAGGTCAGCGCCAGCGGCTTTTCGCACCACACGTCCCGCCCGGCGGTCAGGGCCCGACTTGCGAGTTCGGAGTGCACGTCGTGCGGGGTGGCGATCACGACCAGACTGACGTCCGGGTCATCGATGACAGCGGCTGCGTCCGAGACCGCCTTCTCGAACCCGTGCCGTTCCGCGGCCCGCCGTGCGGAGACACCGCTGGCCGTGGCCACGGCTACGAAGCGCTCGAAGCCGGCGCCCCGGAAGGCGGGCAGCAGCGTCCCGGTGGAAAAAGCGCCGGCTCCGATCCAGCCGACTCCGGGCACGGAACGGTCAGCCGGGCTTGGCTTGAGACGCACCGGATTCTCCGGCCCCGCCGCGGCCGGATAGGTGAGACGGATCGCTAGGCAGGGCTCGGTCCGCTCCTGCAGGAGCCGGAATGCCTCATCCGCGCGGTCGATGCCGAAGGACTGGGTGATCAGGTCAGACACCCGGAGCCGGCCTGCGGCGAGCAGGTCGAGCACCGCCTCCTGGTTCCTGCCCTCGGTCCAGCGCACCTGCCCGGCCGGGTAGTCGACCCCCCATGCCTCGTAAGACGGCTCGTAGCGGCCCGGGCCGTAGGAGCGGGCGAACAGCAGCGAGATCTCCCGCTCATAGAACGGGGCACGACGGGTTGGCATGCCCACGTCGCCCACGATCACCACTGCGGCCCGGTCCCGGCACAGTGCAGGTGTCCGTGACATAGGGCCCGACGACTGGTCAGCGGCGCACACCAGCACGGCGTCCGCTCCCCGCCCACGGGACCAGCTGAGGACCTGGTCCGTGGTCGAGTCACCCGACTCGTCCAGGGCCAGAACACCGACCCCGGCCGCGGTCTCCCTGGCAAACCCGTTGGGGTCGATCCCGGCCACGTCGCATCCGGAGGCCATCGCCACCCGCGCCGCGAGCTGGCCGACGAGCCCGAGCCCGAGAACCACGACTTTCGAGCCTGGGCCGACCTCCGACAGGCGCAACGCGTGCAGAGGGATGGACGCGAGAGTGGCGAACGCCGCGTCCTGCGCCGGCACCTGGTCGGGCACGACCGCGCACAGTAGGCCGGGCACCGCCTGGAACTCGGCGTGGCTGGCCTTACCTGCGCCGCCCGTCGCGACTAGCTGGCCGACTCCGATCCCGTCGACGGCGGCGCCGACCTCGACTACCACCCCGGCCGCGGAATAGCCCAGGGGCACGTCGGCGGCGAGACGGCCCCGGGCCGCTCGCGCCGCGGCCGGGATACCCTCTGCCTGGGCCTTGCGCACAACCTGGCGGACCAGATCCGGCCGGGCCCGCGCCTTGGCGAGCAGGCTGGACCTAGCGAGCGCGGTGACCGCCCGTTCGGTACCCGGGGAGATGACCGAGGCCACGGTGCGCACCAGCACCTCGGTCGGGCTGATCACCGGACGGGGAACCTCGAGCACCTCGACTGGGCCGCCACTGACCGGCTGTACGACTTGCTTCACATCGCTCTCTCTCCGTCCGCGCCGCCGCTGGTACGACTCCATACCGTGGTGATGCCGACCGCGAGCGCCGCATCCACTCGGCAGGTCAACACGGGCGCGTCAGCGGTGCTCCCGAACCCGGCGGCCACCGCCCTGGTCTCCGTGGCCAGCGCCACCGGGGCGGTAGCCGCCACCGTCACCGCGAAAGCGCCGGCCGAACTGGTGACAAACGCTGCGCCGTCGGCGACCCGCACCGTCGACCCGGCCGCCAGCTGCCAGCGGATGACGATCTTGTGCCGGCCTTGCCCGGTGACGGTGTCCTCGACCCGCAGCCCATCACTGGTCAGCGACCAGCGCCGATGATGCAGGGGCCGGCCGCGCAGTCCCCGGAACCCATCGTGGACCGCCTCGCAGGTGATCCTGGCAGCGCCAGCGTGGACGGCCAGACCGCTGACCCGGGCTCGCCGTCCGGCCCGGAACACCCCCCACACCTCAGTCGAGTCCGCTTCGTCCACCTGCACCGTGCTGTGCGCGGCGGTGGACCGCTCGTGGCGGCGCATCGGCCCCGGCTCGTAGGTCGATGTGCCGGTGTCGACCAGCAGTGGGACCTTGTCCACGTGCACCAGGCAGCCGAAGGTGTCGGCATGCGCGTGCGCAGGCAGTGACGGTGGGCACGGCGGGCCGACATCGGCGAGCAGGTGCCAGCCGCCGGCCACGGCGCGCACCAGGCCGGTTGCCGGGAGCACGAACAGCCGCCTGGTTTCCAGTATCGGTGCCGGCCGTAGCGCGGCGATGAGCTCGCGGTCGACCAGGTAGCCGTCATTGAGCAACGGCACCTGGCCGTCGGGAGTGAGCACTACGGCTAGCCAGTGCTGCATGCGGGCGATGGCCATGGTTATCTCCCCCGCCGGGGGGCGCCCGCCGGCCCGCAGCAGGTCCGCCACGTCGACGAGGTCGGCCAGCACCTGGCAGTGATAGGCGGGCGCGCGCTCGTAGTGGCCGCCGTCAGGCAGGACCTGCCGGGGCAGCTCGCTGGCCAGCCGCCGCAAGGCCAGCCGCAGCAGCTTCTCGTCGGCGAAGAAGACGGCAAGGCCGGCGAGCGCCTTCAGTCCCTTGATCAGGTGGTTGCCGCCGACGTCGTATTCCAGGTGACGGCGCAGAAATCCGGCGTGCGCCGCGAGCCCGGCGATAAAATCAGGCTCGATATCGCTGCTGGCCACGAGGGCGCGGTGCAGGCCGCACCACGACCACGCGCGCAGCGCGGCGGGGTACGGGTGCCAGGCATCGCCGCGGCCGAATTCGGCTGATGCCTGCCAGGACCGCCACAGCCGGGCGAACAGGGCCCGGGCGGCCAGCCGGTCCTGGTCCGTAGCCAGCCCCCACGCCCAGTCCCAGTAATACAGGTGAAAGCGCCAGAGCCGCGGTGCGTCGGAGTGCTCCCAGCCGAGCTCGCGCTCGCGGACCAGCCCGAGCAGGCTGATCTTGCCCGTCCGCAGTTCAGCCAGGCTGGGCCAGCAGCCAGGGGTCATTGCGTCTACCGGGCACGCCGCATCCGGCCAGCCGACCGCGGCCGCTGGGTCCGGGCCTGGCATGATCAGGCGCCCCACTTCCGGGAACCTGCGCACGCCGGCCCGCTGAATGCGCAGCCGCGCCCGGTGCGCCAGCTGGGCGGGCCTTAGGTGGACCACGGTCCGGCCCAGGACGGCGAGGTCGGCGCGGTCGGCGCGGTCGGCGCGGGTCATACCGCGAGCCCCAGCAGGCGGGCCTCGTCACCGATGCCGCTGGTAAACGGGCGTGGGGCATAGCCGAGATCACGGATCGCCGCCTCAATCGGGAAGGCCTTGTCCTCAGCCAGCCGCCGGACCTGCTCCGGCCGGATCCTGGGATGGCGGCTCAGCAGCTCATAGCCGCGCGCCAGCGCCACCAGCGGCGCGAGTGGTACGGGCACCAGCCGGGTCCTGCTTCCGACCGCGCGGGCGCAGGTGCGCAGAAGTTCCGCGAATGGGAGCGGCTCGGGCCCGGCCACGTTGTACAGCGAGCCTGTCGCCGCGGGCCGCTGCAGCGCGTCCAGCACGGCGTCGGCGACGTCGCCCACGTGCACCGGCTGGTGCAGGCATCCGCCGGTGGCAGGCACCGGCAGCGCCGCCACCCGGCGCAGCAGCGGAAGTAGCCGGGACAGGTTTCGATCACCGGGTGCACCGTAGATCATCGTCGGCCGCAGGATCGTCCAGTCAAGTCCGCAGCCGCGAATCTGCTCCTCCGCGGTCAGCCGGACCTGCCTGGTGGGCGGGTGAAGGGTCGTGGTCACCGCGGTGGTGGAGACGAACACGGCCCGCGGGATGCCTGCCTCCTCAGCGGCCGCGACGATGCCCGGGCCGTGACCATAGCCCAGCGACGCCAGGCAGACCAGGGCCTCACAGCGGGCCGCGGCGAACACCTCATCAAGGTGGCGAGCATCGTCGAGGTCGCCACCCAGAGGTCGCGCGCCGTGGGCTGCCACTGCGCGGGCGGCTTCCGGGCTCCGAGCCAGCGCCAGGGTCTGGTGCCCGCGGCGGGTCGCCTCGCGTAGCACGTAGCCACCGAGAAATCCGCTGCCGCCAACCACCAGGAGCCTCATCACTGGCTTCCTGGCGCGTCGAGGAGCTTGCGGTACAGCCGGGCCAGCGCCCTGCGATCGAAGTGCTTCTCGACGTAGCAGCGCCCCTGGAGTCCCATCGCGTGCCGCTGCTGCGGGTCGGCTGCGAGCACCCGGATCGCGGTCGCCAGGGCCTCGCTATCCGCCGGTGACACTACCCAGGCGCCGGCCTCGCGCAGGATCTGCGCGGCCTCACCCGCCAGCGCTGCCACGACGGGCTTGCCGGCCGCGAGGTACTCGAACATCTTCGACGGGATGAAGGACGAGAACAGGGGCATGTCACGCAGCGGGACCAGGCAGATGTCGGCGGCGGCCAGGAGCGCCGGGACCTGCTCATGCGGAATCCCAGGGAGCAGGGTGACGTTGCGCAGTCCGTGTTCGGCGACCCGGTGCCGCAGCCGTTGCTTGTCTGCACCGTCGCCGACGAACGCGAACCGGATCGCCTCATCCGTGAGCTGACTGGCGGTGTCGGCCACCGATGTCAGCCCTTGCGAGATGCCGTGCGTCCCGGCGTAGAGCACCAGGCAGTCACCGGGGCAGGCGCCAAGCCGGACGCGCAGCTGGGCATCTGCTGGGGCATCAGGATCGAACTCGCCGGGATGCACGCCGTTGCGGATGGTGTGCACCTTGCCGGCCGGGACACCGCGCCCGATCAGGTTGGCGCGGAACCCGTCGCTCACCACGATCACGGTGTCGGCCGCCGCGTAGGCGGCGAGTTCCAGCCGTTCCAGCAGGCGGATCACTGGGCGGCTGGTCAGCACGCCGAGTTCGGTAAAGATCGCCGGCCACAGGTCGCGGACTTCCACCACGAGCCGCGCCCGTTTGAGCCGGGCGAGCAGCCACCCGGCGCCGACGGCGAAGAAGGTTGGCGAGGAGACGACGATCACGTCAGCCGGTCCGCTGGCGCGGCCGCCGAGCAGCACGCTGCTGATCATGAAGCTCAGATGGCCGATGGTCTTGCGGGCTATTCCTTCGTTCGGGGTGGCGTACAGCCAGGTGCGCAGCACCCGGTAGCCGTCGCGCCGCTCGCGGTACCGGATCGCGCCACGATATTCGGGCGGTATCACACCGGTCGGGTGGTTGGGCATGCCGGTAAGGACAGTGACGTCGTCGCCGTCCGCGGCCCAGGCAGCCGCCAGGCTGGACAGACGGGCCTGCGGCGCCCCGGTCTCCGGCGGGAAGTAGTGGGTCACGATGATGATCCGCATGTCAGTTTCAGCTCCTCCCGGACCAGACGGCGGGCGAGCAGCGCCGGTGACCGCAGGTACGTGGCGACGACCGCCGTCCCGGCCAGGTCTGCGGCGGCCCGCAGGGCAGGATCGCCAGCCAGGCTGGCCGCCCCGAGCAGGCTGAGCAGGACAGTGGTAGCCGCGGCCGCCACCGCCACCCGCTGGTGCGACCATCCGGCGTCGCACCAACGCTGGTAGACGTGAGTGCGGTGCGGCTCAAGCCAGCGCTCCCCGGCCCGGATGCGCCGTTGCAGCGTCCATGTGGTGTCGGCGATATAGAGCACGAGGGGACCGAGCACTGCCTCCGCCGGGATTCCGTGCAGAACGGCGTAGGCAGTCAGTGTCGCGAGGGCCGCACCCAGTGCGTAGCTGCCCGCGTCACCCAGGAACACCCGGGCCTGGCCGGCGTTCCACGGCAGGAAGGCGAGAGCGCTGACGGCAACGGCAGCGCCGGCCGGGATCAGGAACCCGTCGTGGCGCCACCACCCCAGGCCGGCAAATACGACGCCCGCGATCAGCGCATGCGCCCCGGAAATGCCGTTGACGCCGTCCATGAAGTTGAACACGTTCACGAACCCGGTGATCCACGCGGCGACCAGCACGACCAGCACGACGAGCACGGTCGCGGGTCCCGTCAGATCGCTGACGAGCAGCACGGCGACCATAGTGCCGCCGGCCGCCTGCATAATCAGCCGCGAGCCGACCACCAGCCCGCGCAGGTCCTCGGCGAACCCGAGCAAACCGAAAACGGCCACGGCAAACGCGAAGACGGCCTCGTTCGTGCCCCCGATCAATCCGGCGGCCACCAGCAACCCAGCGGCGATCGGGATTCCCCCGCCGCGGGGCGTGGGGACGGTATGGGAAGACCGCTGACTTGGAACATCGATAATGGCCGCGCGGCGCAACAGCGGAATCGTCACAGCTTCCGCCCCGGCGACCACCGCGCCGCATGCGGCCACGGCAAACAGATCAGTGAATTCCCCCGGCATGACTCTGTCGGTACCTCCCTCCGCCTTGAACCCGTCGGTGGTTAGCGTGGGCTGCGGTTTTTTAT
>Ga0302181_10000683_pt1 | contig 26903 bp, 20 predicted proteins | sample I_Palsa_E3_3_FD_198786 | JGI IMG/M metagenome (GOLD analysis project Ga0302181, IMG submission 198786) | Peat permafrost microbial communities from Stordalen Mire near Abisko, Sweden - I_Palsa_E3_3 | ecosystem: Environmental > Terrestrial > Soil > Palsa > Peat permafrost | place: Sweden...
CGCCACCGCCTGCCGCATCCGCAGCCGGCCCGGCGGGGTCGCCGAGGTGATGACGGTCTCGGCGCGGCCCCCGGCGCTGGCCTCGCGCAGCGCGCGGCCCAGCCGCCGGGCGGCGGCCTGCTCGTCCGGGGTGGGCTCGCGGGTGGTTCCCGTGGTGCCGCCGGAGCCGTCGCCGGGGTCGCGGGCGAAGACCCGTGCGGAAGCGTCGCCGGCCTGACGGCGGGCCTTGTTCTCGGCCTCGCGGGCCTCGGCCGCCCCGGGCGGGAAGGGTGGCGGCGGCGCGAACTCGGCCCTGGAAGCGTCCTCGACCCGGGCGGACGCCTCGCCGACCGCCGAGGCGACCGGCGACGGCGGGCCGCCCGCCTCGGCGGGGTCGGCCTTGGGGGCCGGCTGGTCGGGGGCGACGCCGAGGATGCGGCACCAGCGGCGGCCGAGGCGCACCATGCCCTTGGCGTCGTCGTCGCGGGTGCGGTGGGCCTCGCGCCACACCTGGCGGAGCTGCCCCAGCTTCTCCTCCCCGATCACGGCGGCGACCGCCCTGGCGACCGGCTCGACCTCGGCCGCCTCGAGGATGCCCGCGTCTTCGCGGGCGAGGATCAGCGCGGCGGCCGACCCGGCCTCGGCCGCGCTCGCGGGCGGGGCAGCGGCGGCGGCGAAGTCGCCTATCACGATCTGGCAGGTGCAGGCGCGCAGCCAGGCCCGGTCACCGGGCCGGCGAGTGACCTGGCGGGCCTCGATGCGGGATTCTTCCAGCGCGGTCGCGGCGGCCGACCAGGCTGCGTCCGTGCCCTGGGGGGCGCGCCATCGGGAGTGGGCGGCGTGCGCGCACTCGTGCACCGTCGCGCCCCACAAGGCGGGGTAGCGCTCCCGGTCGGCCGGGTTGGCCGGGTCGGCGGTGGCCGGGTCGACGCCGAGGTGGTCGGCGTTGACCTCGATCTCCGCCGAGGCGGGGATGAAGCAGGCCGGGGCACCCCGGCCCGCGCCGGGGGCAACGGTGACGGTCAGGTCGTCGCGGCCGGCGACCGGGGCGACCTGCGCGGTCATCTGGGCAGAGAAGGCCAGCCAGGCGGCGGCGGGGCGGGGGCGGGAGGCGGGGGCGGGGGCGGGCGGGGTCGCGCTCATCACAGCGCTCCTTCCAGGGCGGGGGTGAGTTAGATCTGGCGGCCGAGGGCGAGCGGGGCGACCGGCTTGCCGAAGGTCTTCGCGAGGGTGGAGGCGACCACGTCGCGGTCCTCGGCGGGCGCGACCCCGGCCAGGTTGGCCAGCGCGACCTCCAGCCCGAAGATCCTGCTGACCTTGGCGAAGGCGAGCAGCTCGCGGAGCTGGGGTGACCAGCCGGTCTCGCCGCTGGCCTGCCGGGTGGCCAGGTTGCGGGCGGCGGTGATGGCCCGGGAGTCGATGCCGAGCGACCGGGCCAGCTCGTAGTCGGTCGCGACGTCGAACTGGAAGGTGAAGCGGCTGGACAGGGCCTCGGTGAGGACCGCGCCGTGGACTCCCGGGTTGTGGCCGGCTACGACGTAGAAGCCGTCGGCGGCGGTGACGGCCTCGCCCTTGTGGGCCTTGACGGTCACCTCGCGGCGGCCGTCCATCGCGGGGTAGCAGACGGCGAGGACCGCCGGGCTGATCAAGGTGGCGTCATCGATGAACAGCACCCGGCCTTCCTGCATGGCCCTGATCAGCGGCCCGTAGATGAACTCGTACGTGCCGTCCGGCTTCTGGGTGTACTCGCCGACGAAGTCGCCCACCGTGGTGTCGCCGTCGCCCGCGACCGTGATCAGGTCGGGGAAGGCCGCCTCGACCAGGCTGGTCTTGCCCGTGCCGGGCGGCCCGGCCAGCAGGGAGGGCACTCCCTCGGCGCGCAGCGTGCGCAGCGCCTCGACGTCGGCCATGCCGGCCAGCACGCGGGGCCGGTAGACCTGCCCGCCAGGGCGAGTCACAGGGCCGGGCGCGGCCTTCGGGGCGGGAGCCTTCGGCGAGGCCGGCGGCGCTGGCGGGGCGGCCGGCTTCGGCTCGGCCGGCGGGGCGGGCGAGGCGGCCGGCTTGGGGGCTGCGGGGGCGGGGGCGGCCTTGGGCGGGGCGGGGGCCTTGGGGGTGATCGCGGCGGCTGCGGCGGCGGTCGCCGAGTTGGCCTCGTACCGGAGCGGCTTGCCGGCGAGGCGCGCGGCCTCGGCCCGGTCGGCCAGGGTGGTCAGCGCGTTGCCGACCGCCCCGGCCGAGCGGCCGAGGTCTTTGGCGATCTCGCCGACCGTGTGCGGGCCGGGGCGGGCGGCGAGCCACTCGGCAACCTGGCGGCGAAGCTGGCCGTTGCCGAGCCGGCCCTTGGCCGGGGCGGGAATAGCGGGGGCGGTCATCGGGAATACCTCCGGGAAAACGCGAGTGCGGAAATTACGGGCGGGCGCGCGCTTCGCCGTGACCAGGTTATTAATTACCGGGGAATTTCCCCCGGAATTACCGGGCACACCACGACGCTATCTCGCCTTTTCCGAGGCAGTCAACGCCTTTCCGCCTCGAAATAGCCAATTTCCGCGCCAATTTCCCCGAATTCCGTCACTCACCGCTGCCAATTCAATTACCGTCCGCCCTCGCACCTTTCCCGCCGCGCCGGCCGCCTTTCCCGCGCCTGCCCTCGCCGCCCGCCAGCCACCTCGCGCGCCTGCCCTCGCCTGCCCGTACGGCCTCGCGGGGCCGGGCGGGCACGGGTCTGCAGGCAAGCACGGGGCTGCGGGCACGGACAAGAGGGGTGAGAGCAGCTGACACTGAACGGATACGAGGCCACGGACAGGAGGCCGGGAATTGACGTACGTCACGCATCTGCGGCGGGCCACGGATGATTGTTTTATAAGCCTTACGCTTATATGAGTCGGGGAGTGCACTGGAAGGTTTATTATCGCCGTGTCCTGCACGTCCGCTACTGAAAGGGGGCTCCGCTGTCGGCAGGTACCCCTATTGGAGTACGTATTAGCTGACGGTGCGGCGGGGTGACAGGTTCGCGAACCCGGCTAAACGGTCTGCTTATTCTGCTGACCGTCCCGGGCCTCTGCCCCGGGCACCGGGCCGGGGGCCCTCCGCGCCGGCAGCGGCCAGCCCGCGGACCGGGCGGGCGGGTGCCGGCCGTGAGCCGGCCGGCCCGTGGCCGTCGAGCCGGTCCCGGTAGGTTGCCACGCCTTCGCGTGCCTGTCGAGCCGCCGCCCGCGCCACGGCCCGGCCGGCGCGGGGATGCAGCCGGGGTCAGGCGGCGCGGGAGACGGCCGGCGGCTGGCCCTCGCCGGCCCGAAGCTGGCGCAGCAGGTCGGAGGCAGCCTGGTTGGACACGCCGAGCCGGGCGCGGAGCGCGTCGCGGGTGATCGGCTGCCCGTGCTGGTCCTGGTGCTCGGCGGCGGCCCGCCGCGCCGCCGCCAGGAGCGCCTCCTCCCCGCCGTCCTGGGCTTCGTCCCCGGCAGCCGGCAGCGGGGACGGCCGTCCCGGCGCGGACGGCTCGCCCGCAGCGCCGTCCGCGCCCGCGATGAGGCGGGGACGGCGGGCGGCGCGGCGCTCGATCATCGAGACCGCCACCAGGAACGCGCCCGGCGGGACGGCGGCCACGATCCGGCCCCAGGCCGTCGGCTGGGCCTGGGCCAGGTTGGCCGCCAGGCTCAGCAGCACCCCGCCCGCGAGCACCACGGCGGGCCACGACAGCCGCCGGGCGGTGATACCGAGCTGCTTGTCGCGCTGCCGCTCGCGGGCGGCCATCACGCAGGTCAGGTCGACGCAGACCGCCACCGCCCAGGACATCGGGCCCGCCCTGGCCGTGCTCGGCGGCGGTGTCGCGGATGTGGGTGAACGACCCGGCCCCGGCGATCACCGCGAGCACGGTGACCGGCAGCGCGTCGGCGACTGCGAGCAGCAGGCGGCCCGCGCTCACCAGCCGTCCCGCCGTCCTGCCCGTCCCGGACGGCCCGGCGGGCCGTCCCCGCCCCGTCCCGGCCTCGCGCGGTTACCGCTGTGCCGGGGCGGGGCTGCCCCGGGGAACGCTGAGTCCTTCACGCCTGGTTGCCTCCTGAACGCACGGCCGGCCCTGACCCTGCCGGCGGCCACCACGCCGCCGGCAACGAGGGGGGCACGCCCCGGGCGGGCCGGGGCGGAACTCCCCCCATCAACAGAAATCCGGTTTTCGATGCCCTTTTTCACCCTCGGGTCCGAAATCAGTTACCAGAGAGGCAAAATTAGCCCACTGTTACAGGAGGTTGATATACCTGGCTTGTACCTTTCTTGGTCCTTTGGTGTACCTGCGGTGTACCTCGGGCTGCCTTTTCGCCGGTCCTGGCCGTCGCACGGCGGTGGTCTGCTAACCGTCGCTTTTCACGCGCGGCGCGGGCCTGGAGGGCCGAGGGCACCTTGGCCTTGGACGCGGGCGCGGTTCCGGCCTTGCCGGGAGGCCGCGCTGGCGCCCGAGGCGTCAGGTTCCGCCGCCCGCGTCGGCGTGTCCAACCAGGCCGCCTCCGAACTGCTCCGCCAGCTCCGCGCCGACCAGGACCGCCCGCCGGGAGCCGCACGCGCCGCCTGCCTCCTGCCGCCGTCCCGCGCGGGCAGCGGCAAGCCGGCGGCGTCGGCCTGGGGAATCAGCGCACGTCAAGAGACCTTTCGAAGGTCCGCCAGGCCCGGTTCACCACCTCTTCGTCACCGTTAGCCCTGCCCCACCACAGGCCGCTGAGAGCGTCCACGACGGCGTAGCAGGCCAGCATCTCGCGCTCTTCGGGGGCAAGCGCACGCCCGTAACCCGCGAAGAACTGCTCGCGGAGATCCGGCCTGCGGTCCCACGGGCCGTACTCCAGCCGGGCCAAGTCACGGACGGCCGCAGCGGGCTCGGCCCTTTCCCAGTCAATGACGCCCAGCCGGCCGCTGCCCGAGTCCCAGATCCAGTTACGAGGCTGGAAATCCCCGTGGCTGGCAACGGCCGGAACCCGTGGGCCGAGCCGGGCAAGCCGCCCCGCGCACTCGCGCACCAGTGCCCGCTGCGCCGGCGTGAGCAGCCCGCCGGCCTCGCCCAGGTACCCGTCCACCCGGCCGGCCAGGCGGCCGACATCGGCCCCGGAGTCCGCCGCCTGCCTGCTCTCGTGCAGGCGCCCGAGCAGCAGGCCAGCCTGCCGGTGCACCGCTCGCTCCTCCCGCAGCCCGAGCCCTAGCCCCTGGACAGGCTCGCCGGGCACAGCCGTAACGACCATGACCAGGAGTCCGGGGTCCGCAGCGGCCAGCTCAGGGACGCGCCCCGGCCCGAGCGCCCGCGCCCAGCCCCGCAAGGCGGCCACCTCCCGCGCGTGAAAACGGCCAGAGGAATGGCGCTTGAGGTACCAGCACCCGCCGCAGGCGCCGGTCAGCCGCCATACCGCCGAGCTGTCCCGCTGCCAGGAACAGTCGGTCACGTCCGTGAGCTCCCCCGCCACCTGGCGCGCCAGCGCAGCCAACGGCCCCGGCAGATCCGACACAGCCCGAATCCTCCCACGGGCCGGGCCGCTTCGGGGCACGACACGCTCGTCGCTGCGGTAGGCGGCGACCGTTGACTTGCCGGCGCCGGGAGCCCCTGCGAGAAAGATGAACGCCCTCACGAGCTGACCGTAGTGGCCCCGGACGAGAGAGCCGTCTCACTTACGGTGCCGGGACGGGGCCGGCTGGCCTGGCGTGGCAGGCTACGGGCTGCTTGGGCTGGCTGGTCGGCGGGCGAGCAGGCTGTAGGTGTTGGGCAGGCGCCCGTCCCAGGCTGCGGCGCGGACGCCGCCTGGTCTCCAGAAGGGCTCCGGGTACTCGGCGAGGGAGAGAGGTTCCATGCCCGCGGTGATCACGGCGGTGACGACCTGGCCGAGGGTGTGCTGCCACTCGACAGCTCCGCGGGCGGGGAAGGTGTCGTTGACGTGGCTCCGCGCGAAGTAGCTGCGGTCGGCCCTGATGCCTGGCGTGTCCTCGTCCCAGGTCCACAGGGGGACCGCCGGGTGTCCCTCGTAGAAGAACAGGTGCCCGCCGGGGCGCAGGAGCCGGGCTGCCTCGCGCGCCCACGCGTCCAGGTCCGGCATCCAGATCAGCGCGCCCTTCCCCGTGTAGACGAGATCCGCAGTCCCGTCCGCGAGCGGGACGCCGGGCACCGTGCCGACGATGTACCGGCACGCCAGCCCCAGCTCGCCGGCCCGCTGCTGCGCGGCCCCGGCGGCGGTGCAGCTGTAATCGACCCCGACCACCGACTTCGCGCCGGCCTGGACGAGCGCGGCGTCCTCCAGCCCGTGGCCGCTCTGCAGGTGCACGACCTCGGGGGCGCCGTCCAGGATGTCCCTGAGAAGGCCCCGCTCGACGGCGTTCAGCGAGGCTCCGGACTCGGCCTGCGCGAGCAGGTGGTCGTACTCGCGGACGTGCTTGCGCGACGCGGCCTCCCAGGCCACCCGGTTCGCCTCCGTTACCGCGTCCATGCCGTCATGGTCTCCGCACGCGATTGCCGCTGTCAAAGGCATTGCACCGCACGGGCGGCGCTTCCAGCGGAGACGGAGTCCCGCCGCCCGCCTCCCGCCGTTAGCAGGGACTCTGAGGGGAGTCCGGGGGATACGGCTGGTAGACGCGCTGTCGGCGCGGAGGGGTGAGGTTTATTTCCTTTTGCGAGGCAGGTTCCGGCGATCACGCTAGGCGGCAGATGCCTCAGATAGCCCCTTCCCAGAGCCGAGTCGTCTGATCCATTATTGCCGTCAGCCCATAATGCGAATGAACGCGAGACATGGCCATTTGCGTCTTCTCTTCGGTTACGTCCGGATCCTCAAGGCACTTGCTAATTCCTGCTGCGAGCGCCCGGGGGTCGCGTTGCGGAACGATTCGGCCGGCATGTCCTCCCGCGAGGGCTTCGACCATACCCGGAACATCTGTACAGACCGCAGGAAGCCCTATTGCCATCGCTTCCAAGAGTGCATACGGCATTCCCTCGGCTGTACTTGAGAGTACGAATAGGTCGTGATCGCGAAGGAGTGGTAGCACGTCCGCGTTCCACCCTCGCAGGAACACTCGCCCGCCGAGCCGCAGGCGCTTTATCTGTTCGGAAAGCTCAGGCCCGGCCGGCCCTTCACCGTATATGTTAAGCTCGCCTACGAGTTCATCGGGCAACAGGCCAGCTGCAGATATCAAAGTGTGCAGCGACTTCTCAGGCGCAAGCCGCGCAATTGTGATAATTCTTGCAGGTGTGCGTGGTCGCAGTGTCAATTTTCGGTATTTGGCAATGCGTTCCAGGTCGACAGCGTTATTGATGACCACGGAGCGCACTCCTTCGAGCCCTACCGCGTCAGCCATGGTGTCCCGGTTGCCCGATGAAACGAACACAACGGCAATAGCGGTCGCGTATGAGGCGCGTATCTCGGCTTGGTGTGCGCTTGACAGTTTGATCTGCTGGTCTACCTGCTGCTCGGTAATGATTAGCGCGATTCCCAGGCTTCTAGCCACGAAGCGTAGCGCCAGGCAGGATCGCGGTGATCCGCCCACGATGTGAATGCCGTCTGGCCGTGATTCTTTCAGCAATGACAGGCATGCGCTCTCGGTTACTTCTCGTGCATGCCGCTGACGGTGGAGAGGGAGCGGGATGGCTCTTATCCGTCGGGCTGCCGCCGCGCTCGCGACGGGACTGGTGGAGGTCTGCTCGAAGAGCAGCGTTACTTCGTGGCCATGACGCTGAATCGCGTCGAGGAGCGCGACGACGTAGTTGTCAACACCGCCCTCGCTTGTTACGTCAGTCGCGACCGCGATTTTCACAGCTGGCCCCGCCCGGCCGACACTGCCTGAGTGGCGTACTCTACGACAATTCCCGATGCCACGGCCGCGACATAGAGGACGGCGAGCAGATACCGCCGGGCGGGTGCGGTAGACGCTGGCCCGGTTGCGACCGCACGCCGCCACTCCTTGCTGAGGGACGTCCTCGCGGCAGAGCGGCGCATCTCTGAACGGCCCTGCCACCACGCTCGTCGAAGCAGGTAGGCGAGCCGCGTCCGGTCCGCCGACACGTAGTGGCTGGCCGCCGAACCCGCCAGGAACCGTTCGGTCGCTCCGGCTCTCCGCAACTCTGCAAGGAAGGTGGTGTCTTCCCCTGACAGGAGCGCTTTCCCGTGCCGACCGAGTTCGGTGCGGAACTGGAGCCCGGCTTGCCTCGCGAGCCGGGCGTCGAGCGCCATGCAGGCACCCCAGGTCGTTGCCAGTTCGACCGTGTGATGGACCCCGAGATAGTGGTACTGGCCGCCGGTCAGCCACCACGGCAGTCGGCTCTGGAACCTGGGTGCCAGCCACACCCCGACGATCCCGGCTCCGTCGCCCACCGTGTCCCTGATCGCCTCGATGGTCTCTGGCGGCACGACTGCATCGTCATCCACGTACACGAGGTGCTGGTGCCGGCACTGGGCCAGAGCGCGGTTCCTGCTGTAAGCGAGTCCGCGGTTGCATCCGTTGATGGTGACGCGGACTCCCCGGGCTGCCAGGTCGGTTAGCCGCTCTCCCATCTCAGGCCCCGGTTCGAGATCGACTATCAGCAGGATCTCGTCGTCCTCTGCGGTGCTGTCGAGGAGCAGGCCGACGCCAGCCAGGTTCTGCGGGCGGTTACTGCACACTGCGATGGAAAGGGGGGTTCCCACCCGCGCATCACCCTCTGTAATGTGGAGAGGCAGATATCCGTAGTTTCACCCTTTAGTATGACATCGACCAGCCGTCAGTGCTTGGCGCTGGTGAGCGGGCTGCTACTGCCAGCAAGCTCCGCTGATCACCGCCTGGTACAGATCCAGGTACTGGGAGGCGATCCTCACGTGCCCCCATTGGGCGCCAGCCGCAGACCTCAGCACCGCCGGCTCTGGTCCGGCCTTCAGGAGTTCCCGCGCGGCGGCTGGATCGAAGGCTGTGCCAAACGGAACCAGGTGACCCACCTGTGGGACGATTTCCGGCAGACAGCCGTTGAAAGTGGCAATCACCGGCGTTCCGCTCGCTGCTGCTTCCGACACCACGGTCGCGCCCGGTTCGCACCAGGTTCCGCCCCAGGGGCCTGCCTTCGGCTGTGAGAGCACGAGGACCGCCCTCGCCCTGGCGAGCAAGTCCAGGCGCTGACGGCCTCCTATTTCGCCGAGGAACTTAACTGAGGCGCCTCCGGTGGCCTCGACCTGCGCTCGGTACTCCGGCTCCCAAGATGGACCCGCGATCACCACGGGTAGCCCAGCAGCCCGTGCGAATGCCGCCGCCCCCAGCGCTCCCTTGTGCGCTGACACCCGTCCCAGGAAGAGGAGGAAATCACCCTTCCGTCTGGCTATCTCATAACGCGACACGTTCACCGGTATGCGTATGACCGGCGCTCTATCGGTAGCCCCGGCGTTCCTCCTCTGCGCGGCGGAGAGGTAGACGCAGTTACCGGGATACCTCGGCTGTCCGGTCAGATGATGCGTAGAGAGATAGGCAACGCCGGATCTTGTGTCTTCCGGCCCCACGATCCCGTTCGTATGATCATGAACGATGTCAACGTACGCGCGGCCTACCCACTCCTTGATCTCTGCCTGCGTGGCGGCCGGGATGACGGTAAGGCGCGGATGAAAGGACCTGCTGGCCGGAGCACCGAGCAGGAACACCTCGTGCCCGAGTGCTAGCAAGCCGTCGAGCAGGTTCGCAGCGACCCATTGGACTCCTCCGTAACCTTCCGGAGGCACGGTGATCCATTGGCCGGGCCGGGTCGGCGACGGGAACGGCGGATTGATGACAGCTACCCTGAGCGTACTGCCCACCTCGATCAGCCGCCTCTCGAGAGATAGCCCGGAGTGAAGAATAGTCCAGGATGCCCCGGAGCGAACTCCGGCCCGGCCGGTCGTCCCTCAGCTCCAGCCGATAGCCCGACCTCCAGCACCCTTGACGTGATGGTGGTCGCAAGCCATCGAGACTTTGCGATTACACGGCAGTGCCTGTGGAACCTCGCCGCGTACGTCCCGTATCGGCGGAGCGTGTATCTGGTGACGGACCAACCGCGTCGAGGTGAGGATCTCATCGGCTCACTCGGCCTCACTGGTTTTTCGGTCGTACCGGATTCCGAGGTGCTGTCGGAAAGGGAAAGCCTGCTTCCGGGCTGGTACAAGCAGCAGATCATTAAGCTTCGCGCGGATCACGTTCTCGGCGGCAACATTCTCTGTGTCCTGAGTGGCGATACAGTCCTGGCTCGGCTGCTGCCGCGCTCCGAACTGGTCGCCCCTAACGGTCGCCCGTATCTCTACGTCAACCGCTATTGCTATCCTTCTCCTCACCTAGCGTATGAACGGCAGAGAGTCCGTGCCGTCGCTCAACTGCTGGGTGTCGCTCCTACCATCTCACTCGACCTTGGCGACTTCATCAGCGACCTGTTCTGCTTCGAGCGTGACGTTCTGGCATTGGCAGTCGCAAGGCTTGAGCAGCAGTTCGGGCAACCTTGGACACGGATCCTGGAAGGACGCGGCACATCGGAGGCAGACCAGGCAGGCTTCGGTGAATACACGCTGTACGCGGTGACAGCACTTGAACTGCTGCCCGAGCGACCGCCAGTGCGTGTGGCCCAGGAGACACACGTGCTACAACTGCACAGCCGCCACTCATTTGAAGCCGCACGCTTCCAGGCCCCCATTGTCCACATAGTAGACAAAGGAATCTCCGTCGATGAAGTAGTCGAAAGAGCAGCGCTATACGGAAAGGACATGCGACCCGCGAAAAACGGAGATTAGCGATAGTTAACAAACTGGACCGCGAAATCTAGGTCTTGTGCGCGGACTAGGCGCTGGACCGCCTGGAGATCGTCCCGGCTCTTGCTTGAGATCCGAAGTTCGTCGCCCTGGACCAGTGCCTTGACACCCTTCGGCCCGCTGTCACGGATGAGCTTCGACAGCTTCTTGGCATTCTCCTGGCTGATGCCCGCGATCACCGTGACTGTGATCTTATATAGCTTGCCGGATGGTGCGGGCTCGGTCGCCTCGATGTTCTTCAGCGAAACCTCGCGTCTAACGAGCCGTTCTTTGAAGAGGTCGAGGACAGCGTTCGCGCGCAGATCCGAATTAGCCTGGATCTCAATCGTCTCCCCGGACCACCTGATGCCCGCATCGACGCCCTTGAAGTCGAATCGCTTCGTGGTTTCCCTTGCCGTCTGGGTGACCGCGTTGTCTATCTCCTGGTGATCAGGCTTGTTGACGATGTCAAACGAGGACTCCGAGCTCATGGCGGCCATCGTACCTGGAAGCGTCGCCTGAGCGTCGCATCAGCGCGGTGAAGCCAGTGCGAGGCCCCAGAAGGCGTTGCATCCGGGCGAAGGCGCGATCAGCGACCACTGGAGGAGGGCCATATCCTCGGTAGGCGTTGGCGGATCGCGTGCCCTCGGCGTGACCGCATGCACAGTGGGTTAGCCGAGCGTAGCCTATCGGTGAGGAACCTCATGAAAATCGAACTCATCGCTCGCTGCGTGCGAGGAATCGAGTACGCGGTCGCCGACGAGATCACGGCACTGATGCCGGGCGACCTCACGTTGGGCGCCCGCGAGGTCAGGTTCCGGGTTCCCCGGCTAGACCCCGCCGTGTGCGGGCTCCGGACCCCGGACGATATCTTCCTGTCGGTCGGATCTGTCGAGGGCGTGGGCCACCGCAAGGACGTGCTCCCGTGGCTAGCAGAAAAGGTACGCCAGATGGACTGGCGCACGGCAGTTGAGATGGTTGCGCGGGTGCGGGAGCTGCCCGCCCCGCGTCGGTTCGACGTGGTGGCGAGCCTCGTCGGCCGCCGCAACTACTCGCGGTACGACGTCGAGGATGCGGTCGGCTCGGCGCTGAGCGGCGACCTGGGAGCGCGGTACGTCTCCCGGCGGCCCGCCGCCTCCGCCTCGATGCAGCCTGTCGCGCTCAGCGTCCGGGTGTTTATCAACGCAGACACGGCCATAATCGCGATCAGGCTGGCGGCCGACCCATTGCACCGCCGCTCGTATAAGCAAGATGCATCGCGGGGAACGCTGCACCCGCCAATGGCGGCAGTACTGGCCCGCTTGCTCTCGGTCAGTCCCCTTGAAACGGTCCTTGACCCTTTCTGCGGCGACGGAACCATTCTGATCGAGATCGCCGGGATCGCCCCGGGCGCGGAAATCCGCGGGTCTGACCTCGACCCGGCGCGCATCGATAACGCCGTTGCGAACGCGGCGCGGGCGAGTGTCGATATCTCCTTCTCTGTCATGGACGCTGGGCGGCTGGATCTCGGCGACTGGACAGTCGATGCACTTGCCGCCAATCCGCCCTGGAATCTCGCGGTAGACGCCACTGGACTCTTGAAGGACGGGCTTGACCAGTTCTGGGCAGAGGCCGCAAGGGTGATCTCTTCAGTGGGGCGAATGGGCATCATCGTGGACGCTGAACTCGGTGTATCCGCCGAGTTGCGCCGACTGGGGTACCACCTTTCCCTGGTACAGAGAGTTCGCCTAGCGGGGCGACTGAGCGAGATCGTCCTGTCCACGCCGCCAGGCCGTCCGCACTGGGCTCTGCCCGACGGGATCGCCAGGTGGAGGCGCGAAGCACTGGCCGCGGGCCTGGTGACCGACGACGGCTTCGAGGCGAGGACGGCCCGATGCTGACTGGCGCTTGCTCACAGTGGGCGTAGATTGATGTTGAAGTTAATGACGACCCGTTCGGATTTACCGTAGAACGGGGCGACTTCGTGGAGGATATCGGCAGGCCACATTAGCAGTAGTCCGGGCTTGGGCTTGATGAAGTAGCTCGTTTGCCGTACTCGGAAGCTGAACATTCCCGAGTACGGCATGGCCGGGTCCGGCGTACCGTCGTCCAGATAGTAGGCTCCGCACCAGCGTTCCTCAGGGTACGGCGGCCCGTAGCGCTCATGATTGTGCAGGACCTTGTGATCGCCGTCCTTGTAGAACTGAATCCAGCTCTCACTTATGCACGGCTGCTCTGCCTTGATGTCAGCGGTCTCCTGCACCGTGAACCTGTAGAGGTCCTCGACGATCGACTTCAGACGTTGAACTGGCTCCGCCGGATTTTCCAGGAAGTTGTTAGTCGGAACACAATGCCACACGCCTATGGCCGGGATCTGGGTCTCTGACCATGAGTCGTCATCGAATTCTATGGCTTTCCCCATGTCGGCGTGGTGCCTGACGTCGGGCACCTCGATTTCCGCTTGGCTCATCGAATCCCTGGCGATTCTGCTGAGATCTGCGTTAAAGTCAGCGAGGTCGGGGACCGGTACTTCGTGGTAGATGACAGGTATAGGAGCGATATGGTACAGGTCGCCTTTGACCGGCAGCAAAATATCAGGGGTACGACCGTAGGCCACGGTGATGATGCTCCCTTCCGGGGGTATCCGCTGGGCCGGAACCGGCGTGGCAACCTTGCCTTTGGATGGGGCAGAATGAGCTTGCATCAAGGGTAGCGTGGGCCGAGCCCACGGTCGATAGCGCACGGAGCGGCAAAGATGAAGACTGGCCATGAGCGCACTGGACCAGGTCAGCGATTCTCGGGGGAACCGGTCAGCGTTGTGACTGCATGCGACGAGGGCTACCTCCCGTATCTTGCGGTGTTCGCAACCTCACTGGCCTCTAATCGCGCTCCCGCCACGGAGGTTGAGCTGACGATACTTCAGCCTGGCATTGGCGAGTGGGCGCGGGACCGACTGGCCGAGCATACGCGCGGGATCACGCTCAACTGGGTCGATGTCGACGAGTCGGCGTACCGCGCCGTCGGCTTTCCGAACGAGCCCATGGTCCAGCGGCCCCATTACTTTCGGTGCCTCATCGGCACCATGCTTCCCCCAAATCTGCGGCGCTGCATCTACATGGACGGCGATACGCTGGTGCACGGGGATCTCGGGGATCTTTGGGCCACCGACTTGGGCGACTCCGTCGTCGGAGCCGCACTGGACTACTTCGTGCCGCGAACTGGTGACGCAATCGCGCCCTGGCGCGACCTCGAACTCGACCCGGAGGCCCTGTACTTCAATTCCGGGGTGATGCTCATTAACCTCGATGCGTGGCGCGCAGAAGACATTGGGACGCGCGTGCTCTGGACGTGCTGCCGGTATCGCGACTACCTGATGGCTCAGGGCAAGTGGCCGCAGCATGATCAGTTCGGCCTGAACGCAATTCTCCAGAATAGGTGGCATCGCCTCTCCCAGGACTGGAACTACCTCTCGGAAATGCCGTTCCACGAGCCGCGGGTAGTGCACTACTGCGGTGGGGGCAAGCCGATGTCGCGAACGTGCCAGCCCGAGTTCGCTGCCTGGTTCTACGACACGCTCGCCCAGACCGCATGGTGGGACCGGCGGCCATAGGCCAAGCCCGGCGGGAGGGATCCACCTGAGACGGGTCACACTGAGCGGTCGCCACTGGCGACTCGCAGGTTTGCGTCGATGCGCCGCCGACGTATGATGCCCGGGATCCGCGCGAGTAGCCATGCGGTGCTGTGCGCAAGCTCAAGCCATGCACGCCCAGGCGTCGACCGGCCCCCGACACCGTCTCCCGCCAAGTCGCGGAGCAGCCACCCCCAGGCGATCGCAACCATGTCAGCAGCCTTCATGTCAATGTCGGTCAAGAGGAAATAATACTTGTTCCGCATCATCAGAAGACGCCTGTATGGACTGCCCTCCCCGCCTTGATGGTAGATTCCGTACTTTGTCAGCAAGGCAACGCGCCAGCCAGCCAGCCGTGCCCGGCGGCATAGATCAGTCTCCTCATAGAACGTATGGTATGCCTCATCGAAAATACCGATTGCGCGCAGCATTTCCGCGCGAGCGAAAAGCGCCGCCCCTTGAACGTACGCGTGCTCAAGCGTATGCGGTGCACGCGGGGTACCGGGATCTGGAGGGGGAAGGAGGCTAGCACGGTTAACCGCAAGCCCATGGCTCTCCCCGGCTGCAAGGGCGGATTTCGTCCAGGAATTGGGATCTTCGGCTCTCCCCTCACGGCCCGAATAATTCCACTGGAGGGGGCCGACGATCCCGTAGTCGCGCCACTCCTCCATGAACGCCGTAAGATGGCCCACTAGTTCGTAAGGAGTAAACGTGTCTGGGTTTACAAGGAATACGTAATCCGCGCGGTCATCCAGTGCATCGCGCATGACCTGGTTGTTTGCCCTTGCAAATCCGAGATTCGCCTCATTCTCTATGACTCGCACGCGCGGGAACGACTCCCGGACGTAGGCCGCACTGCCGTCCGCGGAGTTGTTATCGACATAATAGATGTCTAGAAGATAATCCGATCCCTGGTCGGCGCTCTGCGTGAGAGACGCAAGGGCAGGACCCAGCCATCTCTTGTCGTTGATTCCTACCATAACGGCCGCAACGCGCGGGATAACTGCTGGCAGTCGAGCGCTAATCGGGGGCTCGCCCGGCTGGCGGGATGGGCGGGATGAGGCCATTTCTCAAATCAGTTTATCGACCCAGGTGGCAGGGGTGGCTGATGTGAGGATCTCGATGTCCAAGTCATACCTGAAATCCGACGGTCCTCTGCGGTCAATCCAGTCGATCATGCTCTGCAGGCCGCCGCGCAGGTCCATCCGGGTCTCGTAGCCAAGCAGGCGCCGCGCCTTGTCCGCGCTGCAAGTCGCCGCCTTCACCTCAAGGGGACGGTCGGAGACGAAGATCGGATCGAGATCGAAATTGAGGAGTTCGGCGATGGCCTGCGCAAGGCCGAGAACCGTTGTCGTCTCCTCGTCCGGCCCGATGTTGATCGTTTCGCCGATAGCAGCATCGAGCGTTCCCATGCGCTCCAGGCAGAACAGCACATCGGACACGAAGCTGAAGCAGCGGCTTTGCGAGCCGTTACCGTAGACAACAGGCTGGAGACCCCGCATCATACGGTTAATCATGATGGAAGCGACATTACGGTACGGGTCATCGTAGCGCTGACGCGGCCCGATTATGTTATGCGGGACAGCGATGGAGCAGCCTCCGCCGTGCGTGTCGAAGATATTTCTCACAATAAGTTCGGACGCGTGCTTGGCCAGGCCATATGGGTTGACGGGCGCGGGAATCATGTCTTCGCGGAAGGGTGCCTGAAGTCTTCCGTACCTTGCCATAGACGAGCAGTGCACAAATCTCGCCACACCAGACGCAGCGGCTGCGGTCGCCACCTCAACCGTGGCCTGCGCCGTATTCTTGTATACGAACGCTGGCGCGAATACGCTAAAGCCGTCGTACGCTGTGCAAGCACTGTGGTAGACGAGATCCGAACCCGCAAGATACCCAGCATAAGCATCGCGGTCCAGGCAATCCGCTACGACGAACTCGACTCCCTCTGGAACATTGGAAATCGACCCGCCCGCGAGATTGTCGATTCCTGTCACAGCCCAGCCAAGATCCCGAAACCGCTCCGCCACGTGACTGCCAAGGAACCCAGCTACGCCTGTGACGAAGACCTTCAAGGCATCTCCTCGGGTCGAGACTGATCAGGGGTAATGCGTCACCCCGGTTGAGTTCCCGGAGCCGGGACTGCTATGTCCCTTGAATTGGCCGACGACGCCGAGTGCGCGACTGCGGATGAAGCATAACATCATTGCCAACTATGGGGGAAGGCACCGAGTCATGAGTGTGGCCTGGGAAGCACGCGCTATTGGGGCCTATGATGCTATTGAGAGCTAAGGCCCTGACACCAGCGTTCGCGCGCTCGCTGCCCTCTCGTCATGCCGGGCTGAGAGGCCGGGTCTCCGGGCACGTGGCGGAAGGCGAAAAACGTGTGGCCATCTGCCAGGCGTCCCGTAGACGATGGTTCCCGTGCCTGACATCGTGATACATCTGGCAGTCCGCGACCTCGAACCTGGAGACCTGCCGTCGTGTGCCTGGTCGGGAAGCGCTACCCACCTTGCGGCCATCGCGCGAGCGCTTGAACGCACCCGGTGCGGCGAGGTCGAGTACCTAGCGGCATGCCCGCCGTCGGGCCTGCCAGTGGGACTTGGCGGGATCGATTACGCCAAGACCTCCGGCGCGGGCACGATATGGATGCTGGAAGTCCACCCGGCGCTGCAGTCGTGCGGCATCGGCACCGTCCTCATCCGGGCCGCCGAGCAGCGGATCCGCGCCCGCGGGCTGCACCGGGCCGAACTGGGCGTTGAGGACGGCAACCCGCGAGCACGCTCGCTCTACGAGAAACTCGGCTACGCCGCCTACGGCAGCGAGCCCGACTCCTGGGACCAGGAGGCCGCCGACGGAACGGTCACCCGCTACGAGACGACGCTCACGCTAATGCGCAAGGAGCTACCGTAGCCTCCTCATCCGCTGCGGTGCTGCCGGAAGCGGGCCTTCCCGTGCGCTGAAATCACTCCGCCCCAGTCTGCGGAGTTCCGGGAAGGCTGGCTGACGCTTCATCAGCCCCGTAGAGGTCGACCGCGCTCAGCAGGTCAAGCAGCGGACTGCTGCCCAGACGCGCCTCGGGATCCCAGCAGGCCAGGATCTCGTCGAGCATGCTGGCGTAGAAGCGGATGGCCGCGGTGATCCCCGCCCGGCTGTACGGGGCGGGCGCGGCGGCTGGAGCCGGGCCAGGGCGGTGTCGGCTTCAGCCTTGTCCATCAGCAGCGGGTTGCCGGCGGCGATCGCCTTGACCTCGCTGAAGGACAGCGCGGTATCGCCGATGTCGCTGATCTCGCGGGTGTCGAGCCGTCCGTGCATGACCTGGCCGATGAAGCGGGCCTTGCGTTCGAGGGTCTGCCACATGTAGCCGTCGAAGGACCGCTCGGTGACGTACCGGATGATCTCGACCTCGCGGCCGAGGTCCCGGTTAAGGTTGCCTTGGCGCAGGATGCGTCCTTCCCGCTGGGCGACGTCGGCGGGCCGCCAGGGCGCGTCCAGGTGGTGCAGGGCGATGGCCCGGTCTTGGACGTTGGTGCCGACGCCCATCTTCTCGGTGGAACCGACCAGGACGGCGACACGGCCGGCGCGGCAGGCGGCGAACAGCTGGGCCTTGTCCCGGTCGGTCTTGGCTTCGTGGATGAACCGGATCATCTCGGGCGGCAGCCCGCGGGCGACCAGCTCGTCGCGGAGCTCGTCGTAGGCGTTCCAGCCTGGCCGGGGTGTGCCGAGATCGCAGAACACCAGTTGCAGTGACCCGCGGACCGGGTAAGGGATGCCCACGGGGTCGAGGTAGTCATCGTTCTGATGGGCTTTCGAGATCGCCGTGATCCGGTCGGCCGAGGCCGTGATCTTGCCGGGGGTTGCCTGCGGCAGGCCCGCCAGCCGCAGGTCGAGCGCGGCGCGGCGGCCGTCGCCGGAGATCTTGAGCATGTTGTCCTCGTCCGGGCCGACTGCGCGGTTGCGGACTCTGGCGGCCCGTTCGCCGAGGTCGCGTACGTAGTCGACCAGTTCCCCGGACGGCTCGACGGTCACGGTTTCCGGCACGCGCTGCCCGTCTGCGCGCCGGGCGAGGTCCGGGACGGGCAGGGCCAGGTCCGCGGCCGTCTTGACGTCGGCGGCTACGTGGAACATGCGCAGCATTTCCGGGACGTTCGCGAACCGGGCGAACCGGCTTTTCATCCGGAAGCTGCTGCCGCCTTCTGGTGCCAGCTCGACCTGGGAGACCACCTGGCCGAAGGTGGCTGCCCAGGTGTCGAAGACCTCGATGCCCGCGTCTTGCAGCAGGTCTGGCCGCAAGTAGCGCTGCATCACGTACGCCTCGGTGACCGAGTTGGCGATCGGCGTGGCGGTGGCGAACGTGACCACCCGGCGGCCGTTCCGGCGGCGCAGGTAGTCGATCTTCATGTCCAGGTCCGATGCCCGCATGGACCCGTCGATCGCCGCGTCGCTGATGTTCGACGGGGTTCGCAGGTTTTTATATCCGTGGGCTTCGTCGATTTTTCCGATCGATCGGAATGTTCAAGAGGTGTTGACCTGGGCTTTCGCGTCGCGCACATGTGCGTGACGTGGAGGTCGCCGGGGTGATCGGGTTTGTTGTCGTGCAGGTCAGGTCAGGGCTGTCACGGGCGTGTTCGCGACGGTGGCGGACCCGCGGCGAGCGCCCGGGTGAGCGCCTGATGGTGTTGCTGGGCGGCCTGCCGGTCTTTGTAGCCGAGGCGTGCGGCGATCTGCTGCCAGGTGGCACCGGCGGCGCGGGCATCGGTGATGAGCTGGTGTTCATGACGGTCGAGCTCGTGGCGCTTGGCGTGGATGGCGTCGAGCGCGGCCAGTGCCTGGCGGATGGCCGCGGTCCTGGCGGGTGTCAACGGGATTTTGACATTGAACAGGGGGATCGTGCCGAGCGGGTCGGCGCTGCCGGGAACTGTCATGTCAGCGGGATGGCGCGCGTTCGGTGAGCTGGGCTTCGAGCTGGGCGATGCGCCGGTCGGCGAAGCGGTTGTTGGAGCGGGCGGCTTCCAGCCGTTCCTCGAGGGTCTTGTTGTCGTGGGTGAGCTGGCGGACGCGCTGCTTGAGCGTGGTGTTCTCGGTGACGAGCCGTTGCGCCGCCTCTGGCGACAGGTCGTGTTCCAGGTCGCGGATCTGGCCCAGGAGGATGGCCATGCGGCGCCGCTGGGCGGCGATCTCGGCGCGGGCTTCCTTCAGTGCTGCCTCGGCGTTGAGGGCGCGTTCCCGCCAGGGCGGTTCCTGGTCGCCGCCGGCGGCCGGGGCCTGCTCCTTCTGCCCGCCTGCTTTGCTGGCGGCGTCACTGATCAGGGCGCGGGCGTCGGGGTTGGCGTAGAGGAAGGTGCGTGATACCCCGGCGTGGCGGGCGACGGCGGGGTAGGTGACCGGTACCTTGCGGCGCTTGAGGCTGGCGACGGCGTCGCGGACCTGCTGCAGTTTCTGTTCGGTGGCGCGGCGGCGGGCCTGGATCGCGGCTGCGGTGCGATCCGGGGTCATGCTGTTTCCTCCAGCTCATCTTCCTGCAGCTCATCGCGGTTCGCGTCGGGCTGGTCACCGGGGGCGGGGTCCGTATCTGCGGAGGCGCTGGCGAGCTGGGTGGCGCGGAACCCGGTGTTCCAGACCCGCTGGAAGTAGTCCTGGGGGCGGCGCAGGTCCAGGGAGAGCGCGTCGTCGAGCAGGCCGAGGCCGGCCAGGGCGGCTTCCAGCCCGTCGATGGCGGCCGCGGTCGGGGCGAAGACCTTATGCAGCCAGCTGGCGGTGGCGTCGTCGGGGGCGCGTTCGGCGATGGAGTACCACTGCTCGCGTTTGCGCCGCCAGTAGAGCAGGTCGGCACCGGAGAGCACGAAGCTGGCGCAGTTGTGGCAGTCCAGGTTCCACGGGCAGGTGCCGCCGTCGACGACGGGCTGGAAGGTGCAGAACCCGCCCTCAGCCGGAGTGCTGCGCCGGGATAGGTCGATCGCGAGCGCCTGGGCCTGCTCGCGGGTCATCGGCGCGGCGGGCCCGGATAGCAGCGTGCCGGGGCTGGGCGTGCCGGGCCCGGCGACCCACACGTGCTGCAGGACGTCTTCAAGGTCGGAGTGGCTGAGCTGGATGTAGTGCTCGGCCATCCGGTCCGAGACGTGCCCGAGGTAGCGGCGGATGTGGGTGAGGGTCGCGCCGTGGCGCAGCAGGCTGGTGGCCAGCGTGTGCCTGGCCTGGTGGGGAACCCAGCGGCCGATGTCGAGCTCGTCGACCCAGGCCTTGAACCCGGAGTGGAACCACTGGTAGGTGACCGCGGCGGTCCCGTCGGGGTTGCGGTAGCGGCCGGGGAACAGCGCCATCGCGGCCCGCTGCCCGGCGGCGGGGGCGTGCCCGTGCCGGGCGGTGAACCGGGACACGGTGGTTTCCCGGCGCGCGGCGAGCCGCTCGGACAGCGGTTCGGGGATGCGGATCGCCTGGTCGTAGCGGCCGACCTTGGTCTGGTCGTGCCAGAGCATGGCCAGCCCGCCGTAGCGGCCGGTGCAGTCCAGCCGCAGTTGCAGCACCTCGCTGACCCGCCGCCCGGTGACGATGATCGTTTCCCAGATGTCGCGCAGCCCGAAGTCGGCCGGGTCATGGACCTCGGCGAGCCGGGCGAGGCTGGCCTCATCGGCCAGGGCGCGGGCGACCTCGTCGGGGAACGGGCTGCGCTTGCGCACCGGGGTGGGCCCGGCGGCGGGCATCGCGGTGATGAACGCCCGTGGCAGCCCGGCCTGTTCGGCGGCGCCGCAGTCCAGTGCCCAGCGCAGCAGCTTGCGGGCGTGGTTGAAGGTGATAGCGCGGGTGGTCGTGGTGACGACGGAGGGCGTGCCGTCTTGCCGCCGCATCACCAGCGACGCCAGCCCTTCGCGTTCGCGGTGCCGCTGGTCGGCGGCGAACCGCTGGATGTGCGCGGCGGTCAGCACCGCCGGGTCGCAGCCGCCGCCGGGCACCTCGACGGCCAGGAACGCGCCCAGCTCTGCGGCCGCGCGGCGGAAAGCGTCGAAGGTGCCGCCGGAGCGCGGGCAGTCCGGGGAGCTCAGCAGGCCGGCCAGGTAGTCCCAGAGCAGGTCCCGCAGCCACCGCTGGGCGATGCCGGTCAGGTCGAAGTGGCTGCCCCGCTCGGGGAACCGCATCCCGAAGTGATCGGTCTCGATGAAGCCCGCGTCCCGGCTGGTTTCCGGGGTGAAGTAGGCCAGCCGCAGGTCGTGCAGCATCTCCCGGGCCACCATGGCCGCGAACGTGGTGCAGGAGGAAAGGTCAAGCTCGGTCAGCGACCCGGTGCCGCGGGCCCGGCAGGTATTGACCAGGGCCTGCACCCAGCCGGTATCCCACCGGGTGTGACGTTCCCGCTGGGTATGAGCGAACAGGCCCCAGCGGATCTCCGCGGCCGGCAGCGGCGCCAGCCCGGCCAGGATGATCTGGCCCGGCCACGGCACTGGCGGCTGGGCGGCGCACCAGGCGCGGAACTGCTCCCGGTCAGCGAGCGCGACCGGCACCGGCAGGCCCCGGACCTCGTATCTGCGAGACCAGGCCTGCGGCAGTGCCGCTCCGCCCGGCTGGCCCTGCGTCTGGTACCGGGACTCGTGGCGCGCGCACAAGCCCAAAGGCGTGGCCGCCAGGTCCGGGCAGACGGCCACCTGGCAGGGGCCGTACCCGTCGAACGGGACCTGGCCGGCAACCCAGTCCTCGAAGCTGGCCTGCTGCCCCTCGCCGCGCTGGCGGCGATACCAGCGCATGTAGTGCCGGTGACACAGCCGCCAGCCGGTGTGCGTCGCGGGCCGGCCCGGGCAGATCCGGCACGGCACGTGCTCCACCCAGACCGAGGGGCCCAGCGGCTGCGCGGCGGCGAGGAACGCGGCCATGCCTTCCCCGCGGGCCGGCGCTTGCGCCCGCTGCTCGTGATGGACAGAGCACATCTCCAGGCTGCCCTTGCGGGGCCGCTCGCAGCCCGCTACCAGGCACGCCCACCGGAAGACCGGGTGCCGGGCCGGGACGCGGATCACCCCGGCGCGGAACAGCGGGTCGAACGCCGGGCCGCCGATCAGCGCGGTCAGCAGCTCCAGCCGGTCCCGCCCGGCCCGGGTGCCATGCTGTTCCCGGTAAAGCGGCAGCAGCGGGTCGGCTTTCACTGCTCCTGGCCCCATGCACGGCGCAGCGCCGCGTCGAACGCCGGGTCGTGCACGTCGGCGTGAGCGTAAGTCTCGCTGACCACGGTCGTCGACGCCCAGCCGCCCGCGTCCCGCGTGATCACCAGGTTGCCGCCCGAGGCGTCCAGGACCGCGGTCGCGAAGCCGTGCCGGAACGCGTGCGGGATGACCTTGCCGAGCCCGGCGCGTGTCCCGGCCCGTCGCAGCATCCCGCGGGCCGCGTCCGGCGCCCACGGCTGCCCGGCGTTCTCGCCCTGCAGCTGCACCAGCAGCATGCCGTGCCCGGCTTCTGCGGGGTACTCGGTGGTCACGTACTCGAAGTAGGCGTGGATCATCGCCGGGCTGGCTCGCTTGATCAGCCCGCCGGTGATCACGCCGTTCTCTGCCTGCCACGGATGCTTGGTCTTGGCCGCGGCGCGGTTCGGGTTGCCGCCCCGGTGGCAGATGTGCACGTGCGGCGAGCGGCACTGCCCGCACCCCGCGCCGTCGCGCAGGTGCAGGTCTGTAAGGTGCAGCCCGCACAGCTCGCCGATCCGGAACCCCCCGTCAGCGAGCCACGTCACCACGAGCCGGTCCCGGGCCGTGCTGGCCGCCCCGAGCAGCCGTTCCCGGGCGCCTTCGGGCGGCAGCTTCGGATGCCGGCGCCGCCGCGCCGGCGGCGCAAGCGGGTTGGCAGGCAGGTCTCGCTGCACGTGGCCGAGAAACGCCCGCTGCCGGTCGGCCCGTGACGGCAGCCGCGTCACCTGAAGCTGCGGGCCGAGCTCGGTGTTGACCCCCAGCGACGCCTGCTGCAGGTAGAAGCCCTTCACGCACGCCGCAGCCGCCGACAGGGCGCTCTGGCCGAACGGCTTGCGGCCAGCGCGCCACGGCTGGCCATACGGCCCCCGCCACGCCGCGCCCAGCGCGGCCATGTAACGCTTCAGGTCCTGCAGCGACGCCGTCTGCGGTGTCAGCGCTTCCCGCTCCAGCCAGCGCAGGTGATCCACCAGCAGGTAGGCGTAGGTCCGCTGGGTTCCCGACCCGTCATAGCCCCGCAGGAACCGGTCCGCGGCCTCATGCACGGCCCCGTCCGGCCACATGATGGTGAACGACCGGCCGCGGCCGTCCCGTTCCACCGCCTGGACACGAAGATCCCCGATGACAAGCTTGCGCGCCACGAATCCCCCGATCCCCCGGGACGTCCCGCACGTCCCTGGCCCGGCAGGTTAACAGGGCCGTCACGCTGCCAGAAGGAGGCTCGCCGGACGTGGCGGACGCCAGCCGGGCCGGTCGGAAAAGTCGACGCACAGGTAGTCGATCCCGGTCGCCTCGAACGTGATGCCCGGGTCCTTCGCCGAATCGAGCTTGGCCTTGAGCCGTTCCTCGGCCCGCAGCAGGGCCTTTTCCAGCTTCTTGACCGTGCTGCGGTCGCCGCCTTTCGCCGAGTCGATCCACCGCCGCATCTGCGCGACTTCACGGTCCATGTATTCGCGCTCCTCGTCGGCGCTGAGCGGGATGCGCTCGAACGCCGACCGGGACATGACGATGCCGTCCCAGCTGCCGGTAGCGCAGCGTGCCACGAATTCGCGGCGCCGGTCCCGCTGGAGATCCTCCTGCCCGGCGGTCATGACCTTGGCCTGCGGGTAGAGCTGAAGCCATTCCCGCGCGAATTGCTCGAGCATATGGTTCGGGACGACCACCGCGGGCTTGCGGATCAGGCCGAGCCGCCGCAGTTCAGTGACGCCCATAATCATTTCGGCGGTTTTCCCCGCCCCTACCTCGTGCGCCAGCAGCACGGCGGGCTCGTGAATCATCCGGGCGACGGCCGCAACCTGGTGCGCTCGGGGCCGGAACGTCAGGGTCAGGCCGGGCAGCGACAGCTGGGCGCCGTCATAGCTGCGCAGCACCAGACTGTTGAACCGGTCGTTGTAGGTGCGGGCCAGTTCTGCCGCCCGGACAGGGTCCTCCCATGCCCAGTCAGCGAAGCGTTCAGCTAGCTCAGCGGCCTTCTCCTGCGCCGCCATGGTGGCATCGACGTTGAGAACCGAACGGTGACTGCCTCCAGCGTCCGTCACCGTGTCGTGGACCTGGATGCCGCGCTGTTCCAGTACGGCTTGCACGAGATCCGGGGCGGGGTACCGGCTGGTGCCCCACGTTGAGCGGGCGGGCACAGTGCCGGGGTTGCCGCGTACCGCCCAGATCTGCCCGCCGGGATGCTCGACGCGCAAGCCCGGGTCGTCGAGTATCTCCCGCAGGAATTGCTGGACGCAGGTGGCGTCGATCCACGCCGCGCCGAGCCGCGCGTCGATCTCGCCTGGCGTGAGGTCGGGGGGGATCACGCCGCGCAGTTCGGTGACGTTGACCGCGAACGAGGGGTCGTCCTGGGCGGCCTCCTCGGCTTGCCGCAGCTTGTCGCGGACCTTCCCGGACAGGTACTCGGCGGCGGGTGTGAGCTGCCCGGTTGCCGGGTCGTCGAACACTAGCGTGCCGAGCTGCTCGCGAGCGTCATCATCGGTCGTGCCGAGCAGGCGGGCGATCTCGTCCAGCCGCGCCTCGCCCCGGGTGTCCAGGCAGATCGCCAGCGCGTCGGCCGGGGTGTCGGCGCCAAGCCGCGGGGTGCGCGGGGCGATGACGCGTTCCCGGAAGATGGTGGCTTTCGCGGCCCGCTGCCCGACCGGGTCGAACTGTTCCAGGGCGTAGACCAGGGGCGCGAACGGGTCACCGGCGAAGCCGCCCTGCCGGGGCCGGATGCGCGCCATCACCGGCTCGCCGTTTGCCGGGTTAATCCGGCCGGTGCGCCGCATCCAGAAACGGTTCAGCGGGCCGTACCTGGCGAGGTAATGGTCGTACTGACGGTCTAGTGCGGCTCGCAGCTCGCCGATTCCGGGCGTGTCCTCGGCTGATGACGCCTCGGCGGCCAGCAGGGCACAGGCGCTATCGCGTAGCGCGAGCAGCTGCCTCAGCTCGGCCGCCTGGCTCGCCGGGACGGCATGCGGCTGTCCGGTGCCGGAGACGACCTTGGTGAACGTGCCGTCCGGCCCGGCGCGCAGGTACCCGTCAGGCTGGGCCGAACGCGCCGCTCCCGCTGCGGGACGGGACGTGTCCGCGGCGCGGCCCGCAGGCGAATAGGTGAGACCGCGGAGCCGGGCATTGCGGGTCAGCGCATCGAGGGCAGCGGTGAACGCTGTGATCGTGTCGCCAGATGGGCGGACCACCAGGTCGTCAGCCCGGTAGGCGCCGTGGACGGCTCCCATCTGGCCGAGAACCGCTTCCGGGCGGTCGAGGAAATACTCGTTGACCGGCACCTGGGCGCCGTCCAGCTCGGCGTGCCGGGTCTTCTCCCACGCAGTCGAGTCCCGCTCGCGGCCGGGTTCGCGGCGGCGCAGGACAAGCAGGTCCGTCACCACATCGGTCCCCGCGGCCCGCTGATGGGCGCCGCCGGGCAGCCGGATCGCGCCGGCCAGGTCGGCCAGCGAGGCGATGTCCCGGCGCGCGGCCGGGTTGCGGGCATCCATCGTGAACCGGGACGTGAGCACCACCATCAAGCCGCCGGGCCGGACCAGGCGCAGCGCCTTGACAATGAAGTGATTGTGGATGCTGTGCCCGGCCGGGTTGTGGCGGCGGTCGTGCAGGACCATGTTCCCGAACGGCACGTTCCCGACCGCCAGGTCATAGTGGTCATCGGCGTCGCGGCTGTCGGCGAACGACTCGGTGCGGATCTCTGCGTCCGGGTGGAGCAAGCGCGCGATGCCAGCCGTCACCGGGTCGAGCTCGATTCCGGTCACCTGGGCGCCGCCGGGAGCGAACGCGATGAAGTTCCCGTGGCCGCACCCCGGTTCCAGCACCCGGCCGCGCTCGAAGCCGAGCGCCCGGACCGCCGTCCACATGGCCTTGACCAGCGCGGCGTCCGTGTAGTGCGCGTTCAGCGTGTTCCGCCGGGCAGCCGCCAGCTCAGCCGGTGACAGCAGGACGGCGAGCTGCTCGCGGGCCCAGCTGAACTCCTCCCGGTGGTCATCGAAGACCTCCGGCACCGCGCCCCACCCCGACCAGCGGCCCAGCACGTCCTGCTCGGCGGGCGTCGCGGGCCGGCTTTCCCGCTGCGCGGTGCGGAGCACCGACAGGGCTGCCAGGTTCGCGCGTACCCGGCTGACCGCGCCCGACGGGGCGAGGTCGTCCTGGCTGCCTGGCCGGAAGCGCGCTACTCCGGCGTGGCCGCGCTGCTCTCCCCAGCTCCCGGTTCCGGCGGCAGCAGGATCATCTCGTTCAGCACGATCTGCTCGGCCCGGTGCCGCGCCTCGCCCAGCCGCCCGGCCTTGGCCAGGTACTGCTCCCCGGGCGGGTCGTCCCCCGCCAGATCCCAGGCCAGCGCGTCGATCCTCACCTCGGCCTGGTCCCCCAGGCCGGTGAAGTAGGTTTCCGGGTCCTGGATCGCCGCGAACCGGTTCGGCAGCCACCGCGCCCAGTGCCTGC
>Ga0302181_10000685_pt1 | contig 26879 bp, 21 predicted proteins | sample I_Palsa_E3_3_FD_198786 | JGI IMG/M metagenome (GOLD analysis project Ga0302181, IMG submission 198786) | Peat permafrost microbial communities from Stordalen Mire near Abisko, Sweden - I_Palsa_E3_3 | ecosystem: Environmental > Terrestrial > Soil > Palsa > Peat permafrost | place: Sweden...
TCTGGTGTTGCGCAATGCCCGGGCGCTGCACGTGGACCTCTCGGACGTCGAAGATGTGGTGCTGTCGCACAATCACTGGGATCACGTCGGTGGCCTGCTGACACTGCGCGCGGAGTTCTCCAAGACGAACCCGAAGGCCATGAGCCGCGCGCATGTCGCCGCCGGGATCTTCCAGCCGCGCTGGACTTCGACCAACGAGGATCACAATGGACTGAAGGATATCCGCGCGCAGTACCTGGCCATCGGCGGCAATTTCATTGTGCACGATGGGCCGACCGAGCTGCTGCCGGGAGTCTGGTTCCTGGGGCCGGTACCCCGGCCGAACAACGAGAAGAACTGGAACCCCGGGCTGTCTCTCGATACCCCGAGCGGGCGCATCGAAGACAATGTCCCCGAAGACAGTCCACTGCTGTTCGATACCCCGGAGGGAACCGTCATCCTGACCGGCTGCGGCCATGCGGGCATCATCAACATCGTAGAATACGCGCGCCAGCTGCAGGGGGTCCGGCCACTGATTGCGATCGTGGGCGGCATCCACCTGTTCGCGGCCAGCGATACCGCCATTGCCTGGACGGGCGAGAAGCTCAAGCTCTACGGACTCCAGAATCTGCTCGCGGCGCATTGCACGGGTTTCGAGGCCACGTATCGATTGCGCCAGATCATTGGTCTCAAACGCGAAAATGCCGTGGTGGCCGCGGCCGGCTCGTCCTTCACCCTGGGCAAGGGCATCGATCCGCTGGCGCTCGCGCGCTAGATACTTGACTGAGTCAAGCATCTGGCGCAGCCTGCGCCATGTGCCCGAGTCCCTGAAAAAGGCCGTTGCCCCCACCGCTGGCACCGCCATCGCGGCGGTGCGCGGTTTCAATCGTTTCTACACACGCCAGCTCGGCCTGCTCGAGAGGGGTCTGTTAGGCAGCGAATTCACGCTCACGGAGGCGCGGGTCCTCTACGAGCTCGCCCATCGCAGGGCGAGCACCGCTTCCGAGATCGGCAAGGACCTTGGACTCGACCTCGGCTATCTGAGCCGCCTGATCAAAAAGTTCGAACGTCGTCGCCTGATCGAACGCACCCGCTCGAGCAGCGATGGCCGCCAGCACCAGCTCAAGCTAACGCAGAAGGGACGTGACGCGTTCGATCCGCTGGATCGCGCGGCTAAAGCACAGATCGCGGACATGATCGACCCGATGACGAAAGATCAGCGTCGCGAGCTGGTTGAGGCCATGTGGAAGGCACAACGGCTGCTGCACCCTGAGAGCGCGCCTGCATCCTCCTATCGTCTGCGTTCACTGCGGACCGGCGACATCGGCTGGATCATCCACCGACAGGCTGTACTGTACGCGCAGGAGTACGGATGGGATGAAACCTACGAGCATCTCATCACGGATATTCTCGCGAAATTCGTCCGAGACTTTGATCACGCCGCGGAACGGGGCTGGGTGGCGGAGGTCGAGCAGAAAGTCGCCGGCTCCGTGTTCCTGGTCAGGGCCTCCCCGACGGTGGCGCGTCTGCGCCTCCTCTATGTCGAGCCCGAGGCGCGTGGACTGGGGATCGGCCGGCGCCTGGTGCGCGAGTGCATCGATTTTGCGCGCGCCCGGGGCTACCGGAAGCTCACGTTATGGACCAACGATGTACTGGGCGCGGCGCGGCGCATCTACGAGTCGGCCGGATTCGAACTCGTGAAAGAGGAGCGTCACCATTCCTTCGGTAAGGCCCTGGTAGGACAGACCTGGGAACTCCCGCTGTAGGTACCTAGTGCGCCATTGCGAGCAGCGCCGCGACTGTACGCCAATTTCGTGCCGTCGCGTCCACGCCGAGATGTCTTTCGGCAGCGGCGCCAAGCTTCGAGGTGCCCATGCCATCGGGGGCATACATATAGAACACCTTGCCCCTGATCTCGAACATCTCGCGGCCCGCGCGCAGGCGATTCAGCGCGGTTAGATCGGCCGACTTCGGTTTCTCCGCCAGAAAGAAAAGATGCAGCCGGTTGGGTTCGGCCTCACCCGCGGGAAATGGGTTGGCTGCGGCGGCGCGTTTGAGATCCGATGCAACCAGCACGAAGACCTTGGGGGCAAAGCCATGCGCCTGCGCGACGGCACGGGCGATGCGCGCTGCGAGTGAGCTTGCAGTGCCCGCGCGGCTTTCAAAGACGACGTTACCGCTCTGAATGTAGGTCCTGATTTGCGAGAGGCCCTCGGCCTCGAGCGTGGCCGTGAGAGATTTCATGGGGAGGGAGTTTTTGCCGCCCACATTGATGCCGCGGAACAAGGCGATCCAGGTGCTCACGCGGCGAAGCTATCACGATCACGCTTGGGGTACGATGAGTCCCAGGGGGTCTAATGTCGGCTCTGTCGGGCAATCTGGCTTCGGGCGTACTGGGCCATTGGGACTGGTCGGTCGTGGCCGCCTATGGTGTGTTGTTGCTGGTCGTCGGCGTCTCCACATCGCGACGGCACGCACGCGCCGAGGATTATTTCCTGGCGTCCCGGAACTCCCGCTGGCCTGCGATCGGCATGTCGCTGCTGGCGTCCAACATCTCCTCGACGGCGTTGATCGGCCTGGCCGGTGCGGCCTACGCCACGGGCATCTCCGTCTACGATTACGAATGGTCAGCGGCCGTCATCCTGGTCATTTTCTGCGTGTTCCTGCTGCCCTTCGTGCTGCGCAGCCGCGTCTACACCATGCCCGAGTTCCTCGAGCGCCGATACGACGTGCGCTCGCGGCTGTATCTGGCGCTGCTGACGCTGTTCCTGAATGTGTTTCTCGATTCAGCCTGCGCGCTCTACAGCGGCTCGCTGGTGTGCCAACTGCTGCTGCCCGGTGTGCCGTTGTTGCTGATCACGGCAACGCTGGCGGGCGTGGCGGGCATCTACACCATCCTCGGCGGCCTGCGCGCCGTCATCTACACCGAGACCTTGCAGGCCGTCGTGCTCATTGGCGGCGCCACCGCCATAGCGGTGGAAGCGTTCCATCGCGCCGGCGGCTGGCACGCCGTCATGACGCGCGTCGACCCGGCGGCGCTGTCACTGATCCGACCCATCGGCGATGCCGCAGTGCCCTGGCCGGGTCTTGCATTCGGCATCCCGGTGCTCGGCTTTTACTACTGGTGCACGAATCAGTTCATCGTCCAGCGCGTGCTGTCGGCGCACGATGTCGAGAATGGGCGCCGCGGGGTGCTGCTGGCCGGGGTGCTCAAATTACCGGTACTCTTTCTGATGGTGCTGCCGGGGACCTGCGCCATCCTTTTGTACCCGCACCTGGCCGGCGCGGATGCGGTCTATCCCACACTGATTTTCCATCTGCTGCCTGCGGGCGTCATGGGACTGGTCATCGCGAGCTTCATCGCCGCCACGATGGCTTCGGTGGCCTCGACCTTGAACTCGGCCTCGACGCTGATGACGATGGACATCGTCAAGCGGATCCGGCCCGGACTGACCGACTTCCGCCTCGTGCGCATCGGCAAGATCAGCACCGCGGCCTTCCTGGTGTTCGCCGTGATCTGGTCCTCGAAAGTCGCCAGCTTCGGCTCGCTATGGCAGTACCTTCAGGGAGTCCTGGCGTACGCGGTGCCGCCGATCGTCGCCCTGTTCGGAGTCGGGCTCTTCTGGCGCGGTGCGAACGCGGCCGGCGCCTGGTTCATGCTGCTCGTCGGTACGGCGTGCGGTTTCGGCGTGTTTCTGACCAACGTCGTATTCGGCATCACGCACCTGCACTTCTTATATGTGGCCCCGCTGCTGCTCGTCATCGACGTGAGCTTGCTCGCGATCGGTAGTCTTGCGATGCGCCGTGCCCCCGATCCGGGCATCGACGCACTGATGTTTACGTCGGCGGCACTGCGCGACGACAGCCGCCAGCTCGAGGGTGTGCCTCTCTGGCGCAACTATCGCTTTCAGGCACTGTTGCTCCTGGCGCTGACGGCTTATATCGTCTGGCTGTTCCGATAGAATCACTTCGTCAGCAGCATCACTGAATTCGTGTTGTCGTCGTTGAAATAGACCAGCTGGTTTCCCGATCCGTCCACGGTGGCGACGATCCCAAACAATGCTCCGGCCGTACCGCTGCTATCGAGTTGCACGGGTTGCCCCACGAAGCCACCGGGCAGCACGGGAGAAACCTCCACGACAAGATTGGGCGTTTGACCGGCACCGATATTGATGTCGCTGTTGGCGACGATGAGATCGCCATCCGAGAGCAGCGCGGCACTGAGGGGCGCAATGAAGGGGCCACCGTTGGCGATGACGCGCGCGGAGGAAGCCGAAGCGCCGCTGAAGGTCGGCGCTGGCGTCGGGGGCGCAGCCGTGGAGCTGCATTGTCCCTGGACGACGATGCCATCCGCGCCGATGCTCGAGACGTTTGCAAACGCGACCACACTGTAGGAGCTGGTATCGACTATATAAAGACTGTCGAGCGAGGCATCGTAGGTAAGTCCGGCCGGCGCGTAGATGGCGCCGGGAGTGCCGCTGGCACAGAAGCCGCTCGCGATTTGCATGAAGGTATTCTGCGCATCGCCGCTTAGCGTAATGCGATCGATCGTGCCGTCGGCATTGGAAATGTAAATCGCGGCGGCTCCCGGATGTCCGCTGGCCGCGGCGTAAGCCTCGCCCCATGGGCTGGCAAAGGTGTCAGCCGAGAACGGTGTGTTCACGGTGCCATCCGGTGCGACCAGCGGATTCTGCTTGGCGGAATAGGCGGCGGCAGAAATGCTGTCATCGGGCAGCATGGTCAACGCATTGCAGCCCTGCAGCAGCGGCGAGTCGGCGATCCGATAAGCGGTTGCCCCGGCAGTGGGATGCAGACCCACGAGGGTAGTCCCGAGTCCCTGCGTGTTGGTGGCACCATCATTGAAGTTGCAGACGATGAGGTCGCCCGCCGTGATCAATCCGGCCGTTTGCGGCGCAATCGCCAGTCCATAGGGATTGCCGCCTTGCTCGATCGGATCGGGTGTAGGCCCGATGGTCGTAATACCGGACGGCGACAGCGTACTGAGGATCGAGGGATTCACCGTCACCATGGCGCTAGTCGCAGCAGCCATGCCTCCGCCGCCAGAGCAGGTCAGCGTGTAGGTGACGCTGCCCGAACCCGTCGGCGCTACCATGGCCGTGCCACTCATAGCCTCAGGGCCTGTGAAAGCGCCGCCCATGGAACTGGACGACGACGCCGTGCAAGAGGTGGCATTGCTCGACGTCCAGGTCAGCTGCACGCCCTGGCCAAAGTTGATGGTCGACGCCTGCACAGGCGCTGTGATCGTCACCGTCGGCATGGGGCTGTTCATCATGTAGCTCATGCCGCTTCCGCCATAGTCGCCGCATCCGATCAGCAGCGCTGCCGCTATCGCAGACAGCCCTATGCCCGACACGACATGCATGCTTCGCACCGCGAACCTCCCGGCCCAGGATTGTTTGGCTCGTCACTGAGTGCCGGCGGGCATTGCGCCGGTTGTCCGGTTCGCGTGCCCACGCGCGCTTACGCTCGCCGCCGGTCGTGCCGCTGCCGCTACGAATGACCTATAGTGGCCCAACATGAGTTCTGATTGGACCCGACGGGATTTTCTGGGAATCGTGCCCGGCATCGCGGCCGTGGGCACTGGTGCAGATGCGGGCGTAGCCTCGGCAGCCGCCGCCACTGCCAGTCCCGACCTCTGCTATCGAAGCGTGCGCGAGCTGACCGCTCTGCTGCGCACGCGACAACTCTCCGCGCGCGAGCTGATGTCCGCGCATCTCGAGGCCATCCGGCTCTGGAACCCGCACCTGAACGCCATCGTCGCCGGGCTACCCGATGAGGAGTGCCTGCGGCTGGCCGAAGCCGCCGATGCGCGATTGGCGCGCGGCGAGCCCATCGGCGCGCTGCATGGTCTGCCCTGGGCCTTCAAGGATCTCGAGCCGGTCACCGGATTCCCCTGGACGCGCGGTTCCAGCATCTTCCGTGACGATCGTCCGACGAGAGATTCAGTGCTGGTGCAGCGGCTGCGTCAGGCGGGCGCACTGCCTATCGGCAAGACCAACACGCCGGAATTCGGCATGGGCTCCCAGACCTATAACGCGGTCTACGGCACCACCGTCAATCCGTACGACCTCACAAAAACTGCTGGCGGATCCAGCGGCGGCGCGGCAGCGAGTGTCGCGGCCGGCTTGCTGCCGGCAGCCGACGGCAGCGATCTGGCCGGATCGTTGCGCAATCCCGGCAACTTCAACAATGTCGTCGGCTTTCGCCCGACCGTGGGACTGGTTCCCATGGCGCCGGACACGATGCCGTTCCTGGGTTTCGCCGTCAAAGGCCCCATCGCGCGCTCGGTGTCCGATGTGGCCTTCATTTTATCGGCGATGGCCGGTCCCGACCTGCGCGATCCGGCCTGCTACCCCTCCGATCCCACCTTGTTCGCCGCGTCCCTGGCGGGCAGCGTCAAAAGCATGCGCATCGCCTGGTGTCCCGATCTGGGGGGTCTGCCGCTGGATCGTCGCGTGCGCGCGGTGCTGGAATCCCAGCGTCATGTCTTCGAGGATTTAGGCTGTCTCGTCGAGGAGGCGCATCCGGACCTGGCGGATGCCGATGAGGTGTTCCTGACGCTGCGCGCGTTCCGCTCCTGGACCAATCTGGGGCCGCTGCTGGCGTCACATCGCTCCGAACTCAAGCCCGAGGCGATCCGGGAGATTGAATATGGCGGCAGCCTGACCACCGCGCAGATCTCCCGGGCGATGGTCCGACACGGTCAGCTGCTCGACCGCTTCAGTGCATTTCAGCAGACCTATCCGTTCATGCTCGCGGCCGTGAATCAGGTGCCCGCCTTCGACGCCCAACTGCACTGGCCGACGGCCATCGAGGGGGTGACCATGGACCACTACATCGCCTGGATGAAATCCGCTTACTGGATCACGACCACTTTCTGTCCGGCGATATCGGTGCCTGCAGGCTTTACGCCCGAGGGGCTGCCGGTCGGCATCCAGATCGTGGGACGCCGCTACGATGACCTCGGCGTGCTGCAGCTCGCCTATGCCTTCGAGCAGGCCACGGGAGTCGGCAAACGCAGACCTTTGCTGCCGCGCAGCACAGCATCGCCGGCGTAAGAGCAAAAGTAGTTGCCATGGCAACTACTATTCTATTCAAGCCTCACGCGCTGCTGCGCACGCGCCGGCTCGTGTCCACGAGCCGCAGGATCATCGGCGTGAAAATCAGCTGCATCGCCAGTCCCATCTTGCCTCCCGGGCAGACGATGGTGTTCGGACGCGACATCATCGAGTCGTGCAGCATCGACAGCAGATACTGAAAATCGATTCCCTTGGAGTTCGAGAAGCGGATCACGAGCATGCTCTCGTCCGCCGACGGTACATCGCGCGATACGAACGGATTGGAGGTATCGACGATCGGCACGCGCTGGAAATTCACATGCGTGCGCGAGAACTGCGGACAGATGTAATTCACGTAGTCCGGCATGCGGCGCAGGACGGTATCGACCACGGCTTCCGAGGTATAGCCGCGGGCAACCTTGTCGCGGTGCAGCTTCTGGATCCATTCCAGATTGATGGTCGGCACCACGCCGACCAGCAGGTCCGCATGCCGCGCGACATTGATCTCGCCGGTCACCACGGCGCCATGCAGTCCTTCGTAGAAGAGCAGATCGGTCTTGGCCGGCAGATCCTCCCAGGGCGTAAAAGTCCCGGGCTTCTGTCCATAGGGGGCGGCTTCATCGGCGTTGTGCAGGTATTTGCGTGCCTTGCCGGAACCGGTCTGGCCGTAGCTGCGAAACAGAGCCTCGAGTTCGGTGAACAGGTTCGCGTCCGGACCAAAGTGCGACAGCGAAGTGCCCGATTGCGCGGCCTCCTCCAGCAACCGGCGCATCTCGGCGCGGTCGTAGCGATGAAACGCATCGCCCTCGACGAGGGCTGGTGTCAGCTGCTCGCGTCGGAAGATGTGCTGGAAGGTGCGCGTCACCGTCGTGGTGCCGGCGCCCGAGGAGCCGGTGATGGCGATGACGGGATGTTTTGCCGACACAGTGCCCCCTTAACCGCGGCCGCCGAAACGGAACTCGCCGCTGAATAATGACTTGGTGTTGAACAGGGGCGAGGCGAATGCCTCATCCGTGCCGGCGTCGAATTCCCGGTGGTAGCGCTCGATGCGCTCGACTTCGTTCTTGGACCCGAGGATCAGCGGTACGCGCTCGTGGATGGACGCGGGCTCTATTTCGAGCACGCGCCCTCGCCCGGTCGAAGCCCGGCCGCCCGCCTGCTCCATGATCATCGCCATGGGATTGGCCTCGTACAGCAATCGCAATCGGCCCGGCAGGTTTGCATCCTTGTTGTCGCGCGGATACATGAAGAGTCCGCCACGCATGAGAATACGATGCACTTCGGCCACGAGCGATGCAATCCAGCGCATGTTGAAATCCGCTTCGCGAACCCCGGTCTTGCCCCGCACGCACTCGGACACATAGCGCTGCACTGGACGCTCCCAGAAACGCTCGTTCGAGGTGTTGATGGCGAACTCGCGTGAATCCTCGGGTACGGTCATGTTCGGATGGGTAAGGATGTAGGCGCCGATCTCCGGATCGAGCGAAAAGCCGTGCACGCCCCGCCCCAGGGTCAGCACCAGCATGGAAGCCGGGCCATACAGCGCGTAACCGGCGCAGACCTGCCGCACGCCCGGTTGCAGGAAGTCCTCGGTGCGGGCGGGCTCCGCGCCGCGCGGTGCGCGCAGGATCGAAAACACCGAGCCCACGCTGACGTTGACGTCGATATTCGAGGAGCCGTCGAGAGGATCGAAAGCCAGCAGGTACCGTCCGCGCGGGTAGCCATCGGGTATCGCATAGGGCTCGGGCAGTTCCTCGGACACCATGCCCGCGAGCTGGCCGCCCCATTCGCAGCTGCGCAGCATGATGTCGTTGGCGATGACATCGAGCTTCTGCTGGGTTTCGCCCTGCACGTTGTGGGTCGCGTTCGAGCCATGCGCGCCATTGAGCGGACCGCGGGCCACCGCGGTGGAGATGTACTTGCAGGCGGTCTGGATGTCGTTGATCAGCGCCGTGAGCTGCTCATCCCGCTCGGCGGTCTGTCGCTGCTCCTCGATGATGAACTTGGATAGCGTGGTGCGTCCGTATTGCATGGCGGTCAGTCGCTCCTGCTGGATTCGGTGAATACGCGACTGGCGCGTATATCCTCTCCCGAGATCGTCGATAGCGCTTCGGCATCGACGTTGCCGGCGATGCCGCACAGCCGGCTCGCCTGCCGGAGCCGCGCGCGATCGAGGGCGTTGCGAACCGAGCGCGCGTTGGCGAAATGCGGCAGCGACTGCCGGCGCTTGATGTATTCATCGAAGGCCTGCTTCGCTGTGGCGTCGAAGTGATACTGCATGCGCTCGAGCATGCCTTCGGCGATCTGTCCGAGTTCATCGGCGCTGTAATCCGGGAAATCGATATGGTGCGCGATGCGCGATGAGAACCCCGGGTTCGAGCGGAAGAAGGTCTCCATGCGATCCTTGTACCCCGCCAGTATCACGACCAGGTCGTCGCGCTGGTTCTCCATCACCTGCAGCAGGATTTCGATGGCCTCCTGGCCATAATCGCGTTCGTTTTCGGGACGGTAGAGATAGTAGGCCTCGTCGATGAACAGCACCCCGCCCATGGCGCGCTTGAGCACTTCCTTGGTCTTTGGGGCCGTGTGGCCTATGTACTGTCCGACCAGGTCATCACGCGTCACCGAGATCAGATGGCCTTTGCGCACGAACCCTAAGCGGTGCAGGATTTCGGCGATGCGCTGTGCCACGGTGGTCTTGCCGGTGCCCGGATTACCGGTGAAGGACATGTGCAGACTCGGCGCACCGGAGGCCATGCCCAGTCCGCTGCGGGCCTTCTCCACTGCCAGGAACGCGGCGATCTCCCGCAGCCGCGTCTTCACCGGTGTCAGTCCCACCAACTCGCGGTCGAGCTGCTCGAGCGCATCAGTGACGCGTGCCTCGCGCAGGATGGCCGCCAGGTCGACGCTGGCGCGCGCATCGACGCGTGCGCCGCTATCGCTCTGCAGGGGCGATGGGCTGCTCATCCGGCGCTCAATAGCGCTCGCTTTCGGGCTTCTCGGTCGCGTATGAGCGCACCGTGTAGCGGATCGAGCGTCCCTCGCGCTCCTCGCGCATGAGCATGAAACCCGGCTCCACGGCCGGACGATTGACGATGTAGGACATGCGCGGCGTCTCCCAGCCGCGGGTGGCGTCGAATGCGGTGACGCGAATGTAATGCCGCGGAAAGGCCTTCCTGCAGTCGTTGATTTCTCTGAGGATGCCCGCGGGGTCCTTCAGATCGAACATGGGATTGCCATACATGTCCCAGTAGGTATTGCGCGGATGCGGATCGTCGGTGTACTCGATACCGATGGCCCAGCCGCGCTCGAGTGCGTAGTTGATCTGCGCGGTGATCTGCACGTCCGTGAGGTCCGGCAGGAACGAGAATTGGCCCTGAGTCAGGCGTGATCCGATATTGGTCATCATGGTGGAGTGACTCCTTAGGCGCTGGCAGTGGCGGTGGGGACGAAGTCCGCGGTGTCGGTGGATTCGTAGTTGAAGCTCACCTCGCCCCAGGTATCGATGGCGGCACGCAATGGCGAGCACCACTTGGCCGCATCGCGCAGAATCTGCGGGCCCTCGCGCAGATAGTCCCGTCCTTCGTTGCGAGCCAGGATCATGGTTTCCAGCGCGACACGGTTCGCCGTGGCGCCGGCCTGTATGCCCATGGGATGACCGATGGTGCCGCCGCCGAACTGCAGCACCACATCCTCGCCGAGATAGTGGATCAGCTGATGCATCTGTCCGGCGTGGATGCCGCCGGACGCCACCGGCATGACCTTGCGCAGCGAGGTCCAGTCCTGATCGAAGAACAGGCCGTGCTCGAGGTTGGCCACGGTGCGCGACTCGCGCAGCGTGTCGTAGAAGCCCTTGATCATGAGCGGATCGCCCTCGAGCTTGCCGACCACGGTGCCCGCGTGGATGTGATCGACACCGGCCATGCGCATCCACTTGCAGATCACGCGGAAATTCATGCCGTGGTTCTTCTGCCGCGAATAGGTGGAATTCCCCGCGCGGTGCAGGTGCAGGATCATGTCATTCTTGCGCGCCCACTTGGCCATCGACTGGATGGCGGTGTAGCCGATGACCAGGTCGATCATGATGATGGCCGAGCCCAGCTCGCGCGCGAATTCGGCGCGCTCGTACATATCCTCCATGGTGCCGGCCGTCACATTCAGGTAGTGACCCTTGACCTCGCCGGTGGCAGCCGAGGCGCGGTTGACCGCTTCCATGCAATAGAGAAAGCGGTCGCGCCAGCCCATGAAGGGTTGGCTATTGATGTTCTCATCGTCCTTGACGAAATCGAGGCCGCCCTTGAGCGCCTCGTAGACCACGCGGCCGTAGTTGCGCCCCGACAGACCCAGCTTCGGCTTGGTGGTGGCGCCCAGCAGCGGCCGGCCGAACTTATCCAGCCGCTCGCGCTCGACCACGATCCCGGTCGCCGGGCCCTGGAAGGTCTTCAGATAGGCCACCGGTACGCGCATGTCCTCGAGCCGCAGCGCCTTGATGGCCTTGAAGCCGAACACATTGCCGATGATCGAGGCGGTCAGGTTGGCGATTGAGCCTTCCTCGAACAGGTCCAGGTCATAGGCGATCCAGGTGAAGTACTGCTGTTCGGTCCGGGTGCCGGGACCGGTGTTCGGCACGGCCTCGACCTTGTACGCCTTGGCCCGGTAGAGCTCGCAGGCCGTCAGCCGGTCAGTCCAGACCACGGTCCAGGTGGCCGTGGACGACTCGCCGGCAACCGCCGCGGCGGCCTCTTCTGGATCCACCCCCGCTTGCGGGGTGATCCGGAAGACCACCACGAGATCGGTTTCGAGGGGAACGTAGTCCGGTTGCCAGTAACCCATTTCGACATAACGCAGTACTCCTGCCTTGTAGCGCTTCGCGGTGGCGGCTGTGGCCGTAGCGGCCGCAGCGGTGGGGGTGGTATCGGGGCTGATGGGACGTACGTTCGACATTCTTCGGCTCCTGGGGCGCGAATCGGATGTCACTCGACCATACGGGAGCCAAAAGATAAGAAACAGTCAGTTCTTTTGACTTTTTAGATAAGCTTTATATTATCTATCGCATGTTGAACGTCTCCATCCGGCAGCTGCGCATCTTCGTGGCCGCCGCCAGGCACGGCAGCTTCGCGCGCGCGGCCGAGGAGATGCACATCAGCCCGCCGGCGGTCTCGATGCAGATCAGTGACCTTGAGGCCTCGGTCGGCCTGCCGCTGTTTGATCGCGTGGGCCGCACCGCCTCGCTGACGATGACCGGTGAATACTTCCTGGTGCACGCGCGCCGCATCCTCGGTTCACTGCGCGAAGCCGAGGACACGATTGCGCGCTTTCGCGGATTGAAGGGCGGAACGCTGCGCATCGGCATGGTCAGCACCGCCAAATACTTCGTGCCGCGACTGCTGGCCCGCTTTCGCACCGAGCACCCCGCCGTTGAACTGCGGCTCTCCGTGGGCAATCGGGAATCACTGGTGGAATCCCTGACGCGCAGCGATGTGGACCTGGCCATCATGGGCCGCCCGCCGCGCGAGCTGGCAACGCGCGCCGAGCCGTTCGCGGCGCATCCCTATGTCATCGTCTCCTCGCCCAGCCATCCGCTGGCACAACTTGAACACGTGCGCGCTGCCGCGCTGGCATCGCAGCCCTTCATCGTGCGCGAACCGAGTTCAGGCACGCGCGCCTCCATGGCGCAGTACTTCCGCGATCACCAGATCGAGCCGTTCGCACTCATGGAAATGCCCAGCAATGAGACCATCAAACAGGCGGTCATTGCCGACATGGGCATCGCCTTCCTGTCACTGCATACACTGGGACTCGAGCTGCAGTTCGGGCTGCTGAAGATCCTGCCGGTGGAGGATCTGCCGCTGATGCGGCGCTGGTTCGTGATCCACCCGCAGGCGAAGACGCTCTCGCCGGCGGCCGAATCCTTCCGCTATTTCATCCTCGAGCAGGGCGAGAAGCTGCTCGCGGCGCAATTCGGCACGCTGGCGCCGCATTCCTGACGAGACAGAGGTTCAGTGTTTGCCGGGGATATACCCCGGGCCGCGCAGCACCCGGCCCGGCAGTGCGCCGGTCATCTGCCCGTCCGCGATGACGGGCACGCCGTTCACCAGCACGTATTGCATGCCCTGCGAGAGTTGATTGGGCTCCTCAAACGTCGCCAGATCCCGGATCGTCTCGGGATCGAAGATCACGACATCCGCCCACATGCCCTGCTTGATGACGCCGCGATCGGTCAGGCGCATGCGCTGCGCGGGCAGCGCCGTGAACTTGCGGATGGCGTCCTCGAGTGTGAGCGCGTGCTCCTCGCGAACGTACTTACGCAGGATGCGCGGAAAGGTGCCGTAGGCGCGCGGATGCGGGTGCTCCTTGCCCAGCAGACCCAAAGGAGAAGTCCCCTGCGAATCGTTGTCGATGGATACCCAGGGCTGTTTGAGTGCCAGCAGGATATCCGGCTCGCTCATGCCGAAGACGGCGACGAAGGTGAAAGCGCGGTCCTTGATCAGAAGGTCGCACAGCGCGTCGATCGGATCTTCGTGCCACAGCTCAGCCACCTCCGACAGCCGCTTGCCCTGCAGCGGCAACAACTCCGGGTTCTGCACCACCGCGATCTGGATCGCCTCGGGGCCGGGTACTTCCTGCCACTCGTTGTCCCAACTGCCGTCGCTCGTTAGCAGGGACTGCCGGATCTTCGCGCGCGTGGCCGGAGCCTTCAGCCGCTCGATGAAGGCCGCATCCCCGCCGTCATGCGCCCACGGCGGAATGAAGGCGGACATGTTATTAAACCAGGCCGGATAGGCGTAGGTATTGGCACTGATGTCGATGCCCGCGGCGCGCGCGGCGTCGATCTGCGCTACCACCTGCGGCATTTTGCCCCAGTTGGCCTTGCCCGCGGCTTTCAGGTGCCAGATCTCCACCGGGATGTGCGCTTCGCGCCCGATGCGGATGGCCTCGTCGATGGCCGCGGTTTCCGCATCGCCCTCGCTGCGCATATGCGTGGCGTAGATGCCGCCGTGTCTGGCCGCCTCAGAGGCGAGCGCGATGAGTTCCTCTGTGTGGGCGTAGGGCGCCGGCGCGTACTGCAGGGCCGTGGAAACGCCGACCGCCCCGTCTTCCATCGCCTGCGCCACCAGCGCCCGCATGGCGCGCAGCTGCGCGGCCGTGGGCTGCACATCGCCATCGCCGAGCACCATGCGTCGCGCTGTGGCGGCGCCCATATAGCTTGCGAGGTTGATGCCCATGTGCGCGCGCTCGAGCCGCGCAAAGTACTGTCGCAGCGTGCGCCAGTCGGGCGTGATCTGCAGATGCTCGTAAGTCGCGCGACCGGCGGCGATGATCGCATCATTCAGCGGCGCGGCCGATTCGCCCTCACCGGTGATCTCGGTCGTGATGCCCTGGTAGATCTTCGAGGGCAGCCGCGGCTCGACCAGCATGGTCAGTTCCGACTGGCCCAGCATGTCGATGAAACCCGGTGCGACCACGCGACCGGCGGCATCGATGGTGCGCCGGCGCGATGCGGCGGCCAGATCGCCGATGGCGGCGATGTGACCGTCGCGAATACCGACATCGCCCGAATACCACGGCGAGCCGGTACCATCGATGATGTGGCCACCCACGATCACGATGTCGAACGAGACAGGTTTTGATCCCGCGGCATCGCAGACGCTGACCGCCAGGACAAACAGACACATGACTATTGTGCGCATTGCGCTATGTTAACCTCTCGATCCATGCGCCGTACCCTTCCAGCAACGGTAGCGGCCATTGCCTTTCTGGCAACCCTGGCGGCCTGCCAATCGCTCCACCCGCAATCCCGCGAGTCGCTCGAATCGCGGCTGGCCGCACAGAACGCGCTCTTTGTTGAGCAATACGAATTCGACCTGAAGACGCTGCCGGAAACAGCCACCCAATACGGAGACCATCGCTACAACGATCGCCTGAACGACCGCTCGCTGGCGGCCGCGAACAACGCTCATGATGCCGAGCAGCGCTTCCTGGCCCGGCTCGTGGCCATCGATATGGCGGGGTTCGGCGAGCAGGATCGGCTATCGCACCAGGTCATGCAGCGCGTGCTGCAGCAGCGCATCGACAACTATCGTTTCAGGGAATTCGAGATGCCCGTCAACCAGATGGACGGCGTGCAGCTGCAGCTGGCCGATCTGCCGCTGGCGGTGCCGCTGGATTCGGTGCAGGGATACGAGGACTACATCGCTCGATTGCATCAGGTCCCGCTTGCCTTCGAGCAGACCAGGCAGGTGCTCCGGGCCGGCATGAAAGATCATCTGATGCCGGTACGGTTTCTGCTGGAGAAGATACCGGCGCAATGCCAGGGCATCATCGAGGCGGATCCCTTCCTGCAGCCGGCTGCCAGCTTTCCCGACAGTATCGGGCCCGCGGATCGTGACCGGCTCACAAAGGCCATCAACGAAGCCGTCAACAACGAAGTCCTGCCAGCCTACAGGGATTTCGCCGACTTCATCGCCACCGAATACGCTCCCGATGGACGTACCGTACTGAGCGTGAGCGCGCTTCCCGGCGGCGAGAGTCGCTATCTCAACAATACCCGCTTCCACACCACCGTCACCAACATGACGCCGGCGCAGATCCACGCGCTGGGCCAGCGCGAGATGGAGCGCATCGAGTCTGAAATGCTCGCGCTCGCACGGGCGCAGGGCTTCGCGGACCTGGAAAGCTTTCGCGACTCGCTGCACTCCAATCCGAAATACGTTCCCGTGTCGTCGCAGCAGATCGTCGATGATTACGCGCACTACATTGCGCAGATGCGCCCGAAACTGCCCGAACTGTTTGGCTTGCTGCCAGACTCCCCGGTCACAGTGGAGGCGATGCCGCCATTCCAGTCCGCCGCTCCCACTCATTACAACCAGGGCACGCCGGATGGGACGCGGCCCGGCCGGGTGGTGGTTGCGACCTCCGATTTTTCCGAGCGCAGCCTGATCGACGACGAGTCGATCGCCTATCACGAGGGCATCCCGGGTCATCACCTGCAGATTTCGATAGCACAGCAGCTGACGGAGCTGCCGCAATTTCGCAGGCATCTGGGCAATTCGGGCTACGTCGAGGGCTGGGCGCTGTATGCGGAGCAGCTCGGCAAGGAAGTGGGCTTCTACCAGGATCCGGGCAGCGACTATGGGCGGCTCTCCAGCGAACTGTTTCGCGCGGTGCGCCTGGTGGTCGATACCGGACTTCACTCCATGGGCTGGAGCCGCGAGCGGGTGGTGGAGATTTTCCGCCAGTCACACGCGGTGGATGAGCCCACGGTTCAATCGGAGACCGACCGCTACATCGCATGGCCCGGACAGGCACTCTCGTACAAGCTCGGCCAACTCGAATTCCGCGAACTGCGTGAACGCGCACGCCGCGAGCTGGGCGCCCGATTCGACATCCGTGCCTTCCACGATGAAATGCTGAACGCGGGCGTGCTGCCGCTGGATCTGCTGGAGGAGCGCACTAACCGCTGGATCGAAGCGCAGAAGCAGCTGCCCTGAGACGTTCACGCCGGCAGGTTCGCGCAGGCAGCTTCGCGGCCGCAAGTTCAGGTCAGATAGTCCGCCAGCACTGTCTCATCCGCCGGGCTCACGGCGCTCATTCGATTGAACAATGGAGTCAGCGCCGCTGCGATCGCGATGTTGAGGATGACGGTGAACAGCGCGGTGTAGCCGGGCAGCGTGTAAGCGCCGATGGTCAGCGTATAGGTCGGCGTGAGGTGGGCAGCCATCGCCATCGAGGTTCCGGCAATCGTCCCGGCCGCCCATCCCACCAGCAGCGCCCAGGCATTGAACCAGCGCGTGTGCGCCCCGACCAGCACGGCCGGCAGCGTCTGGATGATCCAGATGCCGCCCAGCAACTGCAATTGCACCGCGTACTGGGTCGGTATGTAGAGAATAAACACCAGTGCGCCGGCCTTGACCAGCAGCGACGCCCACTTGGCTACTTGCGCTTCCTGGCGATCCGAGCAGCGCGGGTTGATGAATTCGCGGTGGATGTTTCGCGTGTACAGGTTGGCCGCGGCTATCGACATGATGGCCGCCGGAACCAGCGCGCCGATGCCGATGGCGGCGAACGCGATACCGACGAACCACGTCGGAAAGCTGTGCATCAGCAGCGCCGGCACGGCAAAGTTGTTGCCGAATTGTTTGAAGCCGGCCGCGAACTCCGGCAGCTTATCAACCCCGGCCGCGTACGCCATGAAGCCGAACAGGCCCAGCAGGCCCAGCATCAGGGTGAATGCCGGCACGATGATGGCATTGCGACGGACGGCCCGTTCGCTGTTGGCGCTGAGTACTGCCGTCAGCGCATGCGGGTACATCCACAGCGCCATACACGAGCCCAGCGCCAGGGTGGCATAGGCACTATAGCTGCCCGAGGTATGAGGACCCGGCACCGCGAGCAGCAGCTTGGCCTTGGGCACGGCGGCAAATACCTTGCCGAAGCCTCCGAGCTGTATCGGAATCACAATGATGGCCGTGAACACGGTGAAATAAATCAGGATGTCCTTGACGATGGCAATCGAGGCCGGCGCGCGCAGGCCGCTCGAATAGGTGAACGCGGCGAGAATCACGAACGCGATGATGATCGGCACTTCGGATGCGAGTCCGGTGCCCGAAAGTCCCAGCGCGCCGATCACCAAGCTGCAGCGCGATGTAGGGCATCGTCGCCACGATGCCGGTGATTGCGATCGCGGTAGCCAGCCAGCGATTGCCGAAGCGCCCGCGCACAAAATCCCCCGCGGTGAGGTAGCCGCGCTTGCGGCAGACATTCCAGAGTCGGGGAAGGAACAGGAACAGGATCGGATAGTTCAGCAGTGAGTACGGTACCGCGAAGAAGGCCGGTGCACCGACGGCAAACACGAATGCCGGCACGGCGATGAAGGTGTATGCGGTGTAAGCATCGCCCCCCATCAAAAACCAGGTGACCACGGTGCCGAAACGCCGCCCACCCAGGCCCCATTCGTGCAGCAGATCCAGATCGCCCCGGCGCCAGCGCGCGGCGGCAAAGCCCAGCCAGGTGACGAAACCGAACAGAAGCGCGAAGACGCTGAGCGTTGTCCAGTCGATGTGCGGCACGGCGCGGGCTCGGCCTTGTTATTGTTAGTAAGCCAGCACCGTATTCGAAATCCCGCCCCCTGACAACACAAGCCCCGCCGACCTTGCGGTCGACGGGGCCCGTGCTGCCAGCAATCCCTAAGCTTAAGCTTCAGATGCTCATGCAGATCGACTTGGTCTCAAGATAGTTCTTCAGCACTTCCTGGCCCATCTCGCGACCCCATCCCGACTGCTTGTAGCCGCCGAACGGCATGGAAGCGTCGAAGATGTTGTAGCAGTTGATCCACACCGTGCCCGCCCGCAGCTTGTTGGCAATGCGATGCGCACGCTGGATGTTGCTGGTCCAGAGGCCGGCGGCCAGACCGTACACCGAGTCGTTGGCGCGACGAATGATGTCATCGTCGACTTCCTTGAATGGCATCACGGTCACGACGGGCCCGAAGATCTCCTCTTTGTAGACCTTCATGCTGTCCTTGGTGCCATCGAGCACGGTCGGCTGCACGAAGAATCCGGTCTCGCCGTGGCGCTGGCCGCCGGTGACCGTGCGGGCGCCCTCGTCGCGACCCGACTTGAGGAAACCGGTGACGCGCTCAAACTGCACCTTCGAGACCAGGGGTCCCATCTCGCTGTCCGGATTGAGGCCGGGTCCAAGCTTGATCTTCTTGGCGGCAGCGCTGACGCCCTCGAGCACCTGGTCGTAGCTCTTCTCCTGCACGAACAGGCGGGAGCCTGCACAGCAGCACTGACCGTGGTTGAAGAAAATCGCATTTGACGCGCCCGGAATGGCGAGGCTCATGTCCGCATCATCGAGAATGATGTTGGGCGACTTGCCGCCCAGTTCCAGCGTGACCTTTTTCAGATCGTTGGCAGCGGCCTTGACGATGAGCTTGCCGACTTCGGTCGAGCCCGTGAAGGCGACCTTGTCGACGCCCGGATGAGCGGCCAGCGGTGCACCGCAGGACTCGCCGAAGCCGGTCACCACATTGAGCACGCCCGGCGGCAGGCCCGCATCCAGGCAGATCTGCGCCAGCAGCAGCGCCGACAGCGGGGTCTCCTCGGCGGGCTTGAGCACCACGGTGCAACCGGCCGTCAGCACCGGGCCGAGTTTCCAGGCTGCCATCAGCAGCGGGAAATTCCAGGGAATGATCTGCGCGACGACGCCGATCGGCTCCTTGCGCGTGTAAGCGTGGTACTGCGCATCGGGCGTATAGGGCACCGACAGCGACAGCGTGCTGCCTTCGATCTTCGTGGCCCAGCCGGCCATGTAGTGGAACAGATCCGCGGCCAGCGGCACATCGGCACCGCGGGCAACGGCGATCGGCTTGCCGTTGTTGAGCGACTCGAGCTGCGCGAGTTCCTCGAGGTGCTCGAGGATCAGATCGCCGATCTTCCACAAGATCTTGCCGCGCGCCGAAGGCGACATATTCGGCCATGGGCCTTCTTCGAACGCCTTGCGCGCCGCAGCCACGGCAAGATCGACATCGGCCTTCTTGCAGTCGGCCACGTGGGCGATCACGGCCTCGGTGGCCGGATTGAACACCTCGAAGGTCTTGCCATCCTGCGCGTTCTGCCACCGACCATTGATCAGGGCCTGGCGAGGTTGGCCGACGAATTTTTTGACGGGTGCGCTCAGCGCCACCATATCAATAGCTGCATTCATATAAATCTCCTGTTACAGGCACCCCAAACGCGGGCTCGGCGGCTCTGGAGGCGCGCGCGAGCGGGCCCGGCTGCTGACGAGCCGGGGGGCCGATTATAGGACCGCTTAGGCGACGGGCGAAATCGCCCTCCGCCGCCTGGGACAGTTTGTGTCAGCGCCGACGGCGATCCGGGGGAAACGCCTCCAAACGGCGACTTTGTGACAACCCGCCGGCGAAAGGGTACAACTAAGGCCATGGAAACCCGGGCGATACTGCGCCACGTCGATGAGGTCATGCGGACCGTCGACGGCGTTGCCGAGACCCGCATCGCCCGCTCCTGGGCGCGTTGTGCGCGTAACTATCACCTGGCCCCCGACCACCGGCGCGCGCCCACGGTCATCGAAGCGGGAGCGTTGCGCGAGCGCCTGCAGCGGCACGAAGAACTGATCGGGGTGGCGGCCGCCGAGATGGACCTGCTGTACGAGCAGGTGGCAGGCTCGGGCTACGCGCTGCTGCTGACCGATGCGAGCGGCATCATCCTCTGCCAGCGGGTCGACCCCACGCTAGGGCAGCTGTTCCGCGGCGCGGGACTGCTGCCGGGCGCGGACTGGAGCGAGCGCAGCGAAGGCACCAACGGCATCGGCACCTGCCTGGCCGAACTCAAACCCGTGACGGTGCATCGGGATGAACATTTCAACTCCAACCACATCGGCCTGTCCTGCTCGGGTGCTTTGATTCGCGATCCGCAGGATGCAGTGGTGGCCGTACTCGATGCCTCCTGCGTCGGCTCGTACGACACGCGCGGCAGCCAGGTGCACACGATGTCGCTGGTCAACATGTCGGCGGTGGTGATCGAAAAGAGCCTCTTCATGCAGCGCCACCGCGACAACATCGTGCTGCGCTTCCACTGGCGCCCCGAGTTCGTGAACCTCGTCAATGATGGCGCGCTGGCGCTGGATCGCGATGGCAGCGTGATCGCGGCAGACCGCGCCGCGATTGCACTGCTGGGTGCCAGGGCCCGCTCGGAGCTGATCGGCCGTTCGATCGAACAGATATTTGCGATGCGGTTCGGCGAGCTCAAGGCCTCCTCGCACCGCACCGGCACCGCCGTGTGGCCGGTGCGCGCGCACGGACACGGACATCGCTATTTCGTGGGGGTTCACGACAGCACGCTGCCGGCAGGCACGCCGCGCCTGCTCACCACCGCCGAGGAGAATCGCGTGCATCCAGCCCCTTCGCAACCCGCGGCCGACAGCACCGAAAGCCAGCACTCGCAGGTACTGGCAGCGATCGAGCGCAGCCGCTGGAACATGACGCACGCGGCAGCCCAGCTCGGGATCAGCCGCAACACGCTCTACCGCCGCATCAAGCAGCTCGGAATCCCCCTGCCGCACGCCCGCCGCTCCTAAAGCCCCACCCGCGCGCCGGGTGCCGCCCTGCTCTATGATGCGAGGCATAAGAACTAAGGGACCGGGAGCCTTTCATGCAGCCAAGCAGCTTCGCGACGGCCGCCGCCGACGGCGCGCCCGTGACCCTAAGCCGTTCGCTGTCCCCGCGCCACGTCACCATGATCAGCATGGGCGGCATGATCGGCGCGGGCGTGTTCGTTGGCAGCAGCGCCGCCATCGCCGGCGTGGGACCGGCCATCGTGCTCAGCTACCTGATTGCCGGGGTGCTGATCCTGCTGGTCATGCGCATGCTGGCCGAGATGGCCACCGCACTGCCCGAGGTACGCACCTTCACGGAGTTTGCGCGATCGGGCCTGGGCAACCGGGCAGGCTTCGTGGTCGGCTGGCTCTACTGGTACTTCTGGATCATTGTCGTGGCGGTGGAAGCCATCGCGGGCGCGGTGCTGCTGCACGCCTGGATCCCGCTGCCCACGTGGCTGCTGGGCACCGGCCTGATCGCCATCATGACCGGTGTGAATCTGATGTCGGCGCGATCGTTTGGCGAATTCGAGTTCTGGTTCGCCTCCATCAAGGTCAGCGCCATCATCGTTTTCACGGTGCTCGCCCTCGGCTACGCCAGCGGGCTGCTGTCACCCGCAGGTCCCACCTGGAGCACCCTGGTCAGCCACGGCGGCTTCATGCCGCGCGGCGGGTTGGCGGTGCTGGCGGGTGTGACCACGGTATTTTTCTCGCTGACGGGCGCCGAGATCACCACCGTGGCGGCGGCGGAGTCGCGCGATCCGGCGCGCGCGCTGACGCGTATGACCACCTCGATCATCACGCGCATCGTGTTCTTCTATGTCGGCGCGATCTTTCTGATCGTCACAGTCGTGCCCTGGGACAGCATCGTTCCCGGCCAGTCGCCCTTCACGCTGGCGCTTCAGACCATGCACTATTCCTGGGCAGGCGTGGCGATGAGCATCATCATCCTCACCGCGGTGCTCTCCTGCCTGAATTCGGCTTTCTACGTCACCTCGCGCGTGCTGTTCACACTGGCCGAACATCGCGACGCGCCGCAGTGGATGGTGAAACTCAACGCGGGCCGCGTGCCGGCGCGCTCGGTACTGGCCGGAACGGCCGCCGGTTTGCTCGGCATCTTTGCGGCGGTCTGGTCACCCAACGGCGTGTTTGCCTTCCTCGTCAACGCCTCCGGCGCACTCATTCTCTACGTCTACATGCTGACCGCGTTTGCGCAGATCCGGCTGCGACAACGCATCGATGCCTCGAAGCTTGCGATCCGCATGTGGTGGTACCCGTGGAGCACTTACGCGGCGATTCTCGGGATGATCGCCGTGCTGCTGGCGATGGCCGCGACACCGGCGCACGCCAGCGAATTCTGGGTAAGCCTGGCATCCCTGGCAGTGGTGCTCATAGCCTATGAGCTGACGGCGCGCAGCCGATTGGACTAATCTACGACCATGAGCCCATGGCTTGTCGGCATCATCGCCGCCGTCGTACTGTTCGCCGGCCTGTTGTTCCTGCTGCGCCGGGGCCGGCCGCCCGGTGCAGAAACCGTGCCTTCCGACACGCAGCTCCCCGGCGCGGCGGCGGAAGCCGAACCGGATAGCGATTCCGAAGGCACTGCCGATGCCGGCGCTGCCAACGACGCTGCGGCCGCGGACCTCGAATCACCGGCCGTCCTGAGTGTGCGCGCGGAAACCATCCGCTCGATGCGGGAAATCGCCTTCGGCACCGCGCTACCGCCGGTGGCGTTTCAGATCAAGCCGGGCGATGAGTTTGCGGCCTCCGTTGCCGCCACGCTCACCAACATCGTCGACAAGCCGAACTACGCGCCGCGCCGCCCGATGCAGCTGCCCAAGCTGCTCCAGGCCATCAACGATGAAACCGCCTCGCGCGGCGCGCTGTCGCAGATCATCGCCGGCGATCCGGCGCTGGCGGGCAACCTGCTGCGACTGGCCAACAGCCCCTTCTACCGCCACAGCCCTGAACCCATTGAAAGCCTGGATCGCGCCGTGGCCATGCTCGGCATCGAAGGCCTGCGATCGATGATTGCCGCGGCTCTCATGCAGCCGGTGTTCCGCATCAGCGGCGGCGGCTTTGCGCAATTCGGCGATGTGACCTGGGAGCATTCGCTGTTTGCGGCCAATGCAGCCGAGACGCACGCCTTTATGGTCGACAGCGCCGACCCCTTCGCCGCGCAGCTGCTGGCACTGATCCAGGGACTGGCGACAATCGTGGTGTTCAGTGTGGCGCGCGACGCTTTCCTCAGCCGCCAGCGTAAGCCGGATGCCGCATACATCTCGGCGCTGATCGATGCGTATGCCATCGGCGTGGCGCGCCAGGTCGCGGCCAGCTGGGAACTCTCCGAGCGTATCGATACCGCACTTGCCGAACAGCTCGCGCCGCAGACTGCACCCCGCAGCCCGCTGGGCCGGGCACTGCAGTTTGGCACCTTCATTGGCGCATTGGCCGTGCTGCGGAGCCGGGGCGCCATCAACGATGAAGTCGCGCTCGAAGTGCTGAAGTCGGCCGGTCCGGCAAGCAATGCGGCCGAGCGGGTCTGGACGCGACTCGGCTTCATGCCCGACTGATTTACGACCGGCCGAGCATCACCTCGGCGGTCAGCGCCAGCGAGCGGCGGCGCGCCTCCTGATCGAAGACGTGCACGTTGACCATGAGTTCATCGGGTTGTGCCTGCGACAGGAAACGGTCCAGCTCGGTGCGCAGCGTGGCCGGCGATCCAACGAACGAATAGTGCATCTTGTGGTCGATCAACGCCTTCTCCTCTGCGGACCAGAAGCTGCCCATGTCATCGATGGGCGGCGGGAGCTTGCCGGGGCGGCCGCGGCGCAATTGCGTGAAGGCCTGCTGATGCGAACTGAACAGGCGCTGCGCTTCACGGTCGGTGTCGGCCGCCACCACGTTGACGCAGATCATGGTGTACGGCTTCTCCAGGTGTGCCGAGGGCGCAAAGCTGCCGCGGTAGGCCTCGAGCGCATGCAGCAACAGCTCGGGCGCGAAGTGTGCCGCGAACGCAAACGGCAGACCGAGCATGGCCGCGAGCTGGGCGCTGTAGAGACTGGAGCCCAGCAGCCAGATCGGCACCTTCAGTCCCGCGCCGGGTACGGCGCGCGTGGGCTGCCCGGCCGGCGCCTCGAAGTAGGCCTGCAACTCGAGCACATCGTCCGGGAAGTTATCGGGGCTGCCGGCCAGGTCGCGGCGCAGGGCGCGCGCGGTCCGCGGGTCGGTGCCCGGCGCGCGCCCCAGCCCCAGGTCGATGCGCTCCCCATAAAGCGATACCAGCGTGCCGAATTGCTCCGCGATTACCAGCGGCGCGTGGTTGGGCAGCATGACGCCGCCCGAGCCGACCCGGATCGAGCGGGTGCCCGCGGCCACGTGCGCGATCACGATCGAGGTGGCGGCGCTGGCGATCCCGGGCATGTTGTGATGCTCGGCCAGCCAGAAGCGCCGATAGCCCAGCGCTTCGGCGGCGCGTGCGAGCTCGAGCGAGTTGCGCAGCGCATCGGCCGCGGTCGCCCCCTCGACAATGGGCGAGAGGTCGAGGACCGAGAAGGGAATGGTTGGCATGATCGCTCAGCGTACCGCAGCGGACAGCCTGGCTGTGCCGTTCTTACTTAAGGGAAGGCCGATCCGCAATTGCTGCTCCACGGCTTGGCATCAAGCCGCGCACGCACCCAATCGAGCTGCAGGTCGATGGTTTTCTCCATCAGCGGATCGTGATCGAGGCCCGGCCGGTGCACGAATTCAATCGGCAAGTGATTCCGGCATGCCTTGGCGGCACCAGCCTGAATGTTGGGAAAATTCACGGAGGCGTCATCGTCACCGGCCAGCACCATGAGCGGTCCGCGGATGGGCTCGTTGGTGCTGAGGCTGTCCCGATTGTAGCGCACGAGTTCAGGCAACTCGTTCCAACCAGGCCGGACTGCCGCCTGCTGTCCGACCTCGGCCGCCGCGGCGTAGGCGTAGTACCAGCATCCTTTGGAGGTCATATCCTCGTAGCGCTGGAACATAATGGGAGAGAGAAATCGCTCCACGTCGAACGAGGGATAACTCGCCTTGACGCCAAACGCCGTCAAGGGCCAGTACAGGTTCGTGATCGTGTCAAAGGTCACTGCATCGTGCGCTTCGAAGCTCTCGTAATTCATGTCGCCCGCGACGGAAATCGCGCCACGGTAGCCCGCATCCTTGAGCCTGGCCTCGAGCTCGGCAACACCCCATACCGCGACCCCGCCCTGGGAATGACCGACCGCAACCCAGCGTGACCCGAGCGAAGGGACCGCAGCCCGGGCGGCGGGAACCGAGTAGACGACATCGTTAGCCTGAGGAATCTTGTTGTCGTACTGATGAGCGCCGGGTGTCCCCAGACCGGCGTAGTCGGTCGCCACCACGGCGAAGCCCGCTGCCACCATCGGCATGAGCCCCTCGCTGCCATATTCAACGTCCTTCATGAGCGAGGGTGCGCACATGCGGGCAACTCCGCTCGTGCCGTGTGCCCAGGCGATTACCGGCCAGCCGCGGCGCGGCCTTGCTCCGGCAGGGATCAGCACTACCCCGGAGGCAGCGACCGAGGTGCCATCGAGCGCGCGCGACACATACAGGATGCGCACCGCATGCGCTCCGGGAGGCAGGTTGTAACCCTGGAACGCTTCGGAGCGGATCAACGCACCCGGGGCGCGCGCGCCGAGTGGGTCGGGCGGATCATAAAAACTCGTGAGCGGCAGCGCATCTTCCGCCTCCATGGCGAGCGCCTCGGCCCGTGACTGGGGGAGCACATCATCCGAGGTCGCGGTGACGGTCGCGAGCATGCTCAGGGCTGCGATCAGGATTGGCATCGTTTTCACGGGGCGCTCCGCGACGCAATCGAGCATGCCCTATAGGGCGAGTCTTGGGATGCCATCGCGAGGATCATTGTGAAGTCACGCGACAAATGTGTCCAACGGGTCATGGACCCATCAGAGACGTTCGCGACGGGTCGTCACACGAAACTGGCCACACTTAATTTAGGGAATTGAGGTCAAAGGAATTGAGTATCCGCTTCCGAGCGGTTTAATAGCGGCTTAGGAGGCCGGCAGGTCACTTGGTCGTATCACGAACCTCCGTCCGCCCTTCATAAGTCGTTGGAGCCCATTCTCGAGACCAGCAGCGAACTCGCCTTTCCTAAACTCGGGAACCATGCCTTCATCGATTATGGCTTTCGCCTCCTCGTTGCTGCCGTATCTCTCCATACCCTTGCCGAGTTCAATACCGATCGCGCGTTCCTTGACGGCCACAAGCACCAGCATTCCATTGTCGATACCTCTGTAGCCTAGACCCCAACCGTTGGCTACGCGAAGCGAGTAGGTTTCAACGGCTTCGCCGGACAGGCTCGGAATTGTCAGCAAGGCGAGCTGATGATGTGTCTCTCGATTTTAGCTAGCCAGTTGGTCTGACAAGTGCTGTTTCTCTGCGGCTTTGAGAATGTCGGCCGTGTCATTCACCCAGCCCTCGTGAACCGGCACCGGCAGCACAGACGTGGTCGATACTGGGCCGTCGCTGGCAGTCGCCTGGTAGCCGAGAGGGATCATCGAAGCCGCCGCAAGGTGTGCAATGCAGGCGAGTCGAATGCGGCGAGACGGAACTTCCGAGTTTGACCCACAGCAGGCACTCGGGAACGTCAGGTTCCAGGCTGTCAACCCCGACACGGCTAACTATCTCACCGAACAC
>Ga0302181_10000687_pt1 | contig 26809 bp, 24 predicted proteins | sample I_Palsa_E3_3_FD_198786 | JGI IMG/M metagenome (GOLD analysis project Ga0302181, IMG submission 198786) | Peat permafrost microbial communities from Stordalen Mire near Abisko, Sweden - I_Palsa_E3_3 | ecosystem: Environmental > Terrestrial > Soil > Palsa > Peat permafrost | place: Sweden...
TGCCCCCGGCAGGGTTCCAAGCAGATGGGAACCGCTGTGACCAGCGAACCCATGGCAGGTTCGATCACGGTAGAGCGGCCGGTGTCCCTTCGCGACGTGAACCGGCTGGCTGACGGCGCCGGGTGAGTCACAACGTGCTCGTTCTGCTCCACACTGACTGTGCCCCGGTGGCCGCGGGGCGGCGCAAGGCGATGACCCTCGTCCTGCCCGGGGCACCGTTGCCGCCGCCGGGTCGTACCTGCCGGCAACGCCGGGGAATAACGTGAGTGCCGCCCTGGAGAGTTAGGTAGTGACTGCCCTTCTGACCTGGGGAACTCATGAGCGCCGAGACACCGTCCATCTCCGGTCTGCTGGGCGCACGAATGCCCGAGGCTAGGGGAAGGCAGGACCCACGGGGCCCGGGCCATCCGGGCGGGTGCGGCGCCAGACGATCCCGAGGCCGGTGCCGGCCTCTGGCGTGACGTCTAGTGGGCGCGACCCGATCTCGGTGAAGCCCAGCTTGCGCGGAACCGCCGCGCTGGCCTCGTTCAGCTCGTCGTGGACGATCTCGACGTGGTCGATGCCCGGCAGCCGGAACGCCGCATCCATCAGCGCCGCGGCCGCCGCCGTGGCCAGGCCCCGGCGAATGTAGGCCTGGTGGACCCAGTAACCGACCTCCAGGCCCCTCGGGCCGATTCGCGCCATCAGCCCGCAGCTGCCGGCGACCTGCCCCTCGGTGGTGATCGCGTAGTTGTAGGCGGCCCCGGACTGCCAGTCGTGCTCGCACGCCGCGACAAATTCGGCAGCATTCTGCCGCGTGTACGCCGCCGCCCACGGCATCCACGGCCGCAGGTGAGCCTGCGATTCGATGACCGACAGGTAGGCGGCATCCTCATCGCCGACCTGCCACCGGCGGAGGATCACCGGCCCGTGCTCGAGCGTGCCGGCCGGGCGGTGCAAGGAATCGTGCATCCCCCCATGCTGGCGGCCCATCACCCGGCGGGACAACCCGGTTTCGGGGCCGGGCGATATCGTCGGCGCCGTGGTGCTGTCGGTATCGGCTGGTCAGCTGCGCGCTCTGCGGCTGCGGGCGCAGCTGCTCAGCGGGCCGCCGGCGATCCCGGTGGCCACGGTGGCCACGGTGGCCGCGCATCTGGCCGGCCTGCAGGCTCAGGCCGCGCCGCCCGCCCGGCTCGCGATCCGGGCCCGGGCCGCCGGCCGCACGGCCGCGGACGCCGACCGGGCCTGCGACACTGGCGAAGTCATCCGAACCTGGGCCATGCGCGGCACGCTGCACATGGTCGCCAGGCGGGACGTCCGCTGGATGAACAGCCTGTTCGGCCCGGTGTTCGCGGCCAAGGGCCGGCGCCGGCGCGCGCAGCTCGGGCTGGACGATGCCCTGTGCGAGCGCGCCCTGACGGCCCTGGCGGTGATCCTGGCCGGATCAGCCCCGCTCACCCGGGCCGAGCTGGTCAGCCGCCTGGCCGCCGAAGGAATCCGCATCGACCCGCGGACCCAGCAGCCGCCGCACCTGCTCGGCTACGCGGCGCACCGTGGCCTCATCTGCCGGGGCCCGGACCGCCCCCGCGAGGAACCCACGTACGTCCTGCTGGACGACTGGGCCCCCGGCACGCCCGCGCTGACTCACGATGACGCGCTCACCGAGCTGATCCGGCGCTACCTGCATGGCTACGGCCCAGCGTCCCGGGACGACTTCGCCGCCTGGTCCGGCCTGCCCCCCGCACAGGCCAGGCGCGCGCTGGACCTCATCGCGGGCGACCTGGTGCCGATGCAGGCGGCCGCTATACAGGCGGGCAGGGCGCAGCTCTTCACCCTGAACGGGGACAGCCGGGAGGCGCCCGGCGATACGCCGCCACGGCTGCTCGGGCACTTCGACCCGTATCTGCTCGGCTACCGGGACCGCGGCCTGATGCTGGACGCGGAGTACGCGCGGCGCATCCAGACAGGCGGCGGCTTCGTCCAGCCCGTGCTGCTGATCGGCGGACGGGTGGCCGGCACCTGGCGGCTGACGCGGCGCACCGCCCGGGCGGGGCAGGCCGCCCGGGCCACGCTCACCGTCGAGCCGTTCACCGCGCTGCCCGCGGGCAGCGCCGACGGCCTCGCGGCCGAAGCTGCGGACATCGGCCGGTTCCTCGGCGCGGACGTGACGCTCGAGAAGGTAGAAACGTGAACGAGCGCCAGCGCAGGCGCGGCGGAAAGGAGCCCACGATGGACGTCAAGGACGCCATGGCCGGAACAGTTATGGCAGCGCGGGACCAGCTGACCGGGCTGAGCCACCGGCTGCACGCCCACCCTGAGGTCGCCTGGACCGAGGAACGCGCCGCCGCCTGGGTCGCCGCCGAGCTGGCCGGCGCCGGATTCGACGTCGAGGCGAACGCCTGCGGGCTGCCGACCGCGTTCATCGCCCGCAGCGGGACCGGCCCGCTGCACATTGGCATCTGCGCCGAGTACGACGCGCTGCCCGCGCTCGGGCATGCCTGCGGGCACAACATCATCGCGGCGGCCGCCGTCGGGACGGGTCTCGCGCTCGCAGCCGCGGCCGACGACCTGGGGCTGACCGTGACCGTGTTCGGCACGCCGGCCGAGGAAGGCGGCGGCGGCAAGGTCTACATGCTGGAGCGCGGGGCCTTCGACGGGGTGCACGCGGTGATGATGGTGCACCCGGGCCCGGTGGACGTGGCCGAAGCCCGCCCGTTCGCGGTGTCCCACATGCTGGTGCGTTACCGGGGCCAGGCCACGCACGCGGCCGCTTACCCGGAGCAGGGCATCAACGCCGCCGACGCGTTCACCGTCGCGCAGGTGGCCATCGGGCTGCTGCGCCAGCAGCTGCTGCCCAGTACGCGGGTGCACGGGATCGTGACCCACGGCGGGGACGCCCCCAACGCGATCCCGGACCGCACCGAAGGCCGCTGGTACGTCCGCGCTGAGACCCTCGATGAGCTGGCCGGGCTGGAGCCCCGGGTGCGCCGCTGCTTCGAGGCGGGGGCACTGGCCACCGGCTGTGAGCTGGAGATCGAGGCGGAGGCGCCGCCGTACGCCGAATTCCGCAACGACCCTGATCTGCTGCCGCTGTACCGGGCCAACGCGGAACGGCTCGGCCGCCAGTTCCTGGCCACGGGCCCGGACGGGCCGGACGGAGCGGCCGGTGGGGACGCCGCGTCGGCCGGCCGGATGAACCGCGCCTCCACCGACATGGGCAACGTCTCGCTGGTCGTTCCCGCGATCCACCCGTACATCGGGATCGGCTCGCTGCCCGCGGTCAACCACCAGAAGGAGTTCGCCGCGCACTGCGTCACCCCGGTGGCCGACCAGGCGCTCATCGACGGGGCGATCGGCCTGGCCTGGACCGCCGCGGACGCCGCCCGGGACGAGGCCATCCGCGGCCGCCTGCTCGCCGGCGACGGTTGATGCCGGATGGCCCCGACCGCTGACTGGAGCCGGCCGGGGATGTGCAAGGGTGGAGCCAGGAGGTGATGGTGTGAAAATCGGTCTTCAGATTCCCGATTTCACCTGGGCAGGCGGTCCCGCACAGCTCGGACCGACCCTGGCCACGGTGGCTCGCACCGCGGACGACGCTGGCTTCGCGCACATCATGGTCATGGACCACTTCTTCCAGATCCGCTCGGTCGGCCCGTCCGAGCACGAAATGCTGGAGGCGTACACCACCCTCGGCTTCCTGGCCGCGCACACCTCGCAGGCGAGGCTGGGCACGCTGGTCACCGGGGCGATCTACCGGTACGCCGGCATCCTGGCCAAGACCGTCACCACGCTGGACGTGCTGTCCGGCGGCCGGGCCTGGCTGGGTATCGGCGCCGGGTGGAACGAGGAGGAGTCCCGTGGCCTGGGTATCCGGTTCCCCCCGATCGCCGAGCGGTTCGAGCAGCTCGAGGAGACCATCCAGATCTGCCTGCAGATGTGGGCCGGGGACGAGAGCCCCTACGACGGCAAGCTGAACCATCTCGAGCGCCCGCTCAGCTCGCCGCAGCCGCTGACCAGGCCGCACCCGCCTATCATGATCGGCGGCGGCGGCGAGAAGAAGACGCTGCGGCTGGTGGCAAAGTACGCCCAGGCGTGCAACCTCTTCCCCAACCCGGAGCTCCCCCGCAAGCTGGAGGTGCTGCGCGAGCACTGCGAGCGCGAGGGCCGCAACTACGACGAGATCGAGAAGACCGCCATCTTCCGATTCGACGTGGGCCCCAAGGGCGAGCAGGCCGGTGAGGTCATCGACCAGCTCGGCCAGCTGTCGGAGATGGGCATCGAGACGGTGATCGGCGGCGTGGTGAACGTCGACCAGATCACCCCGCTGGAGGTCATCGGCACCGAAGTGATCCCGGCCGTGGCCGGCCTGGGCTCCTGACCACCCGTTGCGGCCCGTGTCTCCTCGGCGGGGGACACGGGCCGCAGCGTCGGCAGGTACCGCGTCGGCAGCTGCCGCGTCGGCTGCTGCCGCGTCAGCAGTTGCTGGGCGTGGGGTCGCCCGCCACCCGGTCGCGAGCATGACAACGTTTACCAGAAAGTACGCCCGTGTACTGCGGTCGTCCATGTAAACCGGAAGTGAGATTTTCGTAGCCTCAAGCGGGGCGCGGGGCGCGGGGCGCGGGGAGTGGCGCGGGGCCCCCGGACGGCTCAGCGCGGGCGGCTCGTGCGGCAGCAAATGCGGGGTCCCGCGGGCCGGCTCAGTGCGCGGCTCAGTGGGCGGCTCAATGGGCGGGCTGAGATCGGCCGGCTCAGCGCGCGGGCCGGCTCAGCGGGGGACGTCGCGCGGAACGGCGAAGTCGACCATGCGTGCCTCGCCCGGGATCAGGTCGGCCCACTCCCCGTTGAAGTCCAGTACGGCGACCGCGGCGGTGGGGAACTTCTCCCGGACCCGGTCCAGCGGCTCCGCGGCGGGGCCATCCACCATCTGCGCGATGCCCACGGCCAGCTCGGCGAGGCCGGGGTTGTGCCCGATCAGCAGGACGGTCTGGTGCTCTCCGCCTGCCTCCCGCAGCAGGTGCAGCAGGCTCAGCGCGGTCGCTTCATAGATCCGCTGCTCGTAGCGGACGGGCGGCTCGGCGCCGAGTTCACCGGCCATCAGGGCCCAGGTGTCGCGCGTCCGGCGCGCAGTGGAGCACAGCACACCATCAGGCACGTATCCCTTGGCCCGCAGCCACCGCCCCATGACGGGAGCATCGCGGCGTCCGCGATCGTTCAGCGGGCGCTCGCTGTCCGCCACATCCGGCCAGGCCGACTTGGCGTGCCGCAGCAGCAGAAGCCGGCGCGTCTCATCTGCACCCATGTCTTCAGCCTGACACAGCTTGACCTTGTCATTCACCTGAATGTCGGCCGGAGCACGGCTGTTGTTCGTCGGCCGGACCCAGGCCGAACCCAAGAAAGCGGCATCGTCCGCTCAGACACCCAACCAGAACCCATCATTTGCGGTCTTAGAGACGTACCATCCAGATGACCGGGCCCGCGGCGTCCCGGTAACGCAGGGAGGGGACGGCGCGATGCAGCTTCTGCCGAAAAGGATGCACCGGGCGCTCACCCTCGCCGCGACGCTGGCCATGGGCGGCGGCCTCGCGGCAGCTACCAGCCCGGCCGCAAACGCAGACGTCGGCAGGGCCACGCACGCCGCTACGGCCGCCAGCGTGGCCCGGCCCGCCGGGGACAGCCCGGCCGGATTCTGGTACGGCACGGACAGCCTGCCCATCACGATCACCGGTACCCCTTACCAGGAGCCGAGGATCGGCGGACGTTACGGCGGGTACATCGGCATGACCGGCAGCTGGTCGTACTGGCTGGGCTGCAGCGGCGGCTTCGTCGCCTGGTCCGCCGCCAACGCCGCCGAGGCCAACGCGAACTACACGAAGTACGGGGCCGGCGTCGGCCTGGGCGTCTACTGGTTCATGGGCGGCCCGGGCGTGGACCCGCACTACAACGGGAGCACCACCGAGGCCTACGCCTGGGGCCAGCGGCAGGCCGCCCAGGCGGTTGCGGACGCCAACGGGCAGCCGGTCAAGTACCGGGTGCTCTTCATGGACGTCGAGCTGCCCGGAGTCGCCCCCGCCCACGACAACGGCTGGAACGCCGTCTACACCTCACCGTGCAGCGGCGTCGTCAAAACGAGCTACATTCCGGCGAGCGTCGACCGGGCCGACTTCAACGGCTTCTTCGACTACGAGAAGGCGCACGGCTACACCCCCGGCGTCTACTCCGAGCCGGGCATCTGGGCCTCGATCTTCGGCACCGGCGCTTACTCAATGATCGGGAACACCGACGAGTGGACGTACGAGCCGGAGACCACCAAGTTCAGCGAGGCCCCGGTCGGCTGGTGCCTGCGGGGCACGTCGACCTGCGCCAGCTTCTTCGGCGGGGTGACCAGGTCCAGCCCGCACGCGCTCATGTGGCAGTGGTCGGGTGGCGGCGGTGTCAGCAACGGGGCCGGTGACTTCGACCAGATCGACACCAGCGCCGTCCGCTGAGCGCCCCGCCTGCCCAGGGCGCGGGCGACTCAGCGAGGGACCCGCGGGCGCGCTCCCGCAGCGGCGGCTCCGCCGGCATCCGGTGCCCGTTCAGGATCCGGTGACGCCCCGCGCGACCCGCAGCAGGTATTCCTTGCGGTTGAGCGGATCATGGTCCAGCTGCGACCGCTCCGGGATCGCGCCGCGCACCTCCTGGTAGTGGCTGAAGGCACAGTCCAGCACGCCCTCCCCGCGGGTCAGGGCGGGCAGCTGCTGCTCCAGCTCGCGGACCCGGGCCACGGGGATGTGGCCGTCCACGATGCCCACCGGTCCGCGCGTCTGCACCGTCCGCGCAATGGCGCGCAGCCTGGCCAGGACGCTGCGCGCATTTCGCTTTCTCCCTGGATCACCGGCTGCTGCTGCCGGGAGTACAGCAGAGATTTAGCGCCGGGGACAACCGATTAAGCGCGCAGGCGCTGCGCGCGGATTGTCACGCGCACCTCGTCGGTGGGGCATTCTTAAGCCCATGAGTGACGACGGGAAGCTCGGCCGCCGGGCGTTCCTGGGCGCGGCTACGGCCGGGGTGGCCGCCGCGCTGGCGGCCTGCTCATCGGAGGCGAAGCCGGCTGCCGGACCCACGGCAACAGCCCGGAAGGCGGCGACGCCGCGGCGCTCAGCGCCAGTGGCGGAGAACGCCCGGCCCGGCGACCCGCACTGGGAGATCCGCCAACTGGGGGCAGAGCACGAGATCGAGGGGTACGCGGGCAAGGCCAGCGTGCTGCCCGGTGAGTCGTTCCCGCTGTTCGTCTCCACCACCTCCTCCGGCTACCAGGTGACGGCGTTCCGGATGGGCTGGTATCGGGGTGACGGCGCCCGCCAGGTGTGGCGGTCCGGCCCGCTGCGGGGCCACCAGCAGAACGATCCCGTGCTGGCCGGGGCGACGAACACGATCCGGACGGACTGGGACCCGGCGCTGGACGTGCCGACGGATGACTGGCCCGCGGGCTCGTACCTGCTCCGGCTGGACGCCGACTCCGGGGCCCAGCGCTACGTGCCGGTGACCGTCCGGTCGGCGAGCACGGCCGGGAAGGTGGTGCTCAAGAACGGCGTCGAGACCTGGCAGGCGTACAACACCTGGGGCGGTTACGACCTGTACAAGGGACCGGACGGTGCCTACGCCAGCCGGTCGCTGGTGGTCAGCCTGGACCGGCCGTACGACGAGAACGGCGCGGCCATGTTCCTGACGTACGAGCGGAACGCGGTCAAGCTCGCTGAGTTCATGGGGCTTCCGCTGGCCTACGTGACCAGCATGGACATCGCGGCGGACCCGCACCTGCTGGACGGGGCCAGCGCGCTGATCTCGCTCGGCCACGACGAGTACTGGTCCCCGGCCGAGCGCGCCAACGTGACCGCCGCCCGGGACGCCGGGGTGAACCTGGCCTTCCTCGGGGCGAACGCGATGTTCCGCCGGACCCGGCTGGAGGCCACCGGCCTGGGCAGCGACCGCCTCGTCGTCTGCTACAAGACCAGCTACGCCGACGACCCGATGTACGGCCACGACGATGCGCTGGTGACCAGCAATTGGCGGGGACCGGTCAGCCCGGATCCGGAGTCGTCGCTCATCGGCACCCTGTACGAGTCCTACCCGGCCCAGGCCGCCTACCAGGTGGTCAGCCCCAGCAGCTGGATCTTCAAAGGGACCGGCGTCCCCGACGGCGCGTCCTTCCCGAACCTGGTGGGCATCGAGTACGACCGGGTCAACCCGGGATACCCGCTGCAGCGTCCGATCGAGGTACTGTCGCACTCCCCGCTGATCTGCAACGGCGTGGCCAGCCACGGCGATTCGGCCTACTACACCCACCCCCGCGGGTCGGGCGTGTTCAACGCGGGCACGATGCGCTGGGTGGAAGCGCTGTTCGGAGACCAGCCGCACGGGATCGACGGCGCGACGCCCGGCTTCGTCCGGCAGGTCACCGCCAACGTGCTCCGCGCCTTCGCCGACGGCCCCGCCGCCGCCAGCCACCCCGCGCACGACAACCTGGACGCGATGCACGAGTACCCCGGTGACCGCATCGGATCCGGCAGCAACCTGTCCTGACCGGTCCAGCGGTCGGACTGGGCTGTCACCCCTGAGTGCCCACTTGCGGTGACCCGCGGAGTGATCTTTCACGGTCGAGGCGCTGTTGTGGTACCAGGCCGTTTCTCTCTGGCGGTACCTGACTAATGATCGCGAATCTCGCTTTGGCTCATCGTGCTGACCTCTACGTTTGCCGCTTGTTGTAAGTGAATTTGCGCACTAATCCCGGGCCGTAGGGTTGGGTCGTGTCCTCGTAAAAGGGGTCTTGGTGAAGACCGCGCAGGGCGTCACGGCGGTGCAGATCGTGGACGCCTCCTGGTGCGGGTCGTGGGCCAGCAGCACATTGGGTCAGCGCACGATGACGCCGGGCTGGAGGCCTTGAAGCGGCCACCCCGGCAGCGCCCGGCCGCTGGGCAGGCCGAGCGTGACCTGGGCCTAGCGGGCACAGGGGGCTCTCGGAGCGGTGGTGGCTGGCACACCGATGACTTTCGCGGTCTCGCTGAGTCCCACGTACTGCAGCACCGGACTGGCGGCCTGGCGAGGGGCGTGAACTGTTGGGCGTGTAGCGTGCTATAGCGCTCAACAGCGCGCTATGGTCGTCGCGTGAACCTGAAGCAGTGGGCTGAGCGGCAAGGCGTCTCGTATGCGACCGCGCGCCGCTGGTTCGCTGCGGGCACGCTGCCTGTCCAGGCTCGCCGGGTCGGCGGCCTGATCCTCGTTGGGGAGACTTCCGCTCCGGGCAATGCCGGGAACGCCGTCGTGTACGCCCGGGTTTCGTCGGCAGATCAGAAAGCCGACCTGGACAGGCAGGTCGCCCGGGTCACCGCGTGGGCGACTGGGCAGGGAATCGCGATCGGCCGTGTGGTCACTGAAACCGGATCCGCTCTGAACGGCAAGCGCCGTAAGTTCCTCGCATTGCTCCGTGACCCGGCCGTTTCGGTGATCGTGGTTGAGCACCGGGACCGGTTCGCGAGATTCGGTGCCGAGTACGTCGAGGCGGCACTCGCCGCGTCCGGGCGCGGGCTGCTCGTGGTGGACCCGGCCGAGGTGGATGACGACCTGGTACGGGACGTGACCGAGATCCTCACGTCACTGTGCGCCCGCCTGTACGGCCAGCGTGCCGCCGCGAACCGGGCCGCCCGTGCGGTGGCCGCCGCGACAGCCGGGGACGAGCCGTGACCCTGCTCGCTTACCGGTTCGCGCTCGATCCCGCCCCGGCGCAGGAACGGGCGCTGCGGTCGCATGCGGGGGCGGCGCGGGTGGCGTTCAACTGGGGGCTGGCCCAGGTAAAGGCCGTCATGGATCAGCGGGCAGCGGAAGCCACGTACGGGATCACCGGGGACAACCTGACCCCGGCCATCTCATGGTCGCTGTACGCGTTGCGCAAAGACTGGAACGCCGTCAAGGGCACGGTCGCGCCGTGGTGGGCGGAATGCTCGAAAGAGGCGTTCAATACCGGCCTGGACCAGCTCGCGCGGGCGCTGAAGAACTGGGCCGGCTCCCGCAGAGGCAAGCGGAAAGGCAAGCCGGCCGGGTTTCCCCGGTTCAAGTCCAGGCGGAAGGCCCGCCCGTCGATCCGGTTCACGACCGGCGCGTTCCGCTGTGAGGCGCGGCATGCGGTGCTGCCGCGGATCGGCCGGGTGAAGCTGCACGAGCCCGGCACCCGGCTGGCCGATCTCGTCACGGCGGGGACGGGACGGGTGCTGGGCGTGTCGGTCCGGTTCGGGCGGGGCCGCTGGTTCGCCGCGTTCACCGTCGAGCAGGACGTGTCCCGCCCGCCCTCGGCCGGCCCGGACGCGGTCGCCGGCATCGACTTGGGGATCAAGAGCCTCGCCGTCCTGTCAACCGGGGAGGAGATCCCCAGCCCCCGCCATCTGGGCAGGTCGCTGCGGAAGGCCCGCCGCCTGTCCCGCACCGTGTCACGGCGGCGGGGGCCGGATCGGCGGACCCGGCAGCAGCCGTCGAACCGGTGGCGCCGCGCATCATCGGCGCTGGGGAAGGCTCAGGGCCGGGTCGCTGACCAGCGCCGGGATGCGCTGCATAAGGCCACCACCGACCTGACCGGCCGGTTCGGGACGCTGGTGATCGAGGACCTGAACGTCGCCGGGATGATCCGTAACCGACGTCTTGCCCGCCATGTGGCAGATGCCTCGTTCGCTGAGTTCCGGCGGCAACTCGAGTACAAGACCGCCTGGCGGGGCGGGGCTGTGGTGGTCGCGGACAGGTGGTTCGCGTCCAGCAAGACATGCTCGGGTTGCGGAGCGGTGAAAGCCAAGCTGCTCCTGTCTGAGCGGACATACGCGTGTACTGCCTGCGGCATGGTCGCTGACCGGGACCGGAACGCCGCGCTGAACCTCGCCGCGTATGGCGAGGAGGTCATCGCCGGGAGTGGCCCGGAGATCAACGGACGTGGAGCCGACTGTAAGACACCCCCCGGGGCGCTGGTGGCTGTGAAACGTCAACCCGGCACCGCGCAAACGGGTCAGACCGGGACCGTCCCGCCGCAAGGCAGGACTGCGGCATGAGCGCTAACAAGCACTCATCCGCAACGGAAGGAGCGCACATGGCAAGCAGCGTGATAGTCGACATCTTCGTCTCGGTCGACGGGTGGGCTGGGTCGGACGGGCTGCCGGGATACTTCGGCTATCTGGGCCCAGAACTCCAGGAATGGATCATGGACGAGCTGGCCGCACCGCAGCTCGTCGTCATGGGGCGGCGTACCTACCAAGCTCTGGCGGGGCTTCCGGAGGAGGCACATGGCAAGTCCTGGGACCGGACAGCCGAGCTGGAAAAGGTCGTGTTCTCCCGCACCCTGACACACGCGGCCTGGCCCAACACGCGGATCTGCAGCCGTGATCTTGTCGATGAGGTTCAGGACATGAAGGCCAACGGCAACCTTCCCTTGCGCACCTGGGGAAGCCTGTCCCTGGTCCGGCAGCTCATCAGTGCGGGTTTGGTGGACCGGCTGCGACTGATGACCTTTCCACTGATGGCCGGGCCCTCAGGGCGCGACGCGGCCTTCGCGGACATGGCATCCGCCGATCTTGAACTGGCCGGTCACCGGGTACTGGATGGCCGGGTGCTCCTGGTGGAGTACCGGCCAACTGGTAAAGACATTCCACGTGCCTGAGCCTGAACACCGGTGCGTCGCGTCCATGTCGAAGACCAGCAACCGGAACCTCAGCCGAAAAGCGGAAGCTTGTCTGCCAGCAAGGAGCCCGCCAGCTCGTCTGGCACCCGCCAGGCCCGGTGCGAGTCGCGCAGGCTCAGGTTCGGGCAGACTCGGAGCGAGCAATAGTGATGTACCAGTAGCCGCCCGCGAGATTCAGCGCCCCAAGGACCAGTCATACGCAGCCTGTCTCGCCGGGGCAGCCGCCCGGCGCGCGGCGGCGTGGGTGATTTCACCCGGCTATGGCCGCGGCAAGAGGGGCGAAACGACCCCTGCCGCGGACCTGGCTGCGCGGGCGAGCCTATGGCTGAGGGCCGGAGAACCGGCCAGCTCCGAACAGATCGGACAAGGCCAATGTCAGCACTGCTTACCCACGAGGGAACTCAAGCCAGCACGACAGCGACGACCGCTCCGGCCGGGCGTGGATGGCTCCGGAGAGCGTCGCACCGGATCCGCCGGACCGTCCAGGAGATGAACTACGCGGCCCGGCGGGTCGTCGAGCTGCAGGCACCCTGGAGCGTTGACCAGCAGTGGCAGAGCAGGTAAGGATCATGGCTGTGGATCCGTTCACGGGCAAGCTCGCGGTGGTAACCGGCGGCGGCTCCGGCATGGGCCGCGAGCTTGTCCGCCAGCTCGCGGCGCAGGGATGCTCGGTCGCGGCCTGCGACCTGAACGCCGACACCGTCACGGTGACCGCGGCCACGGCGTGGGCGGCCGCCCCGCCCGGCGTGAAGGTCACCAGCCATGTCTGCGACGTCTCCGACGAGGCACAGGTCCAGCGGTTCCGCGACGAGCTGCTCGAGCAGCACGCCAGCGATCACGTCGACCTGGTCTTCAGCAACGCGGGCATCTCCGGCGGCGGCAGCTTCGTCAAGGACTCCCGGCAGGAATGGGAGCGCACCTTCGCCATCAACTGGTGGGGCGTGTACTACTGCGCCCGCACGTTCCTGCCGCTGCTGATCGCCAGCGGCGACGGCGTCCTGGTCAACACCAGCAGCGCAGCCGGTTTCTGGGCCACGGCAGGGGCTGGCGCGCCGATCACCGCCTACAGCACGTCGGAGTCCGCCATCAAGGGCTTCTCCGAATCACTCATCGAAGACCTGCGCTCCAATGCGCCGCAGGTCCGGGTCGTCGTGGTCATGCCGGGTGTCGTGAACACCGGCATCTACGTGAACTCCCGCCGCGCCCTTGGCCAGCCAGCGTGGGAGCAGCTGAGCGACGCCCAGCTGCTGGAGCTGCTCCCCGATGAAACGCGGGCCGCTCTCATCGCGATGGGCCTGCTGGCCAACGACTTCTCCGCCGATGACCTGCGCCAGGCGATCCCGCGACTGAAAAACGAATTCATCCAGGAGAAGGGGTTCACCGCGGCGCAGGCGGCGACCATCATCCTGGACGGGGTGCGATCCGGAGCCTGGCGGATCCTCGTCGGCGAGGAAGCCAAGATGCTCGACGCGGCGGTGCGCGCGAACCCTGAGGCCCCCTTTAACTACGAGAACTACGCGGAGATGTACGGCCCTCTGATAGCGGAAGCGGAAGCGTCAGGAACGCCGAAGCCGTAACCGCAGCGGGTCGAACGGCGGAAAGGCGACGCTCATGACCGATGTCCCGCAGGTGCTGTTCGTCTGCGTGCACAACGCCGGCCGGTCCCAGATGGCCGCGGTCCTGCTCGACCACGAGGCCCACGGGCAAGTGCGGGTCATGTCGGCGGGATCGCAGCCCGCCAGCGAGATCAACCCCGCCGTCATTCAGGCCATGGCCGAAACCGGCCTCGACCTGTCCCGAGAGTTCCCCAAGCCGCTCACCAGCGACCAGGTCCAAGCCGCCGACATCATCATCACTATGGGCTGCGGCGACGCCTGCCCCGTCTACCCCGGCAAGCGCTATCTCGACTGGGACCTACCCGATCCCGCCGGGCTTCCCCCGGAACAAGTCCGCCCCATCCGCGACGAAATCCAGCGCCGCGTACGTCAGCTGATCGCCGAACTGAATCTGTCAGCCGGCTCCTAACCGGCACTGCGGAGAGCGGATGAACACCCGCACGGGACACGTTGCCCACCGATCCGGCGGAAAGCCACCGGGATCGGTGGGCGAGCGGGCTTGAGCGCTACTTGCTGAGGTAGGGGCGGAGGAGGGCCAGGTCGGGGCCGCTGAGGCGGTCGTTGGCGGTCGCGGCCTGGTGCCAGTGCGGGTAGATCAGGTCAGGCTTGCTCACCTCGTCCAGGGCGCCGCGCTCCTCGCTGGACAGCACCAGGTCCGCGGAGGCCAGGTTGTCGGCCAGCTGATCGTCGGTGCGCGCGCCGACGATCACGGACGTCACGCCGGGGCGGCTGCGCAGCCAGGCCAGTGCGACCTGGGCGGCCGAGACCCCATGGGCCTTGGCGATGTCGATGAGGACCTCGATCGTGTCGTAGAGCCGGTCCTCGTTGCGCACGGGGGGCTCGTTCCACTCCTCGCTGAGGTGGCGCGAGTTCTCCGGCTGCTCGGCGTCCCGGCGGAACTTACCGGACAGCAGGCCGCCGGCCAGCGGGCTCCAGATGAGGACGCCGAGGCCCTGGTCGAGGGCCAGCGGGATCAGCTCGTACTCGGCGTCACGCGCCTCCAGGGAGTAGTAGATCTGCTCGGCCACGAACCGCTGATAGCCCCGGGCGTCCGCAGCAGCCAGCGCCTTCATGAGCTGCCAGCCCGAGTAGTTGGACGCGGCCAGGTAGCGCACCTTGCCCGACTGCACCAGTGAGTCGAGGGCGGACAGGGTCTCCTCTACTGGCGTCTGCCCATCCCACTCGTGCACGTGGTAGATGTCGATGTGGTCGGTGCCCAGCCGGCGCAGGCTCGCCTCGACCCCGCTCAGGATGTGATGCCGGGATAGGCCGGCGTCGTTCGGCCCGTCGCCCATCGGCATCCGCACCTTGGTCGACAGCAGCAGCTCGTCGCGCCTGCCCTTGATCGCCTCGCCGACCATCTCCTCGGCTGTGCCCTGGGAGTAGACATCCGCCGTGTCGATCAGGTTCACCCCGGCGTCCAGGGCCATGTCGATCTGGTGCCGCGCGCCCTGGACGTCAGTCGAGCCGACCGCGCCGAACCCGCCCTTGCCGCCGAACGTCATCGTGCCGAGGGTCAGCGTCGAGACCCGGAGGCCGCTCCGACCAAGCTGACGGTATTCCATGCTGAAACCCTTCTCGCAGCGTCGTCTGTGGTGTCTGTAGACAACTTACGGTGGCGGCGGGTCAGTGCCGGGCAGGGGCCGGCTGGTGGCTCCCGTACACCCGGTACGGTTCCAGGTCGGCCCACTTCACCTCCACGCCGAGGCCGGGCCGATCGGGATCGGGGTGCAGGGCGCCGCCTTCAGGACGCAGCACGCCGTCGAAGGCCACGTCCTCGATGCGGACATGGGTATGGAAGTACTCCAGGTGCCTGGCCTTCGGCACGCCGCAGCAGGCGTGCGAGCTGACCGTCGGCGCGCAGTGCGCGGACAGCTCCACCTGATGCGCCTCGGCCAGGCCGCCGACCTGCAGCAGGCCGGTGATTCCCCCGCACCGCGTGACGTCGGCCTGCAGGCAGTCCACGGCCCTCGCGTTCAGCAGCGCCGCGAAGTCGGGCAGCACGTAGCCGTATTCACCGGCCGTGATGTCGAGCCCGGCAGGCCCGCGGTCCCGCAGCAGCCGCAGGCCCTCGGGGTCCTGCGAGCTGACCGGCTCCTCGAACCAGCACACTCCCCAGTCGTGGGCGAACCGGTCCGCCCAGTACAGCGCGCTCTTGCGGGTCAGGGCGCCGTTGGCGTCGGTGAACAGCTGAACGTCATCGCCGGCCTCCTTGCGCACGGCCGTCAGCCGCGCCGGGTCCTGGTCCGGGTGGCGGGAGGTCTTGATTTTCATCCGGGTAAGCCCCTGCGCCGCCCAGTCACTGATCTGCTCGCACAGCCGCGGCAGCGGGTAGTTGGTGAAGCCGCCGCTGCCGTAGATGAGGACCCGGTCGCGGAAGGCGGGCAGCACCCGGTACAGCGGCTGGCCCAGCAGCCGGGCCTTGAGGTCCCACAGCGCGATGTCGACCGCGGATGTGGCCATCGCGCCCACTCCGGGCTGCCCGGCGTTACGGAGCTGGACCGACATCTCGCGCCAGGCGATCGGCGGGGACAGCGCATCGGCACCGGTGACGACGCCGGCCAGTTTGGTCCCGGCCAGCATGGCGGCGGACACGTCGCCGTAGGTGTAGCCGATCCCGGTCTGCCCGCCGGTGCGCGCCTCGACCAGAATGATGACCGTAGAAGACCAGGTCAGCGTCCCATCTTGTTCTTTGCCGTCCGGCCCATCGGTGGGGAACTCGAACGCGTGCACCGTTACGCTCTCGACCGGGATCATGCTCATCCCGCTACCCACTGGACGGCGGCCAAACGCCCGGCAGCCGTCAGCGGGAGCGCCATCACCGGCATCCGGGACGTCCCAGCATCCGCCGGCGTGTCGCCGCGCTTATTGCGGGTACCCGGGCACATGTGGCCCGCCGGCTCGGCCTGGGCCAAGATCCGCCTCGGGGCACCCCGGGCGGGAGGGGAACGCATTGCTCAGCTACTTTCTCGCGGTGCTGGCGGCGTGCGCCAACGCGACCTCATCGGTGCTGCAGCGCAAGGCCAACAAGGAGATCCCGCAGAAAGAGAACCTGAGCTGGAAGCTGATCCGGAGCCTGCTGCACCAGCCGGTCTGGTTCTTCGGGATCCTTGCCATCACGGTGGGCTTCCTGCTCCAGGCCTCCGCGCTGGGCGCGGGGGAGCTGGCCGTCGTCGAGCCCGTCCTGGTGCTGGAGCTGCCGTTCACGCTGATCCTCGCGTCCCGGGTGTTCAAGTCCGGCATGGGGCCACAGGAATGGGGCTCGATACTGGCGATGACGGCGGGCCTCGCGGGCCTGCTCTACTTCCTCTCCCCCACCGCCGGCCGGTCGGACGAGGTACGCCTGTACATCTGGCTGATCGGCATCGGGGCGAACCTGGCGCTGGTCGGGGTGCTGGTCCTCTGGGGGCGGCGGGGGCCGGCCGGGCGGGGCGGCGGCAGCCAGGGCAGCAGCGCCCACCAGGCGGCGGTCTTCGGGATTGCCGGCGGATCGGCCTTCGGGCTGACCGCGGCCCTGATGAAGGGGATGACCACGTACTTCTCGCAGGGCGGATTCGGGGCGATATTCACCAGCTGGCAGCTGTACGCGATGGTGGCCTCCGGGGTGCTCGGCATGTTCCTGGTGCAGTCGGCGCTGAACGCGGGAAAGCTCATCGCCGCCCAGCCCGGCCTCACCCTGTCCGACCCGATCATCTCGATCCTGTGGGGCGTGCTCGCGTTTCACGAGAGGGTGCACGGCGGGCCGATCCACCTGCTGATGGCGGCGCTCAGCACCGTCGTGCTCGCCGCCGCGGTGGTGGCCCTGACCCGGTCTCCGCTGCTTTCGGATGATCAGCAGGGAACGCAGGATGGCCAGAGCAGGCGCCGGCCGGGAGACCGGCCGCAGAGCGAGTCCCCCCACCCCGCGCGGAGTTAGCCGTGCCGCCCGGGGCGCCCCGGCGCAGGGCGCCGGAGGGCAGGCTCGTCATGCGGAGGCCTGCGGACGCATGTGGCGCCGGTTGAACTGGCGCCAGTCCTCCCGCCCGTCCGGCCACCGGATCAGCGCCGCCCAGCCCCCCCGGTACCGCGCCCAGGCCACGATCAGGCAGGGACGCCAGCTGGTGTCGCTGTACAGCACCTCCGCCGCCCGGCGCACGGGCGCCCGGCGCGGGCTGTCCATCAGTTCACCCGCCGGTACCCGGGTCAGCATCGGGACGGTTCCGACTGGCGGCGGATAGCCGCCCGCAGGCGTTTTCCCAGCTCCCATGCCTTAGACGATAACAGATTCGAATCCTTGAGACAGTTGGCGGGACCAATCGAACAGAACCACCTACAGGACCATAGATGAACAAAAGGTAAACTAAAGGTGGACTGAAGCTTTCAGAAAAGTGGCCGGAAAGGCTGAAAACTCGCTTTCTGGCGAATCAGCGAGGCCAGGCTGGGCAGGAGCTCCCTTATGGTTACGGACACCCGCGAAGTTGAAATGAAGTACGAGGCCGGCCCGGAGACCGTGCTGCCACTACTGGACGATCTCCCCCGCGTGACGAGCGAGGCCGGCCCCGACGAACTGAAGCTCGAGGCCGAGTACTACGACACCGAAGACCTGCGGCTGCTGCGTGCGGGCGTCACGTTGCGGCGCCGCGGCGGTGGCAAGGACGCGGGCTGGCATCTGAAGCTGCCGGCCGGCCCGCAGACCCGCCGGGAGATCCAGGCGCCGCTCGGCCGCTCGGGCCGGACGGTACCCGCCGAGCTGGCCAGCCTGGTCCGCGTGCACACCCGCGGCGAGGCCCTGGCCCCGGTGGCCCGGATCGCTACCGTGCGCCGGACCCGGACCCTCATCGACGAGGCCGGAAAGTCGCTCGCGGAAGTGGTCGCGGACGAGGTTTCCGCGCAGACCCTGGGCGACTCCACCACCATCTCCAACTGGCGTGAGGTGGAGGTCGAGCTGACCGGCGGCGACCGGCGGCTGCTGCGGGCCGCGGACAAGCGGCTGCGCCGCGGCGGCCTGCGCCCCGCGGGCCGCACCGCCAAGCTGGAGCGGGCGCTGGCCGGCCAGCTGCCCACCGGGGACAGCCAGGAGCGTCCCGGTGGCCGCGGCTCCGCCGCCGACGTGGTGCTGGCCTACGCCGAGAAGCAGGCCGACCTGCTGAAGGCGCTCGACCCCATGGTGCGGCGCGATGAGCCTGACTCGGTACACCAGATGCGGGTCACCGCCCGGCGGCTGCACAGCACCCTGCAGTCCTTCGGCAAGATCCTGCAGACCGCCGATACCCGGCACCTGCAAGGCGAGCTGCGCTGGCTCAGCCACGTGCTCGGCGACGCACGGGACAGTGAGGTGCTGGCCGCGCACATCCAGCGTGACGTGGAACACCTGCCCGTCGAGCTGGTCATGGGCCCGGTCAAGGCCCGGCTGCGGGAGCATTTCGCGCCGCTGGCCGCGCGGACCCGGACTGCCGTACTCGAGGCCCTGGACTCGGAGCGCTACTTCGCGCTGCTGAACGAGCTCGACCAGATCCTGGCGAACCCGCCGCTGGGCCCGGACGCCACCCAGCCCGCCGACGAGGGCCTGGCCCGCGCGGTGGCCCGCGCCTACCGGCGGACCGCCCGCCGGATGCGCCGGGCCGCGGACGCCCACTCCGGCGAGGCCACCAACGTCGACCTGCATGCCGCGCGGCGGGCGGCCAAGCGGGCGCGCTACGCGGCTGAGGCGGCGCGTCCGGTGCACGGCAAGCAGGCCAAGCAGTTCGTCAAGCAGATGAAGAAGATGCAGACCACCCTGGGCACCCATCAGGACGCGGTCATCGCACGGAACACGATCCGGGAAATCGGCGTACGGGCCCACCTGGAAGGCGAGAACGCGTTCACCTTCGGGCTGCTGCACGAGCACAACACCTGCGCGGTCCGGGATTCCGAGCAGCAGGCGTGGCAGGACTGGAAGCACGCCTCCCGCCGCAAGTACCGCAAGTGGCTGCACTAGAGCCACCAGCCGTCAGCCGTTGCGTGGCCCCCGCCCAGCCCGGGCGGGGGCCATACGCAGTTCCGGGCCGTGTTCTCCCGGCCAGGTTCCGGAAAACGTGTCCCGGGCAGAGGTATAGGTCAGGTAATTGGCGGTTGAGGGAGATGCCTGCCCGGGCCGGGACCGAGGCCGCTCAGGTGATGGGCGGCAGGACCTGGGTGGTGTCCAGGACCGGCCGGAACAGGTCGCCCCGTTCGGCGAGCCGGGCGAAGATGTTCCGGATCGTGAAGCTGTCCGGCCGCAGGGCGGGATCATCCAGCTCAGCCCAGGCGATGGGCGCGGACACCGGGGCCCCGGCCAGGGGGCGCGGACTGTACGGCGCCACCAGCGTCTTGTGCCCGGCGTTCTGCGTGTAGTCCAGCCGGGCATGCCCGCTGCGGTCACGCAGCTCCCACTTCCAGCTCACCAGCTCCGGTACGACATCGCCGACGGCCCGCGAGAGCTGCTCGACCCAGGCGGTGACTTCGGCTGGGCTGGGACCGGGCGCGATCGGAATCCAGATCTGGATGCCGCGGCGGCCGGTGACCTTGGGCTGGCCACGGACGCCGAGATGGTCCAGGGCCGTCCGGTGCAGCCGGGCCAGGACGAGCACGTCCTCCCAGGAGGTGGCCGCGCCGGGATCGATGTCGATGAGCGCATACGTGGGGCAGCGGGGGGCGTCCGCGCGCGCGGTCCAGGCGTGCCACTCCAGCGCGCCGAAGTTCGCCGCCCACACCAGCGCCGCGGGCTCGTCGACCACTAGGTACGTGGTGGCCTCGTCCGCGCTCGCACCCGGCCTGTCCCAGCGCGGGATCCATTCGGGCGCGTGCGAGGGCAGCTGCTTGTGCCAGAAGCCGCGGGTGCCCGCCCCGTTGGGGTACCGGTTCATGTTCAGCGGGCGGCCCTGCAGGTACGGCAGGATGACCGGGGCGATGCGGGCCGCGTAGGCGATGAACTCGCGCTTGGCCACCGGCTCCTCGCCGGGGCGGGGCGGGAAAAGTTCCTTGTCCAGGTTGGTCAGCCGGAGGCGGCGCCCGTCGACCTCCCACGTCCCGCCGGATCCGAGCGCGTCCAGGGCGGCCAGCTGGTCCGCGGACGGGCCGTCGCTGCCGGCGTCCGGCTCCCCGGTCGCCTTCCCGCCGGAATGTGCGGAGCGCCGGGTGCTTCTCGCCCGCCCGCCCCTGGGCGCAGCCATCCGCCCGGCCTGCCCGGAGCGCCCGCCGTCCCTGACCGGGACCGACGCTTTCGACGGGGGAAGGTCCGACCGCCACATCCGGTCCGGATTGGCCTTCACCTCATCGTTGGTGCGCCCGCTCAGGACCGATTCGGGATGGTCCTCGGGGTTCCAGCCCTTGACGGCGTACTCGTCGTGCTTGTGCAGCAGCAGCCACTGCTCCTTGCCGGACCGGTCCGGCTCGCCGCGCCGGACCAGAATGAACCGGCCGCGCAGCTTCTGCCCCTGCAGGTCGGCGTGGAAATCACCGGCCGCGACCGCGGCCGCCGGGTCATCGGTGGCGTGCGGCTCCCACGTGCCGGTGTCCCACACGATCACGTCGCCGCCGCCGTACTGCCCGGACGGGATCACGCCCTCGAAGTCCAGGTACTCGATGGGGTGGTCCTCGACGTGGATGGCCGCGTGCCGGACGTCCGGATCGAGGGTCGGGCCCTTGGGCACGGCCCAGCTCACCAGCACGCCATCGATCTCGAACCGGAGGTCGTAGTGCAGCCGTCGCGCCCGGTGCCGCTGCACGACGAACCGCGGCGCATGACCGGGTCCGCCGGCGGGCGCCTTCGCCGTGCCGCGGGCCCGCCCGCTACGGGACCGGCCCGAAGGCTCCGGGGTCTGCGCGAAGTCCCGCTTCTGCTCATACGGCGTGAGCCGGTTCCCGGCCGCCTTCTGGCCGCCGGCCGCCTTCTGGCCGCCGGCCTTCTTCGCGGCAGACTTGCCCGCCGCCGCGGTTTTCTTCGCGGCCGCGGGCTTGTCCGCGGCCGCGGGCTTGTCCGCGGCCGCGGTTTGCGTCGCGGCGGAGGTCTTCCGGGACGCCGCCATGATCAGACCGTTACCCCGGACACGCGGCTGACACTCCCCTAGACTTCCCGCGAACCAGCCGCAGATGGAGACCGCCATGGCCGATGCCGTCCTCTACCCCTCCGGGGAGGACCGCGTGTGTGCCGCGGTGGCGCTCGGCTGGCAGGTGGCGGTGCTTTACCATTCCCCCGTCCACCGGGGCCCGGTGGAGGACCCGCCCCGCGCGGCGCGTCTGCCGGGATACTCCGGGTTTTCGCCGGCTACGCACGCCAGATGGCTGGGCGAGCAGATCGCATCGACCGCAGGCCGCCTGGTCACAGATCCGCCGCAGGCCCTCACGGAGGCACTGTCCGCCGCCCTGGCCTGGCTGGACGCCGCGGACCGGGAACGCGAGACCACCCTCAACGCCATCTTCACGCTGCACTGCCGGCTGCTGGAGGCGCTCTACGTCACCGACTTCCGGCTCGGCAAGGCTTACGGGCTGGGACGAGCGCTGGCCGAAACATCGCTCGTCCCAGCGAGAGCCGACGGCGACGGCACGGCCGCTGCGTTCCGTGTGCTGCTGGCGAGCGGACGGGTGAACACGCTCAACGACTGGCTGGTCGAGCTGAAGACCCTCCTGCCCGATCACGCCGCGTACGCGGTGACCAGCGGCCTGCGCGACTGGCGGGACTGGGTGGCGAAGCAGCCGGCCGCCGCGGACTGGCCCAGCGCGCAGAAAGCGATGCGCACCCAGGGATATCTGTGGCGGGGGCTGGTCACCGGAGAGAAGGCGGCGACGGACATGCTGAACCTGTCCGGTTACTTGGCCGCAGCCCGGCAGATCGCCTGGCGCTTTCGCTGGGTGATTCTTCTCGCCGTGCTCGCGGCCGTCGGGGTCGTCGTCACCCTGGTCCTGCTGCCCGGCGTCTCGCCTACGGCCCGGTTGCTTGCCGCCCTGGCCTGGGTCGGCGCCACGCTCGCGGCGGCCATGAGGGCTTCCGGCGCGCTGTTCGGCTCGGCGGTCAAGGGCGCCGAAGGCTGGCTGTGGCAGACCGAGCTGGACGAGTCCGTGGCCCAGGCCGCCACCCGGCTGCCACCGCCGGCCCGGCCCCGGCGGATCACCGGCTCAGCAGCCGGGGCCATGGCGCTGAGCGGCGCCGAACCGCACCCGGCGGGCGAGCTGCCCGCCGCTCCTGCGGCCACGTGAGCCCTCGCTGCTTGAGGCCGCCGCTACTTGAGGATGTTGACCGCCCGCGCGACGACCAGGGCGACGGTGATGACCGAGATGCCGGCCTGCACCGCCATCGCGGCCTTAGCCCACCGGGACAACGGCATGACGTCCGTCGGGCTGAACGCGGTGGCGTTGGTGAACGACACGTACAGGTAGTCGCCGAACATCGGCTCCCAGTCGGCCGGCGCCAGGTCCGGGCTGGTCATCTGGGGGAACATGAAGTCCGGGTAGAGCTTGGTGGCGTGGGCCCGGGCCACCGGCCCGCCGCGGTCGAACTCCCAGTACCACAGGCCGAAGACGATGACGTTGGTGAGCCAGATGACCGCCCCGGAGCCCAGCAGCGGCCCGGCGGAGCTGCCCTCGGTGCCCTGGATCAGCCCGTTGACCAGATGCGCCGCCGACCAGGCATTGGCCAGGCTGATGAGGGTAGCTCCGCTCAGGCTCAGTATCCGGAGCACCTTCGATTCGCGGTCGATCCGGTGCGGGTTCAGCACGGTGATCAGCACGAAGACCACGCCCTCGAGCATCGGCAGCAGCCACGTCGGCTGGAACAGCACCAGCCGGCCGGGCAGCGGCCCCTGCAGCAGGATCGCGACGGTGATAGCCAGGACCACGTGCCAGCGGGGCTCGCCGCGGGTCTTCCGCCGCCACGCCGGCACGAACTTGCGGACCTCCGGGATCACGCCATGGTTTCCTGCAACCAAGGCCCGCTCCAGCTCCGACATGCGCCCGTGCAACTGCCGGATGCCTTCGAGCACTTCGCGGTGCGCGACCAGCTGACTGGGGCCGGCCAGGCCGGGGGAGGAGGCGGGCGGGCCAGGTGCCCGCTGCGGGTCCGGCAGGCCGTCAGCCCCACTCAGGCCCTGTTCCCTGCTATCTGCCATCCCTCCAGTGTGGCCCGTGTCCGCACCGGCTCTGCTCTCGGGCGCGCTCAGGGCGCTCCGGGATCCCCGGCCGGCACGCGCAGTGGCGTGGTGAGCGGCACCGGTTCGCCGCCCAGCTCCGGGAAGCCGCTGCGGCTCCAGGTGATCTGCTGCGCGTGCACGTCCCGCTCCAGGCCGCAGTTGCCCGCCGGGTCATTCACCGTATGGAACGCCATCCACGTCTGGCGCCCGTCCGGCGAGCTGAAGAACCCGTTGCTGGCCGGGCGTGTTCATCGAGACCGGGCCGCACAAGCACGCCATCCAGCAGACGTTCTTCCGCTACGTCTACGAGCCGGGCGGGAACCGGATCGAGCTGTGCAACCCGGTGGCCCGGCTGATCTTCGCGCCGGACTGGCCGGTCATCACCTGGACCGAGGCCGAGCGGGCGAAAGGCCAGGCCTGGGGCCTGAAGACCATCGAGTCCTTCCATACGCACGGCACCCCGCCCGTGGCATGATGGCCACATCACTACCTCCAGCCCCAGGCAGGGCACACCCGCCGCCCGTCATCCCCTCGACCCGCTGACGTCCGAGGAGATCCGCAACGTCGTGGCCATCCTGCGCCGGGACCGCGGTGTCGGCGACCAGTGGCGGTTCGCCGGCATCGAGCTGGCCGAACCGGACAAGGCCAGCCTGCTCGCGTGGCGGCCGGGCGAGCCGGTGATCCGGCAGGCCGGCGTCACCTGCTGGAACACCGAAGACGGCCGCACCTACACCGCCACCGTCTCGCTCACCGGCGACCAGGTCACCGGCTTCGAGCACCGGCCCGGCGTGCAGCCGAACGCGACGGTCGGCGAGTGGCGCGAGGCCGACACGATGCTGCGGCGCCACCCCCAGGTCATCGCCGCGCTGGCCAGCCGGGGGATCACCGACCTGGACCTGATCCTCTTCGACACCTGGACCTACGGTCACACGCTGATCCCCGAGCAGTACCGTGACCGGCGGGTGGGCTGGGTGGACGTCTGGCGCCGCGCGGCCCCAGGCGCCAATCCATACGCGCATCCCATCAACGGGCTGCATCCGGTGCTCGACTTCAACCGGATGGAACTGCTCGACATCGGCGACTCCGGCCCGGTCGATCCTCCCCAGGTGATGGGCGAGTACGTGCCGCGCTTCATCCCCGGCTACCGCGCCCGCGACGACGTGCGCCCGCTGCACATCACCCAGCCGGAAGGGGTCTCGTTCCAGCTGGACGGGAACGAGCTGCGCTGGCAGAAATGGTCCCTGCGGATCGGCTTCAACTACCGGGAAGGCCTGGTCCTGCACCAGGTCGGATACACCGACGGCGGCCGGGTCCGGCCGGTCGCCCACCGCATGTCACTGGCCGAGATGGTGGTGCCGTACCGGGACGCGAGCCCCGAGCACTACCGGCGGACCGCGTTCGACATCGGCGAGTGGGGCCTCGGCTTCATGACCACCTCGCTGGAGCTGGGCTGCGACTGCCTCGGCGAGATCCGTTACCTGGACGCCACCCTGCACGACACGGCCGGCGAGCCCTACGACATCCCCCGCGCGATCTGCATCCACGAGGAAGACAACGGCGTGCTGTGGAAGCACGTCGACCCGGAGGCCGGCGCCGAGGTGCGCCGGATGCGCCGGCTGGTCATCTCCTTCTCGGCCACCGTGGCCAACTATGAGTACCTGGTCTACTGGCGCTTCTACACCGACGGCAGCATCGAGTGCGAGGTCCGCGCCACCGGGATCATGGTGGTCACGCACCTGGCCCCCGGGGAGACCGCCCCCGGCACCATCGTCGACGACCGGACCTACGCGCCGTTCCATCAGCACTTCATCGTGGCCCGGCTGGACATGGACGTCGATGGCACCGCCAACACCGTCTACCGCTGCGACTCCGAGGCGCTGCCGGTCGGCGAGGACAACCCGCTCGGCCTCACCCTGGTGCAGCGGCAGGTCCCGCTGCGCACGGAAGCCGACGGGCGCCAGGACTACCGGTGGGACACCCAGCGCACCTGGAAGGTCGTCAGCGAGAGCACCCGGAACCGGCTCGGCACCCCGACCGGCTACAAGCTGGTGCCCGGGGGCAGCTTCCCGCCGATGATGGACCCGGCCTCGCCGGTCTTCCGCCGCGCCGAGGTGATCGGCCACACCCTGTGGGTCACCCCGTACGATCCTGCCGAGCGCTGGCCATGCGGGGAATTCTGCAACCAGAGCGAGCGCGACGACGGGCTGGGCGCGTGGACCGCACAGGACCGGCCGATCGAGGACACCGACATCGTGCTGTGGTACGTGTTCGGCATCCATCACATCACCCGCCCGGAGGACTGGCCGGTGATGCCGGCCGACACGGTGTCGTTCTGGCTGAAGCCGGTCGGCTTCTTCGACCGGAACCCGGCCCTCGACGTGTAAGCGGGCCCCAGCCGGGCTGCCCTGCCCGTGATCGTGCACGTCATCCTCGTGGGTGTGGGTGTGGTGCCGGGTACCGAGCGGGGCGGTCAAGCGGTGCTCGGTGATCTGCCCGCCCCGAATAGTGATCGTGGCTTCCGGCGTGTGTGCATCCCGCCAGAGGGTGTACTCACCTGCGGCCATAGCCGGGTAGACGGCGCTGTAGACGGTGCCGCTGGGGGCGCGCCTCGGGTGAACCTGGTTGTGGCTACGTGGCGCGGCCGGGTCGGTACCGGGGCTGATGTCGATCTCGGCGGCGTCGTCCTCGGCCCCGGTGTACAGAACCAGCGCACCGACGTCCCCGCCGATGTCGAGGACCACGGCCGACTGTGCGGCATGAGCTGATTGCTCGGTCATCGCTCCTGTGTCCTCTTACGTCGCCATCCCGGTGGCCCGGCGGGGTCGCGCTGCTGGTCGTATTCCGGGCCGATCGCGCCCGTCGCCGGGCGCCCGCAGGCTGGGCCGTCGCCCGTCGCGGGCACCCGGAGACGTGCGTGCGATGTGCCCCGCGGGGCGGGGCGGGGAGCTAGTAGCTGCTGACCTTGGCGGGTGTGTTGTCGAGAGGAACGTCGTAGCCGGCGTGCGGGACGCCCAGGTAGGGGAAGGTGGGCAGGTAGTGCTCGGTGTTCTCCGCGGTGACGTCGGTGTTGGAGGACGTCAGGCCCGGGGTGATCGCCCCGGCGGCCGCGTCGGGCGTGTAGCTGTTGTCGACCAGCGGATACGTCGCCCCGGCTATCGCCCGGAGCTCAATCGTGGTGACGTCATCGAATACGCGGCGCCCGTTGGGATAGCCCGCCAGGTCCCCGCCGATCAGCCCGAGGTTGGACGGCCTACGTCTGGTGGGCAGGATCGCAAGGTTCAATCGCAGCATGTCGGACTGGATGGGGCCGGTGTAGTTCTGGAAGTCCGGGACGACGCCGGCCGGGATGCCGGTGAGCAGGATCGCTTCCAGGTCCGCCCGGGCCGTCCCTGCCGTGTCGA
>Ga0302181_10000689_pt1 | contig 26778 bp, 22 predicted proteins | sample I_Palsa_E3_3_FD_198786 | JGI IMG/M metagenome (GOLD analysis project Ga0302181, IMG submission 198786) | Peat permafrost microbial communities from Stordalen Mire near Abisko, Sweden - I_Palsa_E3_3 | ecosystem: Environmental > Terrestrial > Soil > Palsa > Peat permafrost | place: Sweden...
CAGCTTCCCGGCAAGTGGTCGTCCGACCGCGCTCGCCGCCGGTTTTCGCGCTCTGTGGATGGCCCAGGCGACCTCCCGGTCGCTGGCCCAGTTCAACGGCGACAGCGGCACTCAGGTCACGGCCACCCGGCTCCCGGGCAGTCCCGTCGCAGTGGCGCTCGATCAGGACGACGGCTCTGTCTGGGGCGCGGACTCGAGCGGCGCGATCAGTCATGTGGCCGTCGGGGGTGGAGTGATCGGGACGCCCGCGCACAGCGCTCCGGCCGCGACGAGCATCGCCTGGGGCGAGGGCTGGCTGTGGGCCGTGAACGGCGCCGACAATGGCTTGCTTCGGGTGAGCCTGGGCACTGACGGCTCGAGCACGGCGTTCTCCGTCGGCCCGAGCCCGATCGCCGTGACGCTCGACCAAGGCGTGTGGATCGCACATGCGAACGGCCACGTGACGCGATTCGATCCTCGACCCGGGCGACTACGAGCTAACGCCGACATCGCGGTGGCACCCGAGCTCGACGCGATCGCCGCCACGGACCCGAGCCCGTTCGTCTGGGCGATGAGCAAGAGCCAAAAGACGGTCTACCGGATCACGAACACGAGCAGGCCCACGGTGACGGGCAGCATCGTGTTCAATAGCCCGCCCGTCGCGCTCGCCGTCAACGCGAACTCGCTCTGGGTTGCCACGCAAAACCAGCAGATCACCCAGATCCGATTCTGACCCTCGGTGCCGCGTGCGCTCAGCAACTGAGCAGCCTCGCGGAGGCCTGGCCTCAGTGACCGGCGACAGTCGACACGTAGGTCGCCACGGCCGCGATCTGAGCACCGCTGAGCTTGCCGGAAAACGAGGGCATTTCCCCGCTACCCGTCCGCACGATCTGGCTGACGGTTGCGGCGGCAGGTCGCAGCTGATCGAGGTCGGGGCCGATCGTGCCGCTGGCGCCCGCAGCCTTGAGCGTGTGGCAGTTGCCACACCCGGCGCTCGCGAACACCGCGGCCCCGGAGGGTGGACCGGCCGCGCCCGATTGGCTGGCGGCCGCGCCCGAATTGCTGGCGGCCGCGCCAGACTTCTTGGCGCCGATCAGGCTCGGCCCGGCGAACAGCAGCACGACGACCAACGCGGCAGCGATCCAGCTGAGGACCGCAAGGCCGCGATCGAGCAGGCGCAGCATCAGGGCTTGGGGAAGCCCGATTGCTCGATGTACCAGAACACGCCGGTGATCCAGATATAGACCAGCAGCAGGAAGACCAGCCCGCCGGCCAGTGGCAGCGCGCTGCCGGGTAGGTTGCGGGAGCGAACGATCAGCACCTTGGCGGCGAACGCCCCGTAGAACAGGCAGCCGAGAATCGAATGGATCAGCACCCGCGCGCTGGAGTGCTGGAACCCGAACTGGTACAGACAGTGATAGGCCACCGGGAGGCTGATCAGGAACGCGAGCCGGCCCGAGATCCGGTGCACGCTGCCGAGCCAGGATGGAGCGGTGCCCAGCGGCAACCGGCCATACATCCACAGCGCCGACAGCAACTGGATGACAGCGAAACACAGCACGATCGTCGTCAGCCATACCTTCATGGTGATCGTGTTCGTGAACCCGAGCGTGATCACGAGATCCGACGACGGGGTGTGGACATTGGCGTAGATCCCCAGGGTCAGCGACACCGCAGCTCCGACCGCTCCGATGATCAGCAGCCTGCCGAACGCAGGGTCCGGCTGCGGGACTGTCCCGGGACCACGCTCCGACAGCATGTGCGGCGGCTCTGATACGCCCAACTCACCCTCGCTTTCGCTTCGGGGCCGATCTTAATCTGCCAGGGCGCCGAGCGCCAGGTCCTCGCTCCGCCAAGGTCCCAGGGCTCGGACGTGAATGATCGCGGGCCGGAACTCCGGCCCGGAGATTATGTTGCCGAACTCGCTGGGGGCACGGGCGTGGCGAAGGGGAGTTCGAGGTCGCTCGGAGCTCGTCGCCGCGTGTCGGCCACCGCGAGCCGCGGGGAAAGAAATCAACCGCCGAGCCAGTCGAAGACGTAGGCTGGCCGGAGAAATCCGACAGCGGTGCACAGGCCGAACGCGGTGCGCAGGCCGAACGAAAGACGAGGGATCAAATGGCACTTGGGTTCTACATCACAGGTAAGGGCTTCACACAGGAGAAATACGACACGACGACCGCCCAACTCGAGGAGGCCGGTGCCGGCGCGCCCGAGGGCCGCGTTTCCCATGTCGCACTCGAGACCAACGGTGAGATTCAGGTCTTCGACATTTGGGAATCTCAGGAGGCGTTCGAGGCGTTCGGAGCGACGCTGATCCCCATCCTGACCGCAGCCGGCATCGAGCTGAACGAACCGATGGTGGCTCGGGTACACAACGAGATCGCTGCCTGATCGACCGACACACGCGCGGCTTGTGATGGGCACCCGCCAGCTCGCCGATCGACGCCAGTGCGGGCGCGTGGGCGAACGAGCGCCCTATTGGCGTTCCGATGACCCGCCGAGCCTCGCTACGGACGCTCGCGAAGGTCGGTCACGCGATACTTGTCGGCCATGGCCCACGTTCCGACCGCCCGGCACCTGTTGCGCGCCAAGGACCTCGCCGACGCGCGGTACGCCGATCCGCTCGACGTCGACGATTTGGCGGCCGTCGCGGGGCTGTCTCGTGCGCACTTCAGCCGGGAGTTCCGGCGCGCGTTCGGGGAGTCGCCCCACGCCTACCTGCTGACCCGCCGCTTGGAGCGGGCCGCGTCGCTATTGCGCACCACCGATCATTCGGTGACCGAGGTGTGCTTCTCCGTTGGCCTGCAGAGCCTTGGCTCCTTCACCACCAGCTTTACCCGTACATACGGGATGTCGCCGACGGCGTACCGCGCCGCGTTTCCACCGGCGGTGCAGCTGGCCGTGGTCCCCAGCTGCGTGACCCGCTTCTACGGCCGTCCTCAACGCCGCACGTTTCGAGAAGACAGCACCGCGGCCTGCGATTAGCTTTGGCCGCATCACGTCAGTCCCCACTTCCAGGAGGAACACATGATCAGAATCGCCAACGCTCAGATCTGGGTGCATGACCAGGAGGAGGCGGTCAGGTTCTACACCGAGAAGATCGGGATGGAGGTCACCGCCGACGTGACGCTTCCCGAACTCGGCAACTTCCGCTGGCTGTGCGTCGCGCCCCCCGGCCAGGACGTCTCGATCGTACTGATGGCCATCCCCGGCCCGCCAATGTTCGAGCAGGAGACGATCGATCAGATCCACGCCTTGATGGCCAAGGGGGTCGCCGCCACCGTGTTCCTCTCCACCGACGACTGCCGCGCCAGCTACGAGGAGCTGAAGGCTCGCGGCGTCGAGTTCGCGGAGGAGCCGGAGGAGCGTCCTTACGGCATCGACGCCGGGTTCCGAGACCCGTCGGGCAACCACTTGCGGCTCACGCAGGTGACGATGGCCGGCGTCTGACCCTCCGCGGTAGGACCCCGACCGCCCGTTCAGGGCGGTCGGGGACTAGCGCTCGCCTTCGTAGCGCTGACAGCCCAGAAGCTCAACGCTTAGCGGTTGGATGTTGTGAGGTGCGGGCGGGGATGACTGTCTCCACGAGGCCGGTGACGACGTCGTAGACGTGCCCGGAGACGGTGACGCGCGGGGCGATCGCGGGTGCGGAGCGGAGGCGCTCGACGTCGCGGGTGACGGTCGCCGCCGGGTCGAGGACGGCGTGCTCGCGCAGGGTCGACTCCTCGGCGCCGATCCGCTGCGCGTAGCGGCGGCGGAAGGTGTCGTCGGCGAGCGCGCCGGTTCCGCACTGGGTGTGGTGGATCACGGCGACCTCGAACAGCGGGCCGTCAGGCAGGACGCTCTCGGCGAGCTGGCCGATGAACGCGACATCGTTGATCACCTCCGGGGTGACCCGCCCGCCCACGTTGCGGATGACCATCGCGTCGCTGAGGCCGAGGCCGAGGAAGTGCGCGGGGTCAACGCGCGGGTCGAGGCAGGTGATCACGAACAGGCTCAGCTTAGGGAAGACGACCGCGCCTTCGTGGCCGCCGGCGGCGGCGAAGGCGCGGTTGCGCTCCAGCGCGGCCTGCAGGTTGGCGGCGCCCGGCTGGCCCGGCCTGGTCAACTCAAACCCGCTCGCCCGGCCGATGCCGGAGCGAGCGGCAGTCACGCGCGGGGTGGGTTGCTGGGTGCTCATAATGTTCTATCTCCTGTCGCTTGGGGGTTGGTGTCAGCTGTGCGCTGCGGCTGTGGTGGGCGCGCCTAGTGCCGGCACCTGTGGCGTGTCGTCGCGGCTGCTCGTGGGTTGGGCGGGCAGCAGCGCCAGCGCCATCACGGCGCCTGCGGCGGCGATGCCCGCGGCCAGGTAGTCGGCCGCGTGAAAGCCCTGGAAGAAGGCCGAGTTCGCGGCATTGTGGATGGCTGACGCGAGCAGCGGATGGCCGGTGTCGGTCAGCTTGCCTGCGACTGTGAGCGCGGCACCGACGGATGCGCGCGCCGTCCGCACGACACTGGCGGGCAACCCCTCGGGCAGCGCGCCGGTGAGCCGGCTGGCGTACAGCGACGCGTACACGCTGCCGATCACGGCGACGCCGAGGGTGCCGCCCAGAAGGCGCGTGGCGTCGTTGACCGCCGACCCGACGCCGGCCTTCGCTTTCGGGACGACGCCCATGATCGCCTCGGTCGCGGGCGCGCTGGTGAGGCCCATCCCTGTCCCGAGCACGACCATCTGGGCGGCGCACGCCGGTCGACAGCGGACCGTAGCCCTTGAGGAACTGGAACAGCTGCGTGGCCAGGAAGATGAACCCGGACAGCGCGAAGAACGAGATCGCGACCGACGCGCTCGGGCGGTGAACCGCGGGTTGCGAAACAGGCTCACGTCGAGCATCGGCTGCTCGGTGCGCCGCTCCCAGGCCACGAACGCCGCTCCCAGCACTGCGGTCAGCGCGAAGCTGCCGAGCGTCCGGGCGCTGCCCCAACCGTGGTTCGGGGCTTCGATGATCGTGTAGACGAGTAGCCCGATCGTCGCCGTCGACAGCGCGAATCCGGCCCGGTCGGTGCTCGTAGCGTGCGGGTCACGCGAGGTCGGGACGTAGCGGGCGACCAGCACACCGGCAGCGGCGGCGATCGGCACCATCGCGAAGAAGATGCTGCGCCAGTCAGACAGCTCGAGCAGCCAGCCGCCGACGATCGGCCCGAGCGCGATCGCCACGCCCGTGATCGCGCCCCACAGGCCGATCGCCCGGGCGCGCTCGCCTCGTTCGGTGAACACGTTGGTGAGCAGCGACAGCGTCGAGGGGAACACCATCGCCGCACCGACGCCCATCACGCACGCGCGGCGATCAGCGCGCTGGGACTGTCCATCAGCCCGCCGGCCAGGCTCGCGAGACCGAAGACCGTGAGGCCGGCGAGCAGCATCCCCTTGCGCCCGAAGCGGTCAGACAGGCTGCCCGCGGCCAGCACCGAGCCGGCGAACAGCACGTTGAACGCGTCCACGACCCATTGCAGCTGCGAGTCCGACGCGTGCAGCTGGCGCACGAGCGACGGCAACGCGATGTTGACGATCGTCGTGTCGAGATTGATCACAAACGCCGCCAGCAGCAGCGAGATCAGGATCAGGGGCTTTCGTTTCATGGCTCCTCCTCGAGGCTAGATTGCATCACGCAAGGCAAACTACCGAGGCGCCCTGGCTTTTGTCAAGCAAGTCAGCTACGATGGGAGCGTGCTTCAACGCGACTATCCTGACCAGGTCTGCTCGATCGCGCGATCACTAGAGGTCGTCGGGGAGCGCTGGACGCTGCTGATCCTCCGCGACGCCCTCGTCGGCCTCACGCGGTTCGAGGAGTTCCAGGCCAAGCTCGGGATTGCCTCCAACGTCCTCGCCAACCGACTCAAGCGGCTGTGCGACGAGGAGCTGCTCGAACGCGTTCCGGACCCACAGCGCCCGGGCCGGCCGAAGTACGTGCTCACCGACAAGGGACGCGAGCTCGGGCCCGCCCTGATCGTGTTCATGAAATGGGGCGACCGCCACTACCCGACTCCGGGCGGCCCACCCCGACTCACCCTCCACGCCGGCTGCGGAGGCAACATCGGCCCAGACCTCCGGTGCGACCGGTGCGGCAAACACGCGGCGAGCGGAGAGATCGAGCTCCCGCCCGGCCCGGGGGCGCCACGCGGCGAGCACGCCCGACAGTAAGCATCGGCCGCTGCCGGAGGCCCCGTTACAAGCATCCTGTCGTCGATACCACCAACCGCGCCGGGCAAGGATCCGACAGTTGTGTGTCTCGGACGATCCGGTTCGCGCCCAGCCCGCGACGCCAACCCTGGTATCGGCGAAGGCCGCACCTGGCCATGTTGGCCAGCGCCGTTGAAGCTGGTATAGCCTTGCGGCGGTGAAGCTCTCCCGCGTCCTGGTGTTGCTTGTCGTGGCCGGTGCGTTGATACCTGCCGCAGCTCTCGCGCACCGGCGGGCGACGAAGGCCGAGCGCAGCGCAGTCCTCGCGGCAGTCGTGCGGCAGGGCCAACTCAGCAAGGCTCAAGCGGCGTGTCAGGTCGTGACGATCTCGACAGCGAATCACTACTACGCCGCGGCGACCTGGCCCACCAAGCTCTCGCGTGCGTGCATGCGCGTCGCTGCCAACGGGGTGATCATCGAGCACCGCACAGCACGTGGCTGGCAGTTCGTGACGGTCGGGAGCAGTTTCCAGTGCCCGATCCAGGGTGTCCCCACTCGGGTGGCACGGGACCTTGGTGTGTGCGACTGACGAGTTCCCGGCCTCGGTCCGCGGATAAGACGGCTGACTGCAGACGTTGCCGAAGCCGATGAACCCTTGGCTCCGACCTTCGACTCATGGCCGTGGTTTGTTGTTCGTAGCGGGTGGCCTCTCCACAAGCCGGCGTCAACGCTCCGACGGTTCGGTTCCGCCGGTCACCGCCACAATGTCGTCGGCGCAGACGCCTGTGCCTGTCCGAAAGGACCTCTGGAGCGCTGCGAGGAGCACACGTTTGGCATCCGCTCGAAACGGCGGTGACGCCGCAATCGCCTGGCTGGCGGCGCGCCGCTGTTGCTCCTTCGAACGGTCATCACTCCTCTGGGGCGCTATGCGCAGCGCCGCCTCGCGAAGATGTCCGATGCTGAGCGCGCCTGCGCCTCGGGTTCGCGCAAGCTGAACCGCCTCATGGAGGGTGGCGAGGCCTGAGGCGTCGAACGCCTCGAGCCAGTCATTGGACGCGCCGGCACCGACCTCACGCGAGGATGTCGGTTCTCGATTCTGCCTGCCCCGCCGGGCGACCTGCTGCGCTCCGACTGTTTGCCCGGCGGGCTCGGTTGCCGCCTTTTCGCCCGCGAGGGCGAGCGCCTCCGAGTGCGGCGCGTGTTGGGGCGGCGGCTCTCCGATGTCGCTGCGCTCGGGGATGACGTCGTCCCGTGCATGCCCCAGGGTGATCTCGGCGTAGCCCTGCATTGTGTGATCACCCACAAACCGCGCCAGCTCCGAGGCGAGCCGAGCGTGCGTGATAGCGGCGCTCGAATTGGACTTGTCGCGCAGGAGGTCGCCAAGTAAGACGTGACACTCGGCTTGCAGCCGCACGAAGCCGTGTGCCTGCGCCAGCGCTAACGCCGTTCTGGCGGCGGAGACCGCCAGAACGGACTGCGGCCCGGTCCCACTGCCCGCATTGCTCTCGTAACGATCTTTTCCCGCGTGCACGCAGGCGAGCTGCACCAACCGGCGTACGACCAGGCCAGCTGGGCTCGTTGCTCGCTGCTCGTCACGACTGGCGAGGGTCTTGACCCGGCTGGCCGCCGACCGTCCGTGATTTTTCTGCCGGATGTCCTGCATCCGCGCTTCTAACAACACAAGCCACCGTCTCGGCCACGGCTCGAGCGCCCACAGGCCTGCAGGCACGTTCGCGCACAGCTCTTCGTAGCGCTCTTCGGCGCCGACCTCGATCAGCGCCGTCGGAGATGGGGCGTATGACTTCCACCGCTGCGCGTCGGGAGACGCCCCAGTCTCAATCCAGGCCACGAGGTCGCTCGGGTCAACGCCGCAGTGCTCGACGATCCGTCGCGCCTCGCTCTGGGCCCTTGCGAGCACCGACCTAAGCGCGAATCGGGCGTCAGCGGCGGGATGTCGGTGAAGATCGTCGAGGACGGTTTGTAGCAGTGCGCTGCGTCCGCTCTGGCTCGCACTTCTGATGTCCGCCAAGTCCTCAATGCGCGGCAGGAGAAGCAGCAGTGCCTCCACCCGCGCGGGAAACACGCCGAGGTCCGAGAGCATCGGGCCAACTCTCTCGTCGTGAAGCAACGACCACAGGAGGTGACCGGTGCCTATGTAGTCCCAGCCGACCCGGGCGGCGACTTCTCCCGCGCCGAATGCGACCGAGGCGACGTCGCCGTCGAGGCGCCGGAACTGCGGAACCGGGGGCGCCCAGATCGGGGGTGCCGTAACCGCGACGTGCGGGTGTCGCGGCGCGTCCGCCGAGTCGGGAGTCTGCTTCGCTGCGTCTGGCGGTGATTCCGACGGCTCCTGTGTGGGGGCCGCAGGGCTCGCCCCCCACAATGCTATGGCGGCCCAGACGGACGCCGAGACCTCGTCTCTGGTCGCCAGCTGCACCTGACGCCATGCTTCCGAGGGGGGTGCCCCTCGCCTCAGACACTCGTGGTAGCGCCCGCTGAGCTCGCCGACCAGATCGTCGTCCAGCGGCCACAGGCTTGCCAGTACAGACGACGCTCCGGCGCGGACACACGCGGCGACGATCCCCAGCTGCTCGTCGAAGCGGAGCCGTCGCTCGGCAGCCGAACGACAGGTCCACAGCTCGACGCGGGCCGGCAGCCGAAGCGCCGAGAGGACACCGGCGGTCAACACCGAGCCGTCCGCGAGCTGCAGTCCGGACGCGAGCGGCTCGTCTGGATGCACCTCACCGTGGCCCGCCCAGATCAGGTTCGACGCTCCCCGGAGCTCGCCACTCTCGCTCATGTGTGCGAGCGTCGACAGGTCGGCTTCGTCACCCTCCAAGACCTTGAGGCCCGGCCAGAGCCCGCGCAGGCGCTCGCGCTGCTGTGAGATTCCATCGAGGTCCCCAACAGGATCACAGCACAGCATGATCGGTGCGCCATCACCGGACGCGCGGCCGGCGAGCGCTACGCCGAGCACCAGCGACGGCAGGAGGGTGACGGCGAAATGATCGATCACGCTGCCGCCGGCGAGATCGAACATTGCCCACGGCACGTTGCCGAGACGACCGGACGGGGAGATCAACAGGCTTTCGGGTCCTCCTGCATCCGGCTCGATGCCGTCCAGCAACGCATGTCCCAGGTCGCGCACCGCTCGTTGATCGGCGCCCTCTCGCATCCACTCCTCGACGCCGGCGGCGCTCCGGACGGCGTCGAGGCTTGCCAGCGAGACCCGGTGTCGGTCCTCGAGCATGAGCTCTCGGACCTCCACGACCTCGCAACTGTGCGCGACAACGCGCCAAACCGACCCGCCGCCGAGATCCAGGTAGTCGATCAGGACAAATTCGCCGAACAGTTCACGCAGCCCGGGCAACGCCTCGTCATCGAGTCCCGGCGGCTCCAACGCGGCGGCGAGATAAGCGTCGTTGCGCCGCACGTGACGCAGAACCTCCCGGCTCTCTTCATGGGCCGCGTCCAGTGACACACGGTCAAGACCCCTGGGGACCGCGTTGGCCGCCAGCCGGCTCACCGCGTCGCGCAACAGCGCCGCGGTCTCCGGATCGGCGCCGGCCGCGGCCTGTGCCCGAATGATTCGGGCCAGCTGAGTCGACTTGGCCTCTTCGATCACGGCGAGGGCATCGTCCGGGCGCCTGCGGTCACTTGCGATTCGCAACGCCCCGAGCCAGGCGGCTTGACGCGAGCCAGACCACGCCGAGCCGTCGCGCTCATCACCGACGGTGACGCGGACGCTCCGGATGATCTCGAGAGCTTTTCGGCTCGCGGTCCAGCCATCCTCGAGGTGGTCCTGGTGATGTTCGATTTCGGCACACATTGCATGGATCTGCCATTCGAACCAGGGACGGTGAGCGGCCGCAGTTTGTGCTGCCTGGCCCAGCGCCCGGCGTCCCGCCTCTGCCCCATCCGTCGCGAAGACGATGCGCGCCCGTGTCAGCGCCGCCTGCGTTTGTCCGATCCCGCAGCTGGGACCTTTCGGAGGGTCGGGCAGGTCGAGGATCGCGGTCCGCGCCAGTGCCGCTCGATCGAGCGCGAACAGAGTTTGCGCCTTGACAAGGTCGGCCATCCACTTGCCCAGGTCGTCGTGTACCAGCTCGGCGACGGATTTTGCCGCATGGACGACGGTCAAGAGGCGTGCCCCCACCTCAGCCCGCCGGGTGATCTCGACGCGGTCCTCCAGGAGCTCGTCGAGCTCAGGGTGCCCGGCACCGAGCCGCGCCAGCTCCAGGAAGCCCTGCAGGGACGCGTCAAGCCGGCCGAGGCGGAAGAGCTCGCCCGAGCCGGTCCACAGGCGCTCGGCGGCTTCCGGCACGCGATCGACCAGCACGAGCAGCTCACCCTCGATCATCATGGCCAGCGCATGCGCTAGGTCGCGCCCGTGAGCCTCGGCAAATCGCGCGACCGACCGAATGCACTCGAGCGCGTCACCGTAGCGGCCAAGTGTGGCGAGATGCGTCGCCGTCACGAGAGCCTCCTCGGCGTCGGTGTCGTCACGAACGCCGATCTCGACCGCTCCCGGAGGAGGGAGATCTGCCGTGCCGAGGCGCGCCGGAAGAGTGGCGCCTGGCTCTGCCCACCACCTCAGTAGATCGAGCATGCGAGCGCGGTCCTCGTTGGCCGAGCCCGCCGGACCCCCAGCCGCGTCCTCCGCCACCATCCTCTCGAGCGTCGCGATTCGGTGGCGAAATCGACTCGACTGCATGAGGTCATCGAAGTCCGCCCGACGCCGCGTGGCGTCGAGCCAACGATGGGCAGTCTGCCCGTCTCTGACCCGAAGGGTCGCGTCGATCAGAAGAACCTCCGCTCGCACGTCCTCGTCGGGGTCCCGAGCAAAGCTCCGAACGATCTCCTCCCCCACCTCGTCCCGCCTTGTGGTCTGCTCATGATCGGGCTTCTGCAGCGCCCGCAGATAGGTGAACTCAGCCCAGAGACGGTTCCACCGAGCGGCTTCGTCCTCCACCGGGGCGGCCAGGATCTGACGGAGGACGCGCTCCGCCGCGCCAAATGACTGATCGGCGACGAGGCGCGACATGAGCCGCACGCGGCGTCCAGTCGCCTCGGGACTCAGGTCGTCGTCATCGAGCCCGGCCACAAGCCAGTCATGGTCCGTGGGTAGGATCGCGTCTGGCATCGCCCGCCCGGCGCCAACGCTGCGCCCCTTCCGATTTCTAAAGAACCCCACAGGACTGTCAGCTGCCGCCGTCGCCCGATTGGCTGGACGGGATGGGCCCTATCCTACGGTCGATCGACGGGCATGTCGAGAGCCGACTCGATGCGACCATGGACACCGACTCCATTTGCAGCCCCTTCCTCAGTGGGCGGTGACGGGCTCGAACCGCCGACTTCCTGCTTGTAAGGCAGGCGCTCTACCAACTGAGCTAACCGCCCGGCCCGTCGTGATGGTACTCAGGGCCCGCTCAACCCCCGGACCGGTGGCGCTCGCCCTCGCCCGCTAGGATCGCCGCGAGATGGAGCTTGGCATCACGGGTAAGGTCGCTCTCGTGACGGGAGCGTCGAAGGGGCTCGGCCTCGGGATCGCGAAGGCCCTGGCCGACGAAGGCGCAACGGTCGCGATCAGCTCGCGGTCGCGCGAACGGACCGCGGAGGCTGCGGCGCTCGTGGGCGCTCGCCCGTTTGTGCATGACACCGCGGACGTGGACGGCGTGCCGAAGCTCATCCGGAGCATCGAGGACGAGCTTGGGCCGATCGACATCCTCATCACCAACAGCGGTGGCCCGCCCGCGTCGCCCGACGCACTGTCGTTTACGCATGAGCAGTGGCGTGGTGCGTATGAGCTGCTGCTCCTGGGGGCGATCGCGCTGGTCGAGAGGGTCATCCCGGGGATGCGGGAGCGCGGATGGGGCCGAATCGTGTCGCTGTCCTCGAGCGTGGTGCGCGAGCCGAGCCCCGTGTTGGTGCTGTCGTCCGCGCATCGCGCCGGTTTGCTCGCCGCGCTGAAGACAATCGCCCGCCAGGTGGCGGCTGATGGCGTGACGGTGAACACGGTTCTACCCGGGTTGATCGCGACCGACCGAACGCGCGAGCTCGGCGCCGACACCCCCGATCGCCTGCGGCAGATCCCTGCCGAACGACTCGGCACCGTGGCGGAGTTTGCCGCCGCCGCCTGCTTTCTGTGCTCAGAGCCCGCCGCCTACATCACCGGCACGACCGTTCTCGTGGACGGCGGGGCCAGCAGAAGCGTGTAGCGGCGGTGGACGGCTGGCGACCGGACAGCTAGTACCGTCTGATGGGTGAGAGAGTTCGGCTTTGACCCCCAGCGCGCGCTTGAGAGCATCAAACGATCGGTCGCCGAGGCGCCCGCCCAGCTAGCCGAAGGGTTTACCCGCGTCGTGCGCGATGCCCCGGGGGGGCGCATCGAACAGCTGATGCGATCACCGGCGAGAAAGCCGATCCTCGACGGCATCTTCTGGCAGATGCCAAAGCAAGTGGACCGCGAGCGCGCCGCAGGATTGACGGCGTCGGTCCAATGGCGTATCACGGGCCGCGCCGATGGCGCTGTCGACACCTACCAGCTCGAGATCGACAACGGGAGCTGCCGCGTCATTCACGGGCCAGGCGGTCCTCAGCCCCAGCTCACCATCACCGTCGACGGCGCCGAGTTCCTCAGGTTAGCGAGCGGCAACTCTGACCCGATGGAGGCGTACCTCAAGGGCCGCATCGTGCTAGCGGGAGACATCATGCTGGCCGCCAAGCTCGGGTCCCTGTTCCGGATGCCCGGAGGCGGCTCGGCCCCCGAAACTGGAGCCCGCTAGCTCGGGTCTACGTGGCGGGCTGCGCCGTAGCGCCGTCGCTGTCTTCGAGCGCCGGATAGGTCTCGGTGATCAGGTAGATCAGCGCGTCTGCCCGCGTCGTGTAAGACAGTGCGAACCGCAGCGCGTTCTGCAGCGACTCGGTCTCGCGGCCCGTGATCACGATCACCCACCAAGACAGGAACGCGACGACAGAGATCACGATGCCCAGCGCGTAGCGAATGACCAGCGCCAGGATCGCGTAGATGGGGCGAAAGAAGACCTTCAATCGGCTGTAGCGTTCCAGCGGCGGCGCGATGTGCACGCGGACCGGATAACTGTCGTTCTCCGCGCCGTTGAACGGCGGGTACTCGTCCACTCCGAGGTACAGGTAAGCGGTCACACGCGTGACGTAGCGCAAAAAGCCGCCCATAAATTCGTAGAGCCCAATCGGCCAGCGGGCGGTGAACATCAACGCGAACCAGGCGCCGATGTAGGCAATGCAGAACGCGATTCCGTAGACGGCGGCGAAGATCAGCTGCGGGATGGCGAGGATGGGGCGGAAGAACGTCGTGAGCCGATTACGCCGCTCGACGAAGTCCATGTCGAACGTGACGGGGTAGGTCATGCTGACTCCTCCTTGTCTGCCCGGGCGGGCCACACACGGCCATCGTGGCCGCAAAGCCGGAGCATATGCGACTTGCCGCTGTGGTGCCTACGGCTCGGTGTGTGGGGCAGGTGATCCCGTGGGCGCGCGAGCGCCCGACGCAGCTCGCCGAGATGCGTGGTGCGCTGATCGGTTTCAGCATACCTGTCGCGCCGGGTCTGCTCGATGACCTCGACCGAGCATGCGTGGGACGAGACACGGTCCCGCTGGTGGAGTGGAACCAGGTCATCGCAGATCCAGCGTGAACTGGACGGTCGTGCCGGGCCCGAACGCGGCGTGGGCTGCACGCGCCGGCGCTATGACGGCACGAACAGGCGCCCGCGCATCTGCTCGTCGGTTTGTGGGTTGAAGTCCCACAGCCCGATCAGCTCGGCGCGAAGGTCGTCGGGCAGGCGGGCGACGCCGTAATGGTCGATCTCGATCAGGTTGCCTGCCGGGTCGCGGAGATAGAGCTGGACAACGTCCCCGGGCAATTCGACCAGGTGGTTGCCGAAGGCGTGGCGATCGAACGCGCCGCGACGCTCCGCGGCCCGGTAGACGGGCTCGAGGTCGTCCACGGTAATGCCAAGGTGATGGTGGCTGGTCGGCTGCAGGTCGCGCTCGAACAGGTGCAGCTGCGTGCGGCCAAGGGCCAGCCACTGGACCGGGAGGCCGAAATTGGGCGTCGGGATCGGCTCGGCGCCGAGCAACTCGACGTAGAAATCCACCGACTCCTGCAAGTCTCGTGCGTTGACGCTGACGTGGTTGATCCGACTGCTCACGCGCTCCTCCTCGGTTGCCTCGACGCCGCTACCTTATGCGACCCGTCATCGAGCAGAGCATCGCATGTCCCTGATCGTCGCCGGATGGTTGACCGCCCGGCGAGTCGTGCGTCGCGTCGCGCCACCGTGGCTCGATCGTCTCGAGGCGCGCTACGCTGGTCACCGGAATCAGACGGTCGATGAGCCCCACCAGCAACCAGCCATTTGGCGAGGCGCTGCGAGCGTTGATGGCGGCGCGTGGCCTGACGTACCGCGGGCTGGCGGAGGCGACGCGTGAGCTCGACGGTAAGGGGATCACGCATGCGCATATCAACATGCTCGCCAACGGGCATGACAAGCCGTCGATGCGGGCGATGGAGCTGATCGCGCGTGCGTGCGGCGTCGAGCCCGAGCATTTCGCCGAGTACCGGCTGGCCGCGGCGATGCGCGACCTCGATCCGGCCGAGGTCGGCCTCGAGCAGGCGCTGGCGAATCTCAACGCCCGGCTCGGTTCCCGCCGCCGCGCCGCGGTCAGAGCTCGATCAGCGCCGAAACCCCAAGCGGGGCCCCGACCAGCGGGGTAGCGATCCGCGGCGCAACCCGCCCTGAGCCAGGGGCGGGAAAGCTCGCAGACAACGGCTCATCGTTCTCAGCCACCTTGATCAGGCGGTGTTGCCGCATCCCGATCGGCTCGGCGGGGCCGCGGCACGAGCAGGCTAAGCGGGGGGTTCCACGCCGGGGTTCGGCGACGCTCGGCGGTCGGAATGCCGAGAATGTCTCGTCGGAGCTGTCGCGCCGCTGATCAACCCTCGAAACAGATGACACCTAGAGCCGAGCAGCCGGATCCGCACCCTGCCAAGCGTCGCGCTCGTTCGACGGCCGGGACGAAGGCGACACTCACCTGGTTGGCGATGGCCATGCTGACCCTGGGGTCAGTGGGCGATCTCGGCGCCACGCCCGCGACCGCCGTCCTCGGTCTCGCGTCAGTGGGCATCTACGTCCTGCCCGCGATCGTGTTCCTCGTGCCGGCGGCGCTCGTGTCGGCCGAGCTCGCCTCGGGCTGGCCGGGTGGCGTCTACAACTGGGTGTCGGAGGGGATCTCGCCCAGGATGGGCTTCGTCGCTATTTGGTGTCAATTCGCCCAGACGACCTTCTATTACCCGGCACTGCTCGCCTACGTCGCGAGCACGCTGGCGTACGTGTTCGCGCCCAGCTTGGCGCACAGCGGCCTTTACACGACCGTGGTGATCATCGTCCTGTTCTGGTCGGCCGTGCTGGTCTCCGGCAGAGGGGCGCTCTCCACCGGCCGGCTGGCGTCGTATGGGATCTTCATCGGAACGCTGATCCCCGGCCTGCTTCTCGTCCTCCTGGCCGCGATCTACCTCCTGCAGGGCAACGCCTCGGCCGCGCCGCTGAACGCCCACCACGTGCTCCCGGCATGGCATGGGCTGACGAGCATCGTGCTCATCGTCAACAGCTTCTTCCTCTACGCCGGGGTCGAGGTCAACGCCGTCCACGTCGACGAGCTGAGCGATGCCTCGCGGCAGTTCCCCAAGGCGACCCTCCTCGCCGTGGTACTGATCCTGCTCGTCTTCATCCTCCCGACGCTCGCGATCTCGGTCGCGGTCCCCGCGCCGCACATCAGCTTCACCGCGGGCGTCATGCAGGCGTTCAAGCGCCTGCTCGACCACTTCGGGCTGAGCCTGCTGACGCCGATCATCGCCGTCGGGCTGGTCGTCGCCTCCCTCAGTGGCCTGCTCGACTGGCTCACCGGTCCCTCCACCGGCCTGCTGGACATCGCTCGCGAGCGTGGCTACCTACCGCGGTACTTCCAGGAGCTCAACTCCAACGGCGTCCAGCTTCACATATCGGTCGCCCAGGGAATCATCATCACGGTGATCGGACTGCTCTACGCCGTGGTGCCGGCGGTCTCACGCGCCTACTGGGTGTTCGCCGCCCTGGCGACAGAGGTCTACCTGATCATGTACGTCCTGATGTTCGTCGCGGCGATCAACCTGCGGCGGCGAGCGCCCGAGCACCCGCGTGGCTACCGTGCCCCCGCGCTGCTGGCGATCTGCGTCCTCGGCACGCTCGCCTCCACAGCCGCCTGCATAGTCGGCCTGCTGCCGCCGAGCCAACTCGGACACATCACCACGGTGCCCTACCTCCTGGCGCTGCTCGCCGCGACCCTGCTCGTCGGCCTCCTCCCCCCGCTCCTGCTCCACAGGCTGCGCCGGGCCGACTGGAAGATCGCTGCCTGAGGCGAGGGAGGAGGGCAGCAGCGGTCAGGCGAAGGAGCGGTGAAGCGCGGGATCCGGGCGGTGACGCGGCTCAGCACCGTCGGGCGGGCCGCCAGTCGGGCGCGGCAGTACTCCTCGGCCTCGCGCAGCAGGTCGGCCTGGCGCGCCTGTGCCATCTGGACGAATGGACCTCGTGGCCGCATTCGCCTCACGCGGCAGCGTCGGATGGCCGACTGCGGTGCGTCGAACCGCCTTTATGTCACCATGATTGCGTCCGAGCGCTTGGTGCCGCCGGTGAGGGTCGTCGTTACGCTCGCGTGGATTTCCTGGCGAGCTTTGCGGCCGGACAGGACTCTCTTGCCTTGTGCGGTTAGGCGAACCCCGATGCTGGCGGTTCGGCCTCTTGCGAGCGCAAAGCCCGTCTTGGCGATGGTGAGGCGGCTGACCATGGTCCGGGTGCCGCGCTTGACCGTGTGTGCGACGGTGATCGTCGCGGTCCCGTGACAGGCCGCTGCTTCGCTGCACCTGAGCGCGACTTTGATGCTGTTCCTCACGCCGGTTCCGTGCTTTGCGGTGAAGCTGAGGCGCGGCACCGATGCAATGACGAACCCGGGGTCGGCCGTGAACTTGATGGCGACGAGACCGTCCGCCTTTGCGGTCCCGACGGCCTTGAGTCCTTTGGTGGTTGTCTGATAGACGGTGTCGCCGGCGAGGATGCGGTGGTCCTGGACCGTCATCATGATCGGCTTGGTTGCTGTTGGTGTGCCCCCGTTGGGCGCTTTCCATGCGACGGCGAACGCGGTGATGTAGACCAGGCCTGTGTGGAGGCTTCTGGTGAGCGTCGTTGCGTTCGTTACGGGGTAGATGCTGATGATCGTGCCGGCGGGGAGCGCTCCTGGCGGGACTGCCACGAGGTCGCTCACGCCGCCGGGCGCCTTGATCGTCACGGTTGATTGAGTGTTGGGCTGGATCGACGTGGAGACTGGTGTGCCAAGGGCACCTGGTGCGATTCCCGATGGGGCGTCGGGCGTGATTACGGGCGATGGGGCCACGGGCGTGCTTACCGGTGGGGAAGGAGCGGGGGTGGCCGGGGTCGGCAGCGCCGTCACGCCGGGAGATGAGCCCGATGATCCGGTTCCGCCCGGACCGGTCGCGTTGACCGTGAAGGCATAGGTGTCGCCGGCAGTCAGCCCAGAGATGGTCGCGCTCGTGGACGTGCCGGGAACTGTGACGCTCGCGCCGCCGGGTACGGCCGTGACCGTGTATGAGTTGATCACGTCCTGGCTGGTCCCGCTGAGTGCGGGTGGATCCCAGTTGATCGTGGCGGACTCGACTCCGGCGGTCGCGCCGACGCCGCTCGGCGCGGTCGGCAGCCCGTCGCTGGTGGTCAGGTACGGGGTCGAGACCACGCTCGAGGATGCGGTTGTGCAGTCGCCTGAGTTCGGTCCGGTCGCGCAACCCCACCAGTCACCGGTGGCCGTCGGCGCGGCACCGTTCGGATCGCCCACGCCGATCACCCCGGATCCGCCGAGCAGGCTGTTGCCGGTGATCGAGATGCCCGACACTGTGTTCGCCGGGTTCGATCCGGGGTCGTCGAGCAGCGTCACGTCAGCCGCACCGGTGCCTGACGAGCTGATCGAGTTCTCGGCGATGTCGATGTTCGAGAGCGTGTTCCCGCCGTTTGTGTCGGCGTCGAGGTCGATCGCGGCGGTTGTGCCGACCACGCCGTCGGAGGTCACCGGAAGGTCGAACGTATTGCCTGAGATCGTGACATTCGCGATGGCGCCGCTCACGTTGCTGTATCCCTGGCCTGCGGCGACGAAGACGCCGAACCCGCTGTAGCCGCTGAAGGTGTTATCGGAGACCAGGTATGGGCCGTCCATCGCTGGGCCGCTCGCGTTGAAGGTGTCCTCCATGTAGATGCCGAGCGGGCCATAGGATCCCGAGGGATATGGGTTGCCGGCGGTCGCGCCATAGGCGGTCAGGTTCGTGAAGGTGTCCTGCGACACGGTGATATCGCCGGGGTCGGTATACGCATACACCCCCTCATACATTCCGCTGAACGTGTCGCTCTCGACCGTGACGGTGTCCGTCACGTCGTTCCCTCGCAGCAGCACGCCCACTGCCGCATCGCTGGCAAGGCTCGGATCGAGTGTGGTGTTGGTCAGGAAGGCATCGTTGGATAGCATGATCGAGACGTTCGCGGGTAGCCCGTCGGCGTCGAACAGGTCCGGCGTGCCGTCGTTCGGATCAGGGACGCCCTCGAGTGTCACACCCGTCAACGCGTAGCTGCCCGCGCCGACCGTGCCGCCGCACCCGCCGATCGTCACGGCGTGAACATTGGAGGGGTTCTCGCTGCTGCAAGCAGCAGCCGCGGAGCCGTCCACATCGATCGTCGTGCTCCCCGCGCCCGCGCCCGCAATCGTGACCGGATAGGTGAGCAGCATCTGGTTCTCATCGAACGTCCCGGCTCCCACGTTGATCGTGTCTCCGGCTGTGCCCTGGGTCAGCGCGTAGCCGACCGTCGCGCACGCGTCCGCAGCACTACCGCACCCGCCCACGTCGCTACCAGAGGCCGATACGTACAGATTCGTCGTCGCGGCGTCCGCCGAGCCCGCGGAGAGAGCAAGGCCAGCGCACGCAGCGCATGCCGCACCGAGGACGCGACGCCAGCGGGCGTGTCCGCGCCAAGCCATCAACGAGCGAGAGCCGTTCACCGCTCGGCCAAGACCGCTGAGATGATGCGCGCTTCGCGCGTGTGTGTCCTCGATAGCGCTGGGAACCAGTCTGGCGGTCATGGAGCCTGCTCCCTGGTCGTAGCAAGAGAGCGCCTTCAGGGCCCTCGCGCTTCCCGATCCACGTCTACTCAACAACCGCTTCGAGGCCGGCAGACGCGTCGGGCAGTGACGGAGCGAACCTTCTCGCCGCTCCCCATCTTCACCCGGGATCGCGCGTTACGAAGATTCGTCCTTGCCAACTCCTCTCGACAGCTTTGCGCCCAAGCCTTAGCCCGCACCAGTTCTGTCTAGCCACACGCTGCCACCGGCCCGCCCGGGCCGGCGTCACAAAACGACTGCTGGTCGCTGACTCCTCCGCATCCGCTCGGCGTGAGCGACAGAGGCAACAGATGTCCATCAAAGGGCGCAGGTCGGAGAACCGGAAATCGCCAGTAGGCACCTCGATCGCCTCCGAAGGCGTGGCTGCTCCACGAGGCGTCGGCGGTGACGATGCTGATGAACACGCCCCGCAACGGCTTCTACGGCGTGATCGAGACCGATTGTGTATCGCTGCTGGAGACGTAGTCGGTGTCGCCTACGAAGGCGGCGGTGATGTTTTGCGTGCCCGTCTGGCTTGGGGTCAGCGTGCAGGAGGCGTTACCCGAGGCGTCTGTGGTTGCGGTGCAGGCGTCGCCGGCGCCGAGCCTGAACGAGATCTGCCGGCCCGCGATTGGGGCGCTGTCGTCCGGATCGATCAGCGTCGCTGCGGCCGAGAACGATCCCCCGTCGGACGTCAGCTGGCCCTGATAGATGACCTGGCTCTGCGCCGGGTTGAGCGTGAAGCCGGCGCTCGCGCTCGCGGCCTCATACGTCGGCTGATCGCCCCCGAAGCTTGTGCTCACGGTGTAGGAGCCCGGGTCGTCCTGCGGGGTGATCGAGCAGCTCGCGTTCCCGCTGGAGTCCGTGGTGGCGGTACAGCTCTCGCCGCCGAGACTGAAGTTGATCGCCTCGTTCGCAACGCCGCGGGAGTCGCCGTCCTCGGTCAGCTGCGCCGACAACACGACCAACTCGTTGTAATCGCCGCTCGTCGCGCCCGTGTAGGAGACGCTCGTGGGAATGTGCGAGACGGTGAACGGGCTGGTCTGCGAAACCGCTTGGTATCCGGCGTCTCCGCCGAACGCGGCGCTGGTGGAGTAGTGGCCAGGCGGGTCGTTGATCGTGACCGAGCACGAGGCGTTGCCGCTCGAGTCGGTGGTGCCGTTGCATGTCTCCCCAGCGGCGGTGAACGTGATCGCCCGTCCGCTGAGGCCGTTCGTGGTACCGGCGTCGGTCAGCGTCGCCGACAGCGTGATCGTGTCCCCCTGGTTCGCGTCAGCCGGCGCCACGGAGGCGATGTCGGCCTGATTGTTGGACAGCTTGTCGACGTCGGGCGACCCCCAGCCGGTCGCCTCGTCCCAGCCAGTTGTGGCAGCGAAGCCGTTGCTGCCCGCCGTGATGTCGTGGAAGTCGTGTGCGTCGTCCGATGGGTCGTTGGCCAGCGAGTAGATCAGCGGCGCGGAGAAGCCGATCCCGGGTCGTCCCGAGTTCGCGTTGTTCTGGTTCCAGATCACCGAGGCGGCCGCCCAGATCGTCGTCGCGAGGCTGGTACCGCCGGTGCAGCAGCCCGCGCTGCCGTCGAAGTTGAGGTAGGTGCCGATCCCGGAGTCGGCCGACACGTCGGGTTCGGCGCGTCCCGTGCACGCCGTCGTTGGGTCCGCGAGCGGGCTGCCGATCCCGGTCTGCCACGACGGGCGCGGCTCGCTGTTGCTGCAGCCGCCACCGTCCGGCACTGCGGTCTCGGAGGACCACACGCCTCCTGCTCCCACGTTGAGGCTGGTGCCGCCGACAGCGACCACGTATTGACTGACGGCGGGATATTGGCAGCCGGCCGCGGCGCCGTTGTCGCCGGTGGCGAAGTAGAACGTCTTGCCGGTAGCGGCTCCCTGCTGGAGCGAACTCTCCATGTTCGGGTCAACCGGGCAGCCGATCGACTGCGCGCCCCAGCTATTGGAGATGACGTCGACACTTGAGTTGGCGGCTTGGTTGAGGACGTCCTCCATCGTGGTGTCGCTGTTGTCGTGGCCGAGCCAGTAGGTCTCATGGACGCCGGGCGCGACGCCATGCGCGATCTCGGTGTCGAGCGCGACCTCGTTGTCGGTATCGCTCTCGGTGCTCGCACCGTCGACCTGGATGTAATCGAGGCCGTCGTCTCCGGCCTGGCCGACCGTGATCGGGGTCGTGCCCGTCGCGTTGGCGTAGCCCGTGAAGTCGGTCTGGGGCAGCTCTTGGCCCCACAGCGTGAAGCCGAGCGTCTGGCCTCGGCCGTCGCCGGAGATGTCATAGGCAGCGCGGAAGTCGCCGCCGTCGTAGCCGCACTCCGAGCCCGGGTCCGGGGTGCACGTGATCGCCGGCTTGAACACGTCGTAGCTCGACAGGCCACTCACGAATCCGACGTGCAAGTCGGCCGGCACGGCCGGGTTCCGATCATTGGCGTGGAACGCGCGGCCACCCGCCGTGTAATCGTTGATCGCTACCCCGAACGCCCGCTCGGCGGCAGCCGTTCTGGTGCGCACGTGGACCAAGAGGTTGTCCCGCGATACGCCCGTGACCACGAGGCCTTGGCTGGCCAGCCAGTCCTTCACGGCCTTGACACTCGCGTCTGTCGGAGCGTAGCTCGCCATGTACTGGGCATTGGTCAGGTAGTGGCCGTAGCCCCGGCTTCCCGGGGTGCTCGCCGCTTTGATCAGCGCGTCGAGCTGCGCAGAGTTGCGAACGTCGAGACCGACGTTGATCTCCAGGATGCTGTTCGCATCTCGGTGCGCGCGGAACGAAGCCCGGCCGAGAGCCACGGGCACCGGGGTGTCGCCGGGTATCCGCCAGCGCCCAGGCGCAGCAGACGCGACGGTCGCGAACCCCCCCAGCCCCAGCAGCACCAGCACGGACACGCGCGCGGCTCGCGCGCGGCCGATCCGGATCCCGCGGCCGCGATCGGCCAGCAACCACCGGCTGTCCCGTGCGCGCCGGCGCCGACGCCAGCCCGACCCAACAAACATCAATCGCCGCTCCCAAGGTCCCCTACGTTGCCCGTCCGTGCCGATCAGCGGTATCGGCCGGTTCCGACGCCAGCAGTGATCGTTGCAGATCGCGCCACGATGTGAGGACACCCCGCACAGGGTCTGGCCGCATGTCGTCGCTGCATTGCGTATGTGCCCGGTGCTACGACGACCAGAAGGCGTCGCTCTCAGCTGGCAGTGCTTCGACCATCCACCACTCGGCGACCAAGCCATCGCGGACGAAGAAGCAGTGGGTTGCGTGGTTGTGGAGCCTCCCATCCCCCTTGGAGGCGTTGATCTCGACCATGGCAAGGACCATGTCTGGCCTCGGCTCGACAGCTTGGGTGACGTCGAGCCTGAACTGCACACTCGGGAGGTCCATTCTCGCCACGCGTCCGACGTACTCATCGGCACCGACCTCGTCGACTCCCCCTTCGGAGTTGGTGACGTATGCCCTCAGATCGTCAGCCAAGAGCGATCGCATTCGATGTATGTCGACAGCGCAGAACGCGTCAATCACCTCGCGAGCAATGATCTCCGCGCTCCTCGTTTCAGCCACCACGCGCAGCCTACTGGCACGGTCCATGATTTGCGCGTTGTGCGGCCTCGCACCGGCTGCACGGCATCGGGCTGCTGGGTTCGGGGCCGCGGTTGGTGAACGCGGCCGTCGCCGTCCTGTCCGTGTGCATCACATGGACCCACGTATAGGAGAGCCGACCACTAGCACGAGCCTTCCGCGCACGTGGCCCTGCTCGCTGACCCGGTGTGCCTCGGCAACCTCGGCGAGCGGGAAGGTCTGCGCGACCGGGAGCGAGAAGCGCCCGGACTCGATCAGGTCGCCGATCTCGGGCGCTGTTTGAGCCCTACACGGAAAAGCGGCGGGGTGATCAGCCAGTTCGGCCTATACAAGCCGTGGTTCTATCGTCAGACATTCGATCCACCGAGCCCGCCGTCGATAAGCTGCTGACGCCCCGCGAGCACGTCCTCGCGCCACCAGACCCCTTGTTTCAGCGCGCGAAGGAGGACGGATCTCGCACGCGACCGCCGTGGTCCTCCGCCTCGCCAACAGCGTCGTTCGCTCCGACGAAGATCGTTCGCCAGGAACCTACGCTGGCCCGTCGCGGGTGCGATAAGGTTGCACCGTCCAGGGAGCCAGACTCCGATACCTCAGGGGGGGTACGTCGATGATTGTGTCTGCGATCCGCGTGCGGGCTGGTCTGTCATCCGCGATGGCGGTGGGAGTGCTCACGCTGGCGCTCGGCGCCAGCGCCGCCACGGCGCACGCCACATCGGGTCCGATGGTGGCGGTGGCGCAGGGTGTCAACCCCTCGGCGTTGCCGGGTGCCACCGGATTTGGCGACACGCCGGCCGACACCCCTGAGACGGTGTCGTTCATCATGCGCGAGCACAACCTCGACCAGCTCAAGACCGCTGTCCAGCAGGGCATCCGCCAGGACCTCACCGTCGATCAGTTCGCGGCCGTCTATGGACAGACGCCACAGGCGATCTCCGCGCTGACGCGCTACCTGTCCGGTTTCGGCATCTCGACCCAGGTCTACCGCGACGATGTCGATGTTGTCGCCAACGGCACCGCCGGTGAGTTCGACCAGGCGCTGGCCGTGCAGCAGCGCGAGTATCACGTGCCCGCGGTACACGGGCTGCACGGCATGCGAGGCATCCCCGGCCAGACGGTCCACGGCGCCGCTGGCTCGCCGGAGCTACCCGGTCCGCTCGCGCGGACGGTGCTGGCGATCCTCGGATTGAGCAACTACAGCTCGTACACCAGCAATACCGTCCACGCCGGTGCCGCGTCGTCCTCCTCGGCGAGCTCGGCGGGGTGCCCCGGCGTGCTCCCGCCGGCAGCTCCGGTCGGGTTGGAGCTGAGTTCGGACCCGTCCGGGTGCCACACGGCTGCCGACTTCGCCGGGCAGTACAACCTGACCCCGCTCTATCGCCAGGGTGCGGCCGGGCAAGGGCAGACGCTGGCCATCGTGACGCTGGCCGCGCTGGACCCGGGTGCTCCCCAGTACTACTGGCGGCGGATCCTGCATCAGACCCCGAGCGGACGGACCGTGAACGTGGACAACGTCGACGGTGGCCCGGGGGCACCGAGCGACGCCTCGGGCACGGGCGAGACCGACCTCGACGTCGAGCAGTCGGGCGGGATCGCCCCCGGAGCCAACGTGATCGTCTACCAGGCGCCCAACACCGATCCGGGCTTTGCCGACGCCTTCTTCACCGCGGCCAGCCAGGACACTGCCGGCTCCCTGTCGACGAGCTGGGGCGAGCCAGAGACCTATCTCGAGGAGGCGGTCGCGGCCGGCGAGGAGACCTCGGCCTACACCGCAGCGTTCGACGAGGCGTTCCTGGAGCTGGCGGCGCAGGGCCAGTCGGCCTTCGATGCCGCCGGCGACGACGGCAGCTATGACGCCCAGGAGGATCCCACCCCGAACACCAATCTGTCGGTGGACACCCCCGCCGACAGCCCGTACATCACGGCCAGCGGCGGCACCACGTTGCCGCTGACCGCCACGGTGGCGGGGACGGTCAACGGCGACGCCGCTGGCACCGAGAACATCTCGGTGAGCCAGCAGCGGGCCTGGGGTTGGGACTACGCGTGGCAGGCGGCGGCGAACACCACGCCCGAGTCGCTGGCGTCGGCCGCCGAGGCCAATGTCGTCGGCGGCGGCGGGGGGTTCAGCTCGTTCTATTCCGAGCCGTGGTATCAGAGCGGCGTGCCCGGGACCGACACGTTCAGCGCCGTCCCGTACCTGACGCCGACCGACTACGTCACCGAGGATGGCCTGACGCTGCCGGAGGCATGGAGCTTCGATCCGACGCCATCGGTCGTCCAAGGCTTCGCCTCCGGTCGCGCCGTCCCTGATCTGGCCGCCAACGCCGACCCGATCAGTGGCTACCTGCTCTACGAGCCATCGTGGGCGCCGATTGGGCAGCCGACCCTCCAGGAGGGTTGGGGTGGCACCAGTTTCGTCGCGCCGCAGTTCAACGGCTCGACCGCTGTGATCGACTCCTACGTCGGCCGGCGGGTCGGGTTCTGGAACCCGTCGATCTACGCGTTCGCGCGCGGCGGCAGCTCGCCGTTCACGCCGCTGGACCAGGGCGGCACCGACAACGACAACATCTACTACACCGGAACTCCGGGCACGCTGTTTAACGAGGCCTCCGGCCTCGGGTATCCGGACCTGACCAAGCTGGCGCAGGACTTCGCCACACGCTGATCGCTCGTTAACGGGCGCGGCGACGAATGTCGCTCATACGCTGAGGCGCCGAGCTCGGCGGTCTGCTTATGGCACCCGTGTTTGTTTCTCTTCGCGACCGAGGCTCGACGCCCTCGCCGCGTCGTGGCCGAGATGAGGACGAGGTCAGCTGAAGCCGGTCAGCAGGATTTGCTGGGCGGCCTTCGTGCGGGTCAGCGTCTTGACCGCGATCCCAACCTCCGGCACGACTCCGCCCCGGACCTTGAGCACCGCCGCCGCCGCTCCGGCCGGCGCCACGTACCAGTAGTTCAGCCCGATACGGAATAGGTTCCCGCGTGGAAGCTTCGCCTTCGCCGCGGTCAGCGTCGCGCCGACACGCACTCCCTGATCGGCGTAGTAGGCGCTCGAGGTCGACGCCCACACGACGGTTCCGCGGTCCGTGTGCCGATCGAACTCGGTGAGCGTGTTCAGCAGCGTCGGCGGCGCGTGCCCAACGCTGACCCCGCTCGGGGTCAGGCAGAAGAAGTCCTGGCAGAGCTTGTTGCGATCGGAGAAGGACGTCACCGCCAAGATCAACAACCTACGCCAACGGGGGCGGCTCACGGACCTCCAAGCCCAACAGATCCACGCCCAGCTCGCCAGCCTCACCGCACCAGCAGCGGACGAGCGCACAATCGCCATTCGCATCCGACAAGTCCGGGCGCTAGCCCAGCTCCGCCAGACCGGGGCGCTGAGCGAAACCGAGTTCCAAGCCGAAAAGGCCCGCATCCTCACCGCGACACCCGACCAATGAGCACGACCCTCCTCGGGGCAAAGGAAGCCGAGCAGGTACGAAACGCGTTCGACCACGGACGCCGTCCGCTTGCGTTCTGCGATCGTGATGGTCAGATCCATCTGCCCCTCGACAGCATCGTGACCCTCGCGAGGCGCTTTGATGCTTCGGTGCCGCAGGGGGTGAACCTATATTTAGTTGTCCTGGCCTTCGGCCTTCCCGCGGGCGGGTGAAATGGGCGAGGATCTGGTTGTTGCCTGCTGACGCCGCTCCGTCCTTGGTGCCTGTGCGCCCGTATTTAGTTTGGGGTGGGTGCTTCCCCCGGATTCCCGGACTGCCGCTGTGAGCGCGACCATCAGACTCGTCTGTTCTGGAAGCCCCTGCAGGCAACGGTTCTGTTCGTGTTCGACGTGGGAGGCTCGGTGGAGACGATCT
>Ga0302181_10000691_pt1 | contig 26748 bp, 30 predicted proteins | sample I_Palsa_E3_3_FD_198786 | JGI IMG/M metagenome (GOLD analysis project Ga0302181, IMG submission 198786) | Peat permafrost microbial communities from Stordalen Mire near Abisko, Sweden - I_Palsa_E3_3 | ecosystem: Environmental > Terrestrial > Soil > Palsa > Peat permafrost | place: Sweden...
GAGCAGCGCGCGCCGCGTCCCAGCCCGGCCGTCCGTGCGCACGATCGTGTAGCGGAGCTCCTTGAGCCCCGGCCGTCCGGGCGAGAGGACCTTGAGCGCGCCCGGCTTGAGGTTGAAGGCGAAGCGCCGGACCTCGGGCGGAGCGACCGGCTTGCGGACCGTCTCGGTCCAGCGGTCGACGTGGTCGACGGCGACCACCATATGGTCATCGAGTCGCGCCGATGGACTCGGCGAGATCCGATCGTGGCGGTCCCATGTGACGCCCTGCTGGGCAAGCAGCGCAGCAACGTCGGCCGCCGGTGAGCGGACAGCGAGAGCCTGGCCGTCGACGATGACCGTCAGCGGGACAGCGGAACGGAAAACGATCGTTTCACCGTCCGCCAAGGGGGCGGCCGGGTCGACGCTCAGAGCATCCTCCGGGCTTCGGGGGAGCCCGCGCTCCGCGAGGAGGGCCTCGGCGTCGGCAGCGCGCGTTTCGATTGTTTCGGAGAGACCGTCGTGGACCAACGTGACCGTCTTGGCGGGGACCGTCGACGTCAGGTTGACGGCGATGGTCGCGATCCGTTGGGTGGCGTTGGCGGCCCCGAACGGAATGAGCAGTCCCAGCGAAAGCAGGCCCGTCGCCGCGAGCGGCGATGGATGATCGTTTCGGATCTTCCGACTCCTTTCTCGTGCGGGAGCGCGTACATCGGCCAACCGGCACCCGAAGGGTCCGGTCGCTTGCTGTCTGCGCGCCACGTGCGTAGCGGTGGTCGGCGAGCCCCGATGGGGCTCGGTCGAGCGTTCCCGGACCCGAGAGCGGGCCACGGTGAACCCGTGCACGATAGCACACGTCTTTACCCCCGTCAAACATCTTGCAGGGTGGTCCTGCTACGGCGATGGGCGCGCCGGCGGGTGCCGAATAGGGAGCGCAATCGTGCGCGTCGCCTTCTTCACCGAGTGCTATCGGCCGGTCTACAACGGCGTCGTCGCCAGCATCGACGCGTTGCAAACGGGCCTGCGCGCGCAGGGTGTTGAGGTCACGACGATCGCGCCGCACATGCCGCATGCGCCGGCCGGCGAACGTGAGGTCGTCCGCATCCCGTCGCTGCCGCTTCCGACGCCGACGGGATACCGATTATGCGTGCCCTATCTGAATGCGGCCGACCGCGAACGCTTGCGCGGCGTCGACGTCGTGCACGCGCATTCCGCGTTCGTGACCGGCTGGATGGCGGCTGCGTTCGCGCGCCGTCATCGGCTGCCGCTGGTTTTCACCTATCACACGCGGCTCGATGCGTACGCGCACTATGCGCCGTTCGAGCGCGCGACGACGGAGCGCGCGATGATAGCGCTGACGCGCGCGTATGCCGGCGCTGCCGACGCGGTCATCGTTCCCACCGCGTCGATCGAGCGCCGTTTGCGCGAACTCGGCGTGCGCGCTCCCATCGCCGTCGTCGCGAGCGCGATCGACGTCGCGCGCTTTGCCGCCGGCCGCCGCAGCCCGGAGCTGCGGGCGCTGCTCGGCGCGGCCGGCGACGAACCGTTGGCCTTAGTCGTCGCGCGGCTCGGGCGCGAGAAGAACGTCGAGCTCGCGCTCGACGCGGTGGCGCGCTCGCCGGGGATCCGGCTGGCCGTCGTCGGCGACGGGCCGCACCGCGGCGCGCTCGAAGAGCGCAGCCGCCGCGAAGGAATCGCGCAGCGCGTGTGCTTCGTGGGAGCCCTGCCCCCGGAAAAGATGCCCGACGTCTACGCGTCAGCAGACGCGTTCGTGTTCCCGTCGCTGACCGAAACACAGGGGCTCGTCCTGGCCGAGGCCATGGCGGCCGGTTTGCCGGTGGTCGCCGCCGACAGCGACGTCTCGCGTGACGTGCTGGACCCGGGCGGCTGGGTGGCGGCGGCAGACGCGGCGTCGATGGCGGCCGCATTGGAGGCTGCCTTCGCCCGCGGGCGCGATCAGAGTGCCGTACATTTGGCATACTCGCGGTTCAGTATGGAGGTGCAGTCGCAGCAGATCCTCGCCCTCTACCGGGGGCTGCTGGCTGCCAGAGCCGCTTGACGCGAACATACGTTCGATATAGGATGATCTCAAGAGCCATGACGCCAGCCACCCGCCACCGTTCTGCCGACGCCGCCCTCGGCTACGCCGCCGACCGCAAGGGGCGCGGCATCGCATACGCCGCGATCGCCACCGGCACGGGCACCACGGTCGTACGGCTCCCGTTCAACGCTCCGGTCGCGCCCGACGTCGAGGGTCGCTCGCCGGGATTTGCGGCCGTCGCTTCACTCGGAAGCTACCTCCGCGCGCGCGGATTTACGCGCGTGCGGATCCGTGTCCCCGAGGATGCGCTCGTCGACGACCTCAACGCGCGCCGCGACGTTCCGCCGGCACTCACGATGGAGTACGTCAAGACGCGCTGCATCCTGCACGGCTTTGCCGCCGCTCGCGTCGAACGCGCCGAGCCCATTGAAACGCGCGATCTCGAAGGCCGGGCCCGAGCCGACATCGTCCTCCGGAGTCCGGCCGCCGCCTGACGCCCGAGCGCTCGGGCGCCGGCTCGGACGCGACGACCTTCCACACGAGACGACCGCGTTGTCGCGGGCGCTGATCGGCAAGCTGCTCGTACGCGTCTACCGGGGCAAGACGCTCGCGGGACGGATCGTGGAAACCGAAGCTTACTTCCCGAGCGATCCGGCCTCGCACGCCTTCCGGGGCGCGACGCCCCGCAATCGCGTTATGTTCGGGCCGCCGCTGCACGCGTACGTCTATTTCATCTACGGCACGAACTGGTGCCTCAACGTGACCGCTGAGGGCGACGGCATCGGGGCGGCAGCGCTCGTGCGTGCCTGCGAACCGCTGCTCGGGCTCGACCGCATGCGCAAATTGCGCGGGCGCGACGGCGTGCGCGACCGCGACCTCGCGCGCGGGCCCGGGAACCTGTGCCGGGCCTTCGCCATCGGTCCCGCTCTGAATGGCGAGGACCTCGCTCGCAGCCCCGCCTTGTGGCTCGCGGATGATGGCGGCGTGGCGGAGATCGGCGTCAGCACGCGCATCGGATTGACGAAAGCAGCAGACGCTCCGTTGCGTTTCTACGCGCGCGGCAATCTCAGCGTCAGCGGCCCGCGCGCCTTGTCGCCGTAGCGCACCTGTGATAAACTCCGGACGTCGCGCGGTCTCGTACCGTCGCGGCCTTCGCGTTTCTCGGCGCTTCGCGCCGACGTGCGGCCCCGGCAGCCTCGCCGGACGGGCCCCGTCGCGCGGCTCGTCCGCCTCCCCAGGGAGCACTCCGCTGCAGTTCGACAATCGTCCCCAACCCAATGGCCGTCCGGAAGGCGGCGGCCGCCGTCGCCGTTCGAGACGCAATCGCAATCGCTTCAACGACCCCGCGGCCTCGCCGCAGGCCAACGACGTGTTCACCCAACCCGAGTTCCCGCAGGCCGTCGGACCGCCGCTGCTCTCCGCCGAGCAGCTTGCCGAGATGAGCAAAGCCGAACTCAACGAGCTTGCGAAAACGTTCGAGATCGACAACCCGACCAAAATCAAGAAGGACGATCTCGTCGCACAAATCGTCGAGATTCAGGCCCAGCGTAGCGGGCTCGAAAAAGCGAACGGGGTGTTGGACATTCTCCCGGAGGGGTACGGTTTTCTCCGCCGCGAGGGCTATCTCGTCGGAGCCGACGACATCTACATTTCGCAGTCCCAGATCCGGCGCTTCGAACTGCGCCGCGGCGACCTCGTCGCCGGCCAGGTTCGCAGACCCAAAGAGAACGAGAAGTACTACGGCATCGTGAAGGTCGAGACGGTCAACGGCTACGCGCCCGACCAGATCGTCAACCGGCGCGTGTTCGAAGAGCTCGGCGCCGAACCGCCGACCCAGCGCTTCACCCTGGAGACGCGCGGCGATCTGGCGACACGCGCGCTCGACATCTTCTGTCCGCTCGGGAAGGGCCAGCGCGCGCTGCTGCTCGCGCCGCCACGGACCAACGACGCGGCGCTGCTCGTCCGCATCGCGCAGGCGCTCGAAACGCACCATCCCGAGGCGCACGTCATCGTGCTCTTGATTGACGAACGTCCGGAAGCCGTCACGCATTTTGCGCGCATGGTCGATGTCGAAGTCGTCGCCACGACGTTCGAAGAACACCCCGACAATCACGTGACGACCGCGGAGCTCGTCTTCGAGCGCGCGAAACGCGTGACCGAACTCGGCGGCGATGCCGTCGTGCTGGTGTCCTCGTTCACCCGGCTCGTACGCGCGTACGGTGCGCTCGGCCACCACAAGCCGCCCGGCACGCCGATCGATCCCCTCACCGCAACGCGCGCGAAGCGTCTGTTCGGCGCCGCCCGCGCGGCGGAAGGCGGCGGTTCGCTGACCGTCGTCGCGACGGCCGGCACCGGCAGCTCAGCGCTCGAAGCGTTCGTCGTCGACGAACTCTCCGCCGCGGCGAACGCCGAGATCGTGCTTTCCCGCGAGCTCGTCGAGACGCGGGCCTATCCGCCGATCGACTGCCTGCGCAGCGGCAACTGGTACGAAGAGCAGCTGCTCAGCGAAATCGCGCTGCACAAGGTGGCGGATCTGCGCCGCGCGCTCGCCGGCACGCCGACGGTCGAAGCCTCGGAACGGATCTATACCGCGCTCGCACGGACGAAGACGAACGAGGAGTTCATCACCACGTTCGATCTGAAGAAGGTGTAGCGCTCCAGCTGCGGCTGCAGAGGTATTTGGCCGCCGCCGGCGTCGCCTCGCGGCGCCGCGCTGAAGAGTACATCGCGGCCGGTCGCGTGCGGGTCGGCGGACAGGTCGTGCGCGAGCTCGGCACGACCGTCGATGACGACGCGCGCGTCGAAGTCGACGGCCGCATCGTCCGGCCGCCCGCAACGCACACCTTCGTCGTGCTGCACAAGCCGGTCGGCGTCGTGACGACGATGCACGATCCCGAAGGCCGCCGCACCGTGGCCGACCTCGTGCGCCGCGAAGGCGTCACGGCGCGCGTCGTGCCGGTTGGACGGCTCGATTACGACACGAGCGGCGTGCTGCTGCTGACCGATGACGGTGCGACCGCCAACGTCCTGACGCATCCGCGCTTCGGCGTCGAGAAAACCTATCGCGCAACGCTGCGCGGGCGGCTCGAACCCGAAGCCGTCGAACGGATCATGCGCGGCATCGCGCTCGACGACGGTCGCGCGGCACCGGCGCGTTTGCGCGTCGTCGCCGTGCGCCGGGACGTATCGCTCGTCGACGTCACGATCCACGAAGGACGGAATCGGATGATCCGGCGGATGTTCGAGCTGGTCGAACATCCGGTGCTCGCACTCGTGCGTCTGCGGTTCGGCCCGATCACGCTCGGTGCGCTCGCACCTGGCGCCGTGCGCGCCGCCACCGAGCGCGAGCGCGCGGCGCTGCACCGCATCGCCGCGGACGCGTCCGAGGGCGCTCCCCCCGGCGCGAGCGACCCGACGTGAGCGTGCGCGGCATTCGCGGAGCGACGACCGTCGAGCGCGACGAGCCGGCGCTTATCCTCGATGCGACGGAGCGGCTGCTGGGCACGATCGTCGCGCGCAACGGCTTCATCCCCGAAGACGTTGCCTCGGCGCTGTTCACGGTCACCCCGGACCTGGTATCCGAGTTCCCGGCCGCCGCGGCGCGCCGCATGGGCTGGACGCTCGTCCCGCTGTTGAATTTCACCGAGATCGGGGTACCCGGTGGCTTGGAACGGTGCATCCGGGTTCTCGTGCACGTGAACACCTCGGTGCCGCAGAACGCCATCCAGCATGTCTACCTCGAAGGTGCCACCGTCCTACGGCCGGATCTGACCGGCCGCTGAAGCGGGAGGGGAACAGCCGGGCAACGCACAACCGCGGCCCGATTCCGGGAACTTCGCATCCGCTCCGCTCGTTCGTTTCCGTACTATCCGCCGTTCTCGAGGTACCATGGCCGACCGTCCTCGTCGTCTGCTCGCGGCTCTCGCGCTCCTCGCGCTGGGGGGACTTCCGCTCGCCGGCTCGGCGCAGACCGAGAAGTTTTATCGTCCGCCGAAGGCACTCAAGCTCGGCAGCCATTCGGCCGCCGTCGCCGGCAACGGCACGGTGCAAGTCAAAGTGTTCATCAAGAAAGACGGTTCGCTCGGGTCGGCCACGGTCACGAAGTCGACCAACCACGCGGACGACGCTGCAGCGCTGCAAATCGCAAAATCCTCGTCCTTCCGCGCCGGGACGCTCGATGGTGTCCCGGGCGACTACTTCTATACGATGCTGCTGAAGTTCAACGGCGCACAGGTGTCGAGCGGCGATACCGACACCACGGGCCTGGCGCCGGCGACGGCGCTCGTGCGCGCCGGCAAGTACGACCAAGCGAAGACGGAGATCAATGCCTACCTCGCGGCGCACCCCGGCGACAAAGACGCGGAGGCGCTGCTGGGCGTGGCCGAGGGCTATCTCGGAGATGCGTCCGGTGCGGCCACGGCGTTTGACGCCGCCGGTTCGATACCACCGAACTATCGCGTCGTCGCGGCCAAGGCGTATGCCGACGCTGCGGTGGCGGCCCTGAAGAGTCATCAGAACGACGACGCCATCGCGCTCGGCAACAAGGCGCTGGCCCTGCAGCAGAACGTCAACACCTACTTCATCCTGGGCACGGCGCACACCGACGCGCATCAGTTTCCCGCCGCGATCGCAGAGTTCGAGAAGGCGAAGAGTCTGGCCGTGAGCGGAAAGGCCGATGCCTCGACGCTCGACACGATCGATTCGGGCTTGATGGCCGCGTATTTGTTCGGCGGCGAAACCGACAAGGGGCTCGCGCTAGCGCAAGATCTTCGGAAGCGCGATCCGTCGTCGACGCGTATCGACGACACGCTCGTCAGCTACTACACGCAGCAGGCAGTCGCCGAACTCTCGTCCGGCAAACGCGACCAGGCGGTCGCGACGCTCGAAGCCGGCGCGGTCGCGGTGCCGAAACGAGCGGCCACACTCTACGTCCAGGCGGCCAATATCATCGCCGGCGCACAGCCGCCCGATTGGAAGAAGGTCAAGGCGGAAGCCGATAAGGCGCTCGCGGCCGACCCCAGCGACGCGCACGCGAACTTCATCGAAGGCGTGTCGCTCGCGAACAGCGGCGACAAGCCCGGCGCCGTCACCTATCTGCAGAAGGCCAAAGCGAATGCGGGCTCCGACGCCGCCCTGGTGAGCAGCATCGATGCGGCCCTCAAAGCGGTGGGCCAGAAGTGAGTTTCCCGTCCCAATCAGCAGTAGGAATGCAAACGGGGACCGCCAACAGGTAGGCCCGCCCGCCGCTTGGCACCCGGCGCCATTCCGGTATTCGGCGCCGAAGCTACTCCCTCGAAGACTCGGAGGCTACAGAAGAGCTCGTGGATATCAAAGGTTTTCTTGATGTGATCATCTCCGGCGGTCCGGCGATGTGGGCGCTGCTCTTGCTGTCCATCGTCGCCGTCGCCATCGTGATCGAGCGCCTGCTCTTCTTCGCGACCCAACACTCCGATTCGCGCGGACTGCTGCGCCAAATCGGGGAGCGCATTGCCGCCGATGACCTTCCGGGCGCGATCGCGATCTGCCGCCAGGAGAAGGGGATGCTCCCCAAGATCCTCGAGTTCGGGCTGCAGCGCGGGGAGAAGAACCGCGCCGACATCACCGACGCGCTCTCGATCGCGCTGATGGAGAACCTCAACTCGCTCGAGCGCAACCTAGGCGTCATCGGGACGATCGCCGTCATCGCACCGTTCGTCGGGCTGTTCGGAACCGTGCTCGGTATCATCCGGGCCTTCCAGGACATCGCCCTCAAAGGCAACTCGACACCGGCCGTCGTCGCCGCGGGTGTCTCCGAAGCGCTGATCACGACCGCAGCCGGCTTGTTCGTCGCCGTCATCGCCGTCATTTTCTTCAACTACTTCAAGACGCGCATCAAGGCATACAACCAGGAGATGATCGTGGCCAGCAACCAGCTCGCCGAGATGCTGCACTTCCACAACACCGGTGCTGCCATCCCCACCGACCTCTATCAGCCGCCGAACTAATCGTTTGCGGCTTGTGATGCGAGGGCTCGAGCGATGAGCATGGTTTCCTCTCAGCAGGACGACTCGGTGATGGCCGAGATCAACATCACGCCGTTCACGGACGTGCTGCTGGTCCTGCTCATCATCTTCATGATCCTGGCCGCGCTGGTGGCTCCGCCGGGCTTCGAAAAGCAGTTGCCCGACAGCGCGAACACGCCGCAGCAGATGCAGAAGCACGTGCAGGACATCGACGTCCTGGTCAACGCCAAGGGTGTGATCTACGTCGACGGCAAGCAGTCCGATGTCGCCCACATCTATTCCGACATGCAGGATGTGGTGCGGAAGCGCGGACACAAGCACGTTGCGCTCACGGCAGACGTCAAGGCTCCGTACGGAACGATCATCCGCATCCTCGATGCGGCCAAGATCGCTGGGCTGCAGGACGTCGGGTTCGTCACCTCATGACGCCGCTCACCGCCGGCGCGTAAGAGAAGGAAGCTTCGGACGTGGCCGTTACCACCGGACAAGAAGGCGAAGAGGAAGTGATGTCGACGATCAACATCACGCCGTTTACGGACGTGCTGCTGGTCTTGCTCATCATCTTCATCATCCTTGCGGCCGTCACCAAAGAGCCGAAGCTCCCCGACGCCAAGAACAAAGAGAAGGTCCATCCGTCGCAGATCGTGGTGATCGTCGACGAGAACAATCACGTGCAGATCGGTTCGAGCATCGTCGACGAAACGGCAGCCAAAGAACAGTTCGCGGAGCTGGTGAAGTCGACCGGCTCTGGGCTCAAGACCGTCATCATCAAAGCGGATCCGCGCGCGAGTTTCGGAACGATCCTGCGCGTCATGGACGCCGCCAAAACCGCGCACTTGAACACGTTCGGCCTCGCGAACCACATCGAGGGATTGCCCCCAGGCCAGACGGGCGGCTGAGGTGGCGACGAACACGCCTGCGGGGCCGCCGGTAACCGAACGGGCCAAGAATTTTCTGCTGTACGGGTTCCTCATTTCGATCGCGCTGCATCTGCTGTTCGGTCCGTTCGTGAGGTTCAAGCACACGCAGACGGAAGAAGAAGCGCCGCAGCACGTCACCCTGACCAAGGTCCCGACGCCGCCGCCGACGCCGCCGCCCACCCCGACGCCCAAGCCGACACCGCCGCCGACGCCGCCGCCCAAGTCGACGCCGCCGCCGAACACGCCGGCGCCGCAGCAGCCCAAACTCAAGATCAACACGCTCAAAACGACCAAGACAAACTCGACCACGACGGAACAAGCGAACCAGTACACCACGGGGAATACCGAGGGGCAACTTCAGGGGAAGGGTACGGGGCCGCCGGTGAGCGCACCGCCGGCCACCGCGGCTCCACCGCCGCCGCCGCCGACGCCCACGCCGAAGGCGTGCGCGCGTCCGAACATCCCGCCGTCGACGTTGCGCGCGGTCGAACCCGACATGCCCGCGATGGCGCAGCAGCAAGGGATCACCGGCGACGTGACGGTCGACGTGTCGCTCGACGAAGCGAGTCACATCGTCGGCGCGACGGTCGAGAGTTCGCCGAGCAAGATCCTGAACAACGCCGCGCTCTCGGCGGCGCGTCAGTCGACGTTCCAGACCGAGATCAAGGACTGCAAGCCGATCGCCGCGACCTACCGGTTCGTGGTCACCTTCGCCAGCCAGTAGTTCCGCGAGCCGGCCCGCGAGGTGACGTTCGCGCAAGCGATGCTGCTCGCGGTCCTGCAAGGCGTCAGCGAACTCTTTCCTATCAGCAGTCTCGGCCACACGGTACTCGTTCCGGCACTCTTGCGATGGCACATCGACGAAGGGTCGGAGTCCTTTCTGGCCTTCGTCGTCGTGCTGCATCTCGGCACGGCGCTCGCGCTGATCGTGTTCTATCGCAGCGAGTGGCTCGCGCTCGTCCGGGCGCTGGTGCGCAGCATCGCGCGCGGCCGCTTCAGCGACGATCCGCAGGAACACCTCGCCTGGCTGCTCGTCGCGGGAACGATTCCGGTCGGCGTCCTCGGCGTGCTGCTGCAGTCCGCCGTCAAGACGCTGTTCGCATCGCCGATTCCGGTGTCGCTCTTCCTCGCCGCCAACGGCGCGCTGATGCTGTTCGGCGAACGCTTGCGGCGGCGTGAACTTGCCGGCAGCCAGCCGGGGTATCGCACGCTCGCATCGTTGGGGCCGCGCGACGGCGTGCTGGTTGGGCTCGCGCAATCACTCGCGCTGCTGCCGGGGATCTCGCGCTCCGGCTCGGCGATAGTCGCGGGGCTGCTGCGCGGGCTGCATCACGACGAGGCTGCGCACTACGCCTTTCTGTTGGCGACGCCGGTGATCTTCGCCGCCGCGCTGCTCGAGCTCCCGACGCTGTTCGCTCCCGAGGGACGGCCCGCGCTCGCGCAATCGGTGCTTGGCTGCGCGGTTGCCGGCATTACCGCCTACGCCTCGGTGGCGTTCCTCACGCGCTGGTTTCGCAGCAACGACCTGGCCCCGTTCGCATGGTACTGCCTGGGCGCCGGCATACTTTCATTCGTCCTGTTCGCCACGAAAGTGATCGCATGAAGCAACTCGCACTCATTCTGGCCGCCGTCTTCCTGATCGTCGCCGTCCTCTATTGGACCGGCCACGCCTACCCGCCGGGTGTCCACGTCAAGCACGGCATCGTTAGCGTCGTCCTCGCGCTCGGCGCACTTGTGTGGTTCCGGTTCATGAGTGCCGAGGGGACACGCTGAGAGGAACCGCGAGCCCCGCCGGACGAGCTTGAACCGTGTCGAATTCAACCGCGGTGCGAGAGACCGGCGTCGTGCGTGACGGCTTCGTCGGCGCGATCGGAAACACGCCGCTGATCGCGCTCCCCAAACTTTCCGGCGCGCTCGGCCGCACCATTCTGGGCAAAGCGGAGTACCTCAACCCGGGCGGTTCGGTGAAGGACCGCGCGGCGCGCGGGATCATCGAGGACTTCGAAGCGCGCGGGCTTCTCGGCCCGGCGGGCGTCGTCGTCGAAGGGACGGCCGGGAACACCGGCATCGGGTTGACGCTGGTCGGCAACGCGCGCGGGTATCGTACGATCATCGTCATGCCGGACGATCAAGCGCCGGAGAAATACGAGCTGCTCCGCGCGTACGGCGCCGAGCTGCACGTCGTCGAGGCGGTTCCCTTCAGCGATCAGCGCAACTACTACCACGAAGCGCGTCGGCTTGCCGAAGCGATCCCCGGCGCCGTGTGGGCCAATCAGTTCGAGAACACTGCCAACCGTGAGGCGCACGAACGGACGACGGGACCCGAGATTTTCGCGCAGGCGCACGGACTCGACGCCTTCGTCGCAGCCGCCGGCACGGGTGGAACGATCGCCGGCGTCGGGCGAGCGCTCAAGACGCGCGATCCGCGCATCCGGATCGTGCTTGCCGACCCATACGGCTCGGCACTCTACTCGTACGTGAAGACGGGCGAGCTCGCGACGGAAGGCGACTCGGTCGCCGAGGGGATCGGGATCAAGCGCATCGTCGCCAACTTCGCCGGCGCACCGGTCGACGACGCGGTGCGCGTCGACGATCGCACGATGGTCGAGATGGCGCATTGGCTCCTGCGCGAGGAAGGCTTGTTCGTCGGCGGCTCGGCCGCGCTGAACGTCGCGGCCGCGGCGCGCTACGCGCGGGGTTTGTCGCCCGCAAGCCGCGTGGCGACGGTGTTGTGCGACGGCGGCGACCGCTACCGTTCGCGGCTCTACGACGCAACCTGGTTGGGGGAAAACGACTTGACGCCGGTCGCCACGGACTTGTCGTTCTTATGAGCGCTCCGAAACTGTCGCATGTCGCCGCCGACGGATCGCTGACGATGGTCGACGTCGGCGCCAAAGCGGCGAGCGCGCGCAGCGCGCGAGCGCAAGCGCTGGTTCGGCTGAGTGCCGCGGCGGCAGACGCATTGCGCGCGGCGACGCTCCCCAAAGGCGATGCCTTCGTCGCGGCGCAGCTGGCCGGAATCATGGCCGCCAAGCGCACCGCCGAGCTGATCCCGCTCGCGCACCCGCTAGCGGTCGCCGCCGTTGAGGTGACCTTCGCGTGGGACGACGAGGTGACGCTGCGCATCACGACGCGCGCCAATACCGTCGGCCCGACCGGAGTCGAGATGGAGGCGCTCGTCGCGGCGAGCGTCGCGGCGCTGACGATCTACGACATGTGCAAGGCCGTCGACAAGGGCATCTCCATCGCCGATCTTCGGCTGCTGGAAAAGAGCGGCGGGAAGTCGGGAGCGTGGCGAGCGCCGTGAGCGGCTTTGCGGTCGCCGTCATCGTCCTCTCGGACCGGGCTTCTGCCGGTGAACGGGCGGACGGATGCATCCCGGCGGTGCGCGAGGCGCTGCGCGGCTCGCCGCTCGCGATCGACGACGAGCGCATCCTTCCCGACGACGCCGCGGCGCTGCAGGCTGCGCTGATCGAGTTGTGCGACGGGCCGACGCGTCTGGTGCTGACGTCGGGCGGAACGGGATTGAGCGCGCGCGACCGCACGCCACAGGCGACCGCGGCGGTCGTCGACTACGAAGTCCCCGGGCTCTCGGAAGCGATGCGCGCCGCGTCGCTTCCGCACGCGCGCGGCGCGATGCTGTCACGCGCTATCGCCGGCGTGCGGAACGCGTCGCTGATCGTGAACCTTCCCGGCAGCCCGAAGGCCGTGCGCGAGACGCTTTCCGCAATCGTCGACGTCCTGCCGCACGCGCTCGAGCTGCTGGCGGGAAATGCAACAGATCATCATCCGATCGGGTCTCGCGAAGGATGACGTTCGAGTCAGCACAAGCATACCTGCTCGGGTTGATCAACGAGAACGCCTCGCGGCGGATGCCGAACCGGCTGGACCGGATGGTCGCGCTGCTGGCGGCGCTCGGCAACCCGGAGCGCGCCTATCCTACCGTGCATGTCGCCGGGACGAGCGGGAAAGGTTCGACCGCGACGATGCTGGCGTGCGCACTGCAGGCTGCGGGCAAGCGCACCGGGCTGCATACGAAACCGCATTTGGCGAGCGTCACCGAACGCGCACGCATCGACGGGATCCCGATCTCGGAGGAAGGCTTCGGCGAACTGACCGGAGAGATTCGCGAGGTCTCCGACAGCATCGCATACGAGCACGGCCGTCCGACCTACTACGAGTCCCTGCTGGCACTCGCATTCCTCTGCTTCGCGCGGGCGGAGGTCGACGTCGCCGTCATCGAGGCGGGCGTCGGCGGAACGCTCGACGGCACGAACGTGCTGACACCGCAGGTCGCGGTCATCACCAACATCGGCCTCGATCATACCGAGATCCTGGGCGATACCCTCGAAGAGATCGCACGCGACAAGGCCGGCATCGTCAAGCCGGGCGTCCCACTGGTGACCGACGCACGCGATCCGGCCGCGCGCCGTGTGATCGAGAACGCCTGCGCCGCGGCCGGCGCGCCGTTCGTTGCCGTCGCCGACACGACGACGATCGAGCAGCGCCCGGGGGAACGCTACGGCCAATCGTTCACGGTGATAACACCCGAGGATCGTTACGAGATCGCGCTCCCGGTACTCGGCGCGTTCCAGCAGCGCAATGCCGCTACCGCGATCCGCGCCCTCGAGCAGCTGGCGCCGCCGCTGCGTCCATCGCGTGACGCGATCGAGGAGGGCTTTGCGAAGACGATCCTCCCCGGCCGCATGGAGTTCTTTCCCTCGCATCCCGGCGTCGTGTTCGACATCGCGCACAACCCCGACAAAGCGGCGAACCTCGCGCAAGCGCTGGGGGAGACGTTCCCCGGCCGCCGCTTCATCTTCGTGATGGCGATCGGCGAATCGAAAGACGCCGCCGAGATACTGCGGCCGTTCGTCGAGCTCGGCGGGTCGTTCATTTTCACCGCGTTCGCGGTGCCCGGAAAGTCGGCGTCACGGCCGCAGCGTCTGGCCTCGATCGCCGACGAGCTCGGCGCGTGGGGTCGCGCCATCGCGGATCCGGTCGAAGCGTTCGCCATTGCTCGACGCAACGCCGAGTCGTCCGAAATCATCGTCGTGACCGGCTCGACGTTCGTCGTGTCGGTGCTGCGCAGCTGGTGGATGGCGAATGTGGCCAGCAGTGTCTGAGCGCGCGATCGGGACGCGCGGTGCGTTGCGGGTGCGCGACCGCGTCCTGCCCTGGGGTGTGCGGACCTACGTGATGGGGATCATCAACGTCTCGCCGGACTCGTTTTCCGGCGACGGCGATCCGGACCCGGCGGCTGCGGCGGCGCGCGCGCTCGCGCAGCTCGCTGACGGGGCCGACTGCATCGACGTCGGTGCTGAGTCGACGCGCCCCGGGCACACGCCCCTCGATGCCGCGACCGAACGCGCGCGTCTGATCCCCGCCCTCGCAGCGATCCGCGCAGCTGCGCCGGAGGCGATCGTCTCCGTCGACACGTTCAAAGCGGACATCTTCGTGGAGGCCCGCGCCGCCGGCGGCGACATGCTGAACTCGATCTGGGGCGCGCCCCCGGCGTTGGTGGCAGCGGCGGCCGACAACGGCGCGCCGATGGTCGTGATGCACAACAAAGCCGTCGCGGTCTACGAGCGCGACGTCGTCGACGAAGTCCTGGCCTTTCTGTCCGATGCGGCGGAACGCTGCGTTGCGGGCGGCATCCCCGCCGAGCACGTCATCCTCGATCCGGGGATCGGTTTCGGCAAGCTGCCCGAACACAGCCTCGCGCTGCTGGGTGCGCTCGATCGCATCGTGGCGCTCGGCTTCCCGACGCTGGTCGGGACCTCGCGCAAGTCGACGATCGGCAAACTGACCGGACGGGGCGTCGAAGCACGCGAGTTCGGCACCGCCGCGACCGTCGCGCTCGCCGTTGCAGCCGGCATCGATGTGGTGCGCGTCCATGACGTGGTGGAGCAGACTGATGTGGTGCGTGTCGCCGACGCGATCGTGCGCGGTTGGCGCCCCGATGGGTGGACCGAACGGCTTCCGTGAGCGAAGGCGCCGGCCCGGATGCGATCGCGCTGCGCGGCATCCGCGCGTGGGGACATCACGGCGCCGATCCCGGCGAACAGGACGTCGCCCAGCCGATCGATATCGAGCTGGTGCTGGGGTTCGATGCAGCCGCAGCGCGCATCAGCGATACGCTCCACGACACGATCGACTATCGTGCAGTACATGAAACCGTCACCGGCATCGTCGGCCGCGAGCGCTGCCGCCTGCTGGAACGGCTCGGCGAGCTGATTCTCGATGCGGTGATGATGGATGCGCGCATCGTCTCCGCGCGCGTCGCGCTCGCGAAGCCGGCGCGACTGGACGGCGCGACCGCGGTCGTCACGGTCGGACGAACGCGCTGAACGCGATGCCGCGCGCTGCGATCGGCATCGGCTCGAACACCGGCGACGCGGTCGCGAACGTGCGCGGCGCGATCGGCGAACTTGCGCGGGTCGGCGCGGTCGTCGCGCAGTCCGGGCTCTACCGGACTGCGCCGTGGGGCGTCACGGAGCAAGCACCGTTCGTGAACGCGGCCGTGCTCGTCGACACCGAACTGGAGCCGCTCGCTCTCCTCGCCGTGCTCAAAGCGATCGAGGCCGAGGCCGGCCGCACGGTGACGTATCGCTGGGGGCCGCGGGTCCTCGATCTCGACATCCTGACCTACGACGACCGCCGGATCGAGGAACCCGGTCTGACGATTCCTCATCCGCGACTGCTCGAACGCGCATTTGCGCTCGTGCCGTTGGCAGAGATCGATCCACGCTTCGTCGTGCAGCGCGACGCGCTTGCGCCCGGAGAGCGCGCCGGCGTTGTCGAAGAGCGCGCGCAATGAGACGACCGGCAGCGGCGTTCTTGGCCTGTGCGCTCGTGGGAGTTCCGGCGGCTGCGCGTGCCGATCTCTTTTCGTCGATCTCGGTGGGCGCGCAGGTCAGCACGATCGGATCAGGCGTGACGCTCGAGAAGCCGCTGCTTTACGATTTCAGCGCGCGGATCGCGACCGGCGGCGGAAGCACCTCGCAGCAGTCGGCCTACGACAAAACGCCGTACGCGACGACGTCGAGGTTCAACAACGTTGCCGTGATCGCCGACTTCCGCCCCTACGGCGGACGCTACCGCCTCAGCGGCGGCCTCGTCTTCGGCGGCGACCGCATCGATAACGTCGCCGAAGCGGGCGGCGGAACGATCCGGGTCGGGAACGGCGTCTATCCCACGAGCGGCACGGGCATGGTCACCACGCGCCTCGCGTTCAACCGCCCATCGCTCTACGCCGGCGTCGGCACGGGGACGGGGATCATCCGCGGCTTCGCGCTCGCCTTCGACGCCGGACTCTTGGTGCGCAACGGTACGCCGTCAGCAAACGCGACCGGACCCCTGGCATCGAACCCTGCATTTGCCGCGGATCTCGGCCGCCTCCAAAGCGAAATGCGCACGCGTATCGTCGTACCTGTGCTGAGCGTCGGCTTGGTGTTTAGGCCTTAGCTTCGTCGTTGACGAGAGGACGGTCATGGACCGAGCGCAGCAGAATCGCGCGCTCCGCAATGTGTTCCGGCGAGGTCGGACCGGGGGCCCCACGCCCTAGGCGTGGGGGGCGCGCAGGCTAGGCCGGAGCGCCTTTCAACCAGAGCTTTTTGGCTACAAAAAGCTCGAGCAAATCAGGATCGATTTTTCCGCGCTCAGCGAATTCGTGGGTGAGGATGTCGAGGGCGCGCTCGACGGGGATCGCCGGCTTGTAGGGTCGATCGTTTGCGGTCAGCGCGTCGAACACGTCGCTGATCGTGAGCATGCGGATCTGCGGTGCGATGGCGTCGGCTTGTAGACCGCGCGGGTAGCCGGTTCCATCGAGCAGCTCGTGATGGCCGTAAGCGAGATCGGCGACGTTCTGCCACGGTGTCTTGGTCCACGGGATCTCACGCAGGAACGCGAACGACTGTGTGACGTGCATCTCCATGCGGCGGCGTTCGTCGCTGGAGAGCGACCCGCGCGGGATGCGCAGATACTCCAGCTCGTCCGCTGAGAGCAGCGGTCGCGCCGCGTCGAGTTCGCGGTAGGTCCGCGCCGCGGCCGCCGCCAGCGTCGCCTCCGCCGCTTCGTCGACGACACGCGGTTCGTTGGCGCGTTCGACCTGTTCGAGCAGCGCCAGCAATTCGGCGCGTTCGGCATCGCTCGATGCTTGCTCGAGGGCGAGGAAAAACCGCAGCCGCACGTTGTCGAGGCGTCCGTCGGGGAGCTTCTTCGCCTTGCCGAAGATGTATTCGGGGACGGCGACTTTGCCGAAGTCGTGCAGCAGCGCGGCGTAGCGCAGTTCCCGCAGCTGATCGTGATCGAAGTGCAGGTCCGCAAGGACGCCGCGCTCGACGGTGTTCACGGCTTCCGCCTGGCGTATCGTTAGGTCGGCAACCCGCGCAGAATGACCCTGCGTCGCGCGATCGCGAACTTCGATCGCCATGACCGATGCGCGCACAAACTGTTCGAAGAGATCCTGAATCGAGTCGAGCAGCGCCCTGTTCTCGAGCGCGACCGCGGCTTGCGAGGCGAGCGAACGCAGCACCCGCTCGTCGCGCTCGCCGAACGGCAGGACCGCCGCTTCGGCTTCCTGCGCGCTCCCCAGCACGTCCTTGAACGACGCTTTGCGGTTGATCAGCATGATGACGCCGACGATCTCGCCGAGATGGTTGCACATCGGGACCGCGAGGACGGACTTCGTGCGATAGTCGTGCGCGTGGTCGAAGCTCGGGTTGAACTGATACACGGCGTGGGGAGGGATGCGATAGGCGTCCGCGATGCGTACCGTCTCGCCGCTGATCGCGACATAGCCGGAGATCGACGTCGGTGAGAGCGGCAGAACGGCGCCCAGGTACGTGCCCGCGTCATGCGGGCCCGTCTGCGCCACGGTGAAGCGGAGCGTCTGCTCCCGACCTTCGCCGTCTTCGAGCAGGTAGAGCGACCCCGAGTCCGCGTGCGTCAACTCGCGCGCGCTGCGCACGATCTTGTGATGGAGGGCCCCGATGTCGCGCTCGGTGGAGAGCGCAATGCCGATGCGCAGCAGTTCGTCGCTCTGCTGCTGCGAGACGTCGGCGTGCGTCTGCGCCTCGAGCGCCGCCGCCGCAGCGCGAACCGTGACGACGACCGCCGCGGGATCGAGCGGGGAGACCAGCCAGCCCCCGACGTGCGGGTTCGCGGCGAGCCAGGCGTTCGACGAAGCGGGCTCAGCGACGACGATCGTCGTCGCGCGATCGCTCTGCGCGATCAATGCCAGCGCCGCCTCGACGGTTGCGTGGGAACCGAGCGAGAGCAGGCGCGTCTCCTCGATCAAGTAGATCGCTGCGCTTGCATCCGGGCTTGACGTACCGAAGCTGCCGGCCCGATGGACGATTCCGGCCGCGTCCAGGGCCGCGGCGGCATCACCCAGCGCGAGCCCGTGCGGATACACGAGAACGAATGGGGCTGCGCCGCCCGTACGGGGCTCCGAAACGAGCACGTTACAGTCGATACGACGCGCGCGGGCCGCACTCCGGTCCGGGGGCGGTCTCCGCAGCACGTCGAACCGCGCAATGATGACCGATAGCCAGATCGCGGCGCGAGCGCGCGCCCTCGCTGGGGAGCTTGCCGAGGCCGGCTTCGCACGGATGCGCGTGCGCGACGGCGATCTCGAGATCGAGGTCCGGCGCTCGGCGCGGGCTCCGGTCGCAGCGGTACCGCCGCCCTTCGAGGCCGAACGGCGCGCCGAACGCGAGGACGAGATCATTGCGAGCGACGTCGTCGGCATCGTGCGCCTGCTGCGCCCGCCGCTGGTCGAGGGTCAGGAGTTCGACGGCGACCGCGAGCTGGCGTACGTCGAGACGCTCGGCATCCGCAATCCCGTGCGCTCGCGCGGCCCGGGCCGCATCCGCAGCGTCCTGGTCGGCGAAGGGGAACCGGTCGAATTCGGCCAGCCGCTCTTCACGGTGGAGCGCTAGCCTCCGGACCATGTTCAAAAAAGTTCTGATCGCGAATCGCGGCGAGATCGCCTTGCGCATCAATCGCGCCTGCCACGAACTCGGCGTCGCGACGGTCGCCGTGTTCTCCGAAGCCGACCGGCAGTCGCTGCACGTCCGGCATGCCGACGAGCAATTTTGTGTCGGTCCGGCGGCGGTCGCACGCTCGTATCTGAACATCCCGAACATCATCTCGGCCGCGCTGATCAGCGGCTGCGATGCGATCCATCCGGGCTACGGTTTTCTGGCCGAGAACGCGCGCTTCGCCGAGATCGCTGCCGACCACGGGCTGACGTTCATCGGGCCGCGTCCGGCAGTCATCGCCGCCATGGGCGACAAGGCGACCGCCAAACGCATCATGCAGGAGGCGCACGTGCCGGTGACGCCGGGCAGCGGCGTGCTCGCCACGATGGACGAGGCGCGCGCCGTCGCAGCGGAGATCGGGTATCCGGTGATGCTCAAGGCGACGGCCGGCGGCGGCGGTAAAGGGATGCGCGTCGTCTGGTCGCCCGGAGAGTTTGCGCACGCGTACGCGACCGCGCAAGCCGAAGCCGAGGCATCGTTCAAAGACGGTCGCATGTACGTCGAGAAACTGGTCGTCGATCCACGCCACATCGAGGTGCAGGTGCTGGCCGACGAACACGGCGGCGTCGTGCACCTCGGCGAGCGCGACTGTTCGGTGCAGAAGCCTTCGCACCAGAAACTTATCGAGGAAGCGCCGGCCCCCGGCCTCGATGAGGGGCTTCGCACGCGCCTGCACCAGGTCGCCGTGACCGCGACCCGCGCCGTCGGCTACACCAACGCCGGGACGCTCGAGTTTTTGGTCAGCGGCGATGAGCTGTACTTCATGGAGATGAACACGCGCATCCAGGTCGAGCATCCGGTGACGGAACTGATCTATGGCGTCGACCTCGTTAAGGAGCAGATTCGGATCGCCGCCGGCGAGCCGCTCGGTTTCTCGCAAGAGGATCTCCACCCGCACGGGCATGCGATCGAAGTCCGCGTCAACGCGGAAGATCCCGACAACAACTTCGCGCCGGCGGCCGGGACGCTGTCGACGGTCGTCTTTCCCGGCGGTCCCGGCATCCGCGTCGATACGCACGTCTACGGCGGTGCGACCGTCCCGCCGTTCTACGACTCGATGCTGGCCAAGATCGTCGCCGTGGGGCGCACTCGCGAGTCGGCGATCCTGCGGATGGAACGCGCACTCGGCGAGACACGTATCGACGGCGTGAAGACGACGGTCGCGATCTGCCGCGAGATCCTGGCCTCCGACGACTTCCGCGCCGGCGGCGTCGGCGTCGGTTGGCTCCCCGCGTTCTTGGGCCGGCGAGCCGCGGTCTGATCGATGGCCTCGTCATCGCGGCGACATGCCCGCGAGCTGGCGCTGGCAGCGCTCTACGGCGCCCAGGTCGGCAAACGTGCGGCCGACGAGATGCTGACCGAGACGCTCGCGCGCACCGACGACTCAGAAGCGCGCGCCTTCGTACGCGATCTCGTGCTGGGGACGGTCGAGAACGAAGCTGAATCGGCCGCCGTCATCTCGCCCCTGCTGGAAGGCTGGACGCTCGACCGGCTGCCGACCATCGATCGCATCGTACTGCAGATGGCCGTGTTCGAGCTGCAGCACCGTGCCGAGACCGACGCCGCCGTCGTGATCAACGAAGCCGTCGAGCTCGCGAAGAAGTTTTCGACCGAAGACTCTGGCCGCTACGTCAACGGCGTGCTGGCCCGCGTGCTCGATGGTTTGCCGGCGCGGGCACGTTCGCCGCTATGAGCCGGGCCGCGACGAGCTTGTACCGCGCTCCCCGCCGGCGCCGCATCGTGTGGCGGCTGATCAAGACGGTGGTGGTGCTGATCGTCTTCGCCGTGCTGCTCGGGGCGGGGATCGTGGCCGGGATCATCGCTTCATACTCGCGCAATCTGCCCGACATCAACCGTATGGCCGACTACCAGCCCGAACGCTCGACGCGCGTCTTCGCGCGCAACGGCGATCTGCTGGCCAACCTCTATCGTGAGAACCGCACCTGGGTCCCGATCGGCAACGTCCCCGTGCTGGTGCGCAACGCCTTCATCGCGACCGAAGACGCGCACTTCTATCAGCACCACGGCGTCGATTTCGGCGGCATCGCCCGGGCAGCGCTGGCCGACTATCGGCACGAGCAGTTTCAGGGCGCGTCGACGATCACGCAGCAGCTCGCGCGCGGGCTCTTCTTGTCCAACGAAGTCTCATACTCGCGCAAAATCCAGGAAGCGCTGCTGGCGCTCGAGATCGAGCGGTATTACACGAAGGACGAGATCCTCGAACGCTATCTGAACCTGATCTATTTCGGTTCCGGGGCGTACGGGATCGAAGCTGCGGCGCACACGTATTTCGGCACCGACGTCGGCCATCTGCGTCTGGGCCAAGCAGCGATGCTGGCCGGCCTGCCCGCGGCCCCCTCGGACTACTCGCCCTACGTCAGCCTCCCGCGCGCGAAGCAGCGCCAGCGTCACGTGCTCGAGCGCATGGTCGACGCCGGCTTCATCAACCAAGCCGACGCCGACGTCGCCGAGTCGGCGCCGCTCGGGCTGATCGGCGAGCGCCCCTCTGGGCTGCAATCCTATCGCTATCCGTACTTCACGACCTACGTCACGCATCTGCTCGAGTCGCAGTTCGGAACGCGCGCCACCTTCGAGGGCGGTCTGCAAGTCTACACGTCGCTCGACGAACAGATGCAGACCATCGCGCAGAGCGCCGTCGACTGGGGGATCGGCCGCGCGCGGGCCGAGGGGATCGGCGCGCACCAAGGCGCGCTCGTCGCGATCCGGCCGAGCACGGGCGAGATTCTCGCCATGGTCGGCGGAGCCGGCCAGTTTTCGCTCGACAATCAGTTCAACCGCGCCTGGCAGTCGCACCGCCAGCCGGGTTCCTCATTCAAGGTGTACGTCTACACCGCCGAGATCGACTCCGGCAAACCGCCGACGACCATCGTCGAGGATACGCCGGTCAGTTATCCGATGGGTGACGGCACGCGCTGGGCGCCGATGGACGACGACAACCGCTTCCTGGGCGCGATGACGCTGCGCTACGCCCTCGCGCAGTCGCGCAACGTCGTCGCGGTCAAGCTCGCCCAAGACCTCGGAATCGATCGCGTGGTCGAATACGCGACCCGCATGGGCGTAACGGCGCCGCTCGATCCGACGCTGTCGCTCGCGCTCGGCGCATCGGGCGTGTCGCCGCTCGATCAAGCCGCGGGGTACGCCACGCTCGCCAACCAAGGTATCCACATCGCCCCGTCGCCGATCAAGATCGTCCGCGATACGCTGGGAAATCCGCTGCTCGACAACTTGTATCCGCAGCAGACCGAAGTCGTCAGCGCCGGCACCGCGTACGTGATGACGTCGATGCTCGAATCCGTCATCAACGAGGGAACGGGCTATCCGAACGCCGTGATCGGACGGCCGGCGGCCGGGAAGACGGGGACGACGTCGAGTTTCCGCGACGCGTGGTTCGTCGGGTACACGCCGGATCTCGTAGCGGCCGTGTGGATCGGGAACGACAACTACTCGCGCATGAACGAATCGTACGGTGGTAACATTCCGGCGCGCATCTGGGCGCGTTTCATGAAAGCGGCCCTCGCGCACACGCCGAAACACGACTTCGTCCTTCCCGCCGGTGAGGTGGAGCGCGTGCGCTTATGCGGCACCGGCAAAGTCGAAGTGTTCTTGACCGGTACGGCGCCGGCGCGCACGTGCGGCTCGCCGGATGCGAGTCCGGCGCCACGCCGTCACCACCGCGTTGCGACGGGTGCCGCTGTCGCGACGCTCGCGCCCGCCGCTGCCTCGCCGGCGACGCCGGTTCCGGCCGCCGCGGTGCCGCGCGCACCGCTCCCGCGCGCCAGCGCCGCCGAACCGCAGCCGTACTTCCCCGTCGCGACGCCGTGATCGCGAGCCTGACCGGCGTCCCCGTCGTCGGCGTGACGCGGCTCTCGAACTTCATCAGCAAGATGTTCAACCGGGAACGCCGCTTCGCGCGCCTCGGTGTCCGGGGTGAGATCACGAACTACCGGCTGCAGCCCAACGGCAACGTGTATTTCGACCTGAAGGAACGCGACGTCGTGCTGAATTGCGTCGCCTTCAGCGCCGCTTCGGCATCGTTCCCCGCCCTGACCAACGGCGAGCAGATTGTCGCGTACGGCACGGTCCAGACGTACGAACCGAAATCGAGCTATCAGCTGCGCGTCTTCGCGGTGGTCGCAGAGGGTGCCAGGGGCGCGCTCCACCAGCGCTACGAAGCGCTCAGGGCGCGGCTTGCGGCGGAAGGGCTGTTCGCACCCGAACGGCGGCGCCCGCTGCCGCGCTATCCGTTCCGGGTCGCGCTGGTGACGTCGCGGACGGCGGAGGGCGCACGTGACTTCGTCACGCAGGCGCAGGCGCGCGCGCCGCAGGTCGCGATCCGGCTCGTCGAGACGCCGGTGCAAGGCGAACACGCGGCGCCCGAGATCGCCCGCGCGATCGCGCGCGCGTCGGCGATGCGCGACGTCGATCTCATCGTCGTGGCGCGCGGCGGCGGATCGTTCGAGGATCTTTTCGCCTTCAGCGACGAGCGCGTCGTCCGCGCGCTCGCGCGGTCGCCGATCCCGACGGTCTCGGCGATCGGCCACGAAGGCGACGTGCAACTGACGGACCTCGTCGCCGATCAACGCGCGGCAACGCCGTCGGCCGCGGCGCAGCTACTGCCGAAACGCGACGATCTGCTGCAGCAGCTTGCGGCGCTGCGCCGCGCGGTCGAGCGCGACGTCGAGCGTGCCGTGGCAATACGCCGGCAGCGTGTCGACGGCGCGCGCCGCCAACTCGTCGCCGCTGCTCGCCAGCGTGCCGGTGCGTTGCGCGATCGCCTCGCGCGCATCGAACGCCGCCTGGCCGCGGTCGATCCGGCGGCGCGGCTGGCGGAGCGCCGCGCGCGTTTCCAAGAATTGCGCGACCGTCTGACGCGCACCGCACCGAGTGCAATGCGGCGCCGGGCGGAACGTCTCGACGGCGTGGCCGCGCGGCTGCGCCGCGCCGAGCCGTCGGCGCGGATCGCACGTTCCGGCGGCGCGATCGCCGTGCAGCGGACGCACCTCGACTCGGCGATGGCGCGGCTGATCGAGCGCGGGCGCGCGCAACTCCAGCGCCTCGAAGCGTCGCTTGCCGGCAACAATCCGGAGGCGATCCTGCAACGCGGATACGCCATCGTGACCGATGAGGCCGGACGGACCCTGCGCGATACGGCGGATGCTCCGCCGGGCTCGCGAATCATGGCCCAGCTCGCTCGCGGAACGCTCGCCGCGCGCGTCGAAGCCGAAGGATCGGATGGCGGACGACAAATCGACCTCTTTTGAAGGCTCGCTCCAACGCTTGGAAGCGATCGTCAAGGCACTCGAAACCGAAGAGCCGGCGCTCGAGCGGGCGGTCATGCTGTATCGCGAAGGACGCGGCCTCGTCGACCGCTGCGAAGGACTGCTCAAGAACGCACAAGCGGCGATTGATGCGGTCAACGCTCCGGCGCGCTCGCTCGAGGACGCGCCCGATGACGACGCCGTCGAAATCTGAAGCGCGGCGACTGGACGCCGTCGTCGCCGCAACCGCGAACCTCAGCCGCTCGCAGGCGCGCGCGTTGATCCTCGCCGGAAAGGTTCGCGTCGACGATACGCCGGTCACGAAGCCCGGCGTTCCCGTCCCCGCGGGCGCCCAGGTCGTCGTCGAGGAGCGGCCGCGGTTCGTCAGCCGGGGCGGAGACAAGCTCGCCGGCGCGCTGGCGGCGTTCCGATTCGATCCGGTGGGAATGGATGCGCTCGACGTCGGGGCGTCGACCGGCGGTTTCACCGACGCGCTGCTGCAAGCCGGCGCGCGCAGCGTCACCGCGCTCGACGTTGGGTACGGCCAGTTGGCGTGGGCGATCCGTCAGGATCCGCGCGTCACGGTCATCGAGCGCACCAACTTTCGCACGCTCGCCGACGATGCGTTTCCCGGCGGCTTCGATCTGATCGTGATCGATGCATCGTTCATCTCGTTGCGCACGCTCGTCGCGCGCGCGACGAGGTATCTGCGAGCGAGCGGCGCGATCATCGCGCTGGTCAAGCCCCAGTTCGAAGCCGGCCGTCAACGGTTGGGCAGCGGCGGGGTCGTGCGCGACGCCGCCGTCCACACCGCGGTGCTGCGCGAAGTGCGGACCGCGCTCGCATCCCTCGGCCAGCACGTCGTCGACGCCACGCTCTCGCCGTTGCGCGGACCGGCGGGGAACGTCGAGTTCTTCTTCCTGCTGCGCGCCGAAGGAAGCCCGCTCGAGGATGCAGCGTTGGACGCGCTCGTGGAGCGCGCGCACGCTCCCGTGAGCGCGGACCTCTGAGATGGCGATCAAAGCGATCGCGTTGTATGTCAATCCCGGGCGGCCGCGCGCGATCGAGAGCGCGCGCCGCATCGCGGCGATCGCGACACGGCTCGGCATGCGCATCGCCCTCTGCGCCGGCGAACCGGATGCCTTGGGCGTGCCGGCGACCTGCGATCCGGCAGATGCGGAACTGCTGCTCACGATCGGCGGCGATGGAACGCTGCTGCGCGGAGCGCGCATCGCGCATCCGCTGGGGATGCCGATCCTCGGCGTGAACACGGGCCGGCTCGGTTTTCTCACCGAAGTCGAGGCCGACGAGCACGGCTTCGGCGAACTGGAGCGCATGTTCGAGGGCGACCCGGTGATCGAAGAACGGGTCGCGCTGCACGCGCGCGTCGTTGGCGCACCGGAAACGCATCTGGCGATCAACGACGTCGTCGTGCGGCGCGGCGCGCAGGCGCGGCTCGTCCCGTTCGGCTTGGTGATGGACGGCGAAACGATCGCGCATCTTCCGTCCGACGGCGTCATCGTCGCGACGCCGACCGGCTCGACCGGCTACTTCCTCAGCGCGGGCGGACCGATCATCCACCCTGCCGTCGACGCGCTCGGCGTCGCCGCGCTGATGCCGCACACGCTGTTCGCGCGTCCGTTGATCGTGCCGAGCAGCGCCACGATCGAAATCACGTGCGACGGCGAGATCGCGCGCGCCAACCTGGAGACCGACGGCGTCATCGGTGCCGACCTGCGCGCCGGCGACCGGGTCGTCATCCAGCGCACGGTTCCGGTGCGCTTCGCCCGCGCGCGACCGCGCGCGTTTTTCACCCGCCTCGAAGACAAGCTGCGCTGGGGCGCTCCGATCAAAACGCAATGACGCTGCTCCGCCTGACGATCGAAAACATCGGTTTGATCGCGCGGGCGGAGGTGACGTTCGCCGCCGGCCTCACGGTCGTCACCGGCGAGACCGGCTCGGGGAAGACGATGCTCCTCGACGCGCTCGGCCTGGCGCTCGGGGAGCGCGCCGATCCTGCGAGCGTGCGCACGGGCAGCGAAGGCGCGCGCGTCGTGCTCGAGATCGTGCCGGACGACGCGCTGCGCGTCCGTCTGGCATCGGAGGGTTTCGCACTCGCGGATGATGACGATGTCATCGTTCAGCGCGACCTGAACAGCGGCGGCCGGTCTCAGGGCCGCATCAACGGCGTCCCCGCGAGCGCGAGCCAGCTTCGCGCGTTGATCGGCTCGCTGGTCGATATCGTCTCGCAGCACGAAGCGCAGCGTCTGCTGACGCCCGCCTACGCGCTCGATCTCCTCGACCGCTTCTCGGGCGACGAGGCGCTCGCGCTGCGCGACGACGTACGCGAGCTGCACGCTGCGCTGCGGCGCGCCCGCGAACGGCTCGCCGCCCTGCGCGACGATGACGGCCGGGCCGCGGCGCGGGCCGAATTCAGCCGCTTCGCGGTGAACGAGATCGACGCCGCGCAGGTCGCGGCGGAAG
>Ga0302181_10000692_pt1 | contig 26722 bp, 24 predicted proteins | sample I_Palsa_E3_3_FD_198786 | JGI IMG/M metagenome (GOLD analysis project Ga0302181, IMG submission 198786) | Peat permafrost microbial communities from Stordalen Mire near Abisko, Sweden - I_Palsa_E3_3 | ecosystem: Environmental > Terrestrial > Soil > Palsa > Peat permafrost | place: Sweden...
AACATCATCTCGGCCGCGGTCGGACGCCAGCCGGAGTCCGAGGACTCCGAGCGGGGCCGCCTGGCAGCAATGGCGATCACGACCTCGGAGCGCGTGCCGCAGTCGGTCGTCGACGAGATCGTGGCGTCGGACGGGTTCGTGGCCGGACAGACCGTCGCGCTGTAGCGCGCGCCGGCGCGAGCGTCGCGCTGTAGCCGGCGCTCTAGCCGGTGCCGGCGCTCAGGCCGGGCCGGGCCGCGGGAGGAACACGACGTGGTCGCGCAGACCTTCCACCAGCGCGCCATCCAGGTCGAGCGCGCCGCCCATGTCCTCGAGCGACGAGAACCCGTGGACCTTCTCGCGCGCCTCGACGATCTCGGTCGCGAGGTCCCCGTCGACGCCGGGAAGCTTGAGCAGCGCCGTGACCGAGGCGTTGTTGACATCGACGAGGCCGGCATCGGCCGCCCCCGCCCGGTCGGGCCGGCCGATCCCGATCTCCTGCGCGAGCCTGGGGTTGGCCCGGGCCAGCCGCTGGGCATGCTCGCGGTCCTGCAACCGCAGGTCGCCCGCCTCGGCCGCCGCCTGCAGCGGCGACGAGATCCACCGCCGGTAGGCGGGGGCGAGCGAGAAGGACGTCCCGATCGCGCCGACCCAGCCGAGGATCAGCAGGCCACCGGCGAGATCATCGCTGCCGGGGTGGCTCGACAGGCCGTTGGCGACCCATCCGCCGATCACGACCAGGCACCAGAGGATCCCGAGCGCGATCCACAGCGGCTTGCGTGCCTTGGCGCCCGCATAGATCGGCGCCCACGCTCCGAGCCCGAGCGGGATCAGCGAGATCCACGGCCACAGCGTGTGCCCGCGGGTGATGGCTTGGCGTTGGACGCTCATCTCGGCAACCGATCATGTCAGCCGCGCGGTTCGTCGCGTCCGTTGCTACGCTGCCGGGAGATGGCATTCCGCCTCGACCTCGCCCTTCTTCTGCTCCTCCCCCTTCGGGGGGAATAGCGCGCCGGCGGCCGCACGTAGCCGCGAACCAGCACCGAGAAGAAGCACCGAGATTCGAGACCAAGGAGTGACATGAGCAAGTCCGACGACCCCAACCGAGTACTGATCTTCGACACGACGCTGCGTGACGGCGAGCAATCGCCGGGCATCTCGCTCAACGCATCGGAGAAGCTGGAGATCGCCCAGCAGCTGGCGCGCCTCGGCGTCGACGTGATCGAGGCCGGATTCCCGATTGCCTCGCCGGGCGATTTTGCGGGCGTGCAGGGCATCGCTCGCACCGTCGAAGGACCCGTGATCGCCGCGCTGGCCCGCACCCATGTGGCCGATATCGACGCCGCTTGGGGCGCCGTCAAGGATGCCGAGCGGCCGAGGATCCACACGTTCATCTCGACCTCCGACATCCACATCGTCCATCAGCTGCAGACAACCCGTGAGGACGTCAAGGGTCAGGCGCGGGCGGCCGTCGCCCACGCCAAGCAATACGTCGATGACGTCGAGTTCTCGCCGATGGACGCGACCCGCGCCGATCACGAGTTCACCGCCGAGGTGATCCAGATCGCGCTCGACGAGGGCGCCACCACGATCAACATCCCCGACACCGTCGGCTACGCGATGCCGCAGGAGTACGCGGCCTTTCTGACCGATCTGTACGAGCTCGTCCCCGGGCTGAGCGACGTCGTGCTGTCCGTGCACTGCCACGACGATCTCGGTCTGGCGGTCGCCAACTCGTTGGCGGGGATCCAGGCCGGCGCCCGGCAGGTCGAGTGCGCGGTCAACGGCATCGGCGAGCGTGCGGGCAATGCCTCGATCGAGGAGATCATCATGCTGCTGCACACGCGCCAAGCGGATGTCGGCTACCACACGGGCGCGGTCACGCGTGAGATCGCGCGGACGTCGCGGCTGGTATCGCGGCTGACCGGCTACCCGGTCCAGCCCAACAAGGCGATCGTCGGCCGCAACGCCTTCGCGCACGAGTCCGGGATCCACCAGGACGGCGTGCTGAAGGAGCGCTCGACCTACGAGATCATGGACGCGACGACGGTCGGGCTGGAGGCCAACTCGATCGTGCTCGGCAAGCACTCGGGCCGCCATGCCCTGGCCCAGGCGATGTCTGAGCTGGGCATCGAGCTCCAGGGTCAGGCGCTGAACACCGCGTTCAAGCGCTTCAAGGAGATCGCCGACAAGAAGAAGCAGGTCACGGCGATGGACCTCGAGGCGCTGGTCGCCGATGAGCTGCGCTCCGAGATCGCCGGTTACCAGTTGCAGTGGTTCGAGGTCGAGGCCTCCTCACGGCGCCCGCCGCACGCCAAGGTGGGCGTCACCGGTCCTGATGGGGATGAGCTGGTTGGCTCGTTCACCGGCGACGGCCCGGTCGACGCGATCTTCCACGCGATCAATGCCGCCACCGGCGTCGATGCCCGGCTGCGCGAGTTCCGCGTCGACGCGGTCACCGGTGGCCAGGACGCGCTCGGCGAGACCTCGGTGCTGGTCGAGGTCGACGGCGTCACAGGCTCCGGTCAGGGCGTCTCCACCGACATCCTCGAAGCCGGCGGGCTCGCCTACGTGCGGGCGCTGTCCAACGCCGTGCGCCGGCGGGCGATCGCCGACCAGGCGCAGGACGCGCCGGCGCAGGCGCCAGAGCTCGTGCGGGCGCCGTAGGCGTGGACGGTCAGCCGGTCTGACGCTCGCGGACCAGCGTGTCCTCGAGGAACAGCGCCTGGATCCCGGTACCGAGGAATGTCTCGATCGCCTCGGAGGGCGTATTGACGATCGCCTGTCCCTTGATGTTGAAGCTCGTGTTGAGCACGATCTCGCGCCCGGTTCGCCGCCCGAGGGAGACGAGCAGCGTGTGAAAGTCGTGGTTGTCAACGACCGACACGGTCTGTACGCGGGCTGATCCGTCGACGTGGGTCGTCGCGGGGAGCTCGGTCCGGTACTCAGGGCGCACGTTGACGTTGACGTTCATGTACGGCATCTCCGTCCCGGGCGCGCACTCGAAGAACCGGTCCACCTGCTCCAACGAGACCGCTGGGGCAAATGGTCGGAAGGCCTCGCGCATCTTGACGAGCGCGTTGACCCGATCGCGCATCTCCTGCCGCCCGGGATCGGCGAGGATGCTGCGGTGACCAAGCGCCCGGGGCCCGAACTCCATGCGCCCCCGGTACCAGGCGACGACCTCACCGCCGGCGATCAGCTCCGATGCCGTGTCGCACGTGGCCTGAAGCGACGATAGGGGAGTGATCTCGATCCGATCGGCGAAGCTCTCAAGCGCCGCCTCGACCTCGCGCTGGCTGTATGCAGGTCCGTAGAACGGCGTCGGCGAGCGATGGTTGGCGACCTCGCCGGCGATCGCGGCGCGCTGCAGCGCGGCTCCGAGCGCCGTCCCGTCATCGGCGGCCGCCGGCTGCACGTAGATCTCGTCGAAGATTCCCGCCTCGATCAATCGGGCGTTGGCCGTGGTGTTGAGCGCGACCCCGCCCGCCAGCGCCAGTCGACCGATTGATGATTCCCTGCCCCAGTGCCCGCATAGATGGAGGATCGCCCGGTCCAGGCAGGCCTGGAGCGCGGCCGCCGCGTCCTCGTGATCGGCCGTGATCTCGGCATCGGGCGCCCGCGGCGCGATCAGGTGAGCGGTCAGGTGCTGGCGCGCGGCCTGGTGGCGCTCGCGCTCGTCCCGGGTCTGGTTGAGCCTCAGCAGCGGGATCGTCCAGCCGCCATCGCCGCGCAGCTTCACCGTCTCGTCGAAGAACGGCCGGAAGCGCTCGGGATCCCCGTACGGCGCGAGCCCCATCACCTTGTACTCGTCGGAGTTGAAGTCGAAGCCCAGGTGGAGGGTGACAACGGAGTAGAGGATGCCGATCGAGTCGGCCGCGGAGATCCGTTGCAACGGATCGAGCCGGCCCTCCGCCGCGCGGTAGACCGTAGCGCCGTGCCCTTCTCCCATCCCATCGACGACGATCACCAGGCACTCGTCCCAGCCGGACGTGAAGTACGCGGACGCCGCGTGGGCGAGGTGATGGTCGACGTGCCGGATGCGTTCGGCGGGGATCTCCGGCAACGCGGCGTGGACCCGCGACTGAAACGCCCCACGCGAGAGCACGGTTCGGTACAGCTCCTCGGATACGGGGTCAAGTGCGTACAGCGTCCGGTAGGGCTCGTAGTCGAAACCGTGAACGACCTCGTCCAGCTCCTCGAGCGCCAAGCCGGCTTGGCCCAGACACGTTTCGATCGCTCCGGCCGGGAAGTCACCGGTGTGCTTGCGCCGGCTGATGCGCTCCTCGGCGACTCCGGCGACGAACTCGCCGTCGATAATCAGGGCAGCCGCGGAGTCGTGGCCCTGGGTGATGCGGTACTCGCGCTCGTCGAGCCCCGGCCAGTGTCGGCGCTTGAAGGCGACGGTTCCGTCGATCCCGCTGATCCCGAGGATGTTCAAACCGGAGCACCGAGGTCGACTTCGAGATCCTGGATCCACCACTCTCCGTCGAGCCTGGTGAGCAGGGCCCGGCCGGATGCGATCGCACCGAGGAGCTGCACGTCGCGGGAGTGGGCGAGGGCGAGCGGGCCGGCATAGCGCAGCGCGCAGCGTCGACGTGACAACGCTTGCAGCAGCCGCGGCTCAATCCGGCCCCGGACGGCGACGGTGCCGCTTGCCCACGCGTCGTACAGGAGATGGTCCAGCACCCTGCCAACGTCCCGGTCCGCTGCGGCCACCTGGAGGACCTGGGAAACACCTCGGGGTGCAAACAAGTAGACATACCAGCCGAGCACGCGGCCACCCGGCTCGCGAACCAGGTGAGCGACCGGCGTCCCCAGTCCGCCCACCGCGTCCAGCTGATCGAAGAGCCACGACACGAAGCGCTCATCGTAATCGAGGTGCAGCCGGACGTGGTCACCGATGAGCGGCAGGTGCTCCACCAACCCCCGGGACGTCAGCGGTTGCGCACTGGTGTCCGGTGCCGGAGGCGGCGACACGAGCCCGATCCGTCTCGTCGCGGCAGCGTCGAGGGCTCCGAGCAGCCGGCCTGCCCGCGGCCGCGGCCATGCCTTCCGTCGCTCCCGCAGATACCACTCCGCGGACCCCAGCGGGCGCAGGACACGAAGCCACTCGATGCAGGCTGCATGAACCATCTCACCGCCGCAAAGTGTCCAGATCTGCCGCATCTGATCGCTCGCCGTGTCGGTGATCGTGAGCGCCTGCACACCACCGAGATACGCCCGCAACAGCAGCGCCCCGACCGCGCGGTGGCGAGCAGCCGGGTGGGCCACGAGCTGACCCGCGCAGGCGATCTTGATCAGGCGCCCGTCGAACCGGGCGCGGCGGACGCTGGAACCCTGGAAGGCGACGATCGCGCCGTCCTCGTCGAGGTGGACGAGCGATGGAATCTCGGGATCGGCCCACGGCTGATCGAGCAGCACGCGCTCGAAGTACGGCGCCAGTCCGGGCGCCGGCGTGGACCGACCCGAACGTGCGACGAGCTCGTAGAGCTGGGCGACCTCGGGCAGATCCGCGCGCTCCAGGGGACGGATCAGGCTCACGTTCTCAGGCGGCCGTCCACCGCTGCGGGTGGCTCGCGCTCGAGCGCCAGGCGCTCGATCAGCGCCGCGATCCGCTCGACGGTCCGTAGGCCCTCGATGTCCAGTCCATCGAGCGGGATCGTCAGATCGAACTCCTGCTCGACTTCGAACAGGAGCGTCACCAGAGCGAGCGAGTCGAGCAGCCCGGCGTCGATGATATCCGTCGTCGACGAAGGCACCTCGACATTCAGGGCCTCGCGGAAGATGCGGTCGATGCGATCGATCGTGGTCATGCTCGCTCCGGCTCGACGACCTCAGCGCTGAACAGCTCCCGCACCAGCCGCCGATCGATCTTGCCGTTGACATTCTTGGGCAACGCGCCCATCGACTTCCACCGGGACGGCAGCATATAGCTCGGCAGCGACGAGCTGAGCTGAGCTCTGAGCGCGGGCGGGCGGACGTCGGCTCCCGCCGCGGGGGCAAACGCGCAGCAGATCACGGTTCCCTCAAAGCCGGCCGAGTCGACGCCGACGACGGCGCATTCAGCGACCTCCGGACGAGTGTTGATCGCCGCCTCGATTTCGCCGAGCTCGATGCGGTAGCCCCGGCTCTTGATCTGCGAGTCCGTGCGGCCCAGGAAATAGAACTGGCCGTCGCTGTCCAACCGGGCCAGGTCCCCGGTGCGGTAGATCCGCTCGTCCGCGTGTCCGGGGCGAGGGTCGGGGACGAACACCGAGCGCGTCTTGGCCTGATCACGCCAGTAGCCGGGACTCACGCCCGCGCCGCCGATCGCCAGCTCGCCGACCTCACCCGCGGCCACCGGCTCCGAGCGCTCGCCCAGGACGAGGAGCTCCTCGCCGGCGCACGGCTGGCCGATCGGGATCGGCGCCGTCTCGTCGGCCGGGATCGAGGGGACGGTGTAAAAGCTTGAGGCGATCGTCGCCTCGGTTGGGCCGTAGAGATTCGTGAACCGGGCCTGGCGGACGCGGCGCATCCAATGGGCGAGCACCGGTGTGGGCAGCACCTCGCCGCACCACAAGACGCGCTCCAGTGTCGGAAATCCGTCCTCTGGGACGGCACCGAGCTTTGCCATGTAGGTCATCGTCGACGGTACGCAGAACCACTGCGTCAGCCGGCTGGTGGAGATGAACGCCGCCAGCTGTTGTGGCAACAGCGTATGCGGCGGTACGAGGTGAAGCTCCGCGCCGGCACGAAAGGTGGCGTAGATGTCGAACGTCGAAAGGTCGAAGTGCAGCGGCGGGTGGCCGGAGATCCGATCACCGGGCCGAGTCCCGAAGTACCCGACCGCCCAGTCCACGAACGCCGAGACATTGGCGTGGGTGATGACGACCCCCTTGGGCTCGCCCGTCGAGCCCGACGTGAACAGCAGGTGGGCGGCGTCGCTGCCGGCGCCGGGAACGACGGGCGGGGCCTGCGCCTGACGCGCGATCTCCTCGGGACCGAAGACGCACCGGATCGCGCCGATCGCGTTGACATCGAGCCCGCCGATCGGGAGGTCTGCCGTCACCGCCCCCGCCACCCGCAGCTCCTCGAGTAGCCCGGCCGCGGATCCCTGGAGGAGCACCACCGCGGGATCTGCCGATCGCACGATCCGGGCCACCCGGGCCGCGGGACTGGCGACGTCGAGCGGCACGTACGCGCATCCGGCCTTGAGCGCGGCGACCATCGCGATGATCGCCGCCGGCGATTTCTCGACCAGCAGACAGACACGATCGCCGCGTCCACATCCGGTCTGCACGAGCATCTGCGCCAGCCGGTTGCTGGCCCGCTCAAGCTCGGCGTAGGTGAGCCGCTCCGGTCCCATCACCAGCGCGACGGCGTCGCCCGCGCGCTCGGCTTGGTCGGTCACGTATTCCTGCAGCAGCCCTCTCAACGGTGCGACTCCTGGGCGGCCCGAAAGGCGGCCCCGATGTGGTGAAGCTCCTCTTCTGACCCTGGGATATCGAGGATGAAGGTGCGGAAGCCGAGATCCATGTAGCGCCTCAGCTCGGCGGCGACGCGGCGGTGATCCCCGACCAGGTACGGACAGAACGTCTTGTAGTTGTTGAACGGACCGAGCCAGTAGGGGTTGTTCTCCGACGCGGCATCGTGGGCGAGCTCGGAAAGCTGGCGATGCCATTGCGAGTCTGAGACCCGCATCGCGAAGTGATGCGCGATCTGTCCCTGCCGGTCCTCGGGAAAGCGCTCATAGGCGACACGCCATGCCTCTTCTGAATCCTCGCGGGTCACGATCCCGATTCGCATTCCAGACTCGATCACGTCCTTGACCTGCTCCTCCTCCTGTCCAGAGGGTCGCGGGTACTTGACGGCGATTGCCCCCACTGCACGCGCCGCCGCCAGCCCCGCCGGCGAGGAACCGGAGATCGTGATCCCGGGGACGCACGCTGCGGGCACCGGCGGATGCAGGCGGAGATTGGTGACGCTGTAGTACCGGCCCTCGAAGCTCACCGGGTCGGGACCGCCGACCAGCTGCTGGATGATCTCGATGTACTCGACCGCACGGTCGTAGCGCTCGTCGTGCGGAGTGTCATCGCCCAAGGCGATCAGGTCGTTACGAAAGCCCCCGGCGACAACGTTCAGGTAAGTGCGCCGCCCGTACAGATGGGCAAGGCTCGCAACCATCTTGGCCACACTGTACGGGTGCATGTACACCGATTGCACGGCAACGAGCGGGCACAGGCGTTCAGTGGCCTGGATGATCATCTGGGCGACCAGCCACGGATCGAGGATCCCGTTGTCGGTGTAGACGAGCGTGCCCTCGCAACCCGCCGCCTCGCTCCAGCGGGCGACGTCGGCGACCAATCCCGGATACCGCGAACGCTCGACGTCCCTTGACTGTGGACAGGTCGAAAAGACCTTGATCGACGATGGCATGCCAGGGGACACTCGGACATCCATAGTAAGTCGCGCGGGCCTCAGAGCAAGTAGCGTTCAACTGCGAGTCACGAGACAGTCGCCGATCTGGTGCCGGTGACGCTCGGTCGGGGACCGCCGCGAGCGTGTCAGTCGTCGTCGCCGGAGCCGCCGGCGAGCTGTTCCCAGAAATCGGCGGAGGTGCTCGCGTAGCGGGCGCCGAGCTTCAGCGTCGCCAGCGTGTGCGGGCCGACGTTGGCGGCCAGCTGGCGACGCTTGGCCGCCAGCTCTCGCGCGCGCGCCCGGTGTGCCCTCGCCTGGCGCTCGGCCAACCGGCTGACGTCGTCGGGTTCGGCGAGGTCGGCGAAGAAGAGCTTCAGCAGCCCGGGGTCACGGGCCTCGGTCCGACCGGTCTCTGGCTCGGCGAACCACATCGCCAGGGCGGCACGACCGGCCTCGGTCATCGAGTAGGTCCTCCGCTTGCGCCCGCTGGGCTCGGTCGTCTCCTCGAGCAATCCCGCCTCGGCCAGCTTGCGCGGCTCGGCGTAGAGCTGGGAATGGGGGAACACCCAAAAGCTGCCGACTGTGGCGGCAACCCGCCGCTCGAGCTGATAGCTGGTGGTCGGCCCGAACAGCGCCACCATCCCGAGCACGAGATGGCCAGTCGGGGTCAGTGCGCGCACATCAGTGGAGTGATCGTCACTCTGGGCGTGTATGGGATGGACCCCCTTTCTGCTAGAAAATGGAGTTATGAGTGGGGATGCTAGTGCCCCGCGGGCCAGGAAGCTCATGCAGGCGCCCCCGTCCCAGCGAAACGGGCGACCGTCACCCCGCGTCGGCGGGTCACGCTGGGCAGGTCAGCGTCGCCGGTCGTCGGCCGCGAGCCGCAGGCCCTGTCGATACGAGGCGGCGAGCACGCGGATCCGGGGCTCCGCATCCATGAAGTTCGAGCCCATCGCCGCCGCGCACTCGGCGCTGGGAGCGATCGTCCGGACCCTGGCACCGCGCCCGCGCAGCGCCAGCGCTTCGACCGACGCGGCCGTCCGCGCGACATTGCGGATCATCGCCAGCAGGGCATGACTACCGCCGAGGCTCGCGGTCGGGTTCAGGCACAGCACCTGTGTGTCGCGGCCGGCGGGGGCGGCATCGAGGTTGGTGGGGCTCCAGACGCCGCCGTCGACATACTCGCGGCCACCGATCGTGACGGGTTCGAACAGCCACGGGACGGTGCATGACGCCGTGACCGCAGCGGCGACGGTGGCATCCGGCGCGCCCGGGCGGCCGAACACGACCCGGTGACCCGAACTCCGGTCGACCGCGGTGACCCGCAGCCGTCCGTCGAACCGGGCCTCTGACGCCGCGACCTGCGCGTGCAGCGACGCCAGCGTCTCGACCGGCCGCGGCAGCGTGCGCAACAGCAGCGAGCGCACCAGCGCGCCTCCCGGAGCGGACACCCCGAGCGCCAGCGGCGCAAACGCCGAACTGGCGGCGATCGCGGTCTGGCCGGCGCGGCGGATCGCGACGGCGCCGGCCCTCGCCAGCCCGCGCGCAGGCCCGCTTGACCCGACCTCGAGTTCGGCGGTGACCGACGACGGCCGTCGCGGCGAGTTGCCCGCGACCAGATGCGCCGCCACGATCGAGCCCGCGGAGGTGCCGACGAACGACTCGCACTGGCGCAGGTCCACCCCCGCTCCGTCCTCGATCCCGGCCAGCACCCCCATCATCCACGCCTCGCCGAGCACGCCGCCCCCACCGAGGACGAGGACGTCGGGGCGGGTGCGCATCTCGGCGGAGGCTAGATGGTGCGGTTCCCGCGTTTCGTAGGCCACAACCGCCACGGGCGGTCGCATGGGATATTGCTTGCGGGAGGTGGAAGCGATCGCCCACGCCTGGCCGCGGGACCACGGCGACCACGGGCCGCCACCGCAGGCGATACAACCGTACGTGATAACGTACAGGCGCGATGGCGATCGCCGACTCACCACCCGTCCTCGGCGCCCGCGTGCGCGCGCTGCGCGAGGCGATGGACCTGTCGCTGCGCGATCTGGCTGAACGCAGTGGCGTCAGCGCGCCGATGCTGTCGCAGGTGGAGCGCGGCGAGACGAGCCCCACGCTGCAGGTGGCGACGCGGATCGCGCACGGGCTGGAGCTGCGGCTGTCGCAGCTGCTGCGACTCGACGAGCAGAGTTCGGTGACGATCGTGCGATCCGACGAGCGGCGCGTCGGTCCGGCGACCAAGTCCGGCCACAGCTACGAGGTGCTGACCCCTCCGCTGCCGGGCCAGCGTGCCGAGCTGTCTCGTCATACGCTCGCGCCAGGCGCCGTCACCGGTGGCCCCGGCGACCCGCCGATGCACGAGCCCGGCAGCCGCGAGACGGCGCTCGTCGCCCAGGGCACCGTGATCCTGCACTGCGACGGCGCCGCCGATCAACTGCACGCCGGCGACTGCGTGACGTTCGACGCCGATCTGCCACACCACTTCGAGAACCCCGCCGACGCCGAGGCCGTACTGCTCGCGGTCGTCAGCGCCGGCCTGAGACGGAGCTAGGACATCCATGCCCAACAGCCTGTTCGACAAGATCTGGGAGACCCATGAGGTCGCGCCAGGTCTGATCTACATCGACCTGCACCTCGTCCACGAGGTCACCAGCCCGCAGGCGTTCGACGGGCTGCGTCTGGCCGGCCGCGCGGTCCGGCGCCCTGACCGCACGCTGGCGACCGCCGATCACAACACGCCGACCGACGGTACGCCGGTCGCCGCCAAGATCAAGGACGAGCTGTCCCGCGTCCAGGTGCAGACGCTCGAGCGCAACTGCGCCGAGTTCGGGATCCCGGTGTACTCACTGGGTTCGGAGCGCCAGGGGATCGTGCACGTGATCGGCCCCGAGCTCGGGGTCACGCAACCGGGGATGACGATCGTCTGCGGTGACAGCCACACGGCGACGCACGGCGCGTTCGGGGCGCTGGCGTTCGGGATCGGTACCTCCGAGGTCGAGCACGTGCTCGCGACCCAGTGCATGGTCCAGTCCAAGCCCAAGTCGATGCGGATCTCCTACGAGGGCGAGCTCGGCTTCGGCGTGACCGCCAAGGATCTGATCCTGGCGACGATCGGACAGATCGGCGTCGCCGGTGCGACCGGCCACGTCGTCGAGTACGCCGGGCCCGCGATTGAGGCGCTGAACATGGAGGGCCGGATGACCGTCTGCAACATGACGATCGAGGCCGGCGGCCGGGGCGGGATGATCGCGCCGGACCAGACCACGTTCGACTACGTGATCGGGCGCGCGGCGGCGCCGTCGGCGGTGCCCGACTCCTGGCGCGAGCTGCGCACCGATCCGGACGCGAGCTTCGACACCGAGATCACCGTCGACGCGTCGGCGATCAGCCCGATGGTCACCTGGGGGACCAACCCGGAGATGGTCGTCGGCGTCACCGACGCGGTGCCCGAGCCGCAGTCCGAGCAGGATGAGCGGGCGCTGCACTACATGGGCCTGGATGGCGGCACGCCGATCGAGGAGATCACCCTCGACCGCGTGTTCATCGGCTCATGCACGAACTCGCGGATCGGCGACCTGCGGGCCGCCGCGAGCATGGTCGGCGGGCGCAAGGTCGCCGACGGCGTCTACGCGATGGTCGTGCCGGGCTCCCAACAGGTCAAGGCCGAGGCCGAGGCCGAAGGCCTGCACGAGGTGTTCCGCCGGGCCGGCTTTGACTGGCGCGAGGCCGGCTGCTCGATGTGCCTGGGGATGAACCCGGACATCGCCGCGCCGGGCGAGCGGGTCGCCTCGACCTCGAACCGCAACTTCGAAGGCCGGCAGGGCCGCGGCGCGCGCTCGCACCTGGTCTCGCCCCAGATGGCCGCCGCGGCCGCGATCGAGGGCCGGTTCGTCGATATCCGCGAATGGGAGGCAACGAAATGAAGGCGATCGAGACGATCACCGGACCCGTCAGCGTGCTGAACCGCGACGACGTCGATACCGATCAGATCATGCCCAAGCAGTTCCTCAAGCGCGTCGAGCGGACCGGTTTCGGCGAGTTCCTGTTCTACGACTGGGCCAAGGAACCCGGCTGGGATCTGCCGCGCAACCCGATCCTCGTGTCCGGGCGCAACTTCGGCTGCGGCTCCAGCCGCGAGCATGCGCCGTGGGGGCTTCAGGACTACGGCTTTCAGACGATCATCGCGCCGAGCTTCGGCGACATCTTTCGCTCCAACTGCACCAAGATCGGGCTGCTGCCGGTGGTCCTCCCCGAGGACGCCTGCGCCTCGATCCGTGAGGCGGGGGAGGCCCAGGTCGACCTCGCCGCCCAGGAGGTGCGCTGGGTGGGCGGGGACGGTGTCCAACGGGCGAGCTTCGAGATCGATCCCGAGATCAGGCACCGGCTGCTCAACGGCCTCGACGACATCGCGATGACGTTGCAGCAGGACGCCGCGATCGCCTCCTACGAGCATGACCGGGAGCGCTCACGGTGGGTGGGACCCGATACCACCGCGTTGTGAGCGGCATGGCAACGACGGCGTTCTCGGCCCACGCGCCGCAGTACACCGCCCTGCGACGGCGGCTGGTCCCCGGTTACGACGCGTTCTACGGGGCGGTCCTCGATGTCCTGAAGCTGAGTCGGCGGCCGCCTCGGCGGGTGCTGGACCTCGGCGCCGGCACCGGCCTGTTGAGCGCCGCGGTGCTCAGGGCCTTCCCGGGTGTCTCGATCGAACTGCTCGACGGTTCTGCGCCGATGCTCGCCGAGGCCGCTGAGCGGCTCGGCGGCGCGGTCACAGCCGTGCACGTCGCCGACATGGCCGACCCACTCCCGGGCGGGCCGTTCGACGCGATCGTCTCGGCGCTCGCGATCCACCACCTGGATCACGCCGACAAGCGCCGTCTGTTCTCGCGGGCCCATCAGGCGCTGGTCGCCGGCGGCGTGTTCGTCAACGCCGAGCAGGTGGCCGGGCCGACCGACGAGTTGACGACGATCTACACGGCGATCTGGGAGCGTGACTGCCGCGCGCTCGGCGCGACCGATGCGGAGCTCGACGACGCCCATCAGCGGATGCGCCACGATCGCTGCGCCGACGTCGAGTCGCAGCTGAGGTGGATGCGAGCCGCTGGCTTCACCGCCGCCGACTGCGTCTACAAGTCGTGGCGGCAAGCGGTCCTGGCCGGATTCAAGGAGGCACGATGAGCAGCTCGCGCGACTGGGACGCGACCACCTACGACCGCGTCTCGGCTCCCCAACAGCTGTGGGCCGCCGAGCAGCTGGACGGACTCGCGCTGCGCGGCGACGAGGTCGTGCTCGACGCCGGCTGTGGCTCGGGCAAGGTGACGCTGGAGCTGGCCGCGCGGGTCCCGAACGGACGCGTGTACGCGGTCGACGCGGCACCATCGATGGTGGAGCATGCGCGGCAGGCGCTCGGCGACCGCGCCACCGTGTCCTGCCAGGACCTCGTGGAGCTCGAGCTCCCTGAGCCGGTCGATCTCGTCTTTTCCAACGCCACCTTCCATTGGATCCAGGATCACGACGCGCTGTTTACCGCGCTGTATCGCAACCTGAAGCCTGGTGCCCGCCTACTGGCGCAGTGCGGCGGCCAGGGCAACGTCGACCGGTTCCGCAAGCTCGCCGACGAGGTGGCGTTCTCGGACCGCTGGGCGCGGTACTTCGACGGCTGGGCCGGCGTCTGGAACTACGCGACCGCCGAGGAGACCGCGCAACGCTTGGAGCGGGCCGGCTTCACCGACGTCAGCACGTGGTTGCAAGACCGCCCGACCGAGCTGGCCGATGGACGGGCGTTCGTCTCGACCGTTTGCCTGGTCAGGCACCTGGACCGGGTCCCCGTCGAGCGCCGCGACGCGTTCGTCGACGACGTCCTGGCGCGCTATGGGGAGCCGGTCGTGCTCGACTACGTGCGGCTCAACATGACCGCGACCCGCAACTGAGCGCGCGCTCAGCCGTCGTTGAACGTGGTTTGGATGTCGATCAGGTCCACCTTGGAGCGGGTGGTGGCGAACTGGGTTGTCGGGCTCGCGCCGGGCGTGCCCTGGTTGAGCGCATAGCCGCCGGGAAACTTCTTCAGCGCATGCCCGTACGCGCGCTTCAGCTGAGCGACGGTGCTGCCGGGATGGATGCCCTTCGAGGTGTGGAGTTTGGTGGCGAAGCCGAACACGCCGTCAGCGAGGTCGCGTTTGTTGTTGGTGTCGAAGTCCACATTGACGACGTCGTCGTCGTTCTTGGCGTCGTAGTCATATTCGGCGACTTTGGCGCCGACGTGGATCGTGTGCGACGGCTTGCCGAGCTTGCGCACGACCTTCGCGGGCGTCAGCCCGAGCGAGATGCCGCCGATCGACTTGTAAAGCACGATTTTGCTGCCCAGGCCGGCGGCGTGGGCGACCGGTGCGGGGGTGCGTGCGGCGGCTGCCGCGGGAACCAGGGCCAGCGCTCCGAGGGCCGCGGGGATGAGGATCTTGGTCGCTTTCATGTGTAACAACCTAGCCCATCGCGCCGCAATCCGGCGTAGTGCGCAACGCGACTCGTGGCGCGAAACGCAACTGTCGCTTGCGCTTCCCGTTCGGCCACGGCGCGCGCCGATCCGCTAGCTTGGCGCCGCGATGAGCAAGCGAATCGTGACGTTGCCGGGCGACGGGATCGGGCCCGAGATCATGCCCGCCGCGATCCAGGCGTGCAACGCCGTCGGCGCGGACTTCGACTATGAGGAGCACGTGTTCGGCGGCGCGTCGATCGATGCCCACGGAACTGCGCTGACCGACGAGACGATCGCCGCCTGCCAGGCCGCGGACGCCGTCCTGCTGGCGGCCGTCGGCGGGCCCAAGTGGGACACGACGGACCCGTCCAAGCCGCGTCCCGAGCAGGGTCTGCTGGGCTTGCGCCAACGCCTCGGCCTGTTCGCCAACCTGCGCCCGGTCAGGCCGCTGCCGGCGCTGTATGACTCAAGCCCGCTGCGGCGGGAGGTGATCGAGGGCACCGATCTGCTGGTCGTGCGCGAGCTCACGGGCGGGATCTACTTCGGCGAAAAGACGCGAACGGCGGACTCGGCGTCGGACAACTGCCGGTACACGCGCGCCGAGATCGAGCGGATCGCGCGCGTCGCGTTCGGCGCGGCGAAGGCGCGCGTGACCAGCGTCGACAAGGCCAACGTGCTGGAGACCAGCCGGCTGTGGCGCGAGGTCGTGCGCGAGCTGCACGCGGCGGAGTTCGCGAACATCGAGCTCGAGCACGTACTCGTCGACAACGCCGCGATGATGCTCGTGTCATCGCCGCGCCACTTCGAGGTAATCGTCACCGAGAACATGTTCGGTGACATCCTGTCCGACGAGGCGGCGATGCTGACCGGATCGATCGGCATGCTGCCGAGCGCCTCGCTCGGATCGCAACTTGCGCCGACCGATCCGGACGCCACTCCGGGCGTGTTCGAGCCGGTGCACGGGTCGGCGCCCGACATCGCGGGCGAGGGCGTGGCCAACCCGCTGGCGATGCTGCTGTCCGCGGCGCTGATGCTGCGCTATGGGTTTGGCCTGGAAACCGAGGCCGCGGCGATAGAATCGGCGGTTGACGGCGCGCTTGCCGACGGACTGCGGACGCGCGACCTGGGCGGGACGGCGGGCACCGCCGAGGCTACTCGGGCCGTCCTGCAGCGGTTGTGAGCGAGGCGGCGGCGAGGCCGTCGCACCCGGATACACACAAAGGAGCAGTCGTGGAACAAGTCGACCTCATCTGGCACAACGGAGAGCTCGTTGCCTGGGAGGACGCCACGGTTCACGTACTGACGCATGGCCTGCACTACGGCACCGGCGTGTTCGAGGGCGAGCGCTGCTACGCGACCGCCGCCGGCCCCGCGATCTTCCGCCACCGCGACCATCTCAAGCGGCTGCTGGCGTCCGCCGAGCTGTACTACATGCCGGTCCCGTACACGCTCGAGGAGCTCCGCACCGCGACCCATGAGCTGATCGCGCGCAACGGCCTCAGCGAGTGTTACGTCCGCCCGATCATCTATCGCGGCTACGGGCAGATGGGACTGAACCCGCTCGACTGCGAGGTCTCGGTCTCGATCGCGGTCTGGCCGTGGGGCGCCTACCTCGGCGAGGAGGCCGCGCTGCGCGGGATCCGCGCGAAGGTCTCCAGCTGGCGGCGGATCTCGTCGGACTCGCTGATCCCGCACGCGAAGGCCTCCGGCCAGTACCTCAACAGCGTGCTGGCCAAGGTCGAGGCGACCAAGGCCGGCTACGAGGAAGCGATCCTGCTCGACTCCCAGGGGTTCGTGTCCGAAGGCACCGGCGAGAACATCTTCATGGTCCGCGACGGAGTCCTCTACACGCCGCCGCAGACGGCGAGCATCCTCGACGGGATCAACCGCAAGTCGATCATCACGATCGCCGGCGATCTCGGCTACGCGGTGATCGAGCGCAACCTCGCGCGGGCCGAGCTGTACCTGGCCGACGAGGTGTTCCTGTCCGGCACCGCGGCCGAGCTCGTGCCGATCCGCGAGCTCGATGACCACAGGGTCGGCGAGGGCGTCTCCGGGCCAATCACGCGTGAGATCCAGAGCGTGTTCGTCGACGCCCTGCACGGCCGTGTCGACCGCTATCGCGAGTGGCTCGACGTCGTCGAGGTGCCGTCGCAGACCGCAGCGCCGAGTTAGCAATGACACGGATCGAGCTGTACGACACCACCCTGCGCGATGGCATGCAGGGTGAGGGGATGTCGCTGTCGGCCGGCGAGAAGCTGCGCGTCGCGCACCGGCTCGACGAGCTCGGGATCGACGTGATCGAGGCCGGCTTCCCGAGCTCGAACCCGAAGGAACTCGAGCTGTTCGAGCTGCTCTCGCGTGAGCGCTTCGAGCACGCCGAGATCGCCGCCTTCGGAATGACCCGCCGGCGGGACCTGGCGGCGCACGACGACCCGGCGCTGCGGGTGCTGGCCGACTGCTTTGCCCGGGTCTGCACGCTCGTCGGCAAGACCTGGGGCCTGCATCTGGAGAAGGTCGTCAAGGTCGACCGCTCCGAGAACCTGCGGATGATCGCTGAGTCGGTCGCGTTCCTGGTCGTTGCCGGCAAGCGCGTGATCTACGACGCTGAGCACTTCTTCGACGGCTACGCCGATAACCCCGAGTACGCGCTGGCCTGTCTCCGTGCCGCCGTGCGAGCCGGGGCCGACACCGTCGTTTGCTGCGACACGAACGGCGGCACGCTGCCCGACGGGATCACGGCGGCGATGAACACGGTGATCGCGGGGCTGCCACCGACCGTGCGGGTGTCGATCCACACCCATGACGATGCCGGCTGTGCCGTCGCCAACTCGATCGCGGCGGTCGTGGCCGGGGCGACCCAGGTCCAGGGGACGATGAACGGCTACGGCGAGCGTTGCGGTAACGCGAACCTGAACTCGATCATCCCGAACCTGCAGCTCAAACTGGGCTACGAATGCGTCTCAGACCGCCAGCTGGCATCGCTGACGCCGACCGCGCACTTCTTCGCCGAGCTGCTCAACCTCACCCCGAACGCCGATCAGCCGTACGTCGGGCGCAACGCGTTCGCGCATAAGGGGGGGATGCACGTGGCGGGAGTCGTCGCGGACCCGTCGACCTTCGAGCACATCGATCCGACGATCGTCGGCAACGCCCGCGAGGTGCTGGTGTCCGAGCTGTCGGGCCGGGGGACCGTGCACACGCGCGCCGCGGAGGCCGGGATCGAGATCGACGACGCGCTCGCGACGCGGGTCGTCGAGCGCGTCAAGGAGCTCGAGCACCGTGGCTATCACTACGAGGCCGCGGACGGGTCGTTCGAGTTGCTGTTACGCAAGGAGACGGGCGAGTACCAGCCCCTGTTCCGGCTCGAAGCGTGGCGGTGCATCGTCGAGAAGCGCTCAGACGGCCGGGTCGAGACCGAGGCGACGATCAAAATCTGGGTCGGCGGCGAGCGCTACGTCCGCACCGCCGAGGGCAACGGACCGGTGCACGCATTGGACCGCGCGCTGCGCGAGGCGCTCGTCGAGATCCACCCGCAGCTGCGCGAGATCGAGCTCGTCAACTTCAAGGTGCGGATCCTGGACGAGACGAAGGGCACCGACGCGGTCACGCGGGTGCTGCTCGATGCCTCCGACGGCGATCGTGTGTGGGGCTCGATCGGCGTCTCGGAGAATGTGATCGAGTCCTCCTGGGAGGCGCTCGTGGACTCGCTTGAGTTCGGGATGCAGCCGGGGCGGCGGATCGCGGTCGCGCCTGCCAGCGAGAGCACGCAACGCACGTGATCGAGGTTCCGCTGCAGCCGATCCCGATGGCTCAGCCGGTGATCGGGCCCGAGGAGGAGGAGGGCGTGCTCAAGGTGCTGCGCTCCGGACGGCTGTCGCTCGGTCCGGTCGTGCCCGAGTTCGAGCAGGCGTTCGCTCAAGCGGTCGGGGCCGAGCACGGAATCGCGGTCTCCAGCGGTACCACCGGGTTGCACCTGGCGCTGCGGGCCGTCGGGGTCGCCGACGGAGACGAGGTGATCACGACGCCGTTCTCGTTCGTCGCCAGCGCCAACGTCGCCGTCTACGAGCGCGCGACGCCGGTGTTCGCCGATATCGACCCGATCACGCTCAACCTCGATCCGGCCGCGGCTGCCGCGGCCGTCACCGACCGCACCGCGGCGCTGCTGCCCGTGCACGTGTTCGGCTACCCGGCCGACATGGTGGCGCTCGAGGCGCTGGAGCTCCCGATCGTCGAGGATGCCTGCGAGGCGCTCGGATCGCAGTATGCCGACGGCGGACCGGTTGGCGGCCGCGGCCACCCGGCGGTGTTCGGGTTCTATCCCAACAAGCAGCTGACGACGGGTGAGGGCGGCATGGTCACGACCGGCGACGCCGCCGTCAAGCAACGGCTGGACTCCGAGCGCAACCAGGGGCGCGCCCCGGACATGGATTGGCTCGACCACGACCGGCTCGGCTTCAACTACCGCCTGTCGGACATCGCCTGCGCGCTCGGGCTGGCGCAGCTGCAGCGCCTCGACGAGCTGCTGGCCGGCCGCGAGCGGGTCGCCGGGCTGTACCGCGAGGCGTTGGCGCCGTTGCCCGAGCTCACACTGCCGTGCGAGGACCACGCCGGCGCCCGCCGCGGCTGGTTCGTCTATGTGATCCAGCTGCCGCGTGGCGTCGACCGCGATGACACCGTGCGGGCGCTGGCTCCGCGCGGCGTCCCGGCCAAGCCCTACTTCCCGGCGATCCATCTGATGACGTTCTACCGATCGCGGTTCGGCCATCGCGAAGGCGAGTTCCCGGTTTGCGAGGACGTCGCCGCCCGCTCGATCGCGCTGCCGTTCTTTCCGGCGATGACCGAAGGGCAGGTTGCCCAGGTGGCCGAGGCGCTGACCGCCGTCCTGAGACCGTGAGCCCGGAAGGTACGGACGCGCCCGATCAGCACGGCCGGATCACCGGGCGCGGCTTTCCGTCTCGTCAGGATGACGCGTTCCGGGCGCTCAACGACTCGATCGGATTCGACTGGCGGCTGGCTCCGTACGACGTCGACCAGTCGATCGCACACGCGACGATGCTCGCCGAGCGCGACATCATCTCCGAGGCCGACCGCGATCAGCTGGTCCGCGGCCTGGAGCAGGTTCGTGGCGAGCTGCGCGACGGCGCGTTCCCGTTCGCCGCCGACGACGAGGACATCCACATGGCGATTGAGCGGCGGCTGACGGAGATCGTCGGCGTCGTCGGCGGCAGGCTGCACACCGCCCGGTCGCGCAACGACCAGGTCGCCACCGACGTCGCGATGTTCGTGCACGCCCACGCCCAGGACGCGCGTGAGCGGATCCGGCGGCTGGCGCGGACGCTGATCGTCACGGCTGAGCGCCACCTGGACTGGCCGATGCCCGGCTACACGCACCTGCAGCGCGCGCAGCCGGTCTACCTGTCGCATCACCTGCTGGCCTACGTGTGGATGCTCGTCCGTGACCGGCAACGCTTTGCGGCCGCCGCGGCGGCGTGCGGCCGGCTGCCGCTCGGCGCGGGCGCGCTGGCGGGCGTCAACTTCGACACCGATCGCCGGGCGGTCGCCACGGCGCTCGGGTTCACCGGCGTGGTGGAGAACTCGATCGACGCTGTCTCGAACCGTGACTTCGTGCTCGACTACCTGTCGGCCGCGGCCACCTGCGCGACACACCTGTCACGGCTCGGGGCCGAGCTGGTGCTGTGGTCCTCGGAGGAGTTCGGGTTCTGTGAGGTGTCCGATACCTGGGCCTCCGGTTCGTCGATCATGCCTCAGAAGAAGAACCCCGACGCGGCCGAGCTGTTGCGCGCCAAGGCGCCGCGCCTGGTCGCCAACCTGTCGGTGCTGCACGGGGTGATGCACGGGCTGCCGCTGACCTACAACAAGGACATGCAGGAGGACAAGGAGCGGCTGTTCGACTCCTGCGACACGCTCGAGCTGTGCCTGGATGCCGCCGACGGCATGATGTCGACACTTACGTTCAGGCGCGAGCGGCTGGCGGCGGCCGCATCGGATCAGTTCCTGGCCGCGACCGACATCGCCGATCTGCTCGTCCGGCGCGGGCTACCGTTCCGTGAGGCCCACGGGGTCGTCGCCGGGCTGGTACGGGTCGCGGTCCAGGGAGGCAAGCGGCTGTCGGAGCTCACGCCGGAAGAGCTGGCCGAGCAGTCGCCGCTGCTCGATGATGCGTTCTACGCGCTGCTGGCCGACGGGGCGTGGCTGGAGGGCAAGGTGTCCGAGGGCGGCACCAGCCTGAGATGCGTGCGCGAGCAGCTGCAGCGCGCGCGTGAGGCGGTTGGCTGAGCCGCGGCCGCGGCGGCCGGCGGGACTGCCGCGGCGTTTCTACGAGCGGCCGGTGGTCGAGGTCGCGCAGGCACTCATCGGCTGCGTCATCGCCCACGGCGAGTGCGCGGGGGTGATCGTCGAGACCGAGGCCTACCACGAGTCCGAGCCGGCCTGTCACGCCCACATCGGGATCACGGCCCGCACCAGCCTGCTGTTCGAGGCGCCGGGGATCGCCTACATCTACCGCTCCTATGGGATCCACGCGCTGCTGAACGTCGTCTGCGAGCCAGCGGGCGTCGGCGCGGGGGTCCTGTTCCGGGCGCTTCAGCCGATTCGCGGCATCGAGCTGATGCGTGTGCGGCGGAGTGGCCTGCCGGACCGGCAGCTGTGCTCAGGCCCCGGCAAGCTCACCCAGGCGCTCGGGATCGAGCTGTCGGAGAACCGGTCAGACCTGCGCACCGGCCCGATCGTGATCTCGCCGCGCCTCGCGGGGTGGCGCGACGTACAGCTCGTCGCCGACCGACGAATCGGGATCACCAAGGCGCCGGAACTGCCGTGGCGCTTCAGCGCGGCGGGCAACCGGTGGGTCTCTCGCCGTCCCGATGCGACGGCGGTGCCGGTCGGCTGACTCAAGACCAGGGCCGGCGGCCTACCCGCCGCCGGCGCCGCCGGTCGTCCCGGTGCCGCCCGCGGGTGTGGTCGGCGTCGGGGTCGTCGTCGGGTTCGTCGGCTGCACTGGCGTGGTCTGCTGCGGCGTGGTCTGCTGCGGCGTCGTCGGCGGCGCGGTCTCGGTCGTTTGCGGAGTCGTCTGCACCGGCGTCGTGGTCTTGGCCGGCGTGGTTTCGGTCTGGGGCGTCGTGGCCGTGCCGGGCGAGTAGTCGTACGTGCTGGTATCGCCGCTGGTCGCGGTCCCAGTGCTTGCGGCGTTCTGCTTCGCCGGGTGCTCCTCGGCGTTGATCTGCAGCGCCGACTCCATATAGGTGCGCCAGATCTCGGCCGGGAATGTGCCGCCGGTGACCGGCCCGCCGTTGAACTGGGTGAGCATCGGCACCAGGCGGTTGGGGAACCCGACCCAGACGGCGGTTGTGAACTGAGGTGTCCAGCCGACGAACCAGGCGTCGCCTTCGTCGGTCGTGGTCCCGGTCTTGCCGACCACGTCGACCCCCTCGATCTGGGCCGACTGGCCGGTGCCGGAGGTCACGACGCCGCGCAGCAGCTCGTGGATCGTCGACGCCACCGAGGCCGGCAGCACACGCTGCAGATGCGGCGTCGCCACCAGCTGGCGCTTGCCGTGGCACTTGGCGAGCGGGCACTGGATGTTGGCGACCCCGATCGGGCCGCGATCCGGCGAGCCGAGCACCGGGTCATAGACGCGGTTGCCGCCGGTGGCGACCGTCTCGTAGGCGTGCGCCATCTCCAGCGGCGAGACACCCACCTTCAGCCCGCCGATGATCATTGCGGGGTTGGTCGAGACCGGCGTGATGATGCCCATACGCTTGGCCATGCGGCTGATCCGCTTGGTCCCGACGCCGGGCGATAGCCCCAGCTGCGTGAACACGCTGTTGTCCGACTGGGCAGTCGCCTCGGCGATCGTGATCGGCCCGCGGTACTCGTTGTCGTAGTTCTTGACGTGGTAGTGCTCCTTGCCGCCGCTGTTGGGGACGATCAGGTTCAGCGGTTTTGAATCGAACACCGAGTCCGGCGTGTAGCCGTGCTGAAGCGCGACCGCGAGCGTGAACACCTTGAACGACGAGCCGGGCTGGCGCTCGCCCAGGGTCGCGAGGTTGAACGGGTACTTCTCGTAGTCCTGGTGGCCGTCGACCAGCGGTCCGCCGACCATCGCCCGGACCTGGCCGGTCGCGTTGTCGATCGAGACCAGCGACGCGGTCGGCTCGTCCGGCCCGGTCGGCAGGTTCTCGGCGACCGCCTGCTCGGCCGCCTGCTGCATCTTCAGATCGATCGTCGTCTTGATCCGCAGCCCGCCGTAGTAGGCGCGAAACGGTCCGACCGCCTTGAGGATCTGCGGGGTCACCCAGCTCGTGAAGTACGGTGCGGCCGCGGGCTCCTGGGGCTGCTCGATCAGCGACGCCTGGTGCGGAACCTTGCGGTGGATCCCGTACTCGTACTGCTGGCGGTCGATGTAGTGCTGGGCGAGCATGTACTGCAGGACGAGGTTGCGCCGCTGCGTGGCGGCGGCCGGGTGGTAGACCGGGTTGAACGCGGTCGGGTTGGCGATCATCCCGGCCAGCAGCGCGGCCTGGTACGGGCGCAGCCGCGACGCGCACGACGGACGGGGTGCATTCGGGGTGCTGTCGCCGCAGCCGCCGGTGCCGACGCCGCCGGTCTCGGCGTCGTAGCCGAGACGACTTCCGAAGTACACCCGCGCGGCCGACTCGACCCCGTAGGCGCCATTGCCGAAGTAGACCGAGTTGAGGTACTCGCGCAGGATCTTCATCTTGCTCCACCGGTGGGTGAGCTGGAACGCCATCGCGGCCTCGCGGACCTTCTCGAGGACCGTCCGGTTGTCCTCTTGCGCCAGCGCGTTCTTGACGAACTGCTCGGTGATCGTCGACGCGCCTTCGGTGGCGTGGCCGGTGACATCGGACAGGAACGCGCGGGCGACGCCCTTCAGGTCGACGCCGGAGTCGTGCCAGAAGCGCTTGTCCTCGACCGAGATGACGGCGTTACGCATGTAGCGCCCGAGCCGGGGATAGCTGTCGATCACGTTGTTGTTGGGCGGCGCGAGCAGCCCGATCGGGCGGCCCATGTCGTCGTACAGGTACGAGTTGTGCTCGGCCCCGAACTCACGCCGGTTCTCGATCTGCGGCAGGTCCGAGGCGACCGCGGTGAGCATCCCGAACAGCGTCGAGACGAGTGCCAGCAGTCCCAGGAAGGCCACGACCGACAGGATCCGCAGCTTCCGCAGCCGCGGCTTGATCGGCCGCCCGGACGCGTCCAGCGGGTAGCGCGACGGTGGCGCCTGGAACGGGATCGGCGCGTCCGGGACCGTGAGCTGCGGCGGGTTGTCGTCGTGGTCGCTCATGCGCTGGCGGGATGCCGATCGGATGCCCAGCCGATCTGGCGGCGCGCGGGGTGGGCGGGTCCAAATCCGGCCGCCTGGTCCGGGCCGGCGGCAACGGTTCCGGAGGGCGGCATCCTCCGTTTCGGACGCCACGGCCATCGGGGCCGGCGCCGCTCGGACGACGACCGAAACTCTAGCATTGGGCTCATGCGAGACCCTCGGTTGACGCGGCCGTGAGCGCCGTGACGTCGCACGCCGGCGAGGCCGCCGAGCAGGCCGCGTGGCTGGCCCGCAACGCCGTCGACTGCCTGCCCGAAGGCGAGCTCACGCGCAAGCTCCAGTCCGGCCGCCGGCTGCGCGTCAAGCTCGGAATCGATCCGACCGCGCCGGACATCCATCTCGGGTTCACGGTCGTGCTGCAGAAGCTCCGTGAGTTCCAGGACCTGGGCCACACGGTCGTGCTGATCGTCGGCGACTACACCGCACGGGTCGGGGATCCGAGCGGGCGCTCGAGCACCCGTCCGGTGCTCGAGCCGGAGCAGATCGACGCGAACGCCAAGACGTTCGAGCGCCAGGCGATGACGGTGCTCAAGGCCGACCCCGAACTGCTCCAGGTCCGGTTCAACGGTGAATGGCTAGAGATGGCGATGTCCGAGCTGTTCGTCCTGATGCGGTCGGTCACCGTCGGGCAGATCCTCGAACGCGATGACTTCGCCAAGCGTTACGCCTCGCATCAGCCGATCTCGATGCTGGAGCTGCTGTATCCGCTGCTGCAGGGCTATGACTCGGTCGCGGTGCGGGCCGACGTCGAGCTCGGCGGCGCCGACCAGAAGTTCAACCTGCTGCTCGGCCGCGTGATCCAGCGAGCTTACGGTCAACCCGAGCAGGTGATCCTGACGTTGCCGTTGCTGACCGGCACCGACGGCGAGCGCAAGATGTCCAAGTCCTACGGCAACTACATCGGGGTCACGGACGCCCCGGACGAGATCTACGGCAAGACGCTCAGCATCCCCGACGCGTCGCTGTCTGACTGGTACGCGCTGCTCCTGGACGCAGCGCCCGATCCGGCGCTCACGCCGCGGGACGCCAAGCGGGGGCTGGCCCGCGCGCTCGTGGAGCGGTTTCACGACGCCGGCGCCGCGACTGCGGCGGAGGCGCGCTTCGATCAGGTGCACGTCCGGCACGAGCTGCCCGACGACATCCGTGAGGTCGTCTGGACCGCGGATGGCGACACGATCCATCTGCCGGCGCTGATCTCGCAGGCGTTCGGCGTGTCGACGTCGGAGGCGCGCCGCGGCCTCGGGCAGGGCGCGGTGCGGATCGACGGCACGCCGGTCGCGGCCGGCGTGCTCGATCTGCCGGCCGCCGAACTCGACGGTCGCGTGCTGCAGTACGGCAAGCGCCGGTTTGCACGGGTCCGCGTCGGCCCGGCGCGATGACCGTCCACAGCGGGGCCCTGCGGCTGCAGACGCCCGGCGACGGTGAGATCGTCGACATCACCGAGGGGGTCGTTCGGGTGGTTGCGGCCCGCGAGGTGGATCACGGCGTGGTCAACGTGTTCGCGGTCGGGTCGACCGTCGCGGTGACGACGATGGAGTACGAGCCCGGCGGCGTCGCGGACCTGCGCGGGCTGCTCGAGCGGCTGGTGCCCGCCGACCGGGACTACGAGCACAACCGGCGAAATCACGACACCAACGCACACGCGCACCTGCGCGCCGCGGTGATCGGACCGTCGGTGTCGATCCCCGTGATCGGCGGCCGCCTGGGGCTCGGGACCTGGCAGCAGATCGTGCTGCTCGACTTCGACGATCGCCCGCGAGACCGCACGGTGCTGGTCGACCTTCTATGCTGATCGGCCGCTGAGCACCCGCCCGGCGCCGGCCCGGCTTCGAGATCAAAATCGAGCCGACGACGCCGGATCCGGGCGCTATACTCGGCTGTCTGCCCTAAAATCGGCCTGTCCGGTCGGGGCGCACTCCGAAGAGGACAATCTTCTCGCGGCGGTGCGGCGGTCTTTGAAAACTCAACAGCATGCACACTCATCGATCGAACCTCGATCGAGATTGTGTGTCCAGGTTCGACGCCGTCCCTCGGCGAGGACTCCTTTTGGAGTTCTGTGCGGAGGCGACGGTGCCAAGATTGACCCCGTCTTGTGCTTGATGGCCCCACTCGTGTACTGAGGGCTGTCCGGTGCCTTCCTCTCGTTGAGGGGAGTGGTACTGACCGCACCGGCCACCCGGCCGCGTGCATGGGCACAAGGGTCCGATCCCACCAGGGACGGATCCGGGATGCCGGTCCCGCTGGCTGCCACATCGTGGTAGCCGATCGCGGCGATCGGCGAATTCCTGACGACTCTTTGTGAAGTTCTTCACGGAGAGTTTGATCCTGGCTCAGGACGAACGCTGGCGGCGTGCCTAACACATGCAAGTGGAGCGACGAACCGGACTTCGGTCCGGGGCCAAGCCGCGAACGGGTGAGTAACACGTGGGTAACCTGCCCTGATGATTGGGACAACCCGAGGAAACTCGGGCTAATACCAAATGTGCCCTCCGGTCTCAAGACCGTTGTGG